>Ga0180217_1002576_pt1 | contig 16555 bp, 18 predicted proteins | sample eDN3rd37CBELigOP_FD_128521 | JGI IMG/M metagenome (GOLD analysis project Ga0180217, IMG submission 128521) | Enriched Organic Plus compost microbial communities from Emeryville, California, USA - eDNA 3rd pass 37_C BE-Lig OP (version 2) (version 2) ... | reverse complement strand
TTTTGAAACACCGGTAATTGGATGTAAGGATATACTGCTTACACGTACACGTGCCGGTGTGTTTTTAAATTGTAAATAAGAAGGTGTTCATCATGCCACAGTTTTTTCTGAACAAACGCCTAATCTTGTTACTCGTTAGTGTTATTGTGTTAGTGTCATTAATTGGTTTTTCGTTAAAGGACGACCGACAGCTGTCATGGCCAGAGCAATTCTTACAAGATACGGTAAGTGTTTTTCAGTCTATTTTTCATAAACCTGCTACTTATGTATCAAATGTTTTTGGTAATATAAAAGACCTTAAAAATACATACGAAGAAAATGAGCTGTTAAAAAGCAGGCTCGATGAGTATATGCAGCTCGAGGCAGATCTTCAAGATTATAAAGTTGAAAATGAAAAATTGAAAATTGAGCTGGGAGAAGTCTCAGATTTACGAAAATACAATCCTATTTATTCAGCTGTTATAGGGCGGAATCCTGATAAATGGTATGACTATATCTCAATTGATAAAGGCGAACAAGACGGCGTCGAGCCAAATATGGCTGTTGTAACAGCACAAGGTTTGATTGGGAAAGTGAAATCAACTTCTCAATTTTCGTCAACAGTCCAGTTATTAAGTGCAACAGATTTAAAAAATAGAATTTCAGCTGAGGTACAGCCGGCAGAAGTGAAAGAGAATGAAGAAGAAAATAAAGATGAAAACAAAGAGACAACCAAAAGCAATGAAACCGTAACAGGCTTAATAGAGGGGTATGACAAAGAAAAAGGCGCCCTTTTACTACGGAAAATTGAGTCTGACGTAAAGCTTGTTGAAGGTCAAAAAGTCATAACATCCGGTAAGGGTGGAGTTTTTCCACGAGGAATTTTAATTGGAGAAATAATGGAAGTAGAGCCTGATTCATACGGATTAGAGCAAATGGCTTATATTAAACCAACAGCAGATTTTTATGATGTTGATCGGGTATGGGTTGCAGATCGTGTTGCCTCATCTGAGGATCCTGTTGACGCGCTAGCCGAGGAAGAGGAGGAATAATTTTGAGACGATTTATTCTTCCTTTTCTAGTTCTTTTTGTCTTTATATGTGAAAGTACCTTCGCTCAACTTGTGAATATTTCCTTTTTTGGTGAAGATTATTTATATATACCTAGATTTTTGCTGGTCTTTGTTATCTTTATTACAGTGTATTTAAATCGGACACAAGGTATGTTATTCGGGTTAATATTTGGCTTTTTACATGACGTGGTCTATATTGAAGTAATAGGGATCTATCTTTTTTCCTATGCTTTTCTTGCTTATCTAGTTTCAAAGGCGATGAAGGTGCTTCATAAACATGTTTTGATTGTCATCTTTTTGTCGACTCTTGCCATCGCTATTCTGGAATTTTACGTATATGGCATTAATTACGCAATTGGTGCCACCGAAATGCCGTTATACGATTTTACAACCAAAAGGTTACTTACAACCCTTGGGCTGAACTTCATTTTTGCGTTACTCTTTATTTTTCCGCTCAAGTCGTTTTTAACGAAATTAAAAAAAGCAGAATCAGAAGATTAATAATAGGTGTGGATGATTGTTATAAGAAACAAGATAAAAGAGCAACTATAAGAAAAAATGATTACTAATTATCTCGTAAAAAAAGGAATTCGGGCAGTTCTGTCGAATAGTAAAATCGTTGAGGTGAACGTCATGAAGGTCCAAAAACAACAATATGTTACGATTAAAGGCACGAAAGATGGCTTAACGTTGCATCTCGATGATTCATGTTCTTTTGACCAATTGCTCCAAGAATTAGAGGAAATGCTATCTTTAAAACAGTATGTTCAACAAACTGGCCCTGTTATTGGAGTAAATGTTAAGGTTGGAAACCGTTTAATTAATGCGAATCAGCGAGAAAAACTAGAAACAGTTATAAAACAAAAGCGAAATCTTTTAGTTGAATCAATAGAAAGCAATGTCATTACAAAAGATGAGGCATTGAGATTAAAAAAAGAAACAGAAATTGTGCCGGTAACCAAAATCGTTCGTTCCGGGCAAATATTAAAAGTAAAGGGAGATTTACTGCTCATTGGGGATGTTAATCCTGGCGGAGAAGTAAATGCTTCTGGAAATATTTTTGTTTTAGGTGCTTTAAAAGGGATTGCTCATGCTGGCAATGATGGGAATAACCAAGCGGTGATTGCTGCTTCTCTTATGAAGCCGTCACAACTGCGAATCGGTGAGATCATTAATCGGGCACCAGATCATACCCCTCATGAGGGTTCTGAGATGGAATGTGCTTATTTAAATGAAGATGAAGAAATGGTAATTGAGAGATTACAACAACTAACTCATCTACGACCAAATTTAACAAGGTTTGAAGGAGGAATCTAACAATGGGTGAAGCAATTGTCATAACCTCAGGGAAAGGTGGCGTTGGGAAAACAACGACATCGGCAAATATTGGGACAGCTTTAGCTATATTAGGCAAACGGGTTTGTCTAGTAGATACAGACATCGGTCTTCGAAACCTTGATGTCGTAATGGGACTTGAAAATCGTATTATCTATGATTTGGTTGATGTAGTGGAAGGGCGTTGTAAAATGCATCAAGCTCTCGTCAAAGATAAACGTTTTGAAGATCTGTTATATTTACTTCCAGCTGCACAAACAAGTGATAAAACAGCTGTTAAGCCAGAACAAATGAAAAAACTGGTGAATGAATTAAAACAGGATTACGATTATATCGTGATCGATTGTCCTGCCGGTATTGAACAGGGGTACAAAAATGCAGTTGCCGGGGCAGATAAAGCAATTGTTGTAACAACACCTGAAATATCGGCTGTTCGTGATGCAGACCGTATTATCGGTTTATTAGAGCAGGAGGATATTGAACCGCCAAAGTTAGTAATCAATCGTATCCGAAATCATCTTGTGAAAAATGGGGACATGCTTGATGTAGACGAAATTGTTACTCATTTATCAATTGACCTTATTGGAATCGTAGCAGATGACGACGATGTCATTAAAGCATCTAATAATGGTGAACCAATTGCTATGGACCCAAACAACCGTGCAGCGATTGCTTACAGAAATATTGCACGACGTATTTTAGGGGAATCTGTTCCATTACAATCTTTAGATGAACCAAACAAAGGGATGCTTGTTAAGTTAAAAAGATTTTTTGGTGTTCGTGTGTAAAACATACATTCATAGATACATAGATTCTAGACTAGATTTCTCAAATGAATTCTAGTCTTTTTTCTTTTCCTTCTTAATCCTCACTTTAAAGCAAACAACTTTTATCTAGATCCTATAAAAACATTCATATTCCATAAGGACAAGGCATACACTTGTACAAACTTGCTAAAAGGATGGATGGGGATGAGTCATCGAGCGGACGAAATAAGAAAAAGAATTGCAAAAAGAAAACGAGATCGAGGAATAGTAGGTAGTCAAACCAACGAGACATCACAAAGAACATCACTTTTTATGAGTGAGGAAGAGCGATATGGCGGTGTATATTCACCCCCTACCTATGAAGGTGGCCCAGGAAATCAAAGAGGAGCCCACCCACTTTTCCGTACCGAAGTTTTTATCTTCAAAATTTTATTTTCAGCGGTATTGGTATTAATAACAGCTATCGTCTTTAAAAATGGATCTCCGCTGTTTGATAAGGCGAAAGAAGTTGTACACTACTCGCTTGAAGAAGAATTTCAATTTGCGACTGTATCTAAATGGTATCGAGATCAGTTCGGTGAACCATTAGCTTTGTTTAACAATGGCACGAATGACAATGAAAAAGCAGAAAATGAAACAGAGGTGGCCCAGCTTGCTGTTCCTGCATCAGGGAAGGTGTTGGAATCGTTCAAAGATAATGGTCAAGGAATTATGGTGGAAACGAATCGACCTTCTGTTGAAGCAATGAATGAAGGAATTATTATTGAGGCTGGTGAAAAAGAAGATACAGGCCTTACAATTGTCCTGCAGCATGCAGATGGTACGAAATCCTGGTATGGAAATCTAGACAAAATAGATGTGCCGCTTTATGATTTTGTTGAAAAGGGAAAAGAATTAGGCAGAATTAAGCTTTCAGAAAATCAAAAGGGAACTTATTACTTCGCGATCAAAAAGGGTGATTCCTTTATTGACCCAATACAGGTGATACAATTTGAATAGATACTTATCACTTCTCCAAAAAATACATATACATCCTTTGTTATGGGTCATGATTGCAATTAGTGTCATTACAGCTAACTTTAAACCATTATTTCTCTTAATGATCATTATTTTTGTACATGAAATGGGCCATGCAATCAGTGCTCATTTTTTTTCTTGGAGGATAAAGTCCATAATGCTTCTCCCCTTTGGAGGAGTTGCTGAGGTTGATGAGCATGGAAATCGTTCATTAAGGGAAGAATGTATGGTTGTACTTGCAGGACCATTTCAGCATCTATGGCTTCAGGGAGCAGCTTTTCTCCTTTATATCTCTCAGGTTATTCATATAAGTGACTATCAATTGTTCACATTTTATAACTTATCCGTTTTATTGTTTAATTTATTGCCTGTTTGGCCATTAGATGGCGGTAAGCTATTATTTATTATATTTTCAAAACATTGGTCATACCAAAAAGCTCATTCCTATATGATGATCACATCTATTATCTTTTTAGTTTTTTACGTAACAGCTATTCTCTTATTTTCTCCTACCCATTTAAATATGTGGATTATTACAACCTTTCTCGTTTATAGTCTCTATCATGAACATAAAAATAAAATGTACAGCTGTTTACGTTTTTTAATGGAGAGATATTACGGAAAACAAACCCAAATAAATCGAATTAAACCGATTGTGGTGGAAGAATCTGAATTAGTGTACCATGTCCTCCTGCAATTCCAACGAGGCTGCAAACACTTAATCATAGTTGAACGAAATGGAACAAAGGTGTCAGAAATGGATGAAAATGAACTTTTACATGCATACTTTGCAAATAAACTAACAGACTCTAAAATAGGAGACCTTGTGTATGACTATTAAAATGGATGTTCTTAAGAGTTCAATGAATAAACTGTATAGGTTGAACGAAACGAGCATCCTGGCAACTTCAATTAATCAAAAGAACAGTTTGCAAAACCACCTATTACTTAGATAAGATGCTAGAAGAAGCAACCTGTAGTAAAATAGTGACAAAGCCAAAGAAAGAGAGAGTTTAACATAACGTGCGTAAAATAATTATAAATGAAAAAGGCAGAGAAACCCGCTGCGCCATTTTCGAACATGAACAATTAGCAGAAATTCACCAATCTTATTCCTCAGAAGACGATATTGTTGGAAACATATATATTGGTCGAGTAAAAAAGGTATTACCAGGCATGCAGGCAGCCTTTGTAGATATCGGGCTATCACAAAATGGATACCTTCATCGAAACGACATTATACGCTATCAGCAAGCAAATCAATCTGAATCAAATCCATCAATTTCTCATTATATTAAAGAAGGAGAAAAGATTTTCGTTCAGGTTGTTAAAGTCGGGACAGAACAAAAGGGACCAAAGTTGACCATGAACCTTGAATTTGGTGGACATTTACTTGTCTACATGCCGTATGGTAACTATTTGGCGGTTTCGAAAAAACTACAAGATGAACAGGAAAGACAACGGCTTTTAAACATAGCTCAAACGTTTATACAGGATCAAGAAGGGATTCTTTTTCGTACAGCTTCTAAGGAACAATCAAAGGTGGAGCTGGAAAAAGAGTATGATCATTTAAAACAGAAATTTAAAGAGGTAAAGAAAAAACAAACACATGATAAGCCTATATGTGTATTCGAATCTAGACATTTTATTGACAGGATTTTATCTGAGATCGTTATAAAAGATGAGGATTTGTTAATTTGTGATCAAATTGAACGGGTCCAGCAGCTAAAGCTGCTTTTTCCTAAAACATCTGTTCACTATCATGAACATAAAGAGGCAATCTTCTCTACATATAAAATAGAACAAGAAATCGAAAAATTACTCAAGCCTTTAGTATGGTTGAAAAACGGTGCTTACATCTTTATTGAGCAAACCGAGGCTATGACAATTATTGACGTTAATACCGGAAAATTTTCCGGGAAATTATCGATGCGTGACACAGTTTTGAAAACGAACGAACTTGCTGCTATCGAAATAGCGAAACAAATTAGGTTAAGAAATCTTAGTGGAATCATCTTGATTGATTTTATTGATATGAAGCATAAACAAGATCAAAACAAGATACTTGAGACGATGAAACGGGAAATGAATAAGGATCGTGTTCAGCACAAAGTCATCGGCTTTACAGAATTAAATATATTACAGCTAACAAGAAAGAAAATGCGCAAGTCGTTAGAAAGTAATGTGACAGATTTTTGTAAAACATGTCGTGGCTCAGGACGTATTGCCTCCGCTGAGTCTGTTGCATATAAATTAGAGAGAGAACTATGGGAATATCAATTTATGGATGAAGAAGCCATGTGGATTGAAGCAACAGGGGATGTCATAGACTTATTAAAAGGAACAAATGAAGAACACTTAAAAAGGCTTCAAGATATGTTGAAATTTAAAATTCTATTCTCAGAGATATTATCACATGTCCCTACGTATCGGATTAAGCAAATGGGTGATGAACGATTACTAATGGAAAAGCTGTCATCAACCCCTTATTAAATCAATTAAAAATTAGTTGCATAATTTAATAGGATTTGTTATTATGTAACATGTTATGACTTGTAGCGCACCCGTGCTACAACCGCTCAAATCATGGTTTTTAAAGCAATGCCAGGCATTCACCTGATTTTGGCGAGTCTTAGTTTATAGGAGGTGCAGAGAATGTACGCAATTATCGAAACTGGTGGAAAACAAATCAAGGTTGAAGAAGGTCAAGTAATCTACGTTGAAAAGCTAGGTGCTGACCAAGGTGAATCGGTAACGTTTGACAAAGTTTTATTTGTAGGTGGTGACAACGTTCAAGTTGGTAGCCCAACTGTGAGCGGTGCGACTGTTACAGCGAAAGTTGAAAAACAAGGTCGTCAAAAGAAAATCACTGTTTTCAAATATAAAGCAAAGAAAAACTACCGCAAAAAACAAGGTCACCGTCAGCCATACACAAAAGTTGTGATTGAAAAAATCAACGCGTAAGGCGATTTGATATGATAAATGCTAGAATTTATCGTTCAAATGAGGGACTTATCACATCGTTCACACTCTCTGGACATGCTGCATTCGATGAATACGGCAAAGATATTGTTTGTGCTGGAGCTTCTGCTGTTACCTTTGGTGCTGTGAATGCAGTACTTTCACTAACAAATATTGAACCACAAATTGATCAAGGTGGAGAAGGAGGATTTTTACAAGTTAAACTTCCTTCAAATCTCGACGGATCTACAAGTGAAAGAGTTCAATTATTGTTAGAGGGTATGCTTGTCTCTCTCCAAACAATTGAAAGAGATTATGGACAATATATCTCGGTATCAGATGAATAAAGCAGGAGGTGAAACTTCATGTTAAGATTAGATCTTCAGTTCTTCGCATCTAAGAAAGGGGTAGGTTCGACAAAAAACGGTCGTGACTCTATCTCGAAACGTCTTGGTGCTAAGCGTGCAGATGGTCAATTTGTTTCTGGTGGTTCAATTCTTTACCGTCAACGCGGTACAAAAATTTACCCAGGTGAAAACGTTGGCCGTGGCGGTGATGATACGCTATTTGCTAAAGTTGATGGTGTTGTTAAGTTCGAACGTTTCGGACGTGACCGCAAAAAAGTTAGCGTATATCCAGTAGCTCAAGAAGCATAAGCTTATGAAAAACTCTAGCCTAACACCAGGTTAGAGTTTTTTTAAAGACTTCTTTTCATTTATTCATGAGGCTAACTCCTAAATGGATTTTAGTTAATGAAGGCAAACAAATTTCTACATAATGCTTCTATATCTAATCTTCTATTAACTCCGGTTTTAAGCAAAAGATACGTAATAAATTTCCATGATATTTTATAGAAAGTTTTTATTAAAAGCTCTTTTCCAAAACAATGTTTGTTATAATTTTTAATACAGCCTAAATACGGTAATTAACTCCTTGATGAAAATAACCTAGTAGGAGAAAATGTATGGAAAATAAACAAAATGAAATAGATATAGTTAATATTTTAAGTCATTCACGTCATGATTGGATGAACAAATTGCAATTAATTAAGGGAAATCTTTCTTTGCAAAAATACGATCGTGTCCAAGAAATTCTTGAAGAGATTGTCATTGAAGCGCAACAGGAATCAAAACTGTGCAATTTGCAACTACCACTTTTTGCTAGTTACCTGATGACCTTTAATTGGAGCAACCATCATTTTCTATTGGAATATGAGGTACTGGGAGAGACAAGAAATATTGCTCAATATGATAAACCAATCACCCAATGGAGTAAAAAGTTTTTGGAAATACTGGATCATGTAGTTGATTATTCTGGTGAAAATCGCGTCTGTATTACATTACATACTGGACATACATCAAGAGAAACTGTGCGTTTCTTTTTTGATTTTGAAGGAATAATAAAAGAGAAAGAACAAGTTACATCATGGTTTCAAAATAATGACCATAGTCCAATTTGTATAGAGGAAATTGCTATTGGTACATATCAAATAACAGTAACAGTATCACTAAATGATACGAAAATCTAAGCTAAAGAAGGATACTTCTTTATGAGGGTTATATAGAACGGAGGAAGACAAATGTTTGTCGATCAGGTCAAGGTTTATGTAAAAGGTGGCGACGGTGGAAACGGTATGGTTGCATTCCGTCGTGAAAAATATGTTCCAAAGGGTGGACCAGCAGGAGGTGACGGTGGAAACGGAGCGGACGTAGTCTTTGAAGTAGAAGAAGGATTACGTACGTTAATGGACTTCCGTTACAAGCGTCATTTTAAAGCTCCGCGTGGGGAACATGGAATGTCAAAAAATCAACACGGTAAAAATTCACAGCCAATGATCGTAAAAGTTCCGCCAGGGACAGTTGTGACAGATGAAGAAACAGGACAGATTATCGCTGACTTAACAGAGCATGGGCAGCAGGCTGTTATTGCAAAAGGTGGACGTGGTGGACGTGGAAACTCACGTTTTGCTACACCCGCAAACCCTGCTCCCGAGCTTTCAGAAAATGGTGAGCCCGGTATAGAACGCAATGTTATTTTAGAATTAAAAGTTCTTGCAGATGTTGGGTTGGTTGGCTTTCCGAGTGTAGGGAAATCTACGTTGTTATCGGTTGTATCTTCTGCAAAACCGAAAATTGCAGAGTATCACTTTACAACTCTTGTTCCCAACCTCGGAATGGTAGAAACAGAAGATGGTCGAAGCTTTGTTATGGCTGATTTACCAGGATTAATTGAAGGTGCGCATCAAGGTGTTGGATTAGGTCATCAATTTTTAAGGCATATCGAACGTACGCGTGTCATTGTACATGTTATTGATATGTCCGGTTTAGAGGGAAGAGATCCCTATGAAGACTATTTAACAATTAATGCAGAGCTTAAAGAATATAATTTACGATTAACAGAGCGACCTCAGATTATTGTTGCCAATAAAATGGACATGCCTGATTCAGAAGAAAATCTTGCTGAATTTAAGAAAAAGCTTGATGAAGAACTTCAAATTTTCCCGATTTCGGCAATCACAAGAGATGGTGTTCGAGAGCTTTTATATGCGGTAGCAGATGCAATCGAACAGACACCGGAGTTCCCGCTTTATGAAGAAGAGGAAACAGAAAACCGTGTGGTATACGAATTCAAGAAAGAAGAACCGAATTTCGCTATTACTCGTGATAGTGAAGGTGCCTATGTGTTAACAGGTGAGAAGATTGAGAAATTATTTAAAATGACAGATTTCTCACGCGAGGAGTCAGTTAGACGGTTTGCCAGACAGCTTCGTGGCTTAGGGGTTGATGAAGCACTGAGAGCACGTGGTGCAGAAGACGGGGATATCGTAAAATTATTGGATTATGAATTTGAATTTGTTGAATAACATAGAAGACTAAGAAGAGGGCTGAATACGGCTCTCTTTTTATGTATGAACCACATTATGTTGATTTTTGGACAAATCTTCTGTTTTTCTTAGAAAAACAGAAGAAATTTAGCCAATATTGTGATAAATTATCTACATTGAGAAAATTGTGGGAGGGAAAACATGAAGGATGATACCTTTTATTTAGTGAGAGAAGATATACTTCCGGAAGCAATGAAAAAAACGCTTGAAGTAAAGAAATTAATTGAACGAGGCAAGGTTGACTCAGTTGCAGAAGCGGTTCAACGGGTAGATATGAGTCGCAGTGCTTTTTATAAATATCGTGATGCTGTCTTCCCTTTTCATACAATGGTAAAGGAAAAATTAATCACCCTTTTTTTCCATTTAGAAGATCGGAGCGGAACACTCTCACAATTGTTGTCAGTCGTTGCAAATGCAGGCTGTAATGTCCTGACGATTCATCAGACAATCCCGATACAGGGGAGAGCCAATGTGACATTATCTCTCAATACGAATGGAATGAATGAAGATATCAATCACTTAATGGCGAAATTAAAGCGTTTAGAGTTTGTAGAGAAAGTAGAGATTTTAGGTCAGGGAGCATAAGGAGTTGAAGATAGTTGTCAATTAGAGTAGGATTTTTAGGTCCAAGAGCAACATTTACCCACTTAGCTGTGCAATCATATTTCGGGGACGAAATTGAGCAGATTGCCTATTCAACCATTCCTCAATGTATTGATGCTGTGGCGGAGGGTGTAATTGATTTAGCTGTTGTACCGACTGAAAATGCACTTGAGGGCTCTGTTAATTTAACAATCGATTATTTAATACATGAACAACCCTTATATATTGTCGGTGAAATAGTATCACCAATTGAGCAACATTTTATGGTACATCCTTCTAATAAAGAGGCTTGGAGAAATGTTTCTCGTGTATATTCTCATTCCCATGCCATTGCGCAATGTCATAAATTTTTGCATAAAAACTTTAAGGGGATTACATATGATTATGCAACAAGCACAGGGGCAGCTGCTCAATATGTAAAAAATAATTCTGAAGAATTAGTGGCAGCCATAGCAAATAAACTTGCAGCTAAGGAATATGGCTTAGAGATCGTACAACCCAATATTCATGATTATCATTATAATCATACCCGGTTTGCAATTGTACATCCAACAGTTGATGGTAAATATCCTAGCAAGAAGCTCACAGCTGAAAAAGAAAAAACAACACTCATGGTGACGTTACCGTCTGATCAGTCAGGTGCTCTTCATCAAGTTTTATCGGCTTTTACGTGGCGAAAGCTAAATCTATCGAAAATAGAATCAAGACCTATGAAAACAGGCTTAGGGAATTATTTCTTTATAATAGATATCGATATGAGAGTTGATGAGGTGCTGATTCCGGGAGCGATTGCCGAGTTAGAGGCTTTAGGTTGCGGAGTAAAGCTGTTAGGTACTTATGAGGCTTATTTTATACGCCAGGAAATTGAAGAAGGTGTCTAACCATCCCTTATTATAGAAACATAAATAAACGCCGCAAATTGGGTGAATAGTCATTTTGCGGCGCTCCCCTTTTTATAACTAATTATCCTCTTCCTTTACCAAAATTCCTGCCTTATCTAAATCATGACAAGCACGGTCAAGTTTATCAATTGAATCTGCTTGTAATGTATGCAAGTGCAGTCCTTCAGTTAATTGTGAAAGATAGGAGGCCTTGTTTAGGCTGATCTTTTTTATAAATTCCTCTACTTCAATACGATTTCCAACTCTAATAGAGGCAGTTAAATCCCCATAGACAGGATGCTCAACGATGACATCTTTTACAAAGACACCATGGTCAACAAGAATATTTAATTCTTCTTTTGTATCTGTAGGTGAATGCTTACAAGCAATCAGTCTTTCCAGTAATGGCTGATCGTGTTTATTTTTTTCTAAATACACGTACCCTTGACTTGTTGCGATAATAGGGTGGTTTTTTGCTTTTAACAATGAAATATCTTGAACAATCACCTGTCTGCTTACATTAGCAAATGCAGCAAGCTCACCACCTGTTATGGGTTTGCTTGCTTTTAACAATTTATCCAGTAATAGATTTCTTCTTTCTTCCCCTAGTAATTTCCCGGAATTCATTTTATCTTCCTTTCACTTTCGAAAGTTTTCAACAATGTTGATCAGTACTTTACTTAGTTTCTCAATTTGTGAATATGTTGTGTCCTTACCTAAAGAGATTCTAACATATTGTTTCGCTTGCTGTTCATTATACCCTATAGCCAGTATAGAACGTGAAGGTGCCTGCATGCCAACTTGACATGCACTTCCTGTTGAAATGGCCATACCAAAACGATTTGCTTCCAACATGACATATTGCCCCTCAATTCCATTAAAAAGAAGGGGAAGGATATTTGGCAGTGTGTGTGGAAAATGAGCGTTTATTAAGCTGATTTTATCGTGATAAGGCTCGAAAAACTCAATAAGCTGATTTTTTAATTGGACAAAATGATCATACAACTTTTGTTGATCTTTTGAAATATCGTTGGCAGCTGTAGCGAAAGCTGCTATTGCGGGAACGTCAACAGTACCGGGCCGGAAGCCTGATTCATGTGTAGTTCCGGGTAAAATAGGCTGCCAATGAACTGAAGGGCTAATATAAGCTGCTCCCACACCTTTAGGACCGTAGATTTTATGGCTTGAGATGCTAATTGCATCAATATGTTTAACATCGATCGGAATTTTACCGAACGTTTGGACACAATCACTATGAAAAAGAATCTTCTCTTCTCTTAAAAATAGGCCAATATGTTCAATAGGATTAATGGTGCCAATTTCGGAATTTCCGTGCTGAATGGAAACAAGGGCTGTATCCTTACTTACTTCACTTTGAATCTGATTCAATGTAATAATACCTTGCTGATTCGGCTTTAAATATGAAACTCTATATCCCTTTGATTCGAGATTTTTAAAGAACGTATGAAGAGATGAATGTTCATTTACAGCGGTAATAATATGCCTTTTATGCTTTATACCATTTAATAAAGATTGAACAGTTAAGATATTTGCTTCACTGCCACCACTTGTGAAATAAATTCCTTTTTCATGTCCATTGATGATCGTTGCAATAACTTTCCTGGAGGCAGAAAGAGTACGTGCTGATATGTCTCCAATATCGTGAAGGCTACTGCTGTTGCCGTAAGCATTTTTTGCAGCCTTTGTATATATATTAAGTGCATTTTCGCTCATCGGTGTTGTTGCAGCGTAATCAAAATAGATCAATTTTTTCACTCCCGGTTTCTCTTAATCTTTCAGACTATAAATAAAAACTCTTGTCATTATTTTAAATTTATGTAAATATAGGTGTCAAGACAGGTGTAAATTACAGGAGGGTGCTATGCCTCAAACAGATGTTATTATAATCGGTAGTGGACTTGCGGCTCTAACTGTTGCATACCATCTACGGCATAAACATGTAAAAATAATCACGAAATCTTCATGGACACAAAGTAATTCAATGCTTGCTCAAGGCGGTATTGCAGCAGCAGTTGCTAATAATGACTCATGGAAAAATCATTTCGAGGATACAATTGCTGCCGGGTGTTATCATAATCACGTTAAAAACGTAGAATATCTCGTTCAAGAAGGTCCTAGAGAATTAAACGAGTGGATTCAACGAGGTGTAAAGTTTGATTGTGATACAAAGGGACAGCTTTTACTCGGTAAAGAAGGAGCGCATAGCCACCATCGAATTATTCATGCTGGCGGTGATGCAACAGGGAAAGAGTTAACTAGTTTTCTATTTTATCAATCAAAACCTTACGTACAAATTGTTGAAAATGAAATAGCAATAGATTTAATAATAGAACAAAATTGTTGCCAAGGAGTTAACACGAAAAATCGTCAAGGAGAAATAAACTCATATTTTGCCAGTCATGTCATCATAGCAAGTGGAGGTTGTGGTGCGGTTTATGGTCAAACATCTAATACAGATGTCATTACCGGTGATGGAATCGCCATGGCTTTTCGGGCTGGTGCTGAGTTAGCAGACATGGAGTTTGTTCAATTTCATCCAACAATGCTTCATATTAATGGAAAATGTGTTGGCCTTATTTCTGAAGCAGTTAGAGGAGAAGGTGCTTCTTTGGTTACACAAAATGGAGAAGAATTTATGCATACCATCCATCATCAGGGAGATCTTGCTCCAAGAGATGTAGTGTCCAGAGCGATTTTTGATGAGATGAAAAAAGGAAATCAGGTATTTCTTGATATTTCCTCAATAAATAACTTCAACTCCAGATTTCCAACGATAACAGCACTTTGTAAACAGTATATTAATTTAGCAAGTGGTAAGATCCCAGTTGCCCCGGGAATGCATTTTTTAATGGGGGGGATAAAAACAAATGAGAATGGTGAGACAAATATTCAACGTCTATTTGCAGTAGGCGAGGCAGCTTGTACGGGTGTACATGGTGCTAATCGATTAGCAAGTAATTCCCTTCTGGAAGGGCTTGTGTTTGGAAAAAGGATAGCAAACTATATCTCATCCATATCTCCAGAAGTCCCTCAGTCAAGAACGATAAAAAATACAGCTGAACAAGTAAATGAAAAGCCGAAATTACCAACAAAAAAACAAATACAAGAGGTCATGACCACATATGTTGGAATTCAAAGGACTAATACAGGATTACAGTTTGCAATAAAGTGGTTTGAAAAATACCGGGAACAGATATCTTTTCAAAATATCAATGTGAAGATTTTCACAATTAATGAAATAGAAGTCATCAATATGTTAACAATCGGCTGGATTATTGCAACGTCTGCTTTTAAAAGAACGGAAAGTAGAGGCGGACATTATCGAATCGATTATCCTGAACGAAATGATCATTATTGGCAAAGAAAACAAGTAATGATAACAAAATCCGAAATGTTTGTGGGGGTTTAACATGCATACGATCAAAATAAAAAAGAAGTTGGAAGAATTCTTTTTAGAGGATCTTGGAGAAATTGATATTTCAAGTCAAACTATTTTTGGCAAGGAATCCAATGGTGAAGCAATTATATTAGCAAAAGAAGATGGTCTTTTTGCAGGAGCAGATATAATTGGAATGGGTTATTCTTTGTTCCAAAATGATCTTCAAGTAAATGTAAAAAAACATGATGGAGAAAAAGTAAAGCAAGGAGATATCATCGCTGAGATAAGGGGCCCTGTTTCTGTTATTTTAAGTGGGGAACGTGTGATTTTAAATATTTTACAACGAATGAGCGGGATTGCTACATTAACCAACACAGCTGTTCAGAAGCTAAATTCTAATCACACGAGAATTTGTGATACCAGAAAAACATCGCCAGGCTTTAGAATGTTTGAAAAATATGCGGTTCGTTGCGGTGGAGGTTTTAATCACCGATTTGGACTTTACGATGGAGTCATGATAAAAGATAACCACATTGCGTTTGCTGGTTCAATTTCAAACGCTGTAAAAAAAGTGAGAGATCACACAGGCCATATGGTAAAGATTGAAGTTGAAATTGAGACGGAAGAACAACTTCATGAAGCAATTGATGCGAGAGCAGATGTTATTATGTTTGATAATCGATCACCTGAAGAAGTGGCAAGATTCGTAGAGATCACGCCAAAATCAATTATAACAGAAGCATCAGGGGGCATTGGGTTTCATAATCTTTCTGACTATAGAAACACAAATGTTGATTATATTTCCTTAGGGATGCTGACTCATTCATATCAGTCATTGGATATTAGTTTGAACGTTAAATAGGGGGAATGAAAGATGGAATTACTGGATATTTTAAGACATGAAAAAAGAGAAATGATGCCTGAATCCTATAAAAACTTAACTATTGAGGAAATGGAAAAACGAGTTCGGGAAATAAAGCGGAAATTTGGCTCAAAGCTATATATTCCGGGACATCATTATCAAAAAGATGAGGTTGTCCAATTTTCTGATGTAACTGGAGATTCCCTGCAGCTGGCACAGGCGGCAGCATTAAATAAGGAAGCAGAATTTATCGTTTTTTGCGGTGTTCACTTTATGGCTGAAACAGCAGACATGCTTACATCCCAAAATCAAAAAGTCATTCTGCCTGACATGAGAGCAGGTTGTTCTATGGCAGATATGGCGGATATTGAACAAACAGATCGTGCTTGGGAAAAACTTCAAAACATATTTGGAGATACGATCTTACCTTTAACATATGTTAATTCCACAGCTGCTATTAAAGCATTTGTTGGTAAAAATGGTGGGGCAACGGTCACTTCTTCAAATGCAAAAAAAATGTTGGAGTGGGCTTTTAAGCAAAAAGAAAGAATTTTATTTTTACCAGACCAGCATCTGGGAAGAAATACAGCCTTTGATTTAGGTATCCCATTAGATCGAATGGCAATATGGAATCCAATCAGCAATAAGCTTGAATACACTGGTAATGTTGAAGATATTATTGTTATTCTTTGGAAAGGGCACTGCTCGGTCCATGAAAATTTCACAGTGAAAAATATTGAATATATCCGTAAAACAGAACCGGATATGAAGATTATTGTTCATCCGGAATGCAG
>Ga0180217_1002575_pt1 | contig 16556 bp, 10 predicted proteins | sample eDN3rd37CBELigOP_FD_128521 | JGI IMG/M metagenome (GOLD analysis project Ga0180217, IMG submission 128521) | Enriched Organic Plus compost microbial communities from Emeryville, California, USA - eDNA 3rd pass 37_C BE-Lig OP (version 2) (version 2) ... | reverse complement strand
GAGCTTGCCTTCCGTGCCGACCTCGCGCGCCACGCGCGTCACCTCGCCCGCGAAGGAGTTGAGCTGGTCCACCATGGTGTTGATGGTGTTCTTCAGCTCGAGAATCTCGCCCTTCACGTCGACGGTGATCTTCTTCGACAGGTCGCCCATGGCGACGGCGGTGGTCACCTCGGCGATGTTGCGCACCTGACCGGTCAGATTGGCCGCCATCAGGTTCACGTTGTCGGTCAGGTCCTTCCAGGTGCCGGCCACGCCCTTCACCTTGGCCTGTCCGCCGAGCTTGCCCTCGGAACCCACCTCGCGTGCCACGCGCGTCACCTCGGAGGCGAAGCTTCCGAGCTGGCCCACCATCGTGTTGACCACCTTGCCGATGCGCAGGAACTCGCCTCGAAGAGGGCGCCCCTCCGTCTCGAGTTCAATGGTCTGGCTGAGATCGCCCTTGGCCACGGCACCAATCACGCGTGCCACCTCGACTGTCGGCTGGACAAGGTCGCCGATCATGGCGTTCACGGAATTGATGCAGTCGCTCCAGCAGCCCGCAGCAGCTTCCAGCCGGCCACGCTCACTGATGCGGCCTTCCTTGCCCACGACCTTCGCGACTCGATCGAGCTCGCTCGCCAGACCCTTGTTCAGGTCTGCAATGTCATTGAAGGCCTCAGCGATCTCACCATCGATCCCTGTCAGGTCAGACGGCAGACGGGCTGAAAAATCGCCCTTCCGGAAGGCGCGCAAGACTTTGAGCAGCAGCCTGGGATCAAGCTGCGATGTGGCAGATTCAACTTGTGGCATGAAGCCCCCCGTAACACCATCCGGACGCTGGCCCGGTACCCCTTGCTGTGCGGCTCAACCGACGGGCGTTTCCACAACCTCTGGACGGAAGCCGACTATTCCTAACGTAGGCACAAAACAAAAGTTCCAAGGGTGGAACGGGTGGGAAAAGGCTTCACTTGCACCTTTCGCGTTTCGGTTCAGGCTGCGGAACGGGCCTGCAGCTATGGCATCTCCCGTCCCAGTTCGAGCCCCCGATCCCAAGGCGGATTCGGCCCGAAGCGCTGCGCCAGGAAATCAACGAAAGCACGCACCTTGGCAGGTGGATGACGGTTTGCGGGATAGACGGCGAAGACTCCCGGGAGCACGAGGGGCGGATGATCCAGTGTCAGCGCAACGAGCCGACCTGACCGCAGTTCCTCGCTGACGACGAAGGTCGGCTCATAGATGAGCCCCTGTCCTGCAACGGCCGCAGCCACCAATGCATCCCCGTTGTTGACGCGCAGGTTTCCCCTGATCGGCACCTTCACCTTGCCGTCGGCGTCGAAAGCCCATTCGTCGGGCCCTAAGGCGCGCGACAAGGTGTAGCCGAGGCAATTGTGCTCGGTGAGATCGGCAACTTTTCGTGGCGTGCCCCTCTCCGCGAGATAACCCGGCGATCCACACACAGCGAGGCGGCATGGTGCAATCCTGCGGGCGACCATGGTGGAATCTCGCAGGCGCCCGATCCGCACGGCTACATCCCAGCCCTCCTCGATCAGATCGACGAAACGATCGTTCAGACCAAGATCCACGGTCACCGCGGGATGGAGACGAGAGAACTCGGCCATGAGGGGCGCCACTTCACGAAAACCGAAGGAGACGGGCGCATTGACCCGGAGCGTGCCCCTCACCTCGACGCGCTCAGCGGAAGCCGTAGCCTCCGCCTCCTCCACCTCAGCCAGGATCCGCTCCGCACGCTCCAGATATCGCCTGCCCGCCTCCGTCAGGGTCAGCCGCCGGGTCGTCCGGTGCAGGAGTTTGACGCCGAGCCTCTCCTCGATGGCGCCGACATGCTTTGTCGCCATTGTCTGGGAGATGCCCAGAGACCGAGCGGCGGCGGACAGGCTACCCAGGGCAGCGACCCGCACGAAGATCTGCATTCCGGTAACGCGATCGAGCATGAACCTCACTCCACGAGAATGAAGTCTCGCGCACTGCGGAGGGATTATCAACCAGCAGGAAGAAGTGCCCTGTGCGTCACCGGGAACATCTCTGTTGAAGGCGTGGCAACGGGAAGTGGCGAAGGCCTGCAAACACCCGCTGAGCGGCCTTTCCAGCCTCACAATAAGCCTGCTGCATTGGTACGAAGCCCCCTTGCCCTAAGAATCCATAGAGCGACCTATAGGCAGATGGCTTTTTCACATCTATATAGGACTGTTAAGCTATTCCACATAAGGAATTTGTACAATGGTTGCTCGTGGAGCCCTGGACCTGATCGGCGGGACACCTCTCGTGGAGGTGACGCACCTGGATACCGGTCCGTGCCGGCTGTTTCTGAAGCTCGAGAGCTCGAATCCGAGTGGCTCGATCAAGGACCGCCCGGCGAGGGCGATGATCGAGGCTGCGGAGAGGGACGGCCGTCTGAAACCGGGCGGCATGATCGTGGAGGCTACAGCCGGCAATACGGGCGTGGGCCTCGCCTTGGTCGGTGCCAGCAAGGGTTATCGCACCCTCCTCGTGGTGCCGGACAAGATGTCCCGCGAGAAGGTTCTGCACGCCAAGGCTCTTGGGGCCGAGGTAGTGATCACGCGTTCGGATGTCGGGAAAGGACATCCCGACTACTACCAGGACCTCGCCCAGACGATCACCGATCGGACGCTGGGGGCGGTCTACATCAATCAGTTCGAAAATCCGGCCAATCCAGCCGCGCACGAAGCCAGCACGGGGCCTGAGATCCTCGAAGGCATGGAGGGCGACGTGGACGCCGTCGTCGTCGGGGTCGGCTCCGGCGGCACGCTGACAGGGATCGGCCGCTTCCTCAAGAAGGCGTCCCCGAAGACCGTGATGGTTCTTGCAGACCCCGCGGGATCCGTGCTCGCCCCACTCGTGGAGACGGGGGAGATGACGGAGGCCGGCTCCTGGGCCGTCGAGGGCATCGGCGAGGATTTCGTGCCGCCCAATTGCGATCTGTCGCTCGTGAAGAAGGCCTATTCCATCAGCGACAAGGAGAGCTTCTCCGCCGCTCGCGACCTGCTGCGCAAGGAAGGCATTCTCGCCGGCTCGTCCTCGGGAACGCTGCTGGCCGCCGCCCTGCGCTATTGCCGCGAGCAGACCGAGCCGAAGCGGGTGGTCACGCTCGTCTGCGACACCGGCGCTAAGTATCTGTCGAAGGTGTTCAACGACGCCTTCATCGCACAGGAGGGTTGGCTCGACCGCAAGCCGACGGGCACCGTGCGCGACGTCGTGATCAATCCTTTCGGTGAAGGCGCCACGATCTTCGTCTCTCCCAACGAAACCCTTCGATCCGCCTTCGCCCGCATGCGCTCCTCGGATATTTCGCAACTGCCCGTGATCGAGGATGGACGGGTCGTCGGTCTCATCGACGAGAGCGATGTGCTCGATGCTCTGGTCGCCAACGAACGCGACCCTCAGAGCGTCTTCAACAAACCCGTCCGCGAGATCATGGTGACACGCCTGCAGACCGTTCCGGCACAGGCGCCTGTGAAGGATCTCATCCCGCTCTTTGCCGCCGGCCTCGTGCCGGTGATCATGGATGGCGACAATTTCGTCGGCCTCGCCACCCGCATCGACCTCATCAACTATTTCCGGATTCAAGCCTGATGAACGCCCGCAATCAACTCGCTTTCTCGACCCGCTGCATCCATGCGGGCCAGACGCCGGACCCCACAACAGGGGCGGTGATGATGCCAATCTACGCGACCTCGACCTTCGCGCAGGAAAGCCCCGGCGTTCACAAGGGCTTCGAGTACGCCCGCTCGCAGAACCCGACCCGCATGGCCTTCGAGCGCTGCATCGCGGATCTCGAAGGAGGCATGGCCGCTTTCGCTTTCTCGTCGGGCCTTGCCGCGAGCGCGACGGTTCTGGACATGCTGGAGCATGGCTCGCATATCGTCGCATCGGACGATCTCTATGGCGGCACGCGCCGTCTGTTCGAGAAGGTTCGCAAGCAATCCGCAGGTCTCGACATTACGTATGTCGATCTGGGAAATCCGGATGCGGTGAAGGCGGCCCTGCGCCCCAACACGCGCCTCGTCTGGGTCGAAACGCCGACCAACCCCCTTTTGAAGCTGGCCGATCTCGAATCCATCGCGCAGGCGACACGTGGGCACGGCACGCTGCTGGTCGCCGACAACACCTTCGCGAGCCCCTGGGTGCAGCGCCCGCTGGAATTCGGCTTCGACATCGTCGTGCATTCCACGACGAAATACCTCAACGGCCATTCTGACATGGTGGGCGGCGTCGTGATCGTCGGGCAGAACCAGGAGGTTCGCGAGAAGATCGCCTTCCTGCAGAATGCCGTCGGCTCGATCTCGGGCCCGTTCGACAGCTTCCTGGCCCTGCGCGGGTTGAAGACCCTGTCGCTGCGCATGGAGCGTCATTGCACGTCGGCTCTGAAAATCGCGGAGTTCCTGGAGGCTCACCCTCAGGTCGATGGCGTGATCTATCCGGGATTGGCCTCGCATCCCCAACACGAGCTGGCGAAGCGTCAGATGCGCGGCTTCGGCGGCATCATCACGGCCCGCATCAATGGAGGTCTGGACGGCGCGACGCGCTTTCTGGAGCGTTGCCAGCTCTTCACGCTCGCCGAAAGCCTCGGCGGCGTCGAGAGCCTGATCGAGCATCCAGCCATCATGACCCATGCCTCGGTTCCGCCGCAGGTGCGGGCGGATCTCGGGATTGATGACGGGCTTGTGCGTCTTTCAGTCGGCATCGAGGATGCCGACGACCTGATCCAGGATCTGCGTTCGGCGCTGGCCTGAACCAGCTGCACTCAGGGAGCTCGGCGCAATGCCGGGCTCCCACTTGTGACCAGGGCAGCCACGACGTCGTTCGCCTTGTTGTGGCATCAAGGGGATCGATGCCCTGCCAAGGCTTATTGCACGGGCGGATCCTGAGGCGCGGTCTGCAGAGCGATCTCGACAGTGTCTCCCGGCTCCAGCACGAAGTCGTACTCGCCTTTGAGGCGGGTGACGTTGTCACCCTCTTTACGGATAACGACCACCGACGGCTGGTCGCCGAACTCGAGAACCCTGGGCGGCGCCGCATTGGCCGACCGGAGCGTTTCATCTATTCCTCTCAGCTTCGCGCTGAGGCTGCTCGAGTTAACGCTCGCTTCCTGCAGTTCCCGGAGCAGATTCAGTCGACGCTGCTCGTCGAGCTTGTCCAGCTGCCGCTGGAAGTCGCTCCGTTGACGCTTCACCAGCATCAATTGAGCGGATGACTGCAATTTCCTTGTGGCAGAGAGCAGCACGGCACGCCTTGCATCCGTAACCCTCTGGCTGATCAGCGATCCCTTTCCATAGAGTTCCGTGGCCCGCTGCAACTCCTGCATGTCAGCCTGAATGCCCTCCTCTTCCTTCTCCTGCTGTTCAGTGAGGATGGCGATCTGCTCGTCTGACTGCTTGACGGCTTGCGCCAGGAAGGCCTTTTCGCGATCGTGATCGACCTGCCGCGCCCGCTGGTACTCCGCTTCAGTACTGACCACCTGCGTCACGACAGACCGCGCAACGGGCGCAGGCGGCATATCGTTCGGGCTGAAGCTGACATCCTCTCCCAGTTCGGTCCTGATGCGCCAAATCCTGACACGCTCCTTGAGCAAGTTGAGCCATGTTGTCGTATATTCACCCTGCAGAGCGCTTGTATTGATCGTCTGCCCAGGCTCACGGGGGCGCATGAAATTGAACCCTCCTGACAGTGCAATTGCCTGACGCACAGTCATCTGAGGACGGTAAGTCTGTTGGCCGGGCCTCATCACGTCGCCCGCCACATAGATCGGGCGATACTCGACGACCGTCGCGGCAACCTCGTCGCGCTCCACGGTCCGCGGCTGTTCCCGCCCATCGGGCCCCCTCGTCCGGAAGACCTTGCTGGCCAGCGCTGACTGAATCTTCACCCTCATCTCGGATGGCTGCAGCCCCGCGACGTGAACTGATCCGATCAGGGGGAAAGAGATGCTTCCATCCAATTCGACTGGGACGCGCTGCCTGAGTTCAGGTGCGCCCGCCACCGATACCTCGATGATATCACCCGGTTGAAGGCGGTATTCCGCATGGACGGGGGACGAGGAGTAAAGGCCGCATAAGGCGACGATGCCGGCCCGAACAAGCCAGCTCCGGTGAAAGGATCTTCTGCTCCTATGCGAGGAACCGGCTTCGTGCCGCAAGAGGTCGCTTTTCATGTCCAACATCACACCCCCCTCCAATTCCAAGATGGCTCCACGCAGAAGGATGCACGGCGCAACCATCTGGGCTCGTTGGCGATACCTGCACAGTCGCCATCACAACTCCGACCAAACTGCTCGAACGACAGCCCGGGCGGTCTCATCGAGCGGAGCGTCCGTATTGATGAGAACCGTCGTTGATCCTCGAAAGGCAGCTTGGTTCTCCATCACCCAGCGCCGCTGCACAGCCTCGGCATCGGGTCCACCTTCCTTCATCCGACGCGAATCTCTTTGGATGGCGGTGTTCATCGGTGCAATCAGACGGATTACGATGTTGGGACGGGGCAGGCCCTGATAGAGAAGGCGCTCTCTCCTCATCAGCCAGCGCTTGAGAGGAGATCGCGTTGCCGCTTCAGCCTCTTCGCTGAAACAGGAGCTGTCGATGGCTCCGACGTCCTCCGATGGATACCGGTCTGAAATCACGATAGCGCCTGCGGTTGCAGAGCGGAGCGCCTTCTTCAGCAGCTGCTTCCGGTCATAGGCGAGAAGTGTCATACGCAGGACATGCACCAGGGAATATCTCTTCTCCTGGCGCCGCTCCGGCCTCTCGTACTCCCCGAGACGTTCGCCTGCGAGCAACGTCCGCGCCACCGGCACACAGAGACGCGGCGCAACCGAAACCACCGTAGCGGGAGGCTTCCCCGCATGAATACGGGACACGTTCAGGTGCACACCAAGCCGGGTCGCAAGCTCATGTGCCAGGGTCGATTTTCCCGTCGCCTTCGGGCCGACAAGGGTCACGATCGCACCGCCCGTCTGGAGAACCAGATCCTGGCGCTTGAAGAAGCGGCCTGCGACGGCCGTGAGAAGACGCCAATAACGCGACGCTATCGACGCAGCAGGATTCAAGCGCCGCAGCCCTCGGAGCCGCCAAGCAACCTGCCAGCCAAGAACGATGCGGCGCGCCAGTGCACCTTCGTTCGCCAAAGAATCCAAGAGACGGCGAAAGAGCAAAGGTTCGATGCTTGGAAACCAACTCGCGCAAAGCGCCTCAGCGGCTTTCTCGTCAGCCGCATCGCGAAGCCAGGAGAGCTCCGCAGCAACTTTGCGATAATGTCGATTGACGAGAAGGATCTCGATCGGACTGACGTGCTTGAGCGCAATGCGCAAAGAGAAGAGGATGAGTTCGGCTTCGGCTTTCGGAACCCTTATGCCATCGAGCAGACGTGTCTCATCGAGAAAACGGCGTTCGATGGGAAAGCGATAATTCTTGACCAGGCTATCGCCGCTGACGATCTGATGATACGCGTGCAGGTGAACGAGCTCGGCACTGTCCTCATCAAGGGCCAGCGCATGATAGACGCCAGGATGCCCGCTCCCGGAGCGCGATTGCGCCAACTTGAATCCGCATTCCAGCATTGCCTCCCGAAACGAGGCCGCGTCCCGGGGATCAACGAGGACGTCGATATCCTCGTCCCCTCGCAGAGTTTCATCCAGTCGAATATTGCTCTTCCAGTGGCAGTACCGGATCTTCCTGCGCTCCAAGGTCTCGAAGAACAGTCGAATGATCGGCTTGACCGCCGAAGCGGACATCCCATCCTCGGGCGGATTGCTGCCGACGACGCTCACAGGTCGCGTCTCGTACTGTGCCGCAGCACCGGTCGCGGACGCCGTGCTGTCGTTCAACAGTACGTCCGACGGGACGTCGACGTCCTCCATTCTCTTCCTGGGCGTCGCGCCGATAGACATCATCATGCAGCCTCCTTTTCGACAGAGGGTCCCCGCAAGATTCCGGACAGCACCTTTGCAGAGGCAACCAAGCCCGGCTGAATTCCGAGGTTCCTATGGATGAACAAAGCCATTGCCACGTTCCAAACGATGAGGCTCGCCGTCATCGCTATCGCGACACCGAACATTCCAAAGGCCCCGACCAGAAGGAAGCCGAGCACGAGGTTCAGGACGGCACAGGACATCTGCAATTTGGCGCCGACCTTTTCATGTCCGGTCATCGTAATGATATGCTGTTGAGGACCGCTCGCTGCTGACGCTATTTGTCCGACGATCAGGACAGCCGTGATCTGCGCTCCGCTCACGAACTCAGGTCCGAACCAGGAAAGGAACGGCTTCGCGAGGAGCAGGAGTGGGACCGCAACGCCAATGGTGCCGATAAGAGAAAGGCAGGCTGACTTTGCGAGCAGGGATTGAAGAGCGACATGCTCACCGCGCGCAAAAAGTCGCGATACGTTTGGCGTAAAAACGGTCCCGACGGCCATCCGCGGCAGAGACGTCAGCATCGCGAGGCTGAGAGCTGCAGCAAATATTCCCGCCTCTCTAAGATTTCCGGTCGCTCCAAGCACGATCACGGCCGCCCGCATCATGAGATTGTCTGCGACCGTGATGACGGCCAACGGAACCATCGGTCGATGCCAAGCCCCACGTTCATAGGCAAGCGTCACGCCTGCGAGTTGTTGCGGACGGAGGCGGCGCATGGAAACGCGCAGAAGAGCAAGCGTTGCAACCGAACTGATGAGCGTGGCCCCCATGACCAAAGTGGCATCAGGATGAACCAGATGGCTCCAGGCAGCGACCACAAGGACCATGAGCATGACGCTGTCACGCACGACCCTCTCCGGCATAAGGGACGACACCACTCCGCCAAAGGAACGCACAACAGCTGCACCGACGAGGTTCAGAGCCATCAATGGTACAGCGGCCAACCCTAGGATGGTCGTCGCGGCGAGATCCGACTGCATCATCTTATCGGACGCTACGGTGAGGCAGATGCCGACAAGGAAAATCCCCAGTCCGGTCGCTGCGACGGCCCAGTGGGAGTATCGAATGACCCCAGATGCCAGGGACCATTCCGCCTTTGCTCGATAGGCTGGCACGAAGCGCTGGAGCGATACATTGAAACCAAGCGTTGAGAAGTAGGCAAGCAGCGTCGTGAAGGCGAGCACGTATGCGTAGATGCCATAGTTGTCCGGACCAACGATCCGTGCGGCTGCTACCTGCACCAGATAGCTTATGGCGGCGCCTGCCACATAGACCACGAGCGCAGCGGCGCTCGTGCGAGCAAGGGGCTGCGCCAAGCGATCCTTGGCGAAGGACAGTAACCGTAGCGCGCGACCGTGAGGCACGACGACGGGCTCACCTGCTTCGCGCTCGAAACTTCGTTCGGTAGCGGTCATGCCACCTCGCCTCCCGCCATCATGTCTGCTTCTCTCATGATGGCCTTGATTGCGGCCTGAAGGCTACCCGTATCAACGGAGCTTATATGGATCATCGGGCGGCCCTGCTCATGCAGAAGGCCGGTCACCTCATCGGCAACATCGATCTGCTGCAGGTTCGTTTGCAGATCGAACTCGAAAAGACGCTCGAACATTCCCTGCTGCTGAAGGCGCTCCCGAAGACGCAACTCCAGCAGGGCCCGTGGCGCATCCAATCGAACCAGAAGGTCGGGCTTGGGAAGAAGGCTCAACCCATGTTCCAGAACGGCCCGGTCTGCTGGCTTTGCGAGCAGGGCCAGTGCGCAGAGCGCCGTCAGGTAGGCCTGGTCGAAGATCACAATCGATGAGGACGACCGGGCCTCGCTCCAGGAACGGTAGAGCTGCGTCAAGTATCGCTTGTAGCGGATAGTCCAAAAGGTGCTCCGCGGCGTCAGGAGCTTCATCAATTGGATGCTGGTTTCGTCGCTTCGAGCATCTTGCAGAGTCGATAGGGCATCGACAATCTTTGCCGCCCGGCTCAGAGGCGCCAAAACTCGGGAGAACCGGGCAGACGCCGCGGCTCGATGATGATCATCTGTCCGGCGCTCGGCCGGGCGGGAGCTGACAACCAGCTGCACGCTGTGGCCACTCGCCTGCAACGCGTCCGACAATGCGTAGGTCAACGTCGTCTTGCCTACTCCCGAAGGTCCGAAGAACTCGATGATCATCTGCTTGTTCCGCTTCGCTTCGTGGCTCATTCCCCCAGCGGCGCAGTGGCGTAACCATCTGCCTCTGTCGGCAATTCCATTCGCTTGGCCTGATCCGCCCATGCCTGGAACATCAGAATCGCCCAGAGCTCTTTCGAGCGATCGCGCCGTTTGGCTTGGTGCTCCATCCAGCAGCCACGAACGTAGCCGACATCCAGAAGTCCTTCGTGCCGGAGCCGCCTTTCACTCAAGAGATCCTCCGCCCAGTCGCGCAATGATCCCCGCAACCAAGCCCCCACCGGAACATTGAAGCCCTGCTTCGGCCGATCATGATACTCTTTGGGGATGTAACGACCCAAAACCTGACGCAGCAGCCACTTTCCCTTGCCGCCCCTGACCTTCACGCTCGCCGGGACGCGCCACGCGAACTCGATGACGCGATGGTCCAGCAGCGGGCAGCGCCCTTCGAGTCCGATGGACATGGTCGCGCGGTCGAGCTTCACGAGAATGTCGTCGGGGAGGTATCCGGCCATGTCCAAGTAACTCATCTGCGACACCGGATCCGCGAAATGCGGCATGTCCGGAGTCTCGCGATAAGTTCTCGACGCCAAATCCGGGTCGAGCGTAATGACCCGCCGATAGATCTCGAGTACGTCCGCCGAATCGAGGACGCGGGCGATCTTGTGCAGAACGTCGCCCCTCAGTTCCCGTCGCAGGCTCCGAGACAAGGGAGCCCGCTGTATGATCCTGTTCCAGGTGTCCTGGCTCAGGCCGAGTGTCGCGCCCGCCACCGCTCGCCGGACAAGTTTCGGAAGGCGCAGCGCCGGCGCGAGGCGAGAAGCGAGGATATGCCTCGAATAGCCGCCGAAGCCCTCATCTCCGCCGTCGCCGGACAGAACAACGGTCACATGCTGCCTCGCGAGCCGCGAGACGAGCAGCGTAGGAATCTGGGACTCATCGGCGAAAGGCTCATCCCAGATGCGCGGCAAATCCGGAATGATCTCTGCGGCGGCAGCGGGGCTGAGGCGAAACTCCCGGTGGTCCGTCCCAAGGTGCCGTGCGATCTGGGCAGCCTCCGTTGCCTCGTCGTAACCCGCCTCGCCAAAACCGATCGTGAAGGTGCGGACCGGCTGCCGGGATTGCTCCTGCATTAGGGTGACGACCACTGAACTGTCGATTCCACCCGAAAGAAACGCGCCCAGTGGAACGTCAGCCACCATGCGCTCCCGAACGGCGAGACGAAGCAGCCGATCGAGCTCATCCGCCATCTCCGTCTCGGTAAGGTTGGAAAGCGGCTCCGCTGCAGCTTTCGCGGCTTCTCGCAGAGACCACCACGGACGGACTTTGGCGCGGAGCGCATCGATGTCCGCGTCGGCAATATCCCGCGCGGTGACGGACAATATCGACCCCGGCGGAAGCTTGAACACATTCTTCCAAATGCAATGATGATTGGGCACCCAACCGAGGCGGAGCATTGCTTCAACGGCTTCCGGACAAATTTCCGCCTTGAAGCCTGGCACCGCCCTGAACGCCTTGAGCTCGGACGCGAAAGCGAGTGTTCTCCCCACGAGCCCGATATAGAGAGGCTTCTTGCCCATGCGATCGCGTATCAGATGCAGAACACGGTCGGCCCTGTCCCAGATGCCACAGGCGAACATGCCGGCGAAGCGGCCCAGGGACCGCTCGATCCCAAGTCTCTCAAAGGCGCTCAGCATGACCTCGGTGTCACTGCCGCCATTGAAGTTGCAGCCCGCCGCCTCGAGATCGCGGCGAAGATCACCGAAATTGTATATCTCACCGTTATAGGTCGCCACATAGCGACCCGAGTGTGAAGCCATCGGCTGACTGCCTGCCTCAGAGAGATCGACGATCGCAAGCCGGCGGTGGCTCAGGGCAATGCCCGCATCCTGGTCCATCCAGACGCCGCAGCCATCCGGACCGCGATGCGCCAGCAAATCCGCCATGCGCCGCACAGCGTTCAATTCGCGTGGATCACTCGGAGATGCTGCAAGAAGGACGCCTGCGATGCCACACATGCTAGTGGCTCCTTGTTTGCGGACAGGCGTCCAGCTTCGTTTCGAACTGCACAGAGAGTAGAAAGCGCTTCACTCGCTGAAGAAAAGAATGCCGGCTGAGCATGCAACTTGTCCGATATAGATGACACCAAAGATTTGGACTGAGGAAGCGCATTCTAAATCGGCACGCCCCTTGAAACCTGCTTTTGAATTGCCCCACCCGCTCTGTGTCTAGGAGCTTAACAGAAGACATCTTGTCAGATTTTTCGCGAAATTTCGCCTTCCGTCAGGCACACAAAAGAGTAGTAAGCTGGTAATTATTCACCCGCCGCGACCTGAGACCTCTCAAAAGAGGTAATTCGTTTTAATTTTGCTAGGCACACAATCGTTTTAGAACACTCGGAGCAATCCTCGGTGGCTCTCACGATGAAGTTCTGTCGATACGACATCGGAGGCGCATACGCTGAACGGCGCCTCCCTCTCAAGCATGTCCCTCTTTCCTGATCGCTCCCACCCGAGACGCGAAGCAAAGGGCGATTACGAACCAGAAGATCGGATGCCGCACGATCAGATGGAACATGCTAAAGACGGCGAGGCCACAGAGAAGCGCGGTCAGCGCATCGCGATGGGCCCTGAAGGCTGCTACGAGGGTTGTCACCGCGAGCAAGACGAGACTTAGCACCCCGACAAAGCCTCCCTGAGTCAAGATATCAATGATCGTATTGTGAGCCTCGAAATTAGGCGGCGGAGCACGTTTCGTCTTGCTTTCGATCAAGTGAGCGCCTGGACCGAATCCAAGAAGGCGGGAGTCGATAGCCCGAACGATGCCCTCCCTCCATAATTGGAATCGGTGATCCCCCTGCCCATCCTCGCTATAGGTCTCTTCGGCCGCACTTTCGATCCGCGAGGCAATCGCGGGTGTCAGCGGCGCGACAGCGGCCACCATCAGCGGGAAAGTCATGATGATCACGCAGGCGAGCGCGGGCAGAGCCAGGCCATGTCTATACGACGCAAGCCACGTCCGCAGCTTGATCGCCACCAGCGTGAGGCCTGAAAAGATCAGGCATAGAATGAATGCGTCGCTCTTCGAAAGAATCCCGGTGACGATAGGCACCATCCCGCATATCAGAGCCGCAAAGCGCTCCTTCGCGCTGACCGCCGTTTCTGCGAGATAGAGCGCCAAAAATACGAGGATCGCGCTCGTCATGGCGAACATGTTCGCGTTCTCAGCCCAACCGATCATACGATCATAATACCAGGGTTCGATCATCGGGATTTCGATTCCCCCGGCTGAATCGATCGTCAAAATAGCAAACGAGATCGCTCCGAGGCTCGCCAACATCCATGTCGTCCGGCGCATCCGATACTGGGCGTTCGGCTGCATGACCGCAAGGCAGCTGACCGCCGCCACGAGGAGATAAGCTATCGTGTCGTGCCTGGACGAAAACGGATCCCGAATGGATTCGGCCAGCAGGCTCATGATCGCCCCAAGGCTCTGCGCAACCGCGAAGACAATCCAGAATGCCAGAAGCTGAAAGACGGAAGGTGTCAGCCGGCTCGGGCGTCTGACCTCGTCGAACACCCTGATCCCGATCCAGACGGCAAGACATAGCTCACCTGGTCCCACCGGGACTCCGTCGATTCGGAGCTGCGTTGCCGACGACATCAGCAGCCCAATAGCGAGCAACAAATCTGTCAGCACGACGCGATGTCTCTCTTTGCGAACAACGAATGCTTGCACCGGACGAAAGCTCTGTAAAGGTCGGGAACAGGCTCCGAGGAGGAGAGGCATGCAGGTTTAACGGTTCATCAGGGGTACCTCTTATTTCACCTTGTCTGGTATTGCCCCTATGCTTCGTTTCCGCGAACGGGACGAACGTAAGCGCTTTTGTCTGATATGACGACGCCTCCTCATCGATCTCCTGACCATTAGAGTTATTGGGCTTCTGTTAAGAACCATTCATTCTCAGTCTCTAGCAGAATGCATCTCGGGCAAGTTGCCCACATATCGTGAAGCGTCAGGAGCAAGGTGGAGATGATGCGATCATCGGCAATGGAGATGACCGCTGCACCACCTTAGGCAATGAATGAGAGGTTGAGATTGGGCAGGCTATTTTCAGCCCTGGAACGACAAGCTGGCACTCGACTGGCTCTGTTGCTCCTATGCATCGGCGCGACGCTTGCTTTCGTCCCGTCTCCAACGATGCCTGTCCTGTCGATCTCACCTATGCCTCGGCCAGAATACCTTGAGCCCGTTCACGACCCGGCTTTTGGCACGGTCCTGACCCGCGTCACCGAACCCGGACAGCAGATCGTGGAAGGAGTCAGCTGCCGCCCCGATTACTGCAGGCACCGCTACTCAAGCGCCCAAGCGTGGAACGCGGATCAGTCACTTCTGCTCATTGCCGGTGGCTGTAGCGGTATGTGCTTTCTTCACGGACAGACCTACCAGCCTCTCTTTCACCGCGCATCGTCCCATCAGTGCGAATGGCATCCTGTTGATCCCGAGCGCATGATCTGTATGCACGATCAGGAGATCTACATCTGGTTCCCACGAAGCAATACAACAAAGCGGGTGTTCGCGCCCCAGGGATACAGCAATTTTCAGTTCGGGCCGGCAAAGGGCAACTTGTCCCAAGACGGCAATCGGCTTGCTGTCCGTGCCCGCGACGCGACGGGTGCCTTGGTCGTCTTCGCATACGACCTGTCGACGAACGAGAAGTATCCCGATATCGCGCTCGCGGAACTGCCGGGTGAAAGTACATATTGCAGCATATCCCCGACAGGTAGATACATTTTCTGCAATCAGAGAATGAATGACGAGACCAATCAGGCGTATATCTACTCTGTCGACGGAACGAGAGTGCAGTCCTGGGAGGAAAACCACCGCCCCGGCCATGGAGATATGACCATCGATGTTGATGGCCAGGATGTCTATGTGGGCACCAGCAAGGCGGGACCTGATCGAAACCACATTATCAAACGGCGGCTCTCAGACGGATTCATAACCGTCCTCGCGCCCGCAGGAGACAGTCAGCATATATCGACACGGAACATCAATAGGCCAGGTTGGGCCTTTGTGACCTACGGGACCGACTCAAGGAATACCAGCAAGCCCGGATGGGTGCCGTACCATCAGGAGATCGTAGCGCTTCGCATTGATGGCAGTGGTGAAGTTCGCCGCATCGTTCATACGCGCAGCGCGAAACACGATTATCATAGCCAGGCCCAAGCCTCGCCATCCCCGGATGGATCCCAAATTATCTGGTCGAGCAATTGGGGAGAGGCTGGAGGACCTGTGGCAAGCTACGTCGCAAGGCTCACATGGGAGTGATGCTTGCGAGTTCCGCTGCCGCTCTGAACGAGCGGAACGCATACAATGATATCAGCCAACCAATTTAGAAGGACCACTTGAATGGCGTGATCAGGTCACTGAGATGGCAGACCAGTTCCGGTCAAGGGGACCATGAATCAATGCCGTTCCGGTGATAGTCGCGATACCAGGCGACGAAGCGCGCGACGCCGTCCTTGAGCGAGGTCGAGGGCGCAAAGCCCACGTCGCGGCGCAGGTCCGTCACGTCGGCGCGCGTCTCCAGCACGTCGCCGGGCGGCAGCGGCACGTCCACCCGGTTCGCTTGTCTGCCGAGCGCCTCCTCGATCAGCGCGATCAGATCGTTCACCTCTTCGGGGCAATCGTTGCCGATGTTGTAGATCCGGTGCGGCGCCGCGCTGGTGGCCGGATCGGGGTGTTCCGCATCCCAGGCGGGGTTCGCGACAGGCTCCCTGTCCACCAGCCGCACGATCGCCTCCACGATGTCGTCGACATAGGTGAAGTCGCGCCACACCTTGCCGCCGTTGGCCACCTCGATGGGGCGCCCTTCGGCGATGGCATGGGTGAACTTGTAGACCGCCATGTCCGGCCGGCCCCAGGGGCCGTAGACGGTGAAGAAGCGCAGCCCCGTGCAGGGCAGGCCGAAGAGCGCGGCATAGGAATGCGCCATCATCTCGTTGGCCTTCTTGGTGGCGGCATAGAGGCTGATCGGGTGCTCGGTGCCGTCATGCTCGCAGAAGGGCAGCTTGCGGTTGGCGCCGTAGACCGAGCTCGACGAGGCATAGACCAGATGCCGGATGCCGCCGTGGCGGCAGGCCTCCAGCAGGTTCATGAAGCCCATGAGGTTGGACGAGGCATAGGGCTGCGGGTCGACGAAGCGCACGCCCGGCTGGGCGGCGAGATGGATCACGCGCTCGAAGCGGTGGCGCTGGAACAGCTCGCGCGTGGCGTCCGGGTCGGACAGGTCGGTGCGCTCGCCCTGAAAGCCGTTGCGGGGGGTGAGCTTAGCGAAGCGGGCTTCCTTCAGGCCGATGTCGTAATAGGGCGTGAAGCAGTCGATCCCGACCACCTGATGGCCCAAGGCCAGCAGCCGCTCCGCGACATGAAAGCCGATGAAACCGGCCGCGCCGGTGACGAGAATGGGAG
>Ga0180217_1002572_pt1 | contig 16564 bp, 20 predicted proteins | sample eDN3rd37CBELigOP_FD_128521 | JGI IMG/M metagenome (GOLD analysis project Ga0180217, IMG submission 128521) | Enriched Organic Plus compost microbial communities from Emeryville, California, USA - eDNA 3rd pass 37_C BE-Lig OP (version 2) (version 2) ... | reverse complement strand
GCTCTGGAAACCGAGAACAACGGCAAGCGCCTGGTGCTGGAAGTGGCCCAGCACCTGGGCGAGAACACCGTCCGCACCATCGCCATGGACGCGACCGAAGGTCTGGTCCGCGGCCTGCCGGTGCGCGACACCGGCGGCCCGATCACCGTCCCGGTCGGCGATGCGACCCTGGGCCGCATCCTGAACGTGGTCGGCGAGCCAGTCGACGAAGGCGGCCCGGTCGAGGCGACCCAGACCCGCGCCATCCACCAGCCGGCCCCGGACTTCGCCGCCCAGGCGACCGCCTCCGAGATCCTGGTGACGGGCATCAAGGTCATCGACCTGCTGGCCCCCTATTCCAAGGGCGGCAAGATCGGCCTGTTCGGCGGCGCCGGCGTCGGCAAGACGGTTCTGATCATGGAACTGATCAACAACATCGCCAAGGTGCACTCGGGCTATTCGGTCTTCGCGGGCGTCGGCGAGCGGACCCGCGAGGGCAATGACCTCTATCACGAGATGGTGGAATCGGGCGTCATCAAGCCGGACAACCTGGCGCAATCGCAGGTGGCGCTGGTCTATGGCCAGATGAACGAGCCTCCGGGGGCGCGGATGCGCGTGGCGCTGACCGGCCTGACCCTGGCCGAGCAGTTCCGCGACGCGACCGGCACCGACGTTCTGTTCTTCGTCGACAACATCTTCCGCTTCACCCAGGCGGGTTCGGAAGTGTCGGCGCTTCTGGGCCGCATCCCCTCGGCCGTGGGCTACCAGCCGACGCTGGCCACCGACATGGGCGCGATGCAGGAGCGCATCACCTCGACCAAGAACGGCTCGATCACCTCGATCCAGGCCGTCTACGTTCCGGCCGACGACTTGACCGACCCGGCCCCGGCCACGACCTTTGCCCACCTGGACGCCACGACGGTTCTGTCGCGCGCCATCTCGGAACTGGGCATCTACCCGGCCGTGGACCCGCTCGACTCGAACTCGCGGATCCTCGATCCGGCGATCGTCGGCGAAGAGCATTACCAGGTCGCCCGCGACGTCCAGGGCATCCTGCAGAAATACAAGTCGCTGCAGGACATCATCGCCATTCTCGGCATGGACGAACTGTCGGAAGAGGACAAGCTGACCGTGGCCCGCGCCCGGAAGATCCAGCGTTTCCTGTCGCAGCCCTTCGACGTGGCCAAGGTCTTTACCGGCTCGGACGGGGTGCAGGTGCCGCTGGAGGATACGATCAAGTCGTTCAAGGCGGTCGTGGCCGGCGAATACGATCACCTGCCCGAGGCGGCCTTCTACATGGTCGGCGGCATCGAGGAAGTGAAAGCCAAGGCTCAGCGTCTCGCCGCTGACGCGGCGTAAGGGGGCGACATGGCCGACACGATGCAGTTCGACCTCGTCTCGCCGGAACGGAACCTGGTTTCCGTCCCGGTGCGCGAGGTGCGCCTGCCCGGCGCCGATGGCGACCTGACGGCGATGCCCGGCCATGCGCCGGCCATCGTCAACCTGCGCCCCGGTCTGGTGACCGTGGTGGCGGGCGACGGGTCCGAGACGGAATTCGCGGTGACCGGCGGCTTCGCCGAGATCAACAACGACTCCGTCACCCTGCTGGCCGAACGCGGGCATCCCCGTGCCGAGATGACGCAGGAGGTCTTCAACGAGATGATGGCCCAGGCCCGTCGTCGCGTCGAAGTCGCCAAGGAGCGCGAATCCGCCGGCGAGGAACTGGTCGCCGCGGCGGTCAAGCTCCTGGCCGACATGGAGGCGCTCGGCACGCATATCGGGCTTGATCCGAACCAGGCGAATTTCCCGCATTAACCGGGATTGACAAAAAAGGATGGTAAGCCCCGGTTTTCCGGGGCTTTATCTGTTCTGCGCCATCGTTTGTCATGGCGTGGGGAGGGGGGAAGGGGTGCGACGTTTCGGATATTTCGCCGTCGGTGTCGCCAATGGCTCGACCGAGATGTTTTCGGCTTTCGAGAGCGGCGGGCCGATGTGGACCGGGCATGGACCGCGGGTGGAAGTGCGATCCGTGCGCTTCGACGAACATTTCGTCGAGCCGCCGGTGGTGCATGTCTCGCTGAGCATGTGGGATGTGGACAGCACCGCCAACCAGCGCGCCGATATTCAGGCGGTGAACATCACCGCCGAAGGGTTCGAGCTGCAATTCAGCACCTGGGGCGATACCCGCGTCGCGCGCGTCCGCGCCAGCTGGATGGCCATCGGTCCCCTGCGACACGCGGACGACTGGGATCTGGACTGACCCTGCTCAGGCCTGGTCCAGGTTCAGCGCGATCAGTTCGGCCACCTGCCGCGGATGGGTGATCGGCAGCATATGGCCGGCGCCGGGAACGCGGGCGCGCCCGACATCGGGCAGCCGCGCTGCCAGCGCATCGGCGATGGCCGGGATCACGGCGGGCGAATCCTCGCCCATGACGATCAGCACCGGCGCGTCGATGGCCTCCAGCCCGCCTTCCCGCAGGATATTGGCGCTGTCTTGGCGCAGCGCCTGGTTGCTGGCCTGGACCAGGTGGATCTGCCGCGCGAGCCGCGCTTTGCCCGCGGCGGTCTGCGACTCCCAGTCGAGCCCGCCCCAGACGCCCAGAAAGGCGCGTGCCGCCTCGGCATCCTCTCCGGCGGCAAGCCGGGCCGCGACATCCTCCATCAGCGCGTCGTTCAGCGGCTCGGGGGCGGCGGCGAACAGCACCGGCTCGATCAGGGTCAGGCTGCGCACCGCTTCGGGGGCGGCGACGGCGATGCGCAGCGCCACGGTCGCGCCCATGCTGTGGCCGATCAGGTCCAGCGGCCGGTCGATCAGCACCGCGGCCTTGCGGGTGACGTCGGTGTGGTAATCCGGCGCGTCCCCGTCTTCGTCCCAGTCCGGACTTTGCCCATGGCCGGGCAGGTCCGGCGCGCTGATCCGCACCCGGTCGCGCAGCACCTCGGCGATCGGCCCCCAATAGACCGCGTTGCCCATCATGCAATGCAGCGCCAGGGCCGGGCGGTCCTCGTTGCCCGGCCAGCGCCTCAGGTGCAGCGCGCTCACAGGCTTGCCAGGTGCCGGTCGAGGAAATCCAGCCGATCCTGGCCCCAGAACCGTTCGCCCGTTTCGCGCACCACATAGAAGGGGGCGCCGAAGACCCCGGCCTCGACCGCCTGTTCCAGGTTGCGGCCGAAGGTCTCGGCGCCGACGAACAGGCCCTTGTCGGCCAGGTCCGGGTCGAAGCCCGCCGCGGCCAGCGTGCGGCGGATCACCGCGTCGTCGGCGATGTCGGCATTCTCGGCCCAGACGGCGCGCAGGAAGCCCTGCACCAGCCCCGGCAGGTCGCCGCCGCCCGCCTGTTGTGCGGCGATGATGGCATAGGACGAAGGCGCGGGGTTCACCGGCCAGAAGGCGGGCTTCAGGTTCAGCGCCATGCCCAGGTGTTCGGACCAGCGCCGCAATTCCTGCGCGCGGTATTCCATGCGCGAGGGGTGGCGGTTCGCCGGCCGCACCCCACCGGTGCGGTCGAACAATTGCAGCAGATCGACGGGCTTGTAGGTGATCGTCGCCCCGTGGCGGGCGGCGATTTCCTCCAGCCGGTTGCCGGCGAGATAGCTCCAGGGGCTGGGGGTGCCGAAGTAATAGTCGATATGCGCCATGGTTTCGTCCTCGGGGTTTGCGGGCAGGCTAGCCCGGTGCTAAGCGGGGTGCAATCGCACGAATCCAGACAGGGAAAGCCCATGCCGGCCATGACCGAACCCAAGCTCATCGCGGGAAATGCGAACCGGCCTCTGGCCAATGCCATCGCCCGCCGCATGTCGATGCATCGCGGGATGAATGTCGCCCCCGTCGAGGCGCGGGTCGAGCGGTTCAACGACCAGGAGATCTTCGTCGAGGTCTATGAGAATGTCCGCGGCGAGGACATGTTCATCATCCAGCCGACCTCGAACCCGGCCAATGACAACCTGATGGAACTGCAGATCATGACGGATGCGCTCAAGCGTTCGTCGGCGGCGCGCATCACCGCGGTCATCCCCTATTTCGGCTATGCGCGCCAGGATCGCCGCGCCAAGGCCCGCACGCCGATCAGCGCCAAGCTGGTCGCCAACCTGCTGACCGAGGCGGGCGTGGACCGGGTGCTGACGCTGGACCTGCATGCGGCGCAGATCCAGGGCTTCTTCGACATCCCGGTGGACAATCTCTATGCCGCGCCGGTCTTTGCGCTGGACATCAAGCATCACTTCCGCGAGCGGCTGTCCGATCTGATGGTGATCTCGCCCGACGTGGGCGGGGTGGCGCGGGCGCGGGAGCTGGCGCAGCGCATCGGCGCGCCGCTGGCCATCGTCGACAAGCGCCGCGAGAAGCCGGGTGAGGTGGCCGAGATGACGGTGATCGGCGACGTGACCGGCAAGACCTGCATCATCGTCGACGACATCTGCGACACCGCCGGTACGCTCTGCAAGGCGGCGCAGGTGCTGACCGAGCACGGCGCGACCGAGGTGCATGCCTATATCACCCACGGCGTCCTTTCCGGCCCGGCGGTCGAGCGGGTGCAGGCCTCGGTGATGAAGTCGCTGGTGATCACCGATTCCATCGAACCGACCGAGAAGGTGAAGGCCGCCTCGAACATCCGCATCGTGCCGACGGCGCCAATGTTCGCCCAGGCGATTCTGAACATCTGGAACGGCACTTCGGTCAGTTCGCTGTTCGAGGTGGACACGCTGGGCCCGATCTACGAAGGGCTCTATTCCGGCTTCTGATCGCCGGCGACGCAAAGGCAAGGCCCCGATCCGCTGGACCGGGGCCTTTCTCGTGCTTTCAAGGCTTTAAAGAAAGCGCGGGAACTCGATCTTCGGGCAACGATCCTCGATCACCGTCAGGCCGCGGGCGCGGGCGCGGCCGGCCGCCTGCGGATGGCGGATGCCCAATTGCATCCAGATCGTGTCCAGCCTGGGCAGATGCGCCAGCGCCTGGTCGACGATGGCGGGCACGGCCTCGGCCCGACGGAAGATGTCCACCATGTCCACCGCCTGCTCGGGCGGAATCGCGCGCAGGTCGGGATAGACCCGCTCGTCCAGGATGGTGCCGCCCGCATGGCCCGGATTGACCGGAATGATGCGATAGCCCTGCGATTTCAGGTAACGGGCCACGCCCCAGGATGGTCGCGCCTCGTTCGGCGACAGGCCCACGATGGCAATGCAGCGCACCGTGCGGGCGATGCGCGCAATGTCGTCGTCGACCGGCGAGGTGCCGATGTCGCGAAGTACTGCCAGGTTCATCTGATCCTCCCCCAGATCTCAACCGAAAGTGGCATGGAAAAAGCGCCCGGTCCAGAGGTCTGGCCGGGCGCAAGTCGCGGAACGAGGGACAGTGATCTGAACATGACCGTTCCGTGGTCATGTTCGATAAATAAATGGGAACCGTGGCTAAAAAGTTCCACCCGGCTCGCAAAAAAGTGAAATTTCACGGATTCATGCGTGCCCAGACGGCCTTGGCGCGCATCAGGATTTGCTGCGGATCGGCAAGAAGCCGCTCACGCGCCTGCTCGGAGCGCAGGAAATAGGTGCGCTGGCCGATCACCACGAAATGGCGCGGATTGCCGGGTTCGGATCGGCCTTCGGACAGGGCCAGGACGCAAAGCCCGCCAAGGCCTGGGGCATAAGCCTTTGGATTGGCCTCGAAAAGATTGCGGTTCTGTTCGCTGGCGAAATGCCAGGCCTGGCCGCGCCAGACCGTGACCAGGTCGGTGCGCCCCGGCACCGCGGCATTTTCCGTGCCATAGGAGACCGGGTCCATGCCGTCCAATGCCCAATCCTGCGCCATCGCCGCCGGAACGGGCAGGGCAAGCATCAGGCTGGCGAGAATCGGACGAATCATGGCGCGCGGGGGGTTGGTGGAACTGCTTTCGATCTGGCAAATCGGTTGGCGATTCTCAACCGGGGCGGGCGGGTTCTAGCGCCGATGTGAAGGCTGGGCTCAACTCTGTGAAGCCGCGTAAAGCGCCACCGCCGCCGCGTTCGAGACGTTGAGCGAGCCGAAATCCGCCGCGAAGGGGATGCGCAGGATGCGGTCGCAGGTCTCGCGCGTGCGTTCGCGCAGGCCGGGCCCCTCGGCGCCCAGGACCAGGCAGATCGCCCGGCCCGAGAGTTCCGCCAGCGCCTGCGGCAGGGTCTCCGTGCCGGTGCCGTCCAGGCCCAGCACGACATAGCCCATGGATTGCAGCTCGATCAGCGTATCGGCCAGGTTGACGACGCGCAGATAGGGCTGCCGCTCCAGCGCGCCCGAGGCAGTTTTGGCCAGCGCCCCGGTCTCGGGCGCGGAATGGCGCGCCGGCGCGATGACCGCGCGCGCGCCAAAGACCTCGGCCGAGCGCAGGATGGCGCCGACGTTATGCGGGTCCGTCACCCGGTCCAGCGCCACCAGCAGCGGCCGGCCCGGCCCGGTAAGCGCCAGGTCGGCCAGGCTATCCCATTTCAGCGGCTTGACCTCTAGCGCCGCGCCCTGATGGACGCTTTCCGGCGACAGTGGCACCGTTCGGTCGAAGACGCGGGCGTCGATGATCTCCGGTGCGAGATCGGCGGGCAGGGGGCCCAGCCGGTCCAGCGCGTTGCGCGTCACCACCAGCCGCAGCTTGTCGCGGCGGGGATTGGCCAGGGCGTCGCGCACCGCATGCAGGCCGAACAACCAGACCGTTTCGGCCGCGGCGGCGCGGCGGGCGCGTTCCTTGTCGATGACCCAGGCGGGTTTCTTGGATTTCTGTGGTTTCTCGGCCATGTCGCATTCCCGGTTGCTGTTTCGACTGCGCAGAAAACGCGGCCGAATGCAACCTTCGCGGCGGGTTGGCATGGTGCGCAAGGAAGTGCGACTTTTCGGCGGTTCCCTGCTTGACGCCCCCGGACGGTCGGGATAATCACCGCTTCACGCCGAAAGCGTTCGGCGGGCGACGTGCTGCAAGGTGCGGCAGCGGACTGTAACTCCGCCGGGGAGACCCATGCCTGGTTCGATTCCAGGGTCGCCCACCACTTCTTCTGAAAACTGAACAAAATCAACGAAGTGGTGTCCCGCATTCGTGCAATGCGGCAGCATGCAAATCAATAGGTTATGACGCAGGTGTCCCGCAGTTTTGCGGCTTGCCCCCTGCGCAAAAGAAAACCGTCGGAGGAGCTGGCACTCCATCCGACGGCACTGTCAAAGGTCTTCTGTCCAAAGATTATGTCACAGCTTCCCGCCGCGCAACCCCGTGGGGAGGTGCAGCATGAGCTGGAAGGTCGCGAATCTTTGCGCCGGGCGGCGCTTCGGCAGTCCGGTCCGAAAGCAGATCATCATGTTTCTGGCCGACAAGGCCAGCGATGACGGATCGGGCATCTGGTGCTCCAAGGGGACGATCCAGCGGCACACCGAGCTTGGCGAAACCACCGTCAAGCGCACCATCAACGAGTTCCTGAACGAAGGCATCCTGATCGAAACCGGCCGCCGCGCGTGCAAGAACGGTTTTACCGTCGTCTATCGCATTTCCCTTGCCGCCGTCCGCACCCTGGAGGGCATTGCCGAGCCCGATGATGAGACGGGGTCCACAGAGGACGGGGTCTGCCGTGAACCCGGAACGGGGTCCGCTGCGGACCCGGTACCCCGTCCACAGCGGACCCCAAACCTTCCTGAAACCATCCATAAACCACCTTCGCGTGCGCGTGCACGCGAGGCGGCGACGGAATCTGTGGAGATACTGAAGGCCTATCCCGCCGACCGATGTCGCAACGAAACGACCTGCCTGCATCACGTCGAGGCTGCCATGCAGAAGGTCGGGCCTGAAAAGCTTCTCTCGGCTGTAAAGCGCTATGCGCTGGAGACCGCAGGCTATACGCGCTCAAAGGTCTGCTTCTCGGATAACTGGTTCAAGATGGGTCGCTGGCGCGATTACATCGAGGACGAGCCGGAACCGCCTCAGGAACCGACCCCGGTGCACGCGGCCAAAACTGCCGACTGGATCAAATCCCGTCATCCCCTGTGCCGAACCCTGAGCGTCGGGCAGGTCCGCATGGCGCTGGACCTAGAGCTGGTTTCCCGCAGCGAAGTGCGCGCCGCAGGCTTCAGCGAGGGATTGCGTTATGTCTGATCGCGGCGGGAAATCAATCTTCGCGCATAAGCAGACCTATTCGCGCAAGGGTAACAGCAAGAGCCGGTCCGTCAGCGAGATTGCAGACGAGGCGGAGCGGTTGGACGGGGCCTGCCCGCATGTCGCGAACCCGCAGTCGCCCACCATCCTCGAAGGTATCCGGCCCTCGGAGGTGGTCGAGGTCATCGAGCAGCGTATCGCCGAACAGAACACGCTGCTGCGTCAACTGCGCAAGGAGCAGCCGGACCGGAAGGAGGCGCTGCGCGGCATCCGCAGTGACACCCATGTGCTGATCGCCAGCGTGTTCAGCTTTCCCGATCCGGTCGAGGACATGGACCAGGCCGATTACCTGCGCTGGCGCAGGGACGTGATCGCCTTTGCCAAGGCCGATGCGGTTCGGAACAAGGCCGAAGTGCTGAGCATCATCGAGCATCTCGATGAAGCCCACCCACATGTGCATGTGCTGGCGGTGCCCCTATGTGCAGAGGGCAATATGCGCATGGACGCCAAGCGCTGCCATGAAGGTCATCGCGAGCAGGACCGGCACAAGGATCACGGCTGGTCCGGCTCGCCGTCGCGCAGCTACAAGCAGGCGATGCGCGGCTGGCAGGACCGCTATCATGCCACGGTCGGCGCGAAGCATGGGCAGGCCCGGACGGGGCCGCGCCGCCGCCGTCTGGACCGGGCTGCGTGGAAGGCCGAGCAGGAGCGGCTGAAGGCGCAGAAGGAGGCAGAGATTGCCATTTTGCGCGCCGAAGAGGCTCGTCGCCTTGCCGACGAGGAAGAGCGCCGCCGCGACCTGGTCATGCAGGACACGGTCGCCAGCCGACTTCAGGAGGCCGAGGCGGTGCATGCCATCGCGACCGGCGGGCTGATCGCCGCCATCCGGCAGATCGATCCCGACCCGGTGCTGCTGAAGCGTCTGGAGACGCCAGGCGAGATGGGCGCCTGGACGCATCACGATGCAGATCGCAACCGCGAGATGCACAGCGCGCTGGCGCCGGTGCTCAGCGACGGATTGGAGGCCCTGCGCCAGCCACCGGCAGGACCGGGGCTGCTCGGAGGGCTCACTGGTTTCCTGCGCGGCCTGGCTGGCTGGGTCAATCGTCTCGCCGATGCCAGCCCGCGCTGGCTGAAGTGGCCCGAAACGGTGGCCTATATCGCGAACGGGGCGCGGGAAGCCTTCGGGACGCCCTATGCCGCCTCGACCCTGGCCGGGGTCATCGAAGCCTCTCCGGCATGGCAATCCTTCACCGGCGAGGCGAGAGCGCGGCTGGATCAGGCACGCACGGTGCAGGCGCTGACGAATCCGCGCGACTCTCGGCCAGATGCTTCATCGCAGACGGGCATATGACAGCATGCGCTTATGCCAATATGCACATCCGGCGCCGGAGAGCCGGCAATTGCGATTGATACGATTTCTTGGTAACATTCGGTATCAGCGCACAGGAGGGCCGCATGTCCCGCAACACTTCGGTTTCGCTCGGCGATCACTTCGTCAGCTTCATCGACGCGCAGGTGAAGGGCGGCCGCTATGGCTCGGCCAGCGACGTGGTGCGGGCAGGGCTGCGGCTTCTGGAGGAGCACGAGACCAAGGTAAAGGCGTTGGAAGCCGCCCTGATCGCCGGAGAGGAATCCGGCCGGGCGGAAGGCTTCGACCTCGATCAATTCATTGCCCGCAAGATGGCCGGTCGCAACGCATGAAGGCGTTGGCCTTCACCGTCGCGGCAACGGTCGATCTGGAGGATATCTGGGATTATACGGAAGGCGAATGGGGCCTCGCGCAAGCCCGGCGCTATGTGCAGGAGCTGCGCGACACCTGCCATGCGCTGGCATCGGGTGAAAGGCGCGGCAGGTCGGTTGACGTTCGGCCTGGCTATCTGAAGTGCCTGAGCGGATCGCATGTCATCTTCTTCCGGGATCTGGGCGATACGCTGGAAATCGTCCGCATCCTGCACGGCGCGCAGGACGCCGAGCGGCATTTGTGACCGGCATGGGTCTGTGCGATGGCACGATACTCGAAGGGTAAAATTGCAATATTGGCATATGCGCCCTTAGGCGTGGAGAGCTTGATGCTGACTTATCTGCTCAGTGATTATCCGGTCCTGGCGCGGCTCGCGGCCGGCAGAACCAAGGCCACGCGGCTTGACGTCCGCGCCTGCCGCCGGCTTTACGCGCTGGCGACGGCCTCCGATCTGGGCGCGATGGGGCCGGAAGAGCGCGGGCTTTACGACAGCCTGGCCGCGAGCGAGCCGGTGCCGGGCTCCGGCAGGCCAATTGCAGCGCTTCAGGCGCAGGTCAGGGCCGATGGTTTCCGGCGCATGACCGACGAAAAGGCCTTCATGGACGAGTTGTCCGGGGAGCCGGATATGGTTCCCGGCCCCTTCAGGGTGAAATGCCTGCTTTGTGGCGATGTGGCGGAAAGCTGGTATCGCGACTGTCCCGCGCCCGCAAAGGCAAGGATTGGCATGGCCAGTTGTGCATGCGGGAATGTCAGTGCCGATTCGATGGGGTTTCTCGGCTATGGGCGCATCCTGTCGCGCCAAGCCGATAGTTTCGAGGTCCTGGATCTTGCCTGATCCGGGCGGTGCAAAGCTGTCCTGCGCCGACTGTAACCCATGGCCCAGAGTGGGCTACTTTTCGCGATTTCGCCAAATATTAGTGACCGACTATTATTTTGCGGAACCCGGTGCAAAGCACCACCCGCAAAATGTCGGACCAGGCGCTGCGCCCCGGTACCCAGCTTTCTCCGCCCATGAAGAAGATCGATCCCCCATGCCGCCCGATGGGCGGCCGCATCGCTTACGGATGAAGCGCCAGCAGATCCTGCCCGAACTGGTGCAGCGACATGACCTCGATCCCGTTCGGCAGCGGGAAAGCCTCGTCCCCCGGATAGAGCACGATCCGCCGCGCAGGTTGCAGGTCTTCGCAGGCCGAATGAAAGCCGCGCTCCACCTTCGGCGCAAGGTTGCGCTTGACCTCGACGGCCCAGATCGTGCCGCCCGGCAGGGTCAGCACCAGATCGACCTCGGCCCCCGCACCGCTGCGGTAGAACTGGGCCTGCGTCCCTTCCGGCATCAGGGCATGGGCAGTCTCGATGATCAGTCCTTCCCAACTGGCGCCCGCGACGGGGTGGCCGAGAACGTCGTCCAGCGTCGTCAGTCCCAGCAGGGCATGCAGGATGCCGGTGTCGCGCACATAGATACGCGGGGACTTGACCAGCCGCTTGCCGATATTCGCGTGCCATGGCTCCAGGCGGCGCACCAGCATCAGATCGACCAGCAGGTCGAGATAGGAGGCGACGGTCTTGGCATCGACCCCGAGCGCGCGGGCAAGCTCGGCGGCGTTCGACAGGCCGGATTGCCGATGCGCCAGCATGGTCCAGAAGCGGCGTAGCGTCTCGGCCGCGATGCGGGGACCGAGCGCGGGAATGTCGCGCTCCAGATAGGTGCGGATGAAGTCGCGCCGCCAGCGCAGGCTGGCCTGATCATCGCGGGCAAGGAAGCTGTCGGGAAAGCCGCCGCGCAGCCAGAGGCGATCCAGATCGGCGGCGGGAACCTCCAGCGCATCGAGGGGGGCGAGTTCGGCATAGGCGATCCGGCCCGCCAGTGTCTCGCCCGACTGCCGCAGCAGGTCGATGGAGGCCGAGCCGAGCAGCAGGAAGCGCCCCGCCCGCAGCCCCTTGCGCCGCCCCCGGTCGATCAGGCCGCGCAGGTTCTGGAACAGGTCCGGCACCCGCTGGACCTCATCGAGGATGACCAGCTTGTCCTCATGCGCCGACAAATAGAGTTCGGGATCGGAGAGCCTGGCCCGGTCGGCGCTGGATTCGAGGTCGAGATAGAGCGACGGGCGCTCTTCCCCCAGCTCCTGCGCCAGCGTGGTCTTACCCACCTGGCGCGGCCCCAGCAGGGCAACGGCAGGACTGTCGTCCAGCAGGGACTTCACGGTGGCGGTGATACGGCGCTCGATCAACATCCTTGCAATTATGGAGTTTGATTCCCGATTTGCAAGGTTAATTTGAGTCTATGCTCCTATTGTCGGCCGACATGAGCAAGTACTCACTGCTGGGCCGAACAGAGGGACGCGACAACGGGTCTTATCTCAAACGACACGCGAATCTATCGCACCGCGCCACACTCGGCGGCTTGGCCTGCATCGACGCATAGGCCGATTTGCCCGGCGCAGCAGTCTTCCATCAGAAACCGCACCAGGCCGTTCAGCGCCTCGAAATCGATACTGTAGAGGATCGACCGGCTTTCACGGCGCGATGCGACCAGTCCAGCGCGCTCCAACTCCTTGATGTGAAAGCTGACGTTCGAGGCGGATACACCGGCTTGGTCAGCGATCATCCCTGCCGCCAGCCCCTCGGGACCAGCGACGACCAGGAGCCGCAGGATGCGCAGACGGGTTTCCTGGGATAGCGCTGCGAATGCGGCAAGGGCTTGACGTTCTTCCATATTTCAATAATCCTATAAATGTCGAATCAAAAGGTATCGCAGATGACCATTCAAGGCAACCTCGGTGCGCTGACCGGCGCGGCCGACCCGGAAGATATAACCATCGGCGAGTTGCTGGCAGCACTGGATGGTGCGGCCGAGCTGCCGCTGGTGTTCAGTTATGACGGTCAGGACGTGAAGCCCGGCTACCACCTCACAGAAGTCAAGGCGGGCCGCTTCGAGGCGCTGGACTGCGGCGCGAACCCGGAGAGCTGGACCGAAATCTTCATCCAGCTTTGGGACGTGAACGAGGACCGTGCCCATATGCCTGCGGGCAAATTCGTCAAGATCATCGGAAAGGTGATTGAGCATGTCGATCTGGAGCGCACCGCCAAGCTGACCTTCGAGGTCAGCGACGGCGAGCGGCCGATGCAGCTTCATCGGGCGGCTCTGCCCCGGATCGATGGCGGGCAGGTCCGCGTGTCGCTGTCGCCTCGACCGGCGAGCTGCAAGCCTCGTGACCGCTGGTTTCAGGACCAGAAAAGCTGCTCGGCCCCGGCCGGGGCGCAACCCTGCTGCGGGTGATCGCCATGACCGAGCAATCTTCGCGCGTGTTCAACGTGCTGTTCCTCTGCACTGGCAACTCGGCCCGGTTAATCATCGCGGAAAGCGTCCTGCGCCGGGATGGTGGCGGACGCTTCCGTGCCTTCTCGGCCGGAAGTCACCCAAAGGGTGAGGTCCATCCGACCGCGCTCAAGGTGCTGGAGAACTTCCACTATCCGACCGATGGCCTGCGCTCCAAGAGCTGGGACGAGTTCGCCGTGCCGGATGCCCCGGTGATGGATTTTGTGTTCACCGTCTGCGACAACGCTGCCGGTGAGGCCTGTCCGATCTGGCCCGGCCAGCCGATGACGGCGCATTGGGGAATCGAAGATCCCGCCGCTGCGACGGGCACCGGGCTTTTGCGCGAAATGTCCTTCATCAACGCGCTGAGGTATATGAAAGCCCGGATCGCAGCCTTTACGGCGCTCCCCATCGCCTCCCTTGATCGGATGAGTCTTGCGACCAGGTTGTGCGACATCGGCCGGGCCGAGGGTGCGACCCGACCCCGGCCGGATGTGGCGTGAGGGGCGGATCATGGATGTCGTGATCTACCACAACCCCGACTGCGGCACGTCCAGGAACACGCTCGGCCTGATCCGCAACGCCGGGGTCGAGCCGCATGTGATCGAATACCTGAAATGCCCGCCGAGCCGTGAACTGCTGGTGCAATTTATCGCGCGCATGGGGGTCACCGCCCGCGATCTGCTGCGCGAGAAGGGCACACCCTTTGCCGAGCTTGGTCTTGGCGATCCGGCGCTGACCGAGGATCAGCTTCTGGATGCGATGATGGCGCATCCGATTCTCATCAACCGGCCCATCGTGGTCAGCCCCAAGGGGGTGCGGCTCTGCCGCCCGTCCGAAGCAGTGCTGGACCTTCTGCCCCCGCAACAAGGCGCGTTCTCGAAAGAGGACGGGGAAGCCGTGGTGGGGGCTGACGGCCACCGCGTGACGCCCGCCGCAACCTGATCGGAGACCAAGACCATGACCGCACTCGCGCCGCCTTCGCGGCTCTCTTTCCTCGACCGTTGGCTGACTCTGTGGATCTTCGCCGCGATGGCGCTTGGCATCATGCTTGGGACGGTGTTCCCCGGCCTGCCGGGCGCCCTCGATGCGCTCTCGGCCGGCACCACGAACATTCCCATCGCCATCGGCCTGATCCTGATGATGTATCCGCCCTTGGCGAAGGTGCGATACGAGGAACTGCCCCGCGTCTTCGCGGATCGCCGGGTGCTGGTTCTGTCGCTGGTGCAGAACTGGATCATCGGCCCGGTGCTGATGTTCGCCCTTGCCGTGATCTTCTTGCGCGACCAACCAGAATATATGACGGGCCTGATCCTGATCGGGCTGGCGCGCTGCATCGCCATGGTGCTGGTCTGGAACCAGCTCGCCCGAGGCGATGGCCAGTATGTCGCGGCGCTGGTCGCCTTCAACTCGGTGTTCCAGATCCTGTTCTTCTCCACCTATGCCTGGTTCTTCCTATCGGTCCTGCCGCCGCTGTTCGGGCTGGAAGGCAGCGTGATCGACGTGAGTTTCTGGACCATTACCGAAGCCGTGCTGATCTACCTCGGCATCCCCTTCGCTGCTGGGTTCCTGACCCGACGCATCCTCGTCTCCCGCAAGGGCGAGGGCTGGTATGAGACCGCCTTCCTGCCCCGGATCGGCCCGATCACGCTGGCGGCGCTCCTGTTCACCATCGTTGCCATGTTCAGCCTGAAAGGCGGCGACGTGGTGCGCCTGCCGGTCGATGCCCTGCGGATCGCGGTGCCGCTGGCGCTCTACTTCGTCATCCAGTTCATCGTCAGCTTCGCCATGGGGCGGCTGATCGAGGCCGACTATCCGCGCACAACGGCCATCGCCTTCACGGCGGCGGGCAATAACTTCGAGCTGGCGATTGCGGTTGCCATCGCCGCCTTCGGCCTGGCCTCGCCGGTCGCCTTCGCGGCGGTGATCGGCCCGTTGGTCGAGGTGCCCGCGCTGATCCTGCTGGTCCATGTCGCGCTGCGCCTCGGCGCGCGATGGTTCCCGCAGGAGGCGAAGGCGGGCGGGTCTGCGGTCATGGCGAAGACCAGATGATCGCCGCCGACGCGCCGGGCGCCCGGCGCTGGCCGGTGATCTCGGCCCTCGGGATCGTCCAGATCTTCGCATGGGGCAGTTCCTACTACCTGCTGGCCGTGTTCGCAGGGCCTATTGCGGCCGAGACAGGTTGGCCGCTGTCGTGGGTCGTCGGCGGCCTGTCGTTGGGCCTGTTCGTCGCCGGTATGGCCTCGCCCCGCGTGGGCGAGGCGATCCGGCGTCATGGCGGGAGGCCGGTCCTGGCGCTGTCGAGCATTCTGCTCGCTGCCGGGCTGCTGATCTTCGCTACCGCGCCGGTCCTGCCGGTGTTCGTGGCAGGGTGGATCGTTCTAGGGATCGGGATGGGTGCTGGCCTCTATGATGCGGCCTTTGCCACCCTGGGCGGCATCTACGGGCGCAAGGCCCGATCCGCGATCACCACGCTGACACTGTGGGGCGGGTTCGCCAGCACGGTCTGCTGGCCGCTGTCGGCACTCTTCATCGAGCATCTGGGCTGGCGCTGGTCCTGTGTCGCCTATGCCCTGATCCAGCTCGGGCTATGCCTGCCGCTGATCCTGTTCGTTCTGCCGGGCAACGGGCGCGCCGCTCCCGCCGCTGCTGATCGGCAAAGCACGATCCGGCTTTCCGGGCCGGAGCGGCGAGCCTACCTCACCATGATGGCGATCATGGTCCTGGCGGGCCTCTCCGTCACCATCGTTTCGGTTCATCTGCTGACCATGCTGCAAGGCCGGAGCCTGTCGCTGGCCGAAGCCGTCGCCCTCGGGGCCTTGATCGGTCCCGCCCAGGTGACGGCCCGGCTGATCGAGATGGCAGGCGGCGGGCGGCATCACCCGATCTGGACATTGGCCGGAGCGGTGGGCCTGTCCGCCGTGGGCCTGGTCATGCTGGCCCTCGGCCTGCCGCTCGTCGGTGCCGCCATCTTCCTCTATGCGGCCGGGAACGGCATCTTCTCGATAGCCAAGGGTGCTCTTCCTCTGGCCCTGTTCGGTGCAGACCGCTACGCCCCGATCATGGGCAGGCTGGCGCGGCCCTCGTTGATCGCCCAAGCCATTGCGCCAACACTCGGAGCAATGCTGCTCTCTGCTGCCGGGACCGATTGGACGCTGAATGTGCTGGCGACCCTAGCGCTCGCCAACATCTTGCTCGTCATCATTCTCTGGAAAGATATGGAATAAAATAGGCCGCTGCTGGATGCCAGCAGCGGCGTGCATCGTCGGGATGGGTCAATTTTGCGTGTCGTTTGCGATACTTACCAGTGGGCACCTCGATTTTTTACTGAAGTCGCGCGGAGGGGACCGGCGGCTTGAAGCGGCCCTGTGACCGCCATCCTCTGCCCCGCTATTCCGAGAGGCTGGGTTGTTCTGCTGCGGCTCTTGCCGC
>Ga0180217_1002571_pt1 | contig 16567 bp, 11 predicted proteins | sample eDN3rd37CBELigOP_FD_128521 | JGI IMG/M metagenome (GOLD analysis project Ga0180217, IMG submission 128521) | Enriched Organic Plus compost microbial communities from Emeryville, California, USA - eDNA 3rd pass 37_C BE-Lig OP (version 2) (version 2) ... | reverse complement strand
ATGGTCGGCGGTGCGGAAGCGTCTTACCAGCGCATTGCCCCCGTGCTGGACGCCATTGCTGCGCGGTACGAAGGAGAGGCCTGCCAGGCCTGGGTCGGGCCTGACGGAGCGGGGCATTTTGTCAAGACGATCCACAACGGCATCGAATATGCCGACATGCAGATGATCGCCGAAATCTACGGCGTGCTGCGTGACGGGTACGGCCTTTCCGCGGGCGAGATCGCACCGATCTTTGGCGAATGGAACAAGGGCCGCCTCAACTCCTATCTGATCGAAATCACGGAAAAAGTGCTGTCAGCGACGGACAGCGTTTCGGGGATGCCCCTGGTAGACATGATCGTTGACCGGGCAGGCCAGAAGGGCACAGGCCGCTGGTCGGCCATCGAAAGCCAGCATCTCGGCATACCGGCCACGACGATCGAGGCTGCAGTCGCGGCACGAAGCCTGTCGGCGATGAAGACGGAGCGGGAACTGACCGAAGAACGGTTTGGTGTTCCGGGCTCAGGCAATCTCGCGCCACTCACGCCGGAAAAACTGGAAATGCTGGAGCAGGCGCTGTTTGCTGGCAAGATCATCGCCTACGCGCAGGGTTTTGCCGTCATGGCAGCTGCTTCGCGGGAATTTGGCTGGAACACGCCGCTTGGAACGGTAGCACGCATCTGGCGGGCCGGATGCATCATCCGATCACAATTCCTCGGCGAAATTGCCGTGGCTCTTGATGCCGCTACGGATACGCAGAACCTGCTGCTGACCGAGCTGTTCTCCGGCTATATCGAATCCTCTCACACACATCTTCGCCGACTGATTGCGGAAAGTGCATTGGCCGGACTTCCTGTTCCCAGCCTGAGTGCCGCGCTTGCCCATTTCGACCAGCTGCGTCGTGGCAGAGGCACGGCAAACCTCATCCAGGCACAGCGCGATTTCTTTGGCGCCCACGGCTTTGAACGGATTGACGGGGATGGAAGCTTCCACGGCAGCTGGACGTCAGCGTAGGGCCGTAGGGCGGCTGAGCCTCCTTAAAAAAGTGCCGCCGTGGCGGAGGGGAGCCACGGCGGTCTTTTCTTAGTCGCGCGCAACCCGGAGAGGGGAATAGGTTGTCGCGCAGTTGCCAGACAGGCGGGGGACGGGCCTAGGCTGGCTTTCGGCGGAATATTGCCGACACCATCCATATGTTGCGCGACAAATTGGCAATTCAAGGGCAGGCTCGTTACAATTCGGTAATAATTTTATACTGGACAAGTTGAATGTTGCTGGGCTGCCCACTGCAAAATCTGAAGTTCACTGCTTTGTGATGGACTTTGGTCAGCCGTCAAGTTACCCGTGGGCGCATGAATAAAGGTGATCATCTCTTCCTCGTCGATGGCTCCGGGTACATCTTCCGGGCTTATCACGCGCTGCCTCCTTTGACTCGCAAGTCTGATGGGCTGCCCATCGGTGCGGTATCGGGTTTTTGCAACATGCTCTGGAAGCTGTTGCGGGATGCGCGAAACACCGACGTTGGCGTCACGCCGACTCACTTCGCCGTGATTTTCGACTACTCATCGAAGACTTTCCGCAATGAGCTCTACGGTGACTACAAGGCCAACCGTACAGCGCCTCCCGAAGACCTGGTTCCGCAGTTTGGTCTGATCCGCCACGCCACCCGGGCATTCGGCCTTCCCTGCATCGAGATGGAAGGCTACGAGGCCGACGATCTGATCGCCACCTATGCGCGGCTTGCCACCGAGGCAGGCGGCGACACCACCATCGTCTCCTCCGACAAGGACCTGATGCAGCTCGTCAGCTCCACCGTGTCCCTCTACGATCCGATGAAGGACAAAGAGACGCGCATCCCCGAGGTCATTGAGAAATGGGGCGTGCCGCCGGAAAAGATGATCGACCTGCAGGCGCTGACCGGCGACTCGATCGACAATATTCCGGGTGTACCAGGCATCGGCCCCAAGACTGCTGCTCAGCTGCTGGCCGAATACGGCGACCTCGATACGCTGCTTGCCCGCGCACACGAGATCAAGCAACAGAAGCGGCGGGAAAACCTGATCGCCCACGCCGACAGCGCACGCCTTTCCCGCCAGCTGGTAACGTTGAAAAATGATGTGCCGGTGAAGGAAGGACTGGACGAGCTGGTTCTCACGCCGACCAACGGACCAAAGCTCATCGGCTTCCTCAAGGCGATGGAATTTGCGTCCCTGACGCGCCGCGTCGCGGAAGCGACCGACACCGACGCCTCCCAGATCGAGCCTGCCCACGTCGAAGTCCAGAGGGCAGAAGAAGCCCATGGGCCGGACCTGGACGTAACGGTCACCGCCACAGCTCCCGGCGAATCCAGTTCAGGTGGGGATGTTACGCCGGTTCGCGGCGATGAGCGCGACACGCCGGAACAGCTGGCGAAGAAGCTCGCAGCCGAAATCGCGTCGCTGCCAATCGACCATTCTGCTTATACCACCATCTGTGATCTGCCGACGCTCGAGCAGTGGATCGCGCTTGCCCGCGAAACGGGCTTCCTCGCTCTGAACACCGCTCTCAACTCGAAAGACCCGATGCAGGCGGAGCTCTGCGGCATTTCGCTGGCGATTGCGCCGGGTAAAGCCGCATACCTGCCGATCTCCCACAAAGAGCGGGCGGAGGACCTCTGGGGCGGCGGCAGGCTGGAAGGACAGATCGGCGAAGCCGAAGCGCTCGAAGCCCTGCGCCCCCTGCTTGAGGACCAATCAGTCCTCAAGATCGGCCACAACCTGAAGCAGGACTGGCTCTGGATTTACCGGCACGGGATCAACGCCACGCCGGTCGATGACATCATGCTCATGTCTTACGTGCTCGCCGCTGGCATCAATGACCATGACCTCGAATCGCTCGCCGACAAGTGGCTTGGCCATACGCCGAGGTCGTTCAAGGAGCTGATCGGTAGCGGCAAGGCAAAGATCACGTTCGATATGGTCGGCGTGGAGCATGCCACGACCTATGCAGCCGAACAGGTCGACATGGCACTGCGCCTCTGGAAGATCCTGAAGCCGCGGCTGGTGGCCAACCGCCTCGTCTCGGTTTACGAGCGGCTGGAACGCCCGCTGATCCCCGTGATCGCGCGGATGGAGCACCGGGGCATTTCCGTCGACCGCAATATCCTCTCGCGTATGTCCGGTGATTTCGCCCAGCAGGCCGCCGCCATGGAGGACGAGATCTACGAGCTTGCCGGGGAAAGGTTCAACATCGGCTCCCCCAAGCAGCTGGGCGACATCCTGTTTGGCAAGATGATGCTGCCGGGCGGCTCCAAGACCAAGACCGGGCAATGGTCCACCTCGGCGCAGGTTCTGGAGGAGCTTGCAGCTGAGGGCCATCCCCTACCCCGCAAGATCGTCGACTGGCGCCAGGTCACCAAGCTCAAGTCAACCTATACCGACGCGCTTCCGGGCTTCATCAATCCCTCGACGAAGCGTGTGCACACGTCCTACGCCCTTGCTGCGACGACGACAGGCCGTCTGTCCTCATCCGATCCGAATCTGCAAAACATTCCGGTGCGCACGGCTGAAGGTCGCAAGATCCGCACTGCCTTCGTGGCTCCTGCCGGGCACAAGCTCATCTCGGCCGACTACAGCCAGATCGAGCTGCGTGTTCTGGCCCACGTGGCGGACATTCCGCAACTCAGGCAGGCATTTGCTGACGGACTCGACATCCACGCGCTGACCGCTTCCGAGATGTTCGGCGTACCCGTGGAAGGCATGCCCGCCGAAATTCGCCGCCGCGCCAAGGCCATCAACTTCGGCATCATCTACGGTATCTCCGCCTTCGGCCTCGCCAACCAGCTTGGCATTCCGCGCGAAGAGGCAAGCTCCTACATCAAGCGCTACTTCGAGCGCTTCCCCGGCATTCGCGACTACATGGAGAGCACAAAGGCCTTCTGCCGCGAGCACGGCTATGTCGAGACCATCTTTGGCCGCCGCGCCCATTATCCCGAAATCCGTGCGTCCAACCCATCGATCCGCGCCTTCAATGAACGCGCCGCGATCAACGCGCCGATTCAGGGTTCTGCTGCAGACATCATCCGTCGCGCCATGGTGCGGATCGAGGATGCACTGGCAGAGGCAGGCCTCTCCGAAATTCAGATGCTTCTGCAGGTCCACGACGAACTCCTGTTCGAAGCTCCGGAAGATATGGTGGAGCGCGCCATCCCGGTGATCCAGAACGTCATGGAACAGGCTGCGGGGCCAGGCCACACCCTTGCGGTTCCGTTAAGAGTTGACGCCCGAGCTGCGGACAACTGGGACGAGGCGCACTAACCTCAGGCCAGCACCATCATGCGCCTTTCCAGCCATGATGGTGCTCCTTTCGCGACTCGGAACAGTCCGGCAGGGGCTCGCGTCCATCTGCGCTGAAACGCACCCGTTTCACGCACCGCTTGTCCACCCATCAGTATTTCTATGCATCGATAAATGGACGGAGGGCACCCCTCCTGAGAAAGGTGGTAAAAACCTATAACAATTCTCATGAATTACCTTATTACTTATTCATACAACCTAATCACACTCAGGGTTGTAAAAAAATGTTTTTGGCCATACCTTGCTGATGCATTTGCAGTGATGATTTTAACTTTGTTATATTTCATATAATTATAGGGCATCTTTATGATGGAAAGTAGATACTGCACTGAACTCGCTCAGCTCGAACGCCCGAACATGGACTCGCTGCGCGGCTCCATCGGCTATGCGCTTCGCAGAGCCCAGTTGTCAGCCTTTGAGGATCTCATCCACGCGCTTGAGGAAGTGGACCTTCGCCCGGCCTACTTCACGGTCCTCTATGTGATCAGTGAAAATCCCGGTCTGAACCAGTCGGAGATCAGCACCGCGCTCGGCATCCAGCGAACCAACTTCGTCACCATGGTCGACAATCTCGAATCGCAGGGATTGATCGTCCGCCAGCCCGCGAAGAGGGACCGCCGCTCCCATGCCCTCCACCTGACGATCAAGGGCACTGCCGTGTTCAATCGGGCACGCGACCTGCACGACGAGCATGAGGCCCGCCTGATGGAAAAGCTCGGATCAAACGGACGCGAGCAGCTGCTGCCCCTGCTCTGGCGAATCGCCGACGAATAAGCACCTCCCGCAAGGCAGCATCTTCATGAAAAGAAATCCCCATGATGCGATGGCATCACGGGGACGGTTTTTTTGGAACATCATTCGGGTCGGTCAGCCGGCCCCAGGCTTTATCCGAGGTCAGGCACCTTGCGCACTGCGCCGAGCGCAGCACTGGTGGTCATCAGAGCATAGGCGCGCAGCGCAGCAGTGATCTTGCGCTTGCGCGGCTTGGCCGGCTTCCAGCCAAGTGCATCCTGCTCTGCGCGGCGGCGAGCCATCTCGGCATCGTCAACGGCCAGGTTGATGGTGCGGTTAGGGATGTCTATTTCGACGATGTCCCCATCGCGAACCAGACCGATCGCACCACCTTCTGCCGCCTCTGGCGAAACGTGGCCAATTGACAGGCCCGAGGTACCGCCGGAGAAGCGGCCATCGGTGACGAGCGCGCAGGCCGCACCCAGGCCCTTCGACTTGAGGTAGCTGGTCGGGTACAGCATTTCCTGCATGCCGGGGCCGCCACGCGGACCTTCGTAGCGGATGACGACGACTTCACCAGCCTTCACCTCGTTGCCGAGGATGCCGCGAACCGCATCATCCTGGCTTTCGTAGACACGTGCCGGACCGGAGAACTTAAGGATCGACTCGTCCACGCCGGCCGTCTTCACGATGCAGCCATCGAGTGCGATATTGCCCTTGAGAACGGCGAGACCACCATCCTTGGAGAAAGCATTCTCGACGCGGCGGATGACACCGTTCTCGCGGTCTAGGTCAACTTCGGACCAGCGGCGGTTCTGGCTGAATGCCGTCTGGGTCGGAACTCCACCAGGAGCGGCGCGGAACAGCTGGTGCACCTGATCGCTGTTGGAGACGCGAATGTCCCACTTGCTAATGGCCTCACCGATCGTGGCGGCATGAACTGTCGGCGATTCGCGATTGAGCAGACCGCCGCGGTCCAGCTCGCCGAGGATGGCCATGATGCCGCCAGCGCGATGCACATCTTCCATGTGAACATTGGCGACAGCCGGAGCAACCTTGCAGAGCACCGGAACCTGACGCGACAGCCGATCGATATCATCCATCGTGAAGTCGACGCCGCCTTCCTGGGCGATGGCTAGAATATGCAGAACGGTGTTGGTCGAACCACCCATGGCGATGTCGAGCGCCATCGCGTTCTCGAAAGCCTTCTTGTTCGCGATAGCGCGGGGCAGGACACTCTCATCATCGTTGCCGTAATAACGCTCGCACAGCTCGACGACTTTGCGGGCAGCCTCAAGGAAAAGCTCTTCGCGGTCGGCGTGGGTTGCAAGCAGCGAACCGTTGCCAGGCAGCGAAAGGCCGAGAGCTTCAGTCAGGCAGTTCATCGAGTTGGCGGTAAACATGCCGGAGCAGGAACCGCAGGTCGGGCAGGCGGAACGTTCGATCGCCTGAACGTCCGCGTCCGAGATACGGTCGTCGGCGGCGGCAACCATCGCGTCCACCAGATCGAGCGCCTTTTCCTTGCCACCAAGGACAACCTTGCCGGCTTCCATCGGACCACCGGAGACGAAGATCGCCGGGATGTTGAGGCGCATGGCTGCCATCAGCATACCGGGGGTAATCTTGTCACAGTTGGAGATGCAGACCATTGCGTCGGCGCAATGGGCATTGACCATGTACTCTACGGAGTCGGCGATCAGCTCGCGCGACGGCAGCGAGTAGAGCATGCCATCATGTCCCATCGCGATGCCATCATCGACCGCGATCGTGTTGAACTCCTTGGCGACACCGCCGCAGGCCTCGATCTCGCGAGCCACCAGCTGACCGAGGTCCTTCAGATGCACGTGTCCCGGCACAAACTGGGTGAAGGAGTTGACCACCGCAATGATGGGCTTGCCGAAATCGCTGTCCTTCATACCGGTGGCGCGCCAGAGGCCACGAGCGCCGGCCATGTTTCTGCCGTGAGTGGTAGTGCGAGAGCGTAAGGGTGCCATTCTGAAGATCCACACAAAAATGTTGTGTCCCCTATATAACTCTCCGGCCCGAAATACCACCCTGACATTTGCCAATCACGCAGAGGTGCGGTCGATTCGATCCAGGCTCGTGATTCGGGCTGAATCGATGCTGCGGCCACTTATCCCCACACGGTTCTCGCGGCACCTGAGGAGGAAAACCCAAGTTCTTCCGGCTTTTTTTCATCGCGGCCTGCGGCAAAATGAAAAAGTCTGCGAAAGCTCGTTGACAGGACATCATCCACCCCTTAGATGCCTGCTCATCAAATCAAGCCCAGGTGGCGGAATTGGTAGACGCGCACGGTTCAGGTCCGTGTGCCGCGAGGCGTGGAGGTTCGAGTCCTCTCCTGGGCACCAACAACCTTAGGTTGTATTTCCGTATTCTTTAAACGACTGATTTCATTGGAGATTTTTTCGGCACGGTCGTGCAAAATGGCTTGTAGACCGAAAATGACGGTATATTTGACGGTATCTAAGGGCTCCTGACCGGACGATACCGCCAGAAACCAAGAATCGTTTTCTATCTTATTGTTATTCCATCAATTTTTTCGACCCAATCTCTCAGTTCGTTTCCCTAGTGCGGACTAACCTATAGCCACCCACTTCAATCATCCCCTTTGTGCCTCCTTCTAGGAAGCCACCCACATACAAGAAGCCTTCTGTGAGGAGGAGTGCAGATGGCTGATATGTGCGGCATCACCGGGAAGGCTCGCCTTGATCTGGTCGTTGCGCTCTGGCGTTAACAGCGCCCCCATTTCTAACGATTAGTTCGCTACCCCTAAAGCAGTCGTCAGTCAGTAGCGCCTTGGTTAGACACAAACGATCAGGTCTTACCCAAAGGTGAGCCAACAAAGATGTCGTTTGCAGCCTGCCCGAATCAGCGTCAACATCAGCTGCCCGGCAACGGTTCTGCGGATTACTTAAGTGCAAGCAAGGTTCCTTAATGCCAATCATCGACGCTGATAGACCCATTACCGATGTACAAACCGACGAATACGGCTTCGCCGAAATGGCGAAGAAACTCGCTCCCTCGATAGCCGAACTCGCAAGCGGCGAAAGCGTCGTTTTTGGCATTGAGGGACCATGGGGCTCTGGTAAGACGAGCTTTCTAAATTTCCTTCGCTCCTCGCTTGAAACCGATCAGAAACCTCATGTGGTGACGCTTGCACCTTGGCTCATGGGTGATAGCCGGAATCTCGTATCTGCCTTGATCGCATCCATGGCCCCAATCCTCGAAGATCTAGAGGCCAAAGACCCGGCTAAACGATGGTATGCCCGTAAGTCAAAGGCCGTAAGAACGGCAGATTTGCTGAAACGCTATGCAGTGATGACTGGACGCGGACTCGGGCCATTGGCGAAGATGACAGGCTTGGCAGTTCCCGGGCTAGGTGTCGTCGGAGACGCGATTGCACTAGGAACTAACACGCTCGAAGGGTTACAAGGTCCGAGCGAAACGAAGGTGAAAGAAAGCATTGCTACCCGCATTAGAGAGCTGAATGCACGCTTCATTATCCTGATCGATGACCGTGACCGGCTCGAGCCACATCAGGCCGTGGAAGTGGTTCGATTGGTCCGATCGGTCGCAGATTTTCCGAACGTGGCATACGTACTTTGCTATGACCGAGCTATTTTGGGGCACGCTCTGGAAATTGGGCTCTCAGTTAAAGACGGCGACCTCTTTCTACAAAAAATCGTACAGTTGACGTTCGGTTGCCCATGCCGGAGCCATTCGATCTTCGGCTCTCGCTTAGAAAGAAGCTAATCGCTTTGTTCAAGCAGGTGTCCGGACGGGACCTGACCAGTAATGAGCGCGACGACCTGATGCAGTCGGTGGACCGTGAGGGAACGAGACTTAGGACGCCCAGGGACGTGAAACTTGTGCTGAACAGCGTTTCGTTCATCTATCCTTCGGTGGCGAACGAGGTTTATTTTCCGGACCTTTGTCGAATTTATCTACTCAAGATTGTTCACCCCCGGCTCCATCAGTGGATCGAGGAGTACCTTGGATTAAGGAGCGCGCTAGTATCTGGCGATGCCCGCATCGACAAATCAGAACGGACGAGGCTTGGCGATCGACTGTTCGAGTTGGCGCCTGATGACGACCCGGATTCCCCGAATTCGATTTGGTCGCTGCTGAGTTTCGTGCCCGGACTTGCGAAGACTGAAAACAGCGCTGAGCGCGTTTTTACATCGGTAGGCGATCGAGAAGTCAAAAGACTAATCGAAGGACGAAGGCTCGGCAGCCCGCTGCATTCTCGGTTCTATTTTGCCCTCAGCGCTCCGAAGGCCATAATCCCAGAAGCGGATATGCGATCGCTTAGAGAAACGGCGGGGCAGAATGTACCGGCTGCAACCAGAATCCTAGATGGATACATCAGCAACGACCGACAGTATGGGCAAAGCTGGATTGAGCACCTGCTAATAAGGTTGGACGATGTAGAACTACAGAACTACTCGATCGACCAGCTGGCCGGGCTATCAATCGCCCTTGCAATCAGCGCCGGACACGCCATTCGCAAGCATGAGCGGATAGAACCTCTAACCGTCTCGCTTTCTACGGAAATTCAATGGGCGGTCGATAGGATACTAACGCGGATCAAGAGGCTGGATGCTGCTCGTGCCGCGACGGCCACCAGCGAGATCTTCCGCCAAGGTGATCTTGCATGGCTAGTGGGCCGCTATTACCGCCAGCAACTCTATGACCACGGTCGCATGGGCGACAGAGCAACACCCACCGGCCAGTGCCTCCATACCGATGCCGTGATGGATCAAGGACGGGCCACGCTTGAGGCACGCTTGTCGGAGGCCACCGACGACTTCCTAGAGTTCAATGACTTCGGTGCTTTCATTTTCGGGTGGCGAGACATGTCTGGGATCGACACCGCAAAAGCTTGGGTCACGCAGAAAATCGCGTCGGATGCCAACTTTCTAAGATTCCTTCTTCAAATGCGGAGCTGGGCGGCGAGCGATCGCATCTACTATCCACTACGACGAGACTCCGTTGAAATCTTCCTGCCGTGGCCTGACGTGATAACCCGCCTTCAACAGATCGAACAAAAGGCGGACGACGAAACATTGCGAACCGTAAACAGTATCAAGCTGTCAATCAGTCAGGGACGCGACCTGATGGGTGATCACTTCGATGCCAGCGAGCGTCCAACTGAGAGCGTGAACCAAGCAAAAGCCGCAGCAAGCCCTGATCCTGCCGACGTTCCAGAGAGGTAACCCACTTCACTAGCGGTCAGCACCTCGGAACTATTGTAGGCTTTGACATCCCTAAGAGGGGACTGTCTAAACTTAGCCCCGAAATCAACTTCTGCATGAACGGCAGGTTTCGGGTTCCTCAGCGGTGGGTGTGAAGGACATACGTGGGCTAGGAAGCCGTAATTCCAATGATAGTCCTAGTTGTACGTCAGATCGGCGGTAGCCTATTGAGTGCCATCTGCTAGCCATAGGTCTTATCTGATACGAATTGACACTGCTTGACACAAGAAGGTTATATAAGCGAAGGACGGTATTCATGACGGTACAGCAGGGATGCCCATGATGGAACTAATTGAAAATAAAGGCTTTTTTCCTCTAGTTCGGGTTTTCTCCTGGGCACCATCCGCATTCATAAGTGGAGTCGCGTCAGCGACTTGAGGCCGGGCAGGCGGAGCAATCCACCTGCGATCGGCCTGTCTGTTGGTGCTGTGGTCCGTCCCGGAGAACCTTCATGGAAATCCGCATCGCAGCTGCAGCCATCATGCGCTCCGATGGAGCCACGCTCCTCGTCAGGAAGCGGGGAACGTCTGCATTCATGCAGCCCGGTGGGAAGATTGATGGTGACGAGTTCAGTGCGCCTGCCGCGAACGAACCCGATTGCACCGTGTCTGCAGAACTCTTCCGGCTGGACGTGAATGAAGAGTTCCGCGTGCTGGCCGAGATTGAAGAAGCCCGGTGGGTAACGCGCACGACGTATAAGGATATCCCGCTCGCGCCACTGACGGAATACGAGATCCTGCCAGTTATCTGGTAGCCTCCAAAACTCTCCACTGCGCTCATCAAGCCCCATCCGGTAGCCAAGACTGGAAAGTTTGTCTTCAGCGGCCTCTATCTCTACACCGCTATCTGGTCCGCCATCTATCTGCTGGCACTGTACTGGATCTTCGATGGGCAGCCGAACAGATTTACTCAATCTTTCGATCTGTTCCCGATCCTGCTGCAGGACGTGTTCGTCCATAACAACCATCGCAATGCACTCGTGTTGGGAGCATGGTTCCTGATTCCCTACGGCATTGCCCTGTTCCTGCTGACCGTTGCGAAGAAGGTGCCCTGCTTTGAGAGAGTTCAGCTGCCTCTCGCGCCGGTGCTGCTTGTCCTGGCGTTTCTCCTGGTCGACCATGAGCGGACAGGCTGGCAGCAGAGGATTGTCTCCCAGACGGCCATGGCGGGCGGTCTGATGATGCTCGGGCGCTACATCTTCACAACCTCAGGTGTTCTCAGGTTCCTCCAGAACGGCTGGACCGTCATCATCTCCTTTGCGCTGGCACTCTGGCTTTCCCGCGCCTTGGGCGAGGCTGGCGTGACATGGTCGTGGATGACCGGAAGGGGGCGCTACTGGCTCATTCTCCCGGCCATCCTTCTCTACGCGCCAGCGGTGCTGTGGATTGGCAGACAGCTGGCCCCTTACAGGGCTGCCCGGTATATCGGCGGGCAGAGCAAGCATATCATGGCGCACCACCTGTTCGGGTTCCTGCTCGTCAACCTGATGCTGGCACGACTCGGCTACATCGGCTTCGATCAGATCGATGTGTTCTTCATCCACAACGGCCCCCTCAAGTGGCCCGTTTATCTCACCGCCTCATTGGGCTGGAGCCTGATCGCAGCGACCATCTCCAACCGGATTGCGAGCGGGATCAAGCGCAGGGGAGAAGCAATTATCCCGGTGCTCCTGGGATCCAGGTGATGACCCTTCACCCAGCGACACGCCTCTGATACGTCCGGCCATGCTGGGCATATTATGTTAAATATCATTCGGCCAAATGTCCGCCGGATCAGACTTTCGAGCCTCTGTCCCCAAGGGGCAGCAGAGACCGAAGCTACCTGGCGGGCCCGACATTCGCGGGGTGGCGCTCCTGATCCCCGACCAAAACCTCTCACGCGTGTCATTGAGATTCAAGGGATTAAATTGCTGCGACTAATTGAAGTTATGGTTAATTTTCTTGCCAGCTAACATTCTCCTATTTATAGCTGCGAATCGTTTCCTAGTTAAACATTGGCATGCCTGAGGGGGCTTCATGTTAAATAACGCTTTGCTAACTTCTTCTGCGCTGGCAGTTTCCCTGGTGCTTTCCGCTTCCGCATTTGCAGCAGATCCTGTCGTCGCGATTGATCCTGTCCCGACCCCGGTAGCTCAGGCGGATTCGGACCGCTTCTGCGGACCCTACGCCGGTGTACAGGCTGGATATGCCTGGGGGGATTTCGATGCCTCGGGCATGATGTACTTCACCGACGACTATCTGGATTCCGGCAAGAATGACGGCGTTTCCGGCGGTCTATATGCCGGCTGCAACTTCCGCATGGGTTCCTGGCTTGCAGGCGTGGAAGCCGACGTAAACCTGCTGGGTGCGGGATATGGCAATAGCAACTGGTATGGCACCGTCCGTCTGCGTGGCGGCGCAACCTTTGGCGACACCTTGGTATACGCAACCGGCGGTCTTGCCATGGGTCAGCTCGACCTGATCAGCGGCAACCCCTATCTTGCGCCAATGTTGAACTACAACCCTTACGCGGTGATTGATACGCCTGTTGCTTTTGGATACGCCATCGGCGCTGGTGTTGAGCACTGGTTCAGCGACAAGATGAGCTGGAAAACCGAGTACCTGTATATGGATCTGGGTGAAGTCACCTCCTTCTCCATGTCGGGTATGGAGCAGCTCACCGCCGACTACAAGGCTCACACGATCCGTACGGGTATTGCCATCCACTTCTAGGGCGGGCCCGTCTACCTATGACACAATGACTGGTGGCTGCTGGAGTTGACCATGGAATCGCTTGAAACCGCCAAGGACGTGCTGGCCAAGGCGCTTTTCATACACAAGGACCGCATAGCGGACGATGCAGCCATCAGTGACATCAAGCCGTTGGACAGCCTTTCTTTCGAAGCGCTGATCCTGGAGCTTGAAGAACGCACCGGCAAGGTGGTTGATCCGGTCGATCTGATCGGAATCTCCACCATCCGGGATCTCGCCGGAGTGATCGAAAAACTCTCATGAGCGAGGCGAGCCAGTTCGCAAGCCTGCTCTTCCGGGTCGCCGAGGAACGCAACGGTGAAAACCTCACCCTGACACTCGGCGGTATTCCGGTTTTCGTCATTCAGGACGCCGACAGCGCTCAGCAGGTTCTGCGGCGCAGTTCGGCAAACTTTGAAAAGAACATGGTCTGGTTCCGGCAGGCCCTCGGCCCTTCCCGGTTTACCGAGAATGGAGCCGACTGGCAGACGCGGCAGAAGCTGTCGCAGCGCTTCCTCTCCCGGTTCGATCCGCACAGGACCTGGCAATCAGCACAACGCCTCGGGCTTCAGGCGCTTGAGGCTATCGCGGCCGACAGCGCTTCAGGCGCTCAGTCCATCTCTGACGCCGTTCTGCGACACCTGGCAGCAGGCGTAATGCTTGATGTCTTCTTTGACCGTGATCTTGATGCCGACGGCATCGATCTGGAAGACATCGCCAACATGCTGCAGTTCGGGTCGGAATATTCCTTTGTGCCGGAGGGCGCGCTGGTGCCCTTCCCGCCCGAGGTCATCCGGTCATTCCTTAAGGTCCGCGCCAAGGTGCTGGCGGACATGCAGGTGTTCCGAGAGGGAGAGACACCGCAGGACGGCCTCCTTGAGGTGCTGCGCAGGGCGGACGACGATCCTGCAACCAGTTTTCATCTTGAACACGAGATGACCATGTTCTTCGCAGCCGCCAGCGAAACGACGGCAGCGACCATGGGCTGGGCCATGCACCTGCTCTCCCGCAACCCGGATATACAGGAACGGCTGCGGGAAGCTGTAAGCCGGTTACCACAAGAGGTATACTGGCAGCAGATCGAGGATCTGGACATCCTGCGCCATTTCGTTCTCGAGGTCCTGCGCATCTTCCCGTCGACGCCCGTCATTGCACGGCGCGCCGTAAACGCCGAGCATATCGGCGACTATCATGTTCAGGCGGGCGAGCAGATCCTGATCTCGCTGGTCGGCATCCAGCATGACCGCCGCGCGCGGCCGGACCCGTGGAAGATCAATCTTGATGCTCCAACACCGCATACTGGCACTTCGCACTCCTTCTCTTTCAGCCTGGGGCCGCGCATGTGCGGCGGCTCGCGGTTTGCGCTGTACGAACTGATGGCATTGCTGTTCCTGTTTATCCGCAACGCGAGCTTCACGCCGACGTCAGAAGCCCCACCCCGTTTCCGCTTTCAGACGCAACTGATGCATGAAGGCGGGCAGCCGGTGCGTGTATCGCTGCGGTAAACCTCAGACGGTTGCCAGCGTACCGGCCATGTAGGAATCCCGCGCGGCGGCACGCCTCAGCTTCCCCGAAGATGTCATGGTAATGGTCTGCGGTTGCACCAAAACCACCTCGACCAAAACGCCCATCTGGCGGCTGACAGCGTCGGTGATCATTCCCCGCAAGTCATCCGCAGACCCATGATTTCTATGTTCGACCAGAACAACAATATGGTCGGCACCGGTCGCGCGCTCTCCCGTCCGCTCCGGAAGGGAGAAAGCCACCGTCTGCCCATAGCGGATATTTGCCGCCTTCTGCACGACCCACTCAACATCCGAGGGCCAGATATTGCGACCGTTTACGATGATAAGATCCTTGGCACGCCCGGTAACCACGAGGGAGCCGTCCACCATGAAGCCAAGGTCACCCGTATCAAGATAACCGTCGCTCCCGATCATCAGTCCGCTTTCGGTTTCAACCACATAACCCTGCATCAGGCTTGGGCCGTTTACCGTCACGCGACCAATAGTTCCCTCAGCGACCGGCATGTCGTCCGCATCCACGATCCGGATCTCGTATCCAGTGAGAGGCTTGCCGCAAACGACATAGGACCGTTCCTCACCGCTGCGTAGAGTGGCCGTTGCTGGGCCACTTCCATCGTTTGCGAAAGTTACCGCCAGCGTAGCCTCGGCAAGGCCATAGCTCGGAACGAAGGCACTCCGCACAAAGCCTGCGGAAGCAAACCGGCTCGCAAACTGTTCCAGCGTATCGATCTGCACCATGTCACCGCCGATGCCGGCGAGCCGCCAGCGCGAAAGGTCAACACCTTCGAGGTCCGTGTCGCGAACCCGCTCGGTTGCAAGCCTGTAACCGAAGGTCGGCGCATAGCAGATGGTAGAACCAAGCTTCGACATCAGCTGAAGCCAGAGCGCCGGTCTGCGGGCAAAGGATGATGGCGCGAGATAGTCCACCGTACACTGCCCTGCGAGTGGAGCTAGCAGGAAACCGACGAGACCCATGTCGTGATAGAAGGGCAGCCACGAGAATGCGCGGTCAGATGCATTGAGCCTGATGCCATCCTTCAGGATCGCCGCAACATTCGCCATCAGCGCCGCATGTGAAATGAGGATACCTTTGGGCTGTGTCGTGGAGCCAGAGGAAAACTGGATATAGGCAAGACTCTCGGGAGAGCTCGGTCCAAGGTTTACGGCATTATCAGGAAGACCACAGACCCCGGGGATACTAAGTTTACGGACATCTCCGAAATCAAGTTCCGCCAGCTTTTCCGGTACGATCAGTACCGATGGACTACATGCCCGAACCAGACTCGCAATGCGTTCAATATATCCAGAGCGCCCCAGCACGTTGGTCTCGGCAGGAGCGATGCACGGCACGATGCCGGCGTAGAGACAGGCAAAGAAACAGACCGGAAAGTCCGGGCTGGTCTCGCCGATCAGCACAACCCTCTCGCCCGGCTCCAAACCCGCCCCTAGCAGTTTACCGGCAAACGAGAGGGCACGATGGCGCAGCTCTGCAAAGGAAAGCTCATGCTGCAGCTCGCCGCGTGACGTGTAGAAGTTGAAGCCGCCCGTCCCATTGGCCGCGAAATCGAGCGCTTCCATGATCGTTGCAAAATCACCCAGCCTGCGGGCCGTTCCCGGGACCGGAGTAAACGGGCCGTTCATTGGTTTTTCAGCGACGAAAACACGAGAATGTCGGCACGCTTTCCTTCCGGGGTAAGCACCTCCTGACGAAGCCGCGCCTCGAACTGGAAGACGTCCGGGATCATGAAATTGAAGAGCATTCGCCGGTTGGTGGCGACGACGCGGGCGCTCACCTTGTCCACCTGGCGTTCCTTGAAAAGGTATCGCACCAGAACCGGCGACGCCTCGTAGAGAACGCCCTTGCCAACATAGGAAGTGTCGCCGATTGCGGCTGTCAGCTGAGCAGTTCTGTGGGCCCTGTTTATATCGACTACATAAAAACCGATGACGGCATTGGTAGTGCGATCTTCGATACCGATGAGGTGGCGAGCGAT
>Ga0180217_1002569_pt1 | contig 16577 bp, 14 predicted proteins | sample eDN3rd37CBELigOP_FD_128521 | JGI IMG/M metagenome (GOLD analysis project Ga0180217, IMG submission 128521) | Enriched Organic Plus compost microbial communities from Emeryville, California, USA - eDNA 3rd pass 37_C BE-Lig OP (version 2) (version 2) ... | reverse complement strand
GTCTGGCGTCCTGACTATGCCAGCCTGCCGTCCGGCCACACCACCACCGCCTTTGCCGTGGCCGTTGCGGTCGGCGCGATGTGGCCGCGGGCGAGGGCCGTTGTCTTCACATTGGCCGCCCTCATTGGCATAAGCCGGGTCGTGGTGGGCGCGCATCATCCGAGCGACATCGTCGCCGGGGCTGTTTTCGGCGCCATGGGTGCGCTTCTCGTGCGCAATTGGTATGTCGATCGCCGTCTGGGATTTGTCGCCGCGCCCGATGGCTCCGTGCGGGCGCTGCGGTGGCCATCGTGGCAGCGGTTGAGAAGAGTGGCCAGGCGCATGAGGTGGCAGGAACGCACGGCATGAGCACTGAAAATCCCGACGTGTCCGTTGTCGTGCCCGTGCGCAACGAGGCCGGCAATGTCGCGCCGCTGGTGTCCGAGATCGAGGCCGCGCTGACCGGCCATGACTTCGAGATTGTGTACATCAACGACGGCTCGACCGACGCGACCGCCACTGAATTGACCACGCTGATGGCGACCCGCCCCTGGCTGCGGCTGATCAATCATGCCCGCTCCTGCGGACAGTCCGCCGCCATCCGCACGGGAGCCGCCGCGGCCCGCGGGCGGATCGTGGTGACGATCGACGGCGACGGCCAGAACGATCCCGCCTTCATTCCCCAACTCGTCGCGGCGCTGGAGGAGGGGCTGCCTCGCCTGGGTCTGATCGCCGGCCAGCGGGTCGGGCGCAAGGCGACCGGCTTCAAGCGCTTCCAGTCGCGCGTGGCCAACGGCGTGCGCTCCGCGATCCTGCGAGACGGCACCCGCGACACCGGTTGCGGGCTCAAGGCGATCGAGCGCGATCTGCTGCTGACCTTGCCCTATTTCGATGCGCTGCACCGGTTTCTTCCGGCTTTGGTGCGTCGCGAGGGGCGCGAGGTCGGCTACGTTGATGTGATCGATCGGGAGCGCCGGGCCGGCGTTTCAAACTACGGGTTTTTCGACCGGCTCTGGGTCGGAATTCTCGACCTGTTTGGCGTATGGTGGCTCGTCCGACGTCGCAAAAATATCCCAGAAGCGACTGAAATAACTCGGAATTAACTTGCTGCGGCCATCGCGGCGAAACCACGCTCGAGATCCGCGATCAGATCGCCGACGTCCTCCAATCCGATATGGATCCGCAGGCACGGTCCGCCGGGCTCCCAGGTCGTCGCGGTCCGATAGGACGCAAGGTCGAACGGGATCGCCAGGCTCTCATAGCCACCCCAGGATGCGCCAATGCCATAGAGCGTCAACGCATCAAGGAAGGCGTCCACCGCTTTGTCCGGCGCCGGCTTAAGCACGACGGCGAACAGGCCGCATGCGCCGGTGAAATCGCGCGTCCAGATATCATGCTGCGGATGGCTCGGCAGAGCCGGATGGATCACCCGCAGCACTTCGGGGCGTCCTTCCAGCCAGCGCGCCGCGGCGATGCCGGACTCCTGGTGGCGTTGCAGACGCACGCCCATGGTCCGCAGGCCGCGCAGGCCGAGATTTATATCGTCAGGCCCAACGCATAGACCCATCGTGTATACGGTTTCGGACAGCGTCGGCCATGTGGCTTCGTTGGCCGCGACCACACCGAGCATCAGGTCGGAATGTCCGCCGATGTATTTGGTGCCGGATTGGATCGCGAGGTCCACCCCGCGTTCGAGAGCGGGAAAATAGAGCGGCGAGGCCCAGGTGTTGTCCATCAGGACCTTGGCGCCATGACGATGCGCCGCCTCCGCGATGGCGGGGATGTCCTGCATTTCGAATGACAGCGAGCCCGGCGCTTCCGTGAAGACGGCCGTCGTGTTGGGGCGGAACAGAGCGGCGATGTCGGAGCCGATCACGGGATCGTAATAGGTTGTCTCGACGCCATACCGCACCAGGACCGTGTCGCAGAATTTCCGGGTGGGACCATAGACGCTGTCGACCACCAGGAGATGATCCCCGGACTTCAGAGCGGACAGCAGCGCCGAAGAGATCGCCGCGAGGCCCGAGGGAAGGAGCGCGACGCCGGCGCAGGCCGGCCCTTCGATGGCCTGAAGGGCCTTCTGCAACGCCTCCGACGTTGGCGTGCCACGTCGGCCGTAGGAATACGGAGAGCGGCGAGCGGCGAAGTCGGCCGCGGTCCGGTAGAGCAGGGTCGAGGCGTGATAAACGGGTGTGTTGACATAGCCGTGATGGGCGAATGGATCCCGGCCGCCGAGCGCGAGCCGCGTATCGGCCTTGAGCGTGGCCAATGAACCGTGTCCGGATTCTGGTTTGGTCATCGAATGATCCCTCGAACCTGCGCATTTACGTCGCCTGTGTGCAATGCCGCAACCCCTTGACCTCGAACGCTTCTCGTTCTGTGATGGCCGGCACCAAGGGGGCGAACAGCCCCCGGGGCTGTTTGTGCGCATGCGCGCCTGGTTTCAGCACGATAGGGAGAATGAATCATGATTCGCGTGGCCGTCCGCGTCGCTTTGGCGACCTGCGCCCTGTCCCTGGCTCTGAGTGGCGCTGCCTCGGCGCAGCTTCTCGACACCATCAAGAAACGGGGCACGCTCCATTGCGGCGCCAACGGCCAATTGGCTGGATTTGGTCTGCCCGATGCGCAGGGCCGCTGGACCGGCCTCGACGTCGATTTCTGCCGGGCGCTCGCGGCGGCGATTTTCGATGACCCGGAAAAGGTCAAGTTTGTTCCGCTGACCGCCCGTGATCGTTTCACGGCTTTGCAATCGGGCGATATCGACGTTCTGGCGCGCAATACGACCTGGAGCTCATCGCGCGACACCGCGTTGGGACTGAACTTCACCGGCGTCAATTATTACGACGGCCAGGGCTTCATCGTTCCGAAGGCGCTCAAGGTCACGTCCGCGCTTGAACTGAGCGACGCAACCGTGTGCGTCCAGCAGGGCACCACGACGGAACTCAATCTCGCCGACTATTTCCGCGCCAACCGCATGAAGCTCAAAACCGTGACCTTCGCGACCTCCAGCGAAGCCGTGAAGGCTTACGACGCGGGCCGCTGCGACGCCTACACCACGGACGCCTCGGCGCTGGCGGGTGAACGCCTGCGGATGACCAACGGCAACGACCACATCATCCTGCCGGAGATCATCTCCAAGGAGCCGCTGGGACCGGCCGTGCGTCACGGCGACGATCAATGGTTCGACATCGTCAAGTGGACGCACTTCGCCATGGTCGCGGCTGAAGAATACGGGATCACCCGCGCCAATGTCGATGAGCATATGAAATCGGAGGCGCCGGACGTTCGGCGGCTGCTCGGTCTCGACGGAGATTTCGGCAAACAATTCGGTCTGACCAACGACTGGGTCTACCGCATCGTCAAGCATGTCGGGAATTACGGCGAGGTCTTCAACCGGAACCTTGGGGAGGAGACACCGTTGAAAATCAGCCGGGGCTTGAACGCGCTCTGGACGAAGGGCGGTCTCCAATACGCGCCGCCGATCCGCTGATCCCGCATTGCCGGCGCCGAAGCCAATTCGCTTGATGAGCATCGCCGCCACGGCCCGACCGCGTACGCCTCTCACGCACAATCCGCGGGTGCGCAGCGTCGTCTATCAGGCGGTGCTGTGCGCCATCATCGCCTTCCTTGCCTGGGGCGCGATCAGCAATGTCATCGAAAACCTGACCCGGACGGGCATCGCCACCGGGTTCGGATTTTGGAATAACACCGCCGGATTCGAGATCAGCCAGGCGCTGATCTCCTATAGCGCCGCGTCCACTTACGGTCGCGCGTTCTGGGTTGGCCTTACCAACACCCTGCTGGTGGCCGCGCTCGGAATCGTGTTCGCCACCATCCTGGGTTTTGTGATTGGCGTCGCCCGCCTGTCCTCGAACTGGCTCGTGGCCAGCATGGCCGGTGGCTATGTCGAGCTCGTGCGCAACCTGCCGCTGCTGCTGCAATTGCTGTTCTGGTACAATGCCGTGCTTAAGGCGCTGCCAGCCGTTGCCACAAGCGTGGCCCTGCCGGGCGGAGGCTTCCTCAACAATCGCGGACTCTACCTGCCACAGCCCATCGCGCAGGATGGAGCCGGCATTGTGCTCGCCGCGTGCGTTGTCGCTGTCATCGGAGCGATTGCATTCCGCTTCTGGGCGCGGGCACGGCAACGTCGCACCGGCGCGCAAGCGCCGGTCCTGACAACGATGGCGGGCCTGATCGTCGGCTTGCCCGCGGTGGCTCTTTTGGCGACGGGATTTCCCTTCACCTTCGATTATCCGGAGGCCTCGCGCTTCAATATCCGTGGTGGAATGGAATTGCTGCCCGAGTTCACGGCGCTTTTGTTCGGGCTCGTGACCTACACCGCCGCGTTCATTGCCGAGGTCGTGCGGGCGGGCATTTTGTCCGTCTCAAAGGGGCAGACAGAGGCGGCCGCCTCGCTCGGCCTCACGTCGGGACAAACCATGCGCTTCGTGGTGATCCCGCAGGCGATGCGGGTGATCATTCCGCCGCTGACCAATCAATACCTCAACCTGACCAAGAACTCGTCCCTGGCGGTGGCGATCGGTTATCCGGATCTCGTGCAAATCTTTTCCGGAACGGTGCTCAACCAGACCGGTCAGGCGGTCGAGGTCGTTGTCATTACCATGGCCGTCTATCTCGCGATCAGTCTCGTCACGTCACTGCTGATGAATCTTTACAATCGGCGCGTGATGCTGGTGGATCGGTAGGGCGGCGATATGAGCGATATGGCTGGAACCAATGACGCTCGGAAGCCCTTCGTTCGGGAGGCGCCGCTGGCCGCGCTGCCGCCGCCCGTTCGCACCGACGGAGTGCTGGCCTGGTTACAGCGCAATCTGTTTTCCAGCCCGCTGAATATCGGTCTGACGCTCGTGTGCGTCGCGCTGCTCGTCTGGGCCGTTCCGCCGTTCGTGCGCTTCATGCTGATCGATGCCGTCTGGGATGGTGCCAGCCGCGCCGATTGCCTGGTGACGGATGCGCGGCCCGCGGTCGGTGCCTGCTGGGCATTCGTCATCGAGCGGATCAACTTTTTTACTTACGGGTTCTATCCGACGCCTGACCGGTGGCGGGTGGATCTGTTCTTTCTTCTGCTGGCCGTCGGCATCGGATGGTTGGCCTGGCTGGACGCGCCGGCTCGTCGGTGGGCATTGGTGAATTTCTTCGTCGTTCTGCCGATCGTGTCGTTCATCCTTCTGGTCGGTTGGCCGGCCATCGGATTGCCAGTCGTGCCGACCGAGCAATGGGGCGGCATCCTCGTCACCATCGTGGTGTCCGTGGTCGGCATTGTCTTTTCGCTGCCGCTGGGCGTTCTCCTGGCGCTGGGGCGCCGTTCGACGATGCCTGCGGTGCGGCTCGTTTGTGTCGTCTTCATCGAGTTCATCCGCGGCGTGCCGCTGATCACGATTCTCTTCATGGCAAGCCTGATGCTGCCGCTGTTTGTTCCGGACACGTGGTCTCCGGACAAGCTGCTGCGAGCGCTGATCGGAATCGCGCTGTTCGCATCGGCCTATATGGCGGAGGTGGTGAGGGCCGGCTTGCAGGCCATTCCGCGTGGACAATACGAAGCCGCCCAGGCGCTGGGCTTGAGCTATACGCGCACCATGGGCTTGATCGTGCTGCCGCAGGCGCTGCGGATCACGATCCCCAATATCGTCAACAGCTACATCGCGCTGTTCAAGGACACGACGCTGGTGTTCGTCGTCGGCATCTTCGATTTTCTCAACACCATCGAAGCGGCCCGGCTCGATCCGAAATGGTCGACACCGGTCACCGGATCGACGGGATATGCCTTCGCCGCGCTGTTCTACTTCACGCTCTGCATGGCGATGTCGCGCTATGCGCTCTATATGGAGCGCAGACTCGACGTCAGCGCGAACCGGTGAGGCCCATGATCAAGTCCGGCATGACCGAAACCGATACGTCCCCGTTGGAGCTGAAGCCCGCAACGCTGCGCAGCAAGATCGCAGTGGACATGGTCGGTGTCCACAAGTGGTTCGGGGACTTTCACGTCCTGCGCGATATCAATCTGCGCGTTTTGGGCGGCGAGAGGATCGTCATCTGCGGTCCGTCGGGATCGGGAAAGTCGACGCTGATCCGCTGTATCAACCGATTGGAGGAACATCAGAAGGGGCAAATCATCGTCGATGGCGTGGAGCTGACCGACGATGTCAAGAAGATCGATGAGATCCGCCGCGACGTCGGCATGGTGTTTCAGCAGTTCAACCTGTTTCCTCATCTGACGGTGCTGGAGAACCTGACGCTCGCGCCGATCTGGGTGCGCAAGATGCCCCAGCGTGCAGCGGAAGAGATCGCGATGCACTATCTCAACCGGGTCCGCATTCCCGAACAGGCATCGAAATATCCCGGACAATTATCGGGCGGCCAGCAGCAGCGCGTGGCGATCGCCAGGGCGCTTTGCATGAATCCAAAGATCATGCTGTTCGACGAGCCCACGTCCTCGCTCGATCCGGAGATGGTCAAGGAGGTCCTTGAAACGATGATGTCGCTCGCGGCCGATGGCATGACCATGCTGGTCGTGACGCATGAGATGGGCTTCGCGCGCGAGGTCGCGGATCGCGTCCTGTTCATGGATGAAGGCCAAATCCTCGAGGTTGCCGATCCGGAAACGTTCTTCAGCAATCCGAAGCACGAGCGAACGAAACTGTTCCTCAGCCAGATCCTGCGCTGATCCACCGATCCGGCGCCCGCGGTTCGGATCATGTCACAGGGGCACGGATGATCCGGACAGCCCCGGCCGATCACAGTGCATTGATCGGGATGCGCAGATAGGAGCGACCGTTATTGTCGGCCTGCGGCAGACGGCCGCCACGGATATTGACCTGAAGCGCGTGGAGGATGAGGCGAGGCATCGGTAGGGTGCGGTCGCGCGCCTCGCGCGTGGCGACAAAGGTCTCGCGGGACGGTGCGTCCTTGAAGTGGCTGTTGTTGCGTTTCTGTTCGGCCACGGTCGATTCCCATTGAGCAGGCCGGCCACCTGGCATGTAGTCGTGCCCGGTGAACAGGCGCGTGTCGTCGGGCAGCGCCAGGATGCGTTGGATGCTGTCGTAAAGCTGCGCCGCGCTGCCGCCCGGGAAATCGGCACGGGCCGATCCACTGTCGGGCTGAAACAGCGTGTCGTGGATAAAGGCACAATCGCCGACGACATACGTGATCGACGCCGGTGTATGGCCCGGGGAATAGATCACCCGGACATCGAGGCCGCCGATCTTGAACGTGTCGCCATCGGCGAACAGCCGGTCCCATTGCGAGCCGTCGGCGGGAAAATCCGGCTCGTTGTAAATGTCCCGCCACAGGCGCTGGACGTCGATGATCTTCTGCCCAATCGCGGTGGGCGCGCCAATCTTATCCTTCAGATAGGCGGCGGCCGAAAAGTGATCGGCATGGGCATGGGTGTCCAGGATCCAGTCGATGGTCAGGTCTTCGGACTTGATCCGGTCCAGCAGCGCGTCGGCGGTCTCCGTGGAGACGCGGCCGGACTTCTCGTCGTAGTCGAGCACCGGATCGATGACCGCCGCATGGGTGCTGGCCGGATCGCGCACGACATAAACGATGCTGCCGGTGGGCGGATGATAGAATCCTGTTACTTGGGGCGGGGTGTTCTGAAGCATAAAATTCTTCTACACCGCATGCGGAAGTTCCGCCAGCACCCAGAAGGTGGGGGCGCAATTTTGCCGGATAACGTTATGCCGAGGTCATTGAGCCGATGTCTCAACCGGCAAGTCGGCCCGGCTCCCCCATTCGGTCCAAGAGCCGTCGTAAAGCGCCTGGGGCGGATGGCCGAGAGCTTCAAGCGCGAACCACAGGGTCGCGGCGGTGACGCCGGAGCCGCACGAGGTGATGACCGGCTTGGAGGGATCGACGCCGCCGGCCGCGAACGCCTTGGCGATCGCGTCGGGCGAAGCCAGCCGGCCGTTGTCGATCACCGAATTGACGGGAACGTTCAGCGCACCCGGCATATGTCCCGAGCGCACGCCGGGTCGGGCTTCGGGCGTCTCGCCGCGGAAGCGGTCCGCAGCGCGGGCATCGACGACCTGCGCTGACTTATCCGCAAGCGCGCGTTGAACCTCGGCGACGCCCGCCACGATGGTGCGGTCGAGTTTGGCTTCGAAGCGTTTCGGTTTGGGCCGGTTGTCCCCGGATTCGGTCGGGCGATTGTCCGCCGTCCACTTGGGAAAACCACCGTCCAGAATATAAACGGCCGTCGCGCCGAACGCGCGGAAGGTCCACCAGACACGCGGCGCGCCGCCAAGCCCCACGCCGTCATAGACCACGATCGTGTCATCGTTGCCGATGCCGAGGGCGCCGACAGCCTCCGCGAATTCCTCATCGCTTGGAAGCATATGCGGCAGTTTGCTGTTTTGATCGGCGATGGCTTCGATGTCGAAGAACACCGCGCCGGGAATATGCGCCTTCAGATATTCAGCCCGTGCATCGCGTTTCTGCGCCGCCAGATAAAACGAACCGTCGACGATCGCGATGCCCGGCTGACCGAGTCTGTCGGCGAGCCATTCGGTGGTGACGAGGTGCTTGCTGGCGGGTGGTCTTTGGTCGGTCATCGCTTTCTCCGGCATTCCTTCAACCGGTCAATGCCGGTGCGGTCCGTCTCTTCTACCAAGCCCAGGACGGAGGGAACAAGCCGACGGCCGCGCGAGGACTAGCGTGCTGGCGCCGCTGACGCCGCAGGCGCCGCCTCGAAGGGGAGGTCGATTTCGGTCCTGCGTTCGAGCCATCCCGGCACGGGCAAGCTGCGCTCGCGCAAAAACAGCGGGTTGAACAGTTTGGACTGATAACGAACGCCGGAGTCGCAGAGAACGGTCACGATCGTATGGCCTGGCCCCATCTCCTTGGCCAGTCGTATCGCGCCTGCGACGTTGATTCCCGATGATCCGCCGAGGCAGAGGCCCTCGTGCTCCAGAAGATCGAAGATCACCGTGAGCGCCTCGTCGTCTGGTATCAGATAGGCGTGCTCGACGCTCAGGCCCTCGATGATCGGCGTGATGCGGCCGAGGCCGATCCCTTCGGTGATCGAACCGCCTTCCGTGGCCTTGGCTTCGCCGCGCGTGAAAAGATTGTACATGGCGGCGCCACGGGGATCGGCGCAACCGATCACGATATCCTTCTTCTTCCCACGAAGAGAGGAGGCGACTCCCGCCAACGTGCCGCCGGTGCCGACGGCGCAGATAAAGCCGTCGACCGTCCCTTGAGTCTGCTCCCAGATCTCCGGACCCGTGGTTTCGATATGAGCCTTGCGATTGTCGAGATTGTTCCACTGGTCAGCGAACAGCACGCCGTTGGGCTCGGACTTGCGAAGACGATCCGCGAGCCGCCGCGAGACATGCTGATAATTGTCCGGGTTGGAATAGGGCAGGGCCGGCACCTCGATCAGCTCCGCGCCGCAGAGCCGCAGCATGTCCTTCTTTTCCTGGCTCTGCGTGTTGGGGATCACGATCAGCGTGCGGTAGCCGCGCGCGGACGCCACTGTGGCGAGGCCAATTCCGGTGTTGCCGGCGGTGCCTTCGACAACGAGCCCTCCGGGCTTCAAATCGCCGCGCTTCTCGGCCTCGAGGATCATCTGCCGGGCCGGCCGATCCTTCACCGAGCCTCCTGGATTCATGAACTCGGCCTTGCCCAGGATCGTGCAGCCCGTGAGTTCGGAAGCCTTGCGCAGCTTGATCAGCGGCGTTGCCCCGATCGCTTCAACGATGTCATTCTGCACGGTCATGATGGCGGCCCGCATTTTTGCCTCAGCCTAATGCGCGGCCGTGATGGCCACAAGACGCAGCCAACGCAATGGAAGAACCGCCTTGATTATAGTGGGTCAGCGATTGTGCCATGCTGCCCGTAGTCCCTTTATGGCAATACTCTTCTCTCTGCTTGGATACGGGAGAACCATTTATGAACGCGTTCGGGGGCACGCATCACGTGCCGCGTCTGGGTGCGCGTCACGTGGACGGGCTGCGCCAAGTGGTTCGAGAAGACTGTGGGTGCATTGACCGATTGCGCCATTCGTTCGAGATTGGAACATCAAAACTCAAGGGAGGAATGCTTGAAGAGAACCATTCAACGCGCGTTCGGCGTCATCGGCCTGGGCCTGACGATCATTGGATTTGCTCCCGACATTGCTGCCGCGCAGACTTATCCCAACCGCCCGATCAAGCTGATCGTTCCATTCGCCGCGGGCGGGGCCAACGATATTGTCGCGCGCATCATACAGCCGTCCCTGGAGCAGGCCCTCGGTCAGCCCGTGGTGGTTGAGAACAAGCCCGGAGCCAGCGGCATTCTTGGAACCGATCAGGTGGCCCGCTCCGAGCCCGACGGCCACACGATGGGCGTTGCGCTCGCGACCCATTCCGTCAACCCGGCCGTCAATTCCAACATGCCTTATGATACCGAGCGCGATCTGGCGCCGGTCATTCTGGTGGGCAAGGCTCCGCTGATGTTCGTCGTGAACGCCGGCATCCCGGCCAAGACCATGGCGGATTTCGCCAAGCTCGCGAAAGCGGATCCCAACAAATACAATTACGCGACCCCAGGAGCGGCGAGCCAAGCCCATCTGATCGTTTCGCAGTGGAGCAACCTGGCTGGGGTCGATATCCAGCACATTCCCTATCGGGGAGGCGGCCCGGCGATCCAGGCGACGGTGGCCGGCGAGGCCCAATTCTCGGTGATGTCGTCACTGGTCGCGGCGCCCCACGTCAACTCCGGGAAGCTGCGCGCCCTGGCGGTTGGAAGCCCCGAGCGCGACAGGCAGTTTCCTGATGTCCCCACCATCATGGAGGCGGGATTCCCCGACATCGAAGCCGTGACATGGGTCGGCCTGTTCGTGCCGGCCAACACGCCCAAGGACATCATCCAACGACTGAACAGCGAGGTCGGCCGCATCATCAAGGACCCGAAGATCGCGGCCCTGCTCGCCAAGCAGGGGATCGAGCCGGCCGGCGGCTCGCCCGAGGACCTCCAGAAGCTCGTCGCCACCGAAATCAAACGCTGGACCGGCGTGGCGCGCGCCAACGGTATATCGGTCGGCAAGAAGGCGAAATAGCATCGCAACGGACGCTCCTGCGGCGTTGCGGCCACGCTTTCCTTGTGGCGCTTTCAAAGCGGGGCTTGTATCGGTTGCGGTGGAGAGCGCAGCATTCCTTTGCGGTGCCGCGCCATAACGCCCAGAGGAGGACGACAGGATGGGCAGGACGCTTCTTGCGGCTTTTGCCATCGCCGTAACGGCGCTCGCGACGCCGGTGCAGGCGCAGGATTATCCGAGCCGATTGATCAAGATCATCCAGGGCTTCCCGCCGGGCGGCAACATCGACACGATCGCCCGTCTCGTTGCGAACGAGATGCAGAATGGCTTTGGCCAGAGCATCATCGTCGAGGCGCGCCCGGGCGCGGCCGGCGCCATCGCCGCCGAGCAAATCGCGAAGGCCGATCCCGATGGTTACAACCTTCTGGTGTTGGCCAGCGCCCATGCCGCGCACGGCGCGTTCAGCGAGAATGTCCGATACGACGTCGTAAACGACTTCCAGTGGATTTCGACCGCCAGTTTCTATCCGTTCCTCATCGCGGTGCGGGCGGACTCCCGCTTCAAGTCGCTGGATCAGTTGCTGGAAGAAGCCAAGGCGAACCCTGGAAAGATCACCTATGGCTCCGCTGGCATCGGCTCGATCCTTCACAGCACGGTCGAACTGCTCGCGCATCAGACCAAAACCAAGTTCCTGCATGTCCCTTATCGTGGTGAGGCGCCGGCCATCACATCGCTGATGGGCGGCGAGTTCGATTTCATCGCCGCGACCACCGGACCGATCACGCCGCTGATCAAGGCCGGCAAGCTGCGCGCCCTGGCCGTCACCGGCGCCGAGCGCTGGCCCGACCTCCCGGACGTTCCCACGGTCGACGAACTCGGCGTGAAGGGCTTCGAGGTGGTGTCCTGGACCGGGCTTGCCGGTCCCAAGGGGTTGCCCAAGAACGTCGTCGAGCGCCTCAACAAGGAAATGCAGCGTGTGGTCAAGGTGCCGGCCGTGGCCGACCGGTTGAGGGCCATGGGCGGCGTTCCGACCGCATCAACGCCCGAGGACATGCGCGCGCTCGTCGAGCGGCAGTACAAGATGTGGAGCCAATTGGCGAAGGACGCCGACATCCGCATCAAGTGATCGGCCGCGGCTGCGATCAGCCCGAGTTCAGAACAAGGGGGCGGTGCTTTCCGGGTGCCGCCCCCTTCGTGTATTCTGGTCGCGGTCGAGCGCGATCCCATAACGGGGACAAGCCGCTAAGGGAGGACGCCATGGATTTCCATCGACCGGAGATGCCCGACTTCGATGCAGGCCATCCCAACCAGGAGAGGGCCGTAAGGCCGATGCAGGAGGTTCGCATGCCTGCCGAAACATCCAACGCCACCGCGCCCTTCGACATCGACCGTCTCGACACGTTGATGGAGGACGCAGGGCTCGACGCTGTTCTCGTCACCTCGAAGCACAACGTCCAATATCTGCTGGGCGGCCACCGCGCGTTCTTCTTCGACACGATGGACGCCATGGGGGTAAGCCGTTATCTGCCGGTCGTCGTCTACTTCAAGGGCAGGCCGGATAAGACCGCCTATTTCGGCCATCGGCTTGAGAACTTCGAGCGGCAGAACAAGCCGTTCTGGACTCCCGTCCAATCGTGCACGGCCTCGGGCACGATCGATGCGATGACCCAGGCTATCGATCATATTAAAGCGTCGGGAGTGAAGCCGCGCGCCATCGGCGTCGAGCGTGCGTTCCTGCCGCTGGAGGCCGGCGACGTGCTGCGGGATCGACTTCCAGGCGTCGCTATCAAGGATGCCTTGTTCGTCCTGGAGCGCTTGCGGGCGGTCAAGACGCCCGGCGAACTCGCCAAGCTCAAGCTCGCTTCGGATAAGGTTCTTGCCTCCATGCAGGCGGTGATTGCCGGCCATGGGCCCGGCATCACCAAGGCGGAACTGGCTGAGGCACTGCGGCGCGAGGAAACCGATCGCGGCCTGACGTTCGACTATTGCCTGATCACGACCGGAACGAGCCTCAACCGCGCGCCGTCGGACCAACGCTGGGAGGAGGGCGGGATTCTGTCCCTCGATTCAGGCGGCAATTATCACGGCTATATCGGCGACATCTGCCGCATGGCGATCCATGGCGAACCCGATGCCGAATTGGAGGACATGCTGGGAGACATCGAGGCGGTGCAGCAGGCGGCGATGCAGCCGATCCGCGCCGGCGCACTGGGGCGAGACATTTACGAGGCCGGCGAAGCACGACTGGCCCGGACTCGGCACCACAATCATTCGCATTTCCTGGCTCACGGCATGGGCCTGGTTAGCCACGAGGCGCCCAGGCTCACCGCTACCGGGCCGGTGCCCTATGATGACTATGACGCGGGCCGCCCGCTTGAAGCGGGCATGGTCGTGTCCGTGGAAACCACGCTGCAACATCCGCAACGCGGGTTCATCAAACTGGAGGACACGGTGATCGTTACAGACGCCGGCCACGAGGTTTACGGCGAGGGCGGTCGCGGCTGGAATCGCGGCGGCACGGCCGTCTAGATCCGATCCAAATCCAGTGGATGAGATATTTTCTTTATCTCACTGCAAAAATATCGTTTTTTTAAATGATGGCCGGCCCGTCCGGTGCCGGCCAGACCGCGCCTCACAGGCTGCAACGCAAGGGACGATCAGCCCCGGTTGCGCCATTGCGACCGGCGTTGACCGGTGGCGGCCGTGGTCGGCTGGGCCGACTTGTGACGGAAGCTGATGCGCCCGCGGGCAAGATCATACGGCGACATCTCGACCGTCACGCGATCGCCGACGCCGGTGCGGATCCGGAATTTACGCATTTTTCCGGCGGTATAGGCGAGGATTTCGTGCTCGTTCTCCAACTTCACACGGAAGTTGCCGTCCGGCAGAACCTCCGTGACGAGGCCATCGAACTCCAGCATTTCTTCTTTTGCCATTCGTTGAATTCCTATGCTCAGCGCGGTTGCATGAAGGCGACGCCGGAGAGAGCGCCGCCGAGCGGTTGAGTGGGAGCGACCGGTCGCGGCCGATCGGATTTCGGTTGCGACGGCTGGGCCGCGCGCTGGGGTGCGGCCTGGACCTGATTGGGGGGGCCGCCCTTATTGGGCCGCCGCCTGCGGTTTTTACCACGAGGGGCATTCTGAGGCTGCTGCTGCGTTCGCTGCCGTTGCTGCGGTCTGGGAGCGGCCGGAGCCTGGGCCATGTTGCCGGTCGCGGGAATTTCCATACGGATCAGCTTCTGGATGTCGCGCAGATAGGGCACTTCATCGGCGCAGACGAGCGAGATCGCAATGCCATCGGCTCCGGCGCGCGCAGTGCGGCCAATCCGGTGAACATAGCTTTCCGGCACGTTCGGCAAGTCGAAGTTGACGACATGGCTCACGCCGTCAACGTCGATACCACGCGCGGCGATGTCGGTCGCGACCAGCGTGCGGATCCGTCCCTCTCGGAAGGCGGCAAGCGTACGCTCGCGCTGATTCTGCGACTTGTTGCCGTGGATCGCATCGGCGGCGATGCCATCGCGCGACAGCCCGCGCGCCACCTTGTCGGCGCCGTGCTTGGTGCGCGTGAACACCAGCGCGCGGTTCACCGGCTCCTTGCGCAGGATGTCGGTGAGGGTGGCCGGCTTGGCTCCGCGGTCGAGATGGATCACACGCTGAGCGATCCGCTCCGCCGTCGAGGCCACGGGGGTAACGGCCACCTTGACCGGATCCTTGAGCATGCGCCCGGCAAGATCGGCGATGTCGGCCGGCATCGTGGCGGAGAACAGCAGCGTCTGACGCTGCGCGGGCAGTTTGGCGACGATCTTCCGGATGTCGTTGATGAAGCCCATGTCCAGCATCCGGTCGGCCTCGTCGAGGACGAAGGCCTCGATCCGGTCGAGGCGCAGCGCATTCTCGTTCACGAGGTCGAGGAGACGACCCGGCGTTGCGACCAGCACATCGACGCCGCCGCCGAGGGCGCGTATCTGGCGGCCCATCGGCACGCCGCCGATCGCCAGGGTGGTCGCGAGTTTCAGATGACGGCCATAGGCCCGCATGCTGTCGAGGATCTGGCCGGACAATTCACGCGTCGGGCTGAGGACGAGAACCCGGCATGTCTTGCGCTCGGGCCGCCGCGACGTCTGCGCCAGACGATGCAGAATCGGTAGCGAGAATGCAGCGGTCTTGCCGGTGCCGGTTTGCGCGATGCCGATCACGTCGCGGCCTTGCAGCAGCACGGGAATGGCTTGGAGTTGAATCGGGGTGGGGGTGAGATATCCCTCTTCGTCGAGGGCACGAGAGATCGGCGCAGCAAGGCCGAAGTCATGGAATGAGGACAAGATATTGCTTTCACTATGCGGGCGTGACGCGCGCAAAGGATTTGCGTGCGCCGCGAACGCGGGGAATGAGACATCCCGCGTGGCCTGGGCTGTCGCCGAAATGGGTCCAGATTGATCGGGCGGGCTGAAAAGCCGTGGCGACGAAAAACTACGCCGTGAATTTCCCTGCACGCGGCCCGCAAGGTTTGCCCGAGCGAGAGCTCAGGCCGAATCCGATCTGGCGCTTATATGCCGCTTTCGCCCAAAAATTTCAAGCTAAACCATGAGAACCATATTTATCCTTTTTATTTCAGCCATTTCATTGTCTCAATAAATGTTATTTATGAACTTATTGGCATAAGCCTGTCATATAACTGTCATATTAGTGGCAGTTAGGCCACAGGTCGGTTTTGTTGCAGTGCGTTACAAAGCTGTCATCAACGTGGGGACCACCTCCATTAGGTTCGCGCCGCGTCTCGGGACAGTCCCGGTCGCACCGCCGGTTTTCAGCCATCTGGCGCCCGGCGGTTGGGGGCAGGGGGACTTTGACGGAACCCTCCCAAATGCAAACAACTGGAGGAACTACAATGAAGATGGTGAAAAGCCTTCTCCTCGGCTCGGCCGCCGGTCTGGTCGCCGTTGCCGCGGCGCAGGCCGCCGATCTTCCCGTCAAGGCCGCGCCGGTCGAATACGTGAAGGTCTGCTCGCTCTACGGGGCCGGCTATTATTACATGCCCGGCACCGACATCTGCATGAAGATCGGTGGGTATATCCGGTTCCAGACGACGTTTGGAAGCGCCAACGGCAGCAACCCCGCCGTCCGCGACAGCCGGGCCAGCACGGTGACCAATGCGTCGGGTTACGGCTACCGCACCCGCGGCGTCCTGACCGTCGACACCCGCCAGCAGACCGCCTACGGCACGCTGCGCACCTACTTCCTGATCGGCCATCAGGCGACCAACAGCAACGCCACTGGCATCTTTGCGACGCGCGCGTTTATCCAGTGGGCTGGCTTCACCTTCGGCCGTGCGACGTCGTTCTTCGACCATTTTCCGAGCTCGAGCCGCGCCTATTTCAGCGGCAACATCCACAGCCCCAACACCGGCGATGCGGGTTGGAACGTGGCCGCTTATACGGCTCAGTTCGGCAACGGTTTCTCGGCGACAATCTCGCTCGAAGAGCCGCGCAACCCGCCGAACGTGACGGAAATCACGGCGGCCGGCTTCCCGGACGGCGGATTCGCGCAGAGCCGGCAGCGCT
>Ga0180217_1002568_pt1 | contig 16580 bp, 15 predicted proteins | sample eDN3rd37CBELigOP_FD_128521 | JGI IMG/M metagenome (GOLD analysis project Ga0180217, IMG submission 128521) | Enriched Organic Plus compost microbial communities from Emeryville, California, USA - eDNA 3rd pass 37_C BE-Lig OP (version 2) (version 2) ... | reverse complement strand
AGGAGGCGGGGCATGCCGCGACTCCGGCGCGATCAGCGCGGTGCCGGCAGCGGCGCGGTCTGCACCGTGCCGGGGGGCGCCGGCGTCATGGCCGGAGAGGCCGGAGGCGCCGCCGTCATCCCCGCCGGGGCCGGCGCCGCGCCGCTGCCATAGCGCATCAGCACGGCCCGCAGCGGATCGGCGCCCGGGTTGTGCACCTCCATGCCGACGACGATCTGCCGCGGTCCCACCTCACGGCCGTAGTAGCTGCGGTTCCACTGGCTGCGGGCAGACAGCAGCGAGCCTTCCAGGGTCAGCCCGGCATAGAGGCCGCGCGCCCGCGCGACGGTGACGATGTCGGCCCCGACGGCGGCCGTGGTGGCACCCTCCACGGACCCGCCGATGGTGGCGACGGCGACCGACGCATCGGCGCCCAGCTTGACCTGGCTGTCGAGCAGCGCGTTCAGCGCCCGCTCGTTCATCACGAGCATGAGGAGCTGCAGGTCCTGCAGGCCGGCCTGCAAGCCGAAGGTGCCCGAACCCAGGCTGTAGAAGGCGGGCGAGGACCAGGAGCCGGCGGCGTCGCGGCCGAGCAGGACGCAGCCGCCACCCTCGCCGCCGAAGAAGAAGCCGGCGCGGAAGATGCGCGGGCAGACCACCACCGCGCGCGCCCGGCGCAGCAGTGCCTGGGCGTTCAGCTGGTCATTGCCCTGGCCCAGGATCTCCTGCACCGAGAGCGTGGCGCGATCCACAAGCGCCTGCTCCTCTCCCACGCCCGGCGCACGGGCGCAGGCCGCCAGCATGGCCAGGACGAGGCCGAGCACGATCAGACGGCGCATGAAAGGTTTCCCCTAACCCCCCAGAATTCCCGACAGGTTACCGGCTCGCACGCGAACTGTCCAAGGCTAGCGCGGCGTCCGTTCGCCCGGCCCCATGGCAGATGCTCTAGCGCCTTGGTTTCACGAGCATCTTCACCCACCGGGATGCTCTCCCACCCGATATGGGCTACTCCAAGGCGCTCATTCCACCGCCGGCGGGGTCCAGGGCTCCTCGTTCACCGAGGCCACACGCCAGTCCGGTCCATGCTTCTCCAGCCGCGTCAGGCCGAGATTGCGGATGGAGAAGATCAACGCCTGATGTGCCGTGAGGCCGAGCGCATGCGCGAGCGCCGCGCGGATCGGGCCGCCATGGGCGATGACGACCACGTCGCCGCCGGCATGGGTCGTCGCCAGGCGCTCCAGCACCGGCGCGACGCGCGCCTGCAACGCGGCGAAGCTTTCCCCGCCAGGCGGCTCCTCCTCGGCGGCATGCGGCCAGAAGGGGTGGGGCGGATGGCGCAGGCGCTCGACCAGGGCGTCATGCGTGATGCCCTGCCATTCCCCGAGATCCTGCTCGCGCAGATCGGGTTCCTCGGTCAGCACCGTCTCGGGATAGCCGGCGGCGAAAATGGCGGAGGCGGTGGCGCGGGTGCGCGACAGGTTGGTCACGACCCAGGCCGCGGGCCGCGGCAGGCGCGCCGCCAGCCAACGGTAGAGCGCGGCCTCCTGGCGCAGCGCGATATCGCAGAGCGCCACGTCCATGCTGCCGTAGAGAATGGCGCGGGCGGAGGGCTCCACCAGCGCATGGCGGACGAGGAAGAGGCGGGTCGGGGTCACGCGCCCCCTCTAGCCCGCGAGCCCGGGCTGCGCGAGAGCGGCGGCAGGGACATCGCCATCCGCAGCACGAGGAGTCAGTCCCACGATGATCGGCGTGGCGGCCGCGCTGTGCGTCCGCACAGCGCGGCACCACAGCCCCGCCCGCTCATTCTCCTATCGCCAGCAGCGCTCCCCTGACCCGGGCCGCCTGCAACTGGCGCATGAACACCCAGGCCATCAGCGCGATCCAGACCGTGTCCAGCGCGAAGGCGGCGGCCAGATGGCCCCAGGCGATGCTTCCCTGCAGCAGCGCCGCGCGCATCCCCTCGAACACATGCGCCGCCGGCAGGGCCAGCGCCACCGGTTGCAGCCAGTCCGGCAGGACCGAGACCGGGTAGAACACCGCCGCGAAGGGCGTGATGCCGAACAGCACGGACCAGGCCAGCGCCTCCGCCCCCGCGCCGAAGCGCAGGATCAGGCTGGTCACGCCCAGCGCCACCGCCCAGCCCATCAGCAGCAGAGCGGCGAAGAAGGCCACCACCACCGGCCCCAGGCGCCACAGGCCAAAGGCATAGAGCGCCCAGGCCAGCCCCACCGCCGGCAGCACGCCCACCAGCACGCGGATCACGCTCATGCCCATCAGCGCCGCCACCAGCTCGCGCGGGCGGAGCGGCGAGACGAACAGATGCCCTAGATTGCGCGACCAGATCTCCTCGAGGAAGGAGATGGAGAAGCCCATCTGGCTGCGCAGCGCCACCTCCCACAGCAGCACGCCGCCGAGCAGCACACCCGCCGCCACGCTGGCGACATTGTTCTGCACGCCGGCGAGGTAGGCCGTGACGAAGCCCCAGACGACCATCTGCAGGATCGGCCAGTACATCAGCTCGATCAGCCGCGGCCAGGAGCGGCGATAAAGCGCCAGGTGCCGGTACATCAGCCCCCAGACGCGGCGCAGCGAGGCACTCATGCCGCGGGCGACTCCGCCCTCGTGCGGCCCCGCGCGATATCGAGGAAGACCTGCTCCAGGTCCTCCCGCCCGTAGCGCGCGATCAGCGCCTCCGGGCTGCCCTGGTCCACGATCCGGCCCTGGCGCAGCATCAGCACGTGGGAGCAGAGCCGCTCCACCTCGCCCATGTTGTGGCTGGCGAGCAGGATGGCGCAGCCGCTCTCGGCCCGGTAGCGCTCCAGCCAGGTGCGCACCCAGTCGCCCGTGTCCGGATCGAGGCTGGCGGTCGGCTCGTCCAGCAGCAGCAGGTCGGGGCGGTTGACCAGCGCCTTGGCCAGCGCCACGCGCGTCTTCTGCCCGGCCGAGAGCTCCCCCGCCGGGCGGTCGAGGAGCTCCGTCAGCTGGAGCTGCCCGGCGAGCTCGGCGATCCGCCGCTCGGCCCCCTTCACGTTGTAGAGATGCGCGTAGACGCGCAGGTTCTCCGCCACGGAGAGGCGATGCGGCAGCGCGATGTAGGGCGAGGAGAAGTTCATGCGCGCGAGCGCGGCGAAACGGTCCCGCGCCATGTCATGGCCGAGACAGAGCACGCGGCCCGAACTCGGCACCAGCAGCCCGAGCAGCATGGCGATGGTGGTGGTCTTGCCCGCGCCGTTGCCACCGAGCAGGCCCCAGGTGGCGCCGCGCGGCAGAGCGAAGGAAAGCTCGTCCACCGCCGGCCGCGCATCCGGCCGGTAGCGCTTGGTGAGGTGCTCCACGAGGATCGCCGGCTCCGCCGGGGGCCGGGCGCCGGGCGGCGCGGGGACGAAGCCATGCATGCGCCGGATATTTGGCCGCGCCTGCCCGATGCCAAGCCGCCCGATCGGCCGCCGAGGCGCGCTCCATGCGGTTCCGCCCGGCCTGCCGAGGCGCCGCGGCGCACCGTCTCGGGCCGATCCGTCGGCCCGATATGTGGCTTGAGCCCTGGATGGCGGTCCCCCCTCCGTCGCACCCTCCATGCCGCCGGCCTCAGCCGCGCAGCAGCGGCCCTTCGAACAGCGTGATGCCGGCTTCCCAGCCCCAGGCGATGCCAGCGGCACGGTCCACGGCGGCCAGTACGAGCCGCTCGGGCGGCACCGCCGCCGCCATGGCCCGCGCCTCCAGGCCGGGCGTCCAGGGCAGCCGGACCAGATCCACCCCGAGCCGCTCCGGCGGCAGCAACGCCAGGGTGGCAGCGTCCTCCAGCTCGAGCGCCAGTCGGTAGCCGCGGGCGCGGCAGACCTCCCGCGCGGCGAGGAAGCCCTCCGGGTCTGCCAGCACCTCCTCGGCGGCGAAGCCGAGCACCAGCCGCGCCCGCCCCGGCTGGCCCAGCGCGCCATCGAGGCGCTGGAATTCGGGCGTGGCAAGGCAGGCCAGGCCGACGGCAAGGCCGGCATGCCCCAGCCGGCGTACCTCCTCCGGCCGCGCCAGTTCGGCCAGCAGCCGGCGGTCCAGCAGGCCGCGCAGCCACCGGGCGAGGGCCGGCGCGGCCCGGAGATCGAGCCCGGGCAGCAGCGCGGCGCAGAGCGTGGGCAGCGCCAGGCGCCATTCGGTCCATTGCAGCTCCGGCGCGCCGCAGGTGGGCGCGATGCGCATCACCGGGCGGCAGCGCAGATGGGCCGCCAGGCTCGCCGTGCCGACCGCCCGCTCGAGCGCCGCGGCATCCGTGGCGGTGAGGGCCGCACCGCATGGCGGTAGCGGCGGCGGCGCGACGGGCGCGACGGCTGCCTCGATGGTCACCATCAGGGCCGCCGCCTGCTCCGGCAGGCGCAGCAGCGCGACGGCCCGATGCGCCGCACCGGCGAACAGCGTGCCCAGCATCGTCGCCACGGTCTCGAGATGCCCGCCCCCGGGCGGTGCCGCGGCCACGAGATCCCCGTTCGGCAGCGCGAACAGCCTGGCGCGGCTGGGCCGCAGCATGGGCGCCAGCGCCTCCCGCAGCAGGCGGTGGTGATGCTCGTGCTGCAGGCCGCTGGCGAGCCGGCCGAGCCGGATGTGCAGCACCTGCCGCTCCACTCCCGCGACGACGGAGTTGCGCGCAAGCGCCGCAAGCGCCGCCGCGTCGCCCGCCAGGGGCAGTTCCGCGGCGGCAACGGCGGCCGGGCCGAAGGCCGTCATCCGCCGCACTCCGCTCCGGCCACCCGCGCGGCATCGCTGCGGGCGGCGTTCACCAGCGCCTCGACGGCCGGGCCGGCGAAGCACCCGATCCCACGACCGAAGCCCCAGGCGAAAGCCTCCGGCCCGTCACAGCCGGTCAGGACCAGACGCTCGGGATCGAGCCCTCGCAGCGCCTGCTGTGCCGCCCGGTCAGCGAGCGCCGGGGACCAGCGGAGAAGCAGCAGCGCCTCCCCCGGCAAAGCGCCCAGGGCGATCAGGTGCAGCGCCGCCGCATCCAGCCCCCCGATCGCCAGGCGCCAGCCCGCGGCAGCCAGCCTCTCGCGGCGCGGCAAGGACAGAGCCGCACCGGCCGCCGCGACCAGCGGCAGCACGCCGGTGGCCCCGGGCGCCGGAGCCTCCGCCGGATCGCCCCGCAGCGGCAGCGGCAGCATCGGCGGCGCGGCGCCGGCGCGGTCCGCGGGCGGCGCCTCGGCCAGGCGCCGGGCGATGCGGTCCATGGCGTGGTCGAGCAGGTCGGGGTCGGCGGAGAGCGGACCGAGCGCGGCCGCCAGCCTGGTCCGGGAGACGGCCATGCGCCGCAGAGCGAAACCGGGCGTCCGGCCCGGCCCGAGGCGCAGCACCTCCCGCCGAACCAGGACCTGGCCGAGCGGCAGCATCGCGAGCGCCGCGTCCAGGCTGGCGAGGTCGCAGGCCACCCCGGCCTCGGCCGGCGGCGTGGCAGCGGCCTCCGCCCAGGCGAGCAGGGGGGCGGCATCCTGCGGCAGGTGCCAGAGCGTCCCGGGTACCGGGCCGCCGGCGCAGTGGGAGAGGGCGGCCTCCGCCCGCGCGGCCTCCGCCGCCGTGACGCCGAGCAGCAGCAGCTCCCCCGCGGCGCTTTCCAGCACGCGCCCGCCTCCGGCCTGCGCCGCCTCCTGCAGCAGCAGCCGGACCGCCCGGCGCCGGTGCGGTCCGGCGGGGGCGAGCCGCAGCGCCACTCGCCCCGCGGCCCCAAGCAGCGCCTGCCGCGCAGCGAGCGCCAGCCGCCCGGCCGCGCCATGCCAGGGGCTGGCGGGGGTCCGCGGGGCGAGGACGGCGTTCACGACCATGCGCGATCCCGATGCGGTGCAAAACGAAAGCGTCCCGGCTAGTTTCCTGCCCTTGCCGTCCGCCGACACCAGCAGCGAACGAAAAGGATCATGCAGGCCAAGCCAAGACGGCCGGTTTCCCGCCACCTGCCTCTCCGTGCGACACGGACGGCACGGATGGTCCGGCCCTCCAGGGTCGCACCGAGATGCTGAACGAAGGACTAGCGCCCGGCACCCTGCCGCCCGGGCTCAGGGTCTACGCCGTGGGAGACGTGCATGGCTGTGCCGACCGGCTCGCCGCACTGCATGCCCGGATCGCCGCGGATGTGAAGGCCCGGCCGGCGCGGCGCGTCGTCCTCCTCCATCTCGGCGACTATGTGGATCGCGGCCCGGACAGCGCGAGCGTGCTGGACCTGCTGCTGCGCCCGCCCGTCGTGCCAGGCGCCGAGGTCATCACCCTGATCGGCAATCACGAGGTGATGATGCTCGATGCCTGCGATGTACGGGCCCATCCGGGCGCCATGCCCTTCTGGCTGGCCAATGGCGGGGAGGAGACGCTCGCGAGCTACGGCCTCACACCGGACGCGCCACGCCTGCTGGAGGCGCTGCCGCCGGAGCATCTCGGCCTGCTCCGCCGCTGCCCGCTGCGCTGGGAGGCAGGCGACTACCTCTTCGTTCATGCCGGGGTCCGGCCGGACGTGCCGCTGGATCGGCAGGATCCCTTCGACCTCGTCTGGATCCGCGAGCCCTTCCTCTCGTTCGAGGGGGAGCTTTCCATGGTGGTGGTGCATGGCCACACACCGACCGCGGCACCCTCGATCCGGCCTCACCGGATCGGGATCGACACGGGGGCGTGCTATGGCGGCGCCCTGACCTGCTTGGTGCTGGAGGGGCAGCGCCTCGGGTTCCTCGCCGTATGAGCATCCACGGGCCGCGGGACGCAGCAGCGCTCCCTTGCGCCGCAACCATGGCTTGGGGTACCGCAGCGTGATGCACGGCCCAGCGCCCGTTCCAGTGTCCCCGCCCCCTCTGCAGACGGCCGAGCTCGCGGATGCCGTCCGGCAGCTGCGCCGCGGCACCGCCCTCGTCGTCGGCGATGCCATGCTGGACCGCTACGTCTTCGGGCGGGTGGAGCGCATCAGCCCGGAAGCGCCGGTGCCGGTGCTGGCGGTGGAGCGCGAGGTAGCGCTGCCCGGCGGCGCTGGCAATGTGGTGCGCAACCTCACCGCGCTGGGCACGGCGGTGGCCTTCGTCTCGGTGGTCGGCGACGACCAGGCGGGCAGTGACCTCACGGGGCTGATCGGCGGTCAGCCGAAGGTCGAGCCCTGGCTCCTGGTGCAGGGCGGCCGCGCCACCACCACCAAGACCCGCTTCATGGCGGCCGGCCAGCAGTTGCTGCGGGCGGACCATGAGCAGACCGCGCCGATCCACCCGCGGCTGGCGGAGCGTCTGGTCCGCATCGCCGCGGACGCGGTGGCGGCGACGGCGGTGATGGTGCTGTCCGACTACCGCAAGGGCGTGCTGGCCGGGGAGACGCCGGCGCAGCTGATCGCCGCGGCGCGGAGCGCGGGCCGCAAGGTCGTGGTTGATTCCAAGGGCGGCGGCCATGCGCGCTTCGCCGGCGCCGACCTGATCATCGCCTCCGCGCAGGAGCTGGGAGAGGCGACCGGCCTGCCGGCCGTGACGCCCGAGGAGGTGGCCGCCGCCGCCCAGGCACTGCGCGCCACGCATGGCTTCGGCGCGGTGATGACCCTGCGCGGCGAGGCCGGGCTGACGCTGCTGGCGGAGGAGGAGGGCGCCGGGGAGACCGCGCTGCACCTGCCCAGCGACGTGGTGGAGGTGCTGGACCCCTCGGGCGCCGACGATGCCGTGGTGGCCGTGACGGCCGCGGGGCTCGCCGCCGGGCTGGCGCTGCCGGTGGCCGCGCGTCTCGCCGCCCTGGCGGCGGGCATCGTCATGGGCAAGACCGGCATCTCCGTGGTGCGGGAGGACGAGTTCCTCGAGGTGCTGCAGCCCGGGCGCATGGCGCGCCGCAAGCTGGTCTCCCGCGCCGCGGCGGTGGAGCGGGTGGAGCGCTGGCGGCGCGCCGGCTGGCGCGTGGGGTTCCTGGACGCCGCCGCGCTGTCCCTCGCACCCGGCCTGCCCGGCCAGGCCCGCGCCTGGTGCGACCGGCTCATCCTCGCGCTGCCGGAGGCCGAAGGGCGCGCCGAGGCGCTGGCGGAACTGCCGGATGTGGACCTCGTGGTCCAGTTCGCCGGCGAGAACCCGCTGGAACTGATCCGCCTGCTGCGCCCCGATGTGCTGGTGCAGGACCCGATCCGGGCACCGGAGACGGTCGCGGGCGGCGAGGTGGTGCAGGAATGGGGCGGGGAGATCCGCCGGCCGCGGCCGGAGGCCAAGCCCGCGGCCTGACCGGTGGCGGACCGGTGCGTGGCCGATTGTCGCCTCGCCGGGGCCACGCTACAGCCCGAACGGGCTTTGGGGGGAGAGCGGCGCATGCATGGCCGGATCGGACTTCTGGCGATTCTTGGTCTGGCCCTGGCCGCGATGCCCGGCCTCGCGCAGCAGCCCCGAGCGCCATCGGCACCCGCCGCCCCCGCGGACAGCCCCGACCGCACCACGGCGGTGTTCGGCGACTGGTCGGTGCAATGCTTCATGCGCCCACAGGGCACCCCGGCACGCGCCTGCGAGATGCTGCAGACCACGCAGGACGGGCGCGGCCAGACCGTCGCCGCCCTGGGCATAACGCGGACGGCGCGCGGCGACCCCCTGCGGATGGTGGCGATCGTGCCGGTGAACCTGCAGCCACAGCAGCCGGCGCGGCTCGCCCTCGGCGGACAGGGGCGTCAGGAGGCGGCCGTCTCGCTGGCCTTCAAGCATTGCCTTCCACGCGGCTGCACGGCGGAGGCCGAGCTGCGGGAGGAGGCCCTGCTGCGGCGCCTGAAGACGCGCGCGGCGGACCAGCCCGGCCGGCTGGAATGGCGCGACGCGGCGGGCGGGGAGCAGGGCGTGCCCGTTTCCTTCCGCGGCTTCGCGGCAGCGCTGGAGGCGCTGGAGCGCGAGAGCGGCAGCTGACCGGCCGCAGGCTATTCCAGCACGGCGATCCGCTTCCGCTCGATCAGGCCGAAATCGATCGCCGCGCCGAGGCCCGGCTTCTCCGGCGCATGGACCAGCCCGTCCGGACCCACGGTGATGTCCTGCTCGAGACCGTACTTGTGCGCGCCGTCAGGCAGCAGCACCTCGAAGAAGGTGGTGTTGCGGATGGCGCAGCAGACATGCAGGTTCGCCACGTTGTTCAGCGAGTTCCCGCCATGGTGGACCTCGTAGTTCATGCGGAAGGCCTCGGCGAGATGCGCGGTCTTCATCAGCGTGGTAATGCCGCCCTTCACCGCCACGTCGCCGCGCAGGTAGTCCGTCGCCTGCAGCATGATCCAGGGCGCGTAGCTCTCGAGCCCGGTCTGCGGGTACTCCGTCGCCATGATCGGGATGTCGAGCTTCTGCTTCAGCTTCACGTAGTTGGTGATGTCCTGGTCGTGCAGCGGGTCCTCGTACCAGAGGAAGCCGAGGCGCTCCGCGGCGCGGCCGACCTTCATCGCTGCGGGAAAGTCGTAGGCCCAGGTCGAATCCAGCATGATCGTGTAGTCGTCGCCGACCGCCTTGCGCACGGCCTCGCACACCTTGATGTCCGTCGGCGGATCCTGCGGCGGGTGGATCTTGTAGCCCTTCCAGCCCGTCGCCTTGAAGGACTGCGCCTCCTCCGCATAGGCCTCGATCGAGGGCAGCCGCGCACTGGACGCATAGGCGCCGATCGCGCTGCGATAGCTGCCGAGCAGCCGGTGGATCGGCATGCCCGCCGCCTGGCCGGCGATGTCCCACAGCGCCACGTCCACCGCGCCGATCGAGCGCACCGTCACGGTGCGCGACCAGGGCCAGAGCGAGGCATTGATGCGCTCGCGGTCCAGCGGGTCCTTGCCGAGCAGCAGCGGCTTCAGGAAGCGGATCAGCCCGGGACCGTCATTCTCCGCCGTGTGCGTGGCGGAGCCCAGGAAGGCGTGGCCGGTGATGCCCTGATCCGTGCCGATGCGCAGCAGGCCGAGCGCCGAGCGCCCGCTCTCCTGCCTCGACGCCGCGTGATAGCTGGTGGGCGGGATCCCCTCCCAGGCAAAGAGGGTCAGCGAAACATGGGTGATCTTCATGGGTGACGTTTCCTTCCCCGCAACAGGCCCCGCAGCCTCCGGGCCGGGCTCAGGCCCTGTCAAGCGCGCCGGGCAACCGTCGCCCCGCGATGCGTTCCGGCTACGCCATGTCTGAGACCGCTCCCCCCCTGCTGCTCGCCGATATCGGCGGAACCAATATCCGCTTCGCCCTGCTTGCGGGCGGGCTGCGCGGGCCGTCGACGCGCCTGAAGCTCGACGCCTTCACCGGCATCGCCGAGGCGATCGGCTCCTGGCTCGCGACCCAGGATGGCCCCCGGCCGGTCGGTGCGCTGCTCGCCGTGGCGGGGCCGGTGGAGGCGAACCGGGTGGTGCTGACCAACCGCGGCTGGGTGGTGGATGGCAATGCGCTCGCCGCGGAGCTCGGCTTGCAGCAGGTGGTGGTGGTGAACGACTTCGCCGCCCTCGCCTGGTCTCTGCCGCATCTCGCGCGGTCGGATCTCCATCCCCTGGGCGGCAGCGCGGCGGAGGCAGGGGCGCCGCTGGCAGTGGTCGGCCCCGGCACGGGCCTCGGCGTGGCGGCCTTCCTTCCCGCCGTGCAGGGCGGGATGGTGCTGCCGTCCGAAGGCGGGCACAGCACGATGGCTGCCGGCACGGCGCGCGAGGCGTCGGTGATCGCCTGGCTGCGTGAGCGCTACGGCCATGTCTCGGCCGAACGCGTGCTGTCGGGCCAGGGCATCGAGAACCTGCACGACGCGATCGCGGCGCTCGACGGCGTGACCGTGCCGCAGCGCTCGGCGGCCGAGGTGACGGCGGCGGCGGCGGCGGGCTCCTGCCTCGTCTGCGTCGAGGCGCTGGCGATGTTCTGCGGGATGCTCGGCAGCTTCGCCGGCGACCTGGCGCTGCTCTACGACGCGCGCGGCGGCATCTTCATCGGCGGCGGTATCGCCCCTCGCTTCCCGGATGTCCTCGCCGCCTCCTCCTTCCGCGCCCGCTTCGAAGCGAAGGGGCGGTTCCGCGACTGGCTGGCGCCGGTGCCGGCATGGCTGATCATGCGGCGCGATGCGGCGATGGTGGGGCTGGCCGCGCTGGCGACACGGCCGTGACCGAGCCGGCCGCGGGGGTTTCGCGCCGCGGCATGTTGGCCGCCTCGGGAGGGGCGGCGCTGGGGGCGCCCGGAGCGCCGCCGGGGACGGGGCCGGAGCGGGCGCTGGCCATCCTCGGCCCGGAGCGGCTGGAGGAGGAGGCGCGCACCGCGCTGCCCGCCGCCGTGTACGACTGGATCGCCGGCGGCGCGGGGGCGGAGCTGACGCAGCGCCGCAACCGCGCGGCGCTGGATGCGGCGACCGTCACGCCGCGCCTGCTGACCGGCGCGGGGGGGCCGGCGCTGTCGCTGACCCTGCTCGGCCAGCCGCTGCCGCATCCCGTGCTGGTCTGCCCCATGGGGGCGCAGGGCATCGTCCACCCGCGCGGCGAGGTCGCCACCGCCGAGGGCGCGGCCGCCGCCGGCGCGCTGTTCATGGCGCCGATGGTCGCCACCCGCAGCCTGGAGGCGGTCGCCGCCGCCGCGCCGGACGCGCCGCGCTGGTTCCAGATCTACGTCCCGCGCGACCGCGGCATCACGCTCGACCTCGCCGCGCGGGCCGAGGCGGCAGGCTATGGCGCACTGGTGCTGACGGTGGATGCCCCCGTGCCGGCTTTCCGCGAGCGCGATCTGAGGCACGGATTCGCCCTGCCGCCGGCGCTGGGCGCGGGGAACGACCGGCCGGACTATGCGCATGCGCTGATGGGCAGCACCGATGCGGCGCTCGCCTGGGAGGACGTGGCCTGGCTGGCCGCGCGCACGCGGCTGCCGCTGGTGCTGAAGGGCGTGCTGGCGGCGCGCGACGCGGCGCGCGCGGTGCAGGTGGGAGCGGGGGCGATCATCGTCTCCTCCCATGGCGGGCGGCAGTTCGACGGCGCGCCGGCGAGCCTCGAGGCGCTGCCGCGCTGCGTGGCCGCGGTCGGCGGGCGCATTCCGGTGCTGCTGGACAGCGGGCCGCGGCGGGGGCTGGACGTGCTGAAGGCCCTGGCCGCCGGCGCGCAGGCGGTGGCGATCGGCCGGCCGGTGTGGTGGGGCCTGACGCTCGGCGGCGCCGCGGGCGTCCGGTCGGTACTGGAACGGATCGTGGCGGAGCTTGCCAGCGCGATGCGCCTCGCGGGTTGCGGCAGCCTCGCGGAGGTGACGCCCGATCTGCTGTCGGGCGGCTAGGGCGCGATCGGCTCGAGCTTGGAATGGCCGGGAGCGTGAATCGCGCTCCTCGCCTCGCATCCGGGCCTCGATTCCGGAACGCGACCGGCACACCAGCGCCTGGCTGGCGAACGGTTCCTGCGGTCACCGGCGGGCAGGTCCAGGGAGGGCATCGCCCTCCCTGCGGCGGCCCCGGGGCGTCCCCCGGGGCGTCCGCCGCCACGCTACTCGACCCGCGCGCCGGAAGCCTTCACCAGCACCGCCATCTTCTCGGCCTGCACGCGCCGATAGGTCCTGAAGTCCTCCGGCGTCGTCCACCAGGGCGTCGCGCCGTTCTCCGTATAGGTGCGCAGCAGCTCCGGTCTCTCGAGCGCGCGCTTCGTCAGGGCGTTCATGCGCATGACCATCGCCGGCGGAATGCCGGCGGGGCCGACGACGCCGTTCCAGGACGTGATGTCGAAGCCCGGCAGGAACTCCGCCAGCGCCGGCAGCTCCGGCGCCGCGGGACTGCGCTCCGGGCTGGTGACGGCGAGGCCGCGCAGCTTGCCCTCGCGCACCGCGCCGATGGGCCCGGAGAAATTGTCGAACAGGATCGGCACCCGGCCCGCCAGCACATCCACCAGCGCCGGCGCGCCGCCGCGATAGGTGACGACCGGCATCTCCACCTGCGCCATGGTCTTGAACATCTCGCCGGTCAGATGCGGCGTCGTGCCGGCTCCGCCGACGGCGTAATGATAGCGTCCGGGGTTCTTCCGCAGGAGGTCGATCAGCTCCGGCACGCTGCGCACGGGAAGGTCGTTGCTGACCATCAGCAGGTTCGGCTGCCGCCACAGGCCGGAGATGAAGGTGAAGTCGTTCTCCGGATGGTAGGGCAGGCTGGCATAGAGCGAGGGCGCGATCGCCAGGGTGGCGACGCTGCCGAGCCCCACCGTGTAGCCATCCGGCCGGGACTTCGCGATCGCATCCGTGCCCACGGTGCCGCCGGCGCCGGAGCGGTTCTCCACCACGAATTGATGGCCGGTGACCGTGCTCATCGCCGCGCACCAGGCGCGGGAGGCGATGTCGGTCGCGCCGCCCGGCGCGTAGAGGTTGATGTAGCGCACCGTCTGCGTCGGCCAGTCCTCCGGCCGCTGGGCATGCGCCCTGCCGGCGGCGGCAAGGCCGGCGGCGCCCGCCAGCAGCGCGCGCCGCTGCAGCCTGGCCGCGGGAATGCGGTGATCCATCGGTGTATCCTCCCTTCCGCCCCGACGCTGCGGCCGGGTGCGGCACCGAGCATAGGCAGGAAGCGCCGGGATGCGCCCGGGAAATCCACCCGCGGTGCCTCACGGTCGCGGGCGAGTGCCTGCGCCACCGGCGCGGATGCCGTCGAGGGCTGACCACCAGCGGGCGGCGGCGATAGTCTCGGGGGCATGAGCGAGACCGGCCCGCTGCTGCTCGCCCTCGACCAGGGCACCACCTCCACCCGCGCCATCCTGTTCGGCCCGGACCTGGTGCCGCGCGCCATGGCGCAGCAGGCTCTGCCGCAGCACTTCCCCGCGCCAGGCTGGGTGGAGCACGAGCCGGAGGACATCTGGCAGACCTCGCTGGCCACCATGCGCGCGGCGCTGGCGCAGGCCGGGGCGGCGCCGCGGGACCTCGCCGGCATCGGCATCACCAACCAGCGGGAGACGGTGGTGCTGTGGGAGCGCGCCACGGGCCGCCCGGTGCACCGCGCCATCGTCTGGCAGGACCGCCGCACGGCGGAAGCCTGCGCCGGGCTGCGCGCCCGGGGCGAGGAGGCGCTGCTCACCGAGCGCACCGGGCTGCTGGCCGATCCCTATTTCTCCGCCACCAAGCTGGCCTGGCTGCTGGACAACCTCCCCGGCGCGCGCGCCCAGGCGGAGCGCGGGCAGCTCTGCTTTGGCACGGTGGACAGCTTCCTGCTGCACCGGCTGACGGGCGGGCGCGTGCATGCGACGGATGCGACCAATGCCGCGCGCACGCTGCTGTTCGACATCCGCGCGGGGCGCTGGGACGAGGATCTCCTGCGCCTGTTCCGCATCCCCGCCGCCATCCTGCCCGAGGTGCGCGACTGCGCCGCGGAATTCGGCATGACGGCCGCCGGTCTGCTGGGCGCGCCGGTGCCGGTGCGCGGCATGGCCGGCGACCAGCAGGCGGCGACCATGGGCCAGGCCTGCTTCGCGCCCGGCATGCTGAAATCCACCTACGGCACCGGCTGCTTCGCGCTGCTGAACACCGGCGCGACGCCGGTGGCATCGCGGAACCGGCTGCTGACGACCATCGCCTGGCAGCTCGGCGGGCAGCGCACCTATGCGCTGGAAGGCGCGATCTTCGTCGCCGGCGCGGCGGTGCAGTGGCTACGCGACGGCCTGGGGCTCGTCGCACAGGCGGCGGAGACGGGAGCGCTGGCGGCGCAGGCGGATCCGGCGCAGGCCGTCTATCTGGTGCCGGCCTTCGTCGGCCTCGGCGCGCCCTGGTGGGATGCGGAGGCGCGCGGCGCCCTCTTCGGCCTGACGCGCGCCACGGGCCGGGCCGAACTGGCGCGCGCGGCGCTGGAGAGCGTGGCCTTCCAGACCCTGGACCTGCTGGAGGCGATGCGCGCCGACTGGCCGGGCATGGGCGATACGGTGCTGCGGGTGGACGGCGGCATGGTCGCCAGCGACTGGACCATGCAGTTCCTGGCCGACCTGCTCGGTGCGCCGGTGGACCGGCCGGAGGTGCAGGAGACGACCGCGCTCGGCGCCGCCTGGCTCGCCGGGCTGCAGGCGGGAATGTTCCCGCCGCCCGGCGCGCCGGCAACGCACTGGCGGCTGGAGCGCCGCTTCCTGCCCCGCATGGCGCGCGAGGAAGCGGCGCGCCGCCATGCCGGCTGGCGGGACGCGGTGCGCCGGACCCTCACGAAGGAGGGCGGCTGAGGGCGCGTTCAGGCTGCCTGGCGCGCCTCGGCGGCCGCGGAGCCGCGCCGGCGCATGAAGCGCCTGGCGAAGCGGGCCAGCGCGGGCATGGTCACGGGGCGCAGCAGGCGCGGATCGTAGCCGGCGAAGCGGCGATCGTTCTCCGCGAGGCAGAGATCGATGATCTGGGCGAGGGAGAGCTCCTCGGCCGCCACCGACTTCGTGCCGGTCACGGTGAAGTTGTTGTCCTGCACCCGCTCCTTGCCATCGCTGTCCACGGTGCGGGCGAGGCCGATGCGCTCCCACCCCAGGAAGGCCCAGACCGCCAGCACGCGCAGCTCGAACCACGGCCGGCGCCACCAGGGCATGTTGGCGCGGTGCCAGGCGAGCCAGTTGGCGAAGAGCAGGATGTGCCGGCATTCCTCCTGCATCACCGGCTCGAAGGTCTCGATCAGCTCGATGGGGAAGAAGCCGGAGCGGCGCGCCATCTCGAACAGGCCGAAGGCGAAGAAGCTGTCCACGCACTCGCTGAAGCCGGTGACGAGATAGGCCCACTCCGCGTCGCGCGGCTTCCTGTATTCCGGCTCCGGCGCGAGCTCGATGCCGTAGGCCTCGACCAGCTTGGAGAGCACCTCCTTGTGCCGGTTCTCCTCCCAGCCATTGCGCGCGATCGCCTCGCGCATCTCGGGATCGGCGATGGTCTCCGCATAGGTGGCCATGCGCAGCATGGCCTTGCCCTCGGTCTGCACCGCGATGTCCCAGATCGGCAGGGAGGTGATGCGCTGAAGCGCCTCCGGTTCCAGCTTGGGCCAGGGGATGACGGAGGGCTTGTAGGGGTTGAAGGTGTCGGCGAACATCCGGCACACGGCACGCTTGTGCTCGGGCGAGCCGGGCCGGAGCGGCCCCGGCTCCTCGCTCTGCCAGTGGCGGGCGCGGTGATCGGCAGCAGCGACGGTGGCGGGATCGGGCAGGTAGGACAGGGCGGCGGACTCCAGGATGGCGACAGAGTCGGACGGCGCGACCAGAGGCATTAAGGATCAATGCCCGATACGGCAAGGCGGGGTCGCCGCATGACGGCACCGTTCCTTGTCGGCAATGGCGGCGGCTTCTCCGGCGACCGGGTGGATGCGCCCATTCCCGTGGTGCGGACCCTGGTGCGGCGCGGTCTGCCTTCGGCGCTGTTCTTCGAATGCCTGGGCGAGCGCACCGTGGCGCTGGCGCAGCTCGAGCGCCGGCGCGACCCGGAGGCGGGCTACGAGCCCATGCTGGAACGGCTGCTCGAACCGATCCTGGCCGACTGCTTCACGCACCGCATCCCGATCCTGGGCAATTTCGGCGCCGCCAATCCGCCGGCGGCGGCGCGGCTGGTGGCGCGGCTCGCCATGCGGCTGGGGCTGCCGGAACTGCGCATCGGCCTCGTCATCGGGGACGACGTGATGGGCAGCATCGCCCTGGACCAGCTTCCCGTGCACGAGGCGGATGGCAGCATCGACACCCGATCGGCGCGACTGGTCGCCGCCAATGCCTATATCGGCGCGCAGCCGCT
>Ga0180217_1002566_pt1 | contig 16595 bp, 18 predicted proteins | sample eDN3rd37CBELigOP_FD_128521 | JGI IMG/M metagenome (GOLD analysis project Ga0180217, IMG submission 128521) | Enriched Organic Plus compost microbial communities from Emeryville, California, USA - eDNA 3rd pass 37_C BE-Lig OP (version 2) (version 2) ... | reverse complement strand
GCCCCTGGTCCGGACGGCGGCTGAGCGGAACGGCATCCCGCAGGGGTGCTGCCGGCCCGCTCGCAGGGGCGTGCCTGCCCCGGCGCACTTCCGCATCGAGCATCGCGGTGGTCCTGCCGCCGAAATCCCCACCGGTTCGGCCCGGCACCCATCCGGTGCCGTCCGGGTACGGATGGATGCATCGGTGCTGTGGTCAGCGCGCCGGATGCTTCGGCCGGATCGGCAGCAGCCGTGATCTCCGCAGGGTCCGGACTTTCTGCGAGCCTCAGCAGCGGGATCGTGCCGTCCCGCGCTCATTCGGCCATCGCCGCAGCGTGCGGAGGCGACGCAGCAGCTGTCCGAGAGTCGCTGCCAGGACGGCGCCGCGCAGCGCCCGAGCGGCGGCCTCGACCGTCGGCGCATCCTCCATGGCACCCGCGAGCAACAGGCGCCGTCGCGCCCGGGCCACCGGAATTTCCGTCCAGGGCCATCGGGCGGCAGGGTCGCGGAAGGCGGCGTCGCGTTCGCCCGGCATCTCGTCCCGGCCTGCGGGTGCGGAGGAGCCTCCGCTGGAGCGGCGAGCATCGATCAGGGCGGCGACCGCGCGCTTCCCACGATCGGCGGATCAACCCCGCTGGCTGCGCGGGCGGCCGGTTCGCATTGTGCGGCATCGCACAGATGCGGGCTCCAGCCTCGCTGCAGCATCGTCGGCAGGCCCCCGGCAGCGGGGCACAAGGCGGAGAGGCAACATGGCTGGCACTGTGCAGGCGACGGCGATGACGCCGGCCGGATGGGCGCGATCGGGTGGCCTGAAGGTCGTCCTGCCGCGCCACGATCCGCCGGAACGGCCGGCGGCGGAGCAGGTGCTGGACCTTCTGCCGCGTGCCGTCCTGGGTGCAGATATGCGTGGCCGGCTGGTACTGGCGAACCGCGCGGGGCGCGCGCTGCTCGCTGCAGGGGGGGGGCTGCGGCAGGACGGGACCGGACGGCTTGCCGCGGAAGAGCCCGATGCCGACCGGATGCTGCGGCGGCTTCTGGCCCTTGCCGCGGCCGGTACGGGGCGGCCTGGCACCGTGCTCGGCGTCGTCCAGGTGCTGCGCCGCGAGGGCATGCCGCTGCATGTCAGCGTTCTCGCCGCCGATACCCCGCCGCGTGCGGACGGGGTCACGGCGCTGCTGCTGGCCGCCGATCCCGATGCGCGTCCCGGTGGCCATGCCGCGCTGGCCCTGCTGCGCGACGCCTACGGGCTGACCCAGGCGGAGGCCGAGGTGGCGCTCGGCGTCGCGGCGGGCGAAGGGCTGCCGGCTGTCGCCGCGATGCGCGGCATCGCCCCAAGCACCGCCCGCTCGCATCTGCAACGCGTCTTCGAGAAGACGGGCACAAGGCGCCAGGCGCAGCTCGCGCGGCTGCTGGCGCAGCTCGGGGAGTGATGCCGGCCCGCCCGTGCGGCTTCGCTCTCCGCAGGTCGGGATTCCGGTGGGCCGATGACGCCCCAGGCCGGGCTGCCCCGGGTCACTCCAGCCGCAGGCCGGCGGCGCGGATCACCGCGCCCCAGCGCGCATCCTCGGCGGCGATCGTCGCGGCGAGCGCCTCCCCCGTCTCACCCGCGACTTCGGCGCCGAGGGCGGCGAAGCGGTCGCGCAGCGCCGGGTCGGCCAGGGCCTCCGCCAGTGCTGCGGACAGCCGGTCCGCGACCGTCTCCGGCAGCCCGGCCGGGCCGCCGAGGGCAAGCCAGGACTGCGCCTCGAAGTCCGGCAGTGTCTCGGCCACGGCGGGCAGATCCGGGGCGAGGGCGGAGCGCCGCGGCGCGGTGACGGCGATACCGCGCGCCCGGCCCGCGGCGATCTGCGGCAGGGCGCCGGGCAGGGGGGCAACCATCAGTGCCACCCGTCCCGCCGCCAGATCCCGCAGCGGATCGGCATCGCCGCGATAATGCGCCATCTCCGCCGACGCCCCGAGTCGCCGGACCAGCATTTCCGCGGCGAGGTGAGGCACCGTGCCGGCGCCGGGCGTGGCGACCAGGGCCGGGCGCGGAAGGGACCGTAGCCAGACGCCCAGTTCCTCCACCGTCTCCACCGGCGTCGCGGGGTGCGTGAGCACCGCGCCGGGAAAGCGGGCGAAGCGCACCAGCGGCGTGAAGTCGTGCTGCGGGTCGAAGGGCAGGGACGGGTAGAGGTGGCGGTTGATCGCCAGGGTCGCGCCCAGCAGCGTGCCGATCGTGCCGCCATCCGGCGCAGCGTGGGCCAGAGCGGCGGCCGCCAGGTTGCCCGCCGCACCGGACCGGTTCTCCACCACCAGGGTGCGGCCGAGCCTCGCCTGCAGCCGCTCCGCGAGCAGGCGGGTGAGCAGGTCCGGGACGGCGCCGGGCGGCATGCCGACCACGAGGCGAATGGGGCGGCCTGGCAGCGCCGCGCGGGCATGGCGCGCCAGCGGCAGGGCGGGAAGGCCGAGCAGCAAGGCGCGGCGCGAGGGGAGGAAAGGACGCATGGGCTGTTCCGGAAGAGCGGTTCAGGAAGATTTTTCTCTGCAATGCCGTATTCCCGTCAAATGGAAGAAAGTTCTTCCCTGACAGCCGCGTTTGCGGCAAGGGATTGGCCCATGGAACCCCAAATTCAGCTCGATGCCACCGACCGGGCCATCCTGCGGCTGCTGCAGCGCGACGCCAGCCTGTCCCTGGCCGAGATCGCGGCCGAGGTCGGCCTCACCCCCACTCCCTGCTGGAAGCGTATCCGCCGGCTGGAGCAGGCGGGGGTGATCACCGGCCGTGTCGCGCTGGTGGAGCCGGCCCGGGTCGGTCTGCCCCTGTCGGTGTTCGTGGCGATCGAATCCGCCGACCACTCCGCCGCCTGGATCCAGCAGTTCAACGCCGTGCTCGCGGAGTTGCCCGAGGTGGTGGAGTGCTGGCGGATGGGCGGCGATGTGGACTACCTGCTGCGTGTCGTCGTCCCGGACATCGCCGCCTACGACGCCTTCTATCGCCGTCTGGTCGGCGCCGTCCCGTCGCTCCGCAACGTCACCGGACGCTTCGCCATGGAACGTGTGAAGGCCACCACCGCACTGCCGGTCTAGCGCACTCCCGTTCGCCCGGGCTCCATGGCGAATGCTCCGGCATCAGCCGGGACGGAAGCCTTCGAGCACGGCGTCCAGTTCCGCCTCGATGGTCGGCCAGACCTCGGCCGGGGCGGAGGCGATGAGCAGCCAGCTGCGGTTCGGCCCGTAGATCGTCACGGCGCGCACCATCACCGGCACGCGGCTGCCCGTGCCGATGCCCCGTGCCTCGACCGCCATCGCGGGCAGGCCGTGATGCGACAGGTGCTGCTCCTCCGGCAGCGTGTCGAAGTGGAAGAGGCGGATATGGCGCAGGACCTCGGCCAGGTGCCCTGGCCGCGCCGCGGGCGGCACCGGACGCTGGGCGCGGACCAGCACCATCGCGGTCTCCGCCGCATCCGGCGGCGCGGCGATGTCGCGCAGCACGGTCCAGCCGAGGCCGCGTGCCACGACGCGCAAGTGCCGGGTCTCTCGCACCGCGACGGCCGTCGCCTGTGCCCTGCCGGGCAGCAGCCACAGGAGCGGCAGCAGGCCGAACAGCTTGCGGCGCGTCATGCACCTCACCTGTGCCGCATGGGGGCCCGGCGCAAGGGCGCCCCTGCCGGTTGAAAGCACCGCGCCGGGCTCGCACCATGCGTTGGCCTTCGCATCGTCAAGGGGGGCAGCCCCGGCTGCGGAGTGGTCCTGCCCGTCCCGGCGATCCTGCCGGGGCGGCATCCATCAGGGGAGAGCTTCATCATGAGACGCATGCTGTCCGCAGCGGCGCTTGCCGCGCTGTTCGTCACACCCGTGGCCGCGCAGCCGCAGGCGCCGGGGCCGACCCTCGCCGCCGTGAAGGAACGCGGCGTCCTGGTCTGCGGCACCTCCACCGGTGCGGCCGGCTTCTCGCTGCCGGACAGCCGCGGCGAGTATCGCGGCCTGGACAACGACCTCTGCCGCGCCGTGGCCGCCGCGACGCTGGGCGATCCGTCCAAGATCCGCTGGGTGCCCCTGACGACTCAGGCGCGGCTGCCGGCGCTGCAGTCGGGCCAGGTGGACGTGCTGATCCGGACCGTCACCTGGACCCAGGGACGCGACACGGCGAACGGGCTGAACTTCACCACCGTCAGCTTCTATGACGGCCAGGGCTTCCTGCTGCGCAAGGCGCTCGGCGTGAAGCGGGCGACGGAACTGCAGGGGGCGACGATCTGCGTCGTCGCCGGCTCGACCAACGAGCTGAACCTCGCCGACTGGGCGCGGGTGAACAACATCCAGTACCAGCCTGTCGTGTTCGAGCAGAACGACGAGGCGCGGCGCAGCTATTTCAACGGCCGCTGCGATGCCTACTCCACGGATGCGAGCCAGCTCGCCGGCCTGCGCTCCACCTTCCCGCATCCGGAGGAGCATGTGATCCTGCCGGATATCATCAGCAAGGAGCCGCATTCGCCGGTGGTGCGCCATGGCGACGACCAGTGGTTCGACATCGTGCGCTGGACCATGTTCGCGCTGATCGCTGCCGAGGAACACGGCATCACCCAGGCGAATGTGGACGAGCACCTCGAGAGCCAGAACCCGGAGGTGCGGCGCCTGCTGGGACTCTCGGGCGACCACGGGCCACTGATGGGCCTCGACAGGAAATGGGCCTATTGGGCGATCAAGGCGGTGGGCAATTACGGCGAGATCTTCGAGCGCAATCTGGGCAAGGGCAGCCCGATCGGCCTCGACCGCGGGCTGAACGACCTGTGGACCCGGGGCGGGCTGATGTACGCACCGCCGATCCGGTAGCGCGCGATCGCTGAAGGACGCTCCGCCGTCAGCCTGCCAGCAGCCAGGCGGTCAGCGGGAAGGCCGCAACAGCCAGCACGGTGGAGAGCAGCACCGCGGCCGAGACCTCCTCGGTCGCGGTGCCGTGGCGCTGTGCGAGGATGAAGGCGTTGCTGGCAATGGGCATCGCCGCCAGCAGCACGCCCGCCGTCACCCAGAGCGGCTCCAGCCCCAGCACCAGGTGCAAGCTCAGCCAGGCGAGCGCCGGATAGGCGACAAGCTTCGCCGCCGACACGGCCGCGGCAATGGCGAGCAGCCGCCGGCGGAAGCGCAACCGCCCCAGCGTGCCGCCCAGCGCGAAGAGTGCCGTCGGTCCCGCGGCGCCACCGAGGAAGGCGAGGAACCGGTCCAGAGATTCCGGCAGCGGCAGGCCGATCGCCCCGACCATGGATCCCGCCGCGATCGCCAGGATCACCGGGCTGACCGCCAGCGCGCGGAAGGCGCGGCGCAGCGGTCCGCGATCCTCTGCTCCGGGTGGTGCCATCAGCACGTCGCCCAGCATCAGGATGACGGTGACCTCCGCCATGATCGCCATGGCGAGCGGGCCGGACACGCGCTCCCCCATCAGCGAGAGCAGCAGCGGCGGGCCGAGATAGCCGACATTGCCGAAGGCCGCCGCAGCGCCGAGCGCGGCCGCCGGCTGCCGCGCACGTCCGCCAGGCAGGGCCGCCAGCCCCATCACTCCGAGCAGCGTCGCCAGGCAGGCGGCGAGGTAACCGAGCAGGAAGCGTGCATCGAGGATCTCGGCGAGCGGTTGCGTCGCCAGCAGGCGGAACAGCAGTGCCGGCAGGGCGAAGTGGAAGGCGAAGGCACCAACCGCCTCGACCATGACCATCGGCACGGTGCGGAGCCGCACGGCCGCGAAGCCCAGCCCGATGACGGCGAAGATCGGCAGGCAAAGGACGAGGACGCTGGCCACGCGTGCACCATACCGGTCCGGCGCCCGGGCACCAGCCTCGGTCATTGCTGCCGGGGCGGGCTCGCCGGCCCGCCATGCGACGCCGCACTGCCTGCATGATCATGCCGCCCCGGTCGCTGCTCTCGTGCGGGCGTGCTGCTGCGGCCGATCGGGCCTGCGGTCCGCTGGCCCCGGCACCGTGGCAGCGCTGGCGCGGTGCTCGGGCGGGACCTGGCCCGCAGGGCGCCGCCGGGTCGCCGGCATCGGTCGGGGCGGGGACGCTCAGGCCATGGCGCGGAGGATCAGCGGCATCGGCTCCAGCTTGTCCACCACCGACCTCACGCCCGGGATCTCCCGCACCAGCACGCGCAGGCCTTCCCGCATCGTGTCGGAGCGGGCGAAGCCGTAAAGGGTGACGACGCCGCCGCTGACATCCGGATAGACCCAGAAGGTGTCGGTCCAGGGCTGCGCGCGCATCGCCGCGATGACCGCGCGGAGGATCTCCCTGTCCTCTGCCGGTGCCGGACCCGAGGGCGCGGCCTGGCGGCGCAGCGCCGCGCGCAGCAGGTCGGCGCGGCTGACCAGCCCGACCAGCCTGCCCTCCCGCACCACGGGCACGCGCCGGATGCCGTGCCTCTGCATCAGCGCGGCGATCTCCTCCGCCGTCGCGGCCTCGCCCACGGTGACCAGATCCTTCGTCATCACCTCCCTGGCCGTGGCGCCATGCGCCTTGGCGAAGCGCTGCACCATGGGCGTCGGGTCGCGGAACAGGTCGAGGAACCAGTTGAGCGGGCCACGCGGCGTTGCGGCATCCGCCAGCCGGTGGATCAGGTCGCCCTCGGTCACGATCCCGACCAACCTCCCTTCCGCATCCACCACCGGCACCGCCGAGATCCCGCGCGCGGCAAGCAGATCGGCGATGGCCGCGACCGGCGTCTCCGGCGGAACGACCACCAGGTTGCGTGACATGAGTTCCTTGACTTGCATGGTGTTTCCTTCCTGCATGGCGAATGCTGACGGAGGCGGGGTGGCTTTCATCTTGCGCCAGGACTCGCGACACGATCTTGATCCAGCGCAAACGGCTCGCATCATGTCGGCCGATGCGCATCTTCCCGCGTCGCCCGGGTTCGATTCATCCTCGTCCGTGGAGCAGCCGGGCCGGCACCGCCTAGATCGCCGTATCCGCGCTGTTCACCACCACGCCGCGGGCATCGTTGGTCAGGATGGCGCCGGGTTGCATCGCCGCGATCTCGCGCGCATCGGTCATGCCGACGGTCTCGGGCATCTCGGCACGTGCAGGGCGACGATACCGGCCGTGGCCGGCAGCTCTCGCAGGGTGGCGCAGGGACGGGCATTGCCGTGCGGCTTGGCAGCGTGGTCGTGGTGGATCACCCCCATACCGAAGGCCTCGGCGAGTCCGGGAGCCGGCTGTCGGTCCTGCCACGGCCGAGCGGGATTTCGCCGGGATGCCGCGCTGTTGCTGAAGGGCGCCCGGAGAGCGCATCGGCCAGCGACAGGACGCGGATACAGTCCTCGGAGAGGGAGAGATGTCGGACATGGAGGCTCCGCGGGTGGGGGGAGAGGCCGCTTCATGGCGCGACCGGCGGCAGCCGGCGCATCAGCGCGGCGGCAGATCCCGCGTGCGGTAGCGGGCCACGGCCACCCCGGCCGGCACCTTCTGGAACACCAGGAAGTAGCTGTGGTTCTTCCGCGCATGCACCTGGCGCAGCAGGCGCGCCACGCCTGGCCGGTTCGGCCGGACCAGCACGAAGAGGTCGCGGGCGTAGAAGCCGAGTTCCGCGAACCCCGTCACAAGCTGGATATGGGTGAGTTCCTGGCGATTGGCGCTGACCTCGTCCTGGCACTTCACGATGAGGATGCCGTGATCGCGCAGGCAGCGCCGCGCCTCCGCCGCCGCAGCCATGTAGAGGTCGAGCACCGCCTGATGCCAGCGTCCGCTGCCCGCCATTTCCCCGCCGCTGGCGTAGAAGCTGCGCAACGCGGCATGGCTGCCCTGGCCGCCGCGCGTCTCCGCCTTGTCGCGCAGCAGCCCCTCCAGGTAGGGCGGGTCGAGCACCAGCGCGTCCAGGCTGGCATCGGCGTGGGGCAGGGCGCGGAAATCCGTTCCGGTCCTGAGGTCGGAAGCGAGCAGGCGGTAGCGGCCAGGCGGTACCTTCCGCCAGAACACGCCCTGCCCGTAGGTGACATCGGCCACCACCGCGCCCTCGGGCACGTGGAGCGCCAGGATGTGCGGGAACAGGTCGGCATTGCCGCCCACCATGGCGGAATGAACCACATCCGCCGTGGCCCGTCCCGACTGGGTGCGGCGGGGGCGTGCGAGACGTGGTGGCGGCGCCGGCTCCGCCTCGCTCACGCCGCGGGCCCACCCGGTGGGCGGAGCGCGCGGATCTCCGCTTCCAACCGGGCTTGGTCCGGCTCGGGCAGCCAGCGGGCCTGGCCTGAAACGGCCGCGGCCAGGCGCCGCTTGTAGTCGGCGCGCGGGACCTCACGCGCGCCGAACTGCGCCAGATGCGTGGTCAGGAACTGCGCATCGAGCAAGGTGAAGCCGCCGAGCCGGAGCCGCGCCACCAGATGTACCAACGCGACCTTGGAGGCGTCACGCGCGCGGCTGAACATGCTCTCCCCGAAATAGGCCGCGCCGAGCACGACGCCGTATAGCCCGCCCACCAGCGCGCCATCGCACCAGACCTCGACCGAATGGGCATGGCCCTGGCGGTGCAGCGCGAGGAACAGATGCTCGATCTCCGGATTGATCCAGGTATCCTCGCGCCCGGGTGCGGGGGCGGCGCAACCGGCGATGACGCCGGCGAAATCCATGTCGGCCGTCACCCGAAAGGGACCGGACAGCACGGTGCGCAGCAGCCGCTTCGGCAGGTGGAAGCCCCCGTCCAGCGGAATGATGCCGCGTCGTTCCGGATCGAGCCAATAGAGCCGGTCTCCCCGGCGGCTTTCTGCCATCGGGAACAGGCCCGCCCGGTAGGCCCGCAGCATGAGCTCGGGCGTGATGTCGATCTGGCGGCGGCTCACGCCTCCATTATGCCGTGCCGCCGCAGCGGGTGCGAGCATCCTGCGTGAGTGGCGGCTGTGCCGGCTTCACCCCTGCGCGCGTTGCTTCGGGCCCCGTCCGCACAACCTTTCGGAGTCACCCGCCACGGCGTGCCGCAACGAAGCGTTCCAGCCAGTGGATGGTGTAGTCGCCACGGTTGAACTCGGCGTCCTCGATGATCGCGCGATGCAGCGGCAGGGTGGTCTCGATGCCGTCCACGACCATCTCGGCGAGCGAGCGGCGCAGCCGGGCGATCGCCTCGGCACGGGTCGTGCCGTGCACCACCAGCTTCGCCACCAGGCTGTCGTAGTGTGGCGGCACGGCATAGCCGCTGTAGAGGGCGGAATCGACGCGCACGCCGAGGCCTCCCGGCGCGTGATAGGTGGTGACCCGGCCGGGCGAAGGGGCGAAGGTCTCCGGATCCTCCGCGGTGATGCGGCACTCGATGGCATGGCCATGGAAGCGGATCTCCGCCTGATCGTAGCCGAGCCGCTCGCCGGCAGCGATGCGGATCTGCTCCTTCACCAGGTCCACGCCGCAGACCATTTCCGTCACCGGATGCTCCACCTGCAGGCGGGTGTTCATCTCGATGAAGGCGAAGCGCCCGTCCTGCCACAGGAACTCCAGCGTGCCGGCATTGCGGTAGCCGAGTTCGCGCAGCGCGCGCGTCACCTGCGCCCCGAGTGCGTCGCGCTCGGCTGCGGAGAGCACCGGGCTGCCGGCCTCCTCCACCAGCTTCTGGTGGCGGCGCTGCAGGGAGCAGTCGCGCTCACCGAGATGCACCACATTGCCGTGCGTGTCGGCCAGCACCTGCAGCTCGATATGCCGCGGCCGGTCGAGATATTTCTCCAGATAGACGCTGTCGTCGCCGAAGGCCGCCTTGGCCTCGGTGCGGGCGATGCGGTAGGCCTCCTCCAGCTCCTGCTCGTCGCGCGCCACCTTCATGCCGCGCCCGCCACCCCCGGCCGCGGCCTTGATCAGCACGGGATAGCTCACCTCGGCCGCGGTGCTCCGTGCCTCCTCGAGGCTGCCCAGCGCACCAGGGCTGCCGGGCACCAGCGGCACGCCGAGGCGGCGCATCGCCTCCTTCGCCGCCACCTTGTCGCCCATCATGCGGATATGCTCGGGCGCGGGGCCGATAAAGGCCATGCCGTGCGCCTCCACCATCTCGGCGAAGCGGGCGTTCTCGGAGAGGAAGCCGTAGCCCGGGTGGATGGCATCCGCCCCGGTGATGGCCGCGGCGGAGAGGATGGCGGCGCTGTTCAGGTAGCTGTCGCGCGCCGCCGGCGGGCCGATGCAGACGCTTTCATCCGCCAGCCGGACATGCATCGCCGTGGTGTCGGCGGTGGAATGCACCGCCACCGTGCGGATGCCCATCTCCTGGCAGGCGCGGTGGATGCGCAGCGCGATCTCGCCGCGATTGGCGATCAGCACCTTGCCGAACATGCGGGGCGGCCTATTCGACCAGCATCAGCGGCTCGCCGTATTCCACGGGCGTGCCGTTCTCGATCAGGATGCGCGTGATGGTGCCCGTGCGCGGGGCGCGGATCTGGTTGAAGGTCTTCATCGCTTCGATCAGCAGCAGGGTCTGGCCCTGCTCGACCCGGTTGCCGATGCTGACGAAGGGCGGCGCGCCCGGCTCCGGCGCCAGATAGGCGACGCCGACCATGGGCGAGGCGACAAGCCCGGGGTGCTTCGGATCGATCGCCTCGGCACCGATGGCGGGGACCGGCGGCGCGGAGGCGGGCGCCGCCGTCGGCGCCGGCGCCGCTGCGGCAGGCATCGCCGCGGGAGGTGCGGCTGCCGCCGGTGCCGGACTGCGCGCCACCCGGATACGGCTGTCCTTCTCTACCAGCTCGATCTCAGTCAGGTCGGTGTCGCGCAGGATCTGCGCCAGTGCCCGGATCGCCTCCGGGTCGAACTGGATGCCGCTGCTCATGCCGCCTCGTCCTCCGCGATCAGCCGCGCCATGGCGCGCAGCGCCAGCGCATAGCCCTCGACGCCCAGACCGGCGATCACTCCCGTTGCGGCCTTGGAGACGTAGCTGTTGTGGCGGAATGCCTCGCGCCGGTGGATGTTCGTTATGTGAACCTCGATGACTGGCATCTCCACCGCCAGCAGGGCGTCGAGCAGCGCTACGGAGGTGGTGGTGTAGCCTGCCGGGTTGATGATGATGCCTGCGGCCCGGCCGCGGCACTCCTGCACCCAGGTGACCAGTTCCCCCTCGCCATTGGTCTGGCGGAAGTCGATGGCGAGGCCGAGTTCCTCCGCCACCTCGGCGCAGAGCGCCTCGACATCGTCGAGGGTGGCGGTACCGTACTTCTCCGGCTCGCGGATGCCGAGCAGGTTCAGGTTCGGGCCGTTGAGGACGGCGATCAGGGGCGGTGTCACGACTCCATGGTCCGTTCAGGGAGGTCGGGGGCGCTACCACGGCGGGGGGCGGCGCGGCAAGCGTCCGGTCCACCCCGGTTTGCCGGGGCGCCTTGCCCCGGGCTCCCGACCTCGCCACATTCTCCTCCATGGGAGCGACGATCCGCATCACAGTGAATGGCGAGGCCCGGGAGGTCCCGGTCGCCTCGACCGTGGCCGACCTCCTGGCGCTGATCGGGCTCGACACCCGCAAGGTGGCGGTGGAGCGCAACCTGGAGATCGTTCCCCGCTCGGTCTACGGCGCCACCGCGCTGGCAGCGGGCGACCAGCTTGAAATCGTGCACTTCATCGGCGGAGGCTGAAACCATGGACGGCATCCCCACCACCATGGCGGGCGACGACAGTTGGGAAGTCGCCGGCCGCCGCTTCCGCTCCCGCCTGATCGTCGGCACCGGCCGCTACAAGGACCTGGAGGAGACGGGGCGGGCCATCGAGGCATCCGGAGCCGAGATCGTCACGGTCGCCGTGCGGCGGGTGAACCTTGCCGATCCCAAGGCGCCGATGCTGCAGGATCATGTGGACCCCAAGCGGTACACCTATCTGCCCAACACCGCCGGCTGCCACACCGCGCAGGACGCCGTCCGCACCCTGCGTCTCGCCAGGGAAGCGGGCGGGTGGAACCTGGTGAAGCTCGAGGTGCTGGGCCCTCCGCCCTTCCTCTACCCCGACATGCGCGCGACCTTCGAGGCGGCCGAGGCACTGCTGAAGGACGGGTTCGAGGTGATGGTCTACTGCAGCGACGACCCGATCGCTGCGAAGCGGCTGGAGGAGATGGGCTGCGTCGCCATCATGCCGCTCGGCGCGCCGATCGGCTCGGGCCTCGGCATCCAGAACCCGGTGATGATCCGCGCCATCGTCGAGCAGGCGAAGGTGCCGGTGCTGGTGGATGCCGGGGTCGGCACCGCCTCCGATGCCGCCATCGCCATGGAACTCGGCTGCGACGCGGTGCTGATGAACAGCGCGATCGCGCATGCGAAGGACCCGGTGATGATGGCGCGCGCGATGAAGGCGGCGGTGGAGGCTGGCCGGCTGGCCTATCTGGCAGGCCGGATGCCGCGGCAATACGCGGCCGATCCCTCGAGCCCCGTCACCGGGCTGATCCGTCACGGTTGAGCGTCTCCGCGCCGTTGGATTCCCGGTGAAGCAGCATTCCGGCAGGCGGATCAGCCGGATGTTCCGTGCGCTTCGAGGGGAGTTTCCGGCCCAGGGCGGCTGCCGCTGGAAAAAGATGCAGCCGGAGGCGAATTTCCGCTTTGCATGATTCCGGGCGGGGCCTATATGCCCGCCCAGACGCAGTACGCACGTGCCTCTGGCCCCAGGCCCACGGAACCCAGGCGCCCCTCCATCAAGGCGCTGCTTAGCGGGTCACCGCGGCGCAAGGTTTACGCAACGACGTCAAGCGTTCTGGCAACCCCGTCCGGGGCAACCCGGGCGGCCCGTTTGGTCGCTGGTTCGTTCGACCGTTTCGTCAACTTGGGGCCGCCGCCCATGCAGGGGCGGTCCTTCGAGTTTCGAGGAGGGCGCGATGACCCCAAAGGTCGCGCAATTCCTGCAGGACGTCGCTCCGCCGACGCCCTGTCTTGTGCTGGATCTCGACCGGGTCGAGACGAATTTCCGCCGGCTCCAGGCGGCGATGCCGCTGGCGCGCATCTACTACGCGGTGAAGGCGAATCCGGCCGCACCGGTCCTGGAGCGCCTGGTCGGTCTCGGTTCCTTCTTCGATGCCGCGAGCCTCGAGGAGGTGGAGGCCTGCCTTGCTGCCGGCGCGCAGGCGGAGGCGATCAGCTTCGGCAATACCGTGAAGAAGGAGCGCGCCATCAGGGCGGCCTTCGGCCATGGCGTGCGCATGTTCGCCTTCGACTCGGAGGCCGAGCTGCGCAAGCTGGCGCGGTCCGCGCCGGGCGCGCGGGTGTATTGCCGCATCCTGGTCGGCAATGACGGCGCCGAATGGCCGCTCAGCCGCAAGTTCGGCTGCGAGGTCGAGATGGCGAAGGAGCTGATGATCCTGGCGGGCGAGCTCGGCCTCGATCCCTTCGGCGTCTCCTTCCATGTCGGCAGCCAGCAGACCAACACCGGGGCCTATGAGGCCGCGATCGCCAAGGTGGCGATGCTCTTCACCGACCTGGCCGAGGCCGGGGTGAAGCTGCGCATGGTCAATCTCGGCGGCGGCTATCCCGTGCGCTACCGCCAGGAGGTGCCGGAGATCGACGCGATCGGCGCTGCCATCATGGGCGCGATGACCGAGCATTTCGGCAATGCGCTGCCCGAGATCGTGATCGAGCCCGGGCGCTTCATCGTGGGCGATGCCGGCGTGGTCAGCGCCGAGGTCGTGCTGGTCAGCCGCAAGGCGAAGGATGATCCGGTACGCTGGGTCTATCTCGACATCGGGCGCTTCGGCGGCCTGGCGGAGACCGAGGGCGAGGCGATCAAGTATGCCTTCGCCACGCCGCATGACGGCACGCCGGAAGGCCCGGTGACGATCGCCGGCCCGACCTGCGACAGCACCGATACGCTGTACGAGAAGGCCAATTACCGCCTCCCGCTCGCGCTGGAGTCCGGGGACCGCGTGGCCCTGCTGGCGACCGGGGCCTATGTCACGACTTATGCGAGCCAGGCCTTCAACGGCTTCCGCCCGCTCGCCGAGCATTACGTCTGATGCGGAGGCCGGGGGAATTCGCGCGGGCGGGTTCCCCCGCATGCCGGTGCTTGCCGGCACAGGGTGGGGCCGCCTAGGCTTCCCGCATGGACGAAATCGACCGCAAACTCGTGGTCGCTCTGCAACTCGACGGTAGCGCAGGGCTGGCGGAGCTTGCGAAGGTTGCCGGCCTCTCCGTTTCCGCCACCGCCGAACGGGTGAAGCGGTTGGAAGAGCGCGGCGTCATCCGGGGTTGGCGGGCGGACCTCGATCCGGGCGCTGCAGGCTGCCCGCTGCTCACCCATATTCTCGTCACCGTCGTGCCCGGCCGCGAGGATACGGGATTCCGCAAGGCCATGCGCAAGCAGGACGCCGTGCTGGAATGCCACGCCATTACCGGCGGCTGGACCTACCTGCTGAAGGTGCGGCTGCCGGACCTCGCCGCGCTCGACCATTTCCTGAATGAGGAACTGCGCCCCCTGCCCGGAGTGGAGCGAGTGGAGACCATGCTGACGGTCACCACGGTGAAGGAGACCGCCATCCTGCCGGTCGCGCCCGCGACGGAAGAGTAGCGGCGCCCGCGCGGGGCAGGGCGCCGCGGGCCAGGCGCCTCACTTCGCCGGCTTCACCGCCATGGCCGTGGTGCGCTCGTCCATTCGTGCCTCGTAGGTGAGGCCGCGGCGCGTCGCCCAGAAATTCACGAGTTGGTACAGCGGGATCATCGCCGTGGTGTCGGACACCATCTTCACCGCGTCGCGCAGCAGCGCCTCGCGCTTTTCGTCGTCGAGTGTCGCCACCGCCTGCTCGGTCAGCGCGTCCAGCGCTGGATTGGAGTGGCGCGAGGAATTGGAGGCGCCGCGCCGCTTCGCGCGGTCATAGGTGCCGAGGATGTTGACCAGCATGTAGGAGGCCTCGCCGGTCGAGCTGCCCCAGCCGACCAGGCGCATGTTGAACTCCTGTCGCGCCGCACGGCCGGCATAGGCCGACCAGGGCAGGGCCTGCACTTCCGTCCGCACGCCGATGCGCGTCCACATCTGCGCCACGGCCTGCGCCGTCTTCGCGTCGTTGGGGTAGCGGTCGTTCGGCGTCGTCAGGGTCATGCGGAAGCCCTGCGGGAAGCCGGCCTCGGCCAGAAGCCGCTTCGCCCCTTCGGGATCGTGGGGCGGCACCGGCACTTCGGGATTGTAGGAGTAGGTGCCGGGCGGCAGCCACTGGCCGTTCGGCTTCGCCGTGCCCTCCATGATCCGCTCGGCCAGCGCCGTGCGGTCGATGGCGATGGAGAGCGCACGGCGCACGCGCGCATCCTGGAAGGGGTTGCGCGGCAGCGGGTTGCCGTCGTTGTCGGTGACGAGCACCGGGTTCTCGGTACGGCTGTAGTCAGGGATCAGATAGATCAGCCGCAGTCCCTGGATCTCGAACATCGAGACCTTCGGGTCGCGGCGCAGGCGCGACAGGTCGGTGGCCGGCACCTGGTCGATCACGTCCACGTCGCCCGCCAGCAGCGCCGCGGTGCGGGCGGCGTCATTGGCGATGAAGCGGTAGGAGACGCGCGCCCAGGGCTGCGGCCCTGCCCAGTAGGCGTCGTTGCGCACGAACTCCGTGCGGTCGCCGGCATGATAGGAGACCAGGCGGTAGGGCCCCGTGCCGATGGCGGCGCGGCCGCTGTTGTAGTCCTCGGTCGTGGCGCCCTCGCCGGCATGGCGCGAGATGATCTGGACGGCCGCCATTTCGGTCGGCAGCAGCGGATGCGGCGCGGCGGTGTGGAAGCGGATGGTCAGCGGGTCCACCACCTCGATGCGCTGGATGGCCCGGACGAAGCCGGCGAAGGAGCCCGGGCTGTTCTCCACATTGGGCACGCGCCCGATGGTGAAGGCCACATCCTCCGCGGTGAAGTCGCGCCCGTCGTGCCATTTCACGCCGGGGCGCAGCTTGAACTCCCACACCGTGTCGGACACGGCGCGCCAGCTCTCCGCCAGCATGGGTTGAAGACGCGCACGCGCATCCTGCGCCACGAGCCGGTCGAACAGGTGTTGGGTCAGGCTGATATTGGGCGAGGCATTGTAGTAGTGCGGGTCGAGCGAGGTGGGCGACCCGCCGATGCCGATGCTGAGCGTCTGTGCCCCGGCCGGCACGGCCAGGACGAGAAGGGCCGCCACGGCCAGGGCGCGGGCGGGACGGGCGGGCGGGGAATGTGGCGGCATCGGTCTCTGTCCAGGCTGGGTTCCGCGCCATGGCGGGGCGTGCATGCACAGGGCCTGCCATTCCGCGCACACTGCGGCAGTCAAAGCAATACCCGACCGGTAGGGTAAGGGGAACCTAGCCGCAAGATGGGCCGGCTGCTAAGCTCCGGACCTTGGGAAGAGCTTCCGGGGGCGAGAATGACCGGCATCGCGCGAAGCATGGGCCTCGCGGCCCTTTCGGTTTTGGCACTTGCATCCGGCGTGCGGGCGCAGAGCCTGACGATGGCGGTCGGCGCGCCGGTCACCTCCCTTGATCCGCACTACCACCAGCTCTCGCCGAACAACGCCGTGGCGGACATGATCTTCGACCGGCTGGTGAACACCGACGACCGTGCACGGCTCGTGCCCGGGCTCGCCACGGAATGGCGCGCCGTCGAGCCCACCGTCTGGGAGTTCAAGCTGCGCCCCGGCGTACACTTCCACAACGGCAACGAGTTCACCGCCGAGGACGTCGCCTTTACCTTCCAGCGCGTGCCGAACGTGCCGAACAGCCCT
>Ga0180217_1002565_pt1 | contig 16610 bp, 26 predicted proteins | sample eDN3rd37CBELigOP_FD_128521 | JGI IMG/M metagenome (GOLD analysis project Ga0180217, IMG submission 128521) | Enriched Organic Plus compost microbial communities from Emeryville, California, USA - eDNA 3rd pass 37_C BE-Lig OP (version 2) (version 2) ... | reverse complement strand
GTGTAGCCAAGTTTTATCGTCATTTCGAACGAAGAGAGACCGCGAAGCAGCTCCGAAGGAAAATCTATGGATAGACTATCGTTCTACTTATCCATAGATTTCTCCTCGTTCCTCGTCGAAATGGCGGTTTAATTAATAGGGGTTTATGTCGTTTGGTTAGATAAGTATACAATTACCATAATTTGTAACTCCTGTTGATTTTTGAAGGGAGGTTTTCGGGTCTTTTGACAAGAACGATCTACCTCCGCCGTTTTGTTATTATTTCTTCCGTTTGTAATGCAATTGTGCTAATCCTGTGTCAAAAGTTTTTACGCTTATCAGTTCAAGTAATTGTTCGGGGCTGTGATCTTTGAAAAGACGAGTTCCGCTGCCAACCAGTGTGGGAATAATCGAAATAATAAATTCGTCAATCAAGTCGTTTTTCAAAAGCTCGTTTATTACCTCTGCGCCACCGTCACAATATATATTCTTTCCGGTTCCTTTTTTGAGCTGTTGCACGAGTTCGTTTAGATTGCCTGTATAGAAGGAGGTTCTACCCACACTTGGTCTTTCCTTTCTCGTGATGACATATACATCACGATCCCCATTGTCGTAGTGAGACGTGCCAATTTCTTTAAGTACCCAATCGTAAGTTTTTCTGCCAAGGATTATCGTGTCAATGTTTGCCGTAAACTCGGCATAGCCGTAATCTTCGCCTTCTTTCTCTACCAATTTCAAGAAACTAAGGTCATCGTTCGGCTTTGCTATATAGCCGTCCAGACTCATGGCTATGAATAGCGACAATGTTCGCATTTTGCTCTGTTCGTTATGGTTCATTTTGTTGGATAGTATCGTTTTAGCCCCAACCGCTAACGGCTTGGGGATTGCCTTCATACATGGCAGTTTGGCACCGGCTTGGTGTCGTTGTTTCCTTTATCGTTATACCATTTCAAATTCTTTTGGATACTGTACCTGTCCGCTGACGTCTTGGAGCCCGTCTGTTACTAATTCAAGTGCCATAAAAACGTTTGTCGGTACATCATAAGGTGATCTTATATTCCATCTGTCTGCCGGGACAAAACCAAATTTTGGATAATAGTGTTCGTGTCCCAATACAATGACTGATTTATAGTGCAGTTCTCTCGCTTTGTCAAGGCCATGTTTTATGAGCTGGCTGCCGATTCCTCTATGTTGAAACTCTGGTCTAACCGCCATAGGGGCGAGTGCTAGACTTTCGGTTTCGCTATTGTCGTCATTTACGATTTTTATTTTCGTAAACAAAATATGCCCGATAACCTTGCCTTCGCATGTTGCAACCAATGAAAGTTCCGGAACAAAAGCCTTACTTCGCCGCAATAGTTCAACAAGGTTTGCTTCGTTGGTTTGTCCGAAAGCCAGTTTATTTACTTCAAAAATTGCTTTTACGTCGTCCTTATTTTCCTGTCCGATGTGCACTTTCATACGTTTGTCCGGTTATTTTCTTAAAATTTTTTCCATCGTCCTGCCTTTCGCCAATTCATCAATTAGTTTGTCTAGATAGCGGACTTTTTTCATCACCGGATCTTCTATTTCTTCTATACGGTAACCACAGATCACGCCTGTGATTTTTGAAACATTCGGATTCAGTTGCGGCGCCTGCGCAAAGAATGTTTCTATGTTGGTTTTGTCATCCAGGATTTTTTGCAGATCCTTTTTATTGTATCCTGTCAGCCAGGATATGATTTCATCTACCTCGGCTTTGGTACGTCCTTTTTTCTCCGCTTTTGCGATATAATGCGGATAGACGCCTGCAAAAGACATTTTGTACACGCGTTCGATATTTTTATTGTTCATTTTGCATGTGCTTAATGCTCAAATTTAGGCTTTTTACTTTTTACGATCAATAGATATCCCAAAGCTACAACCCGATGCGTCAGCGAATGCTTTGGATCGTTTATGCTATTCTAGCCAGTAGCCCTGGGACGGTAGCTATAGATCGCAAGGCGATTACCAAAAATATTATATGGATTTTAAATATGCTCTTAATATCTTTGATAATTGCTTTTACAAAGAGATAACATATTACTGTCAAGCTCATGATCACGTACAATACCGCGGCTCTGCTCTTCCCGGCCATCAGTTTAATTATGCTCGCCTATACGAATCGATTTTTGGCCCTGGCTGCTTTGGTCCGGAATCTGCATGCCAAATATCTCGAACACCATAAAGGAGGGGTCTTAAAAGGTCAGATCAGCAATCTGCGTTATAGGCTTAAACTGTTGCGGCATATGCAGGGCATGGGCGTATTGAGCTTTATAGCCTGTATCTTGTGTATGTGTGGTATTTATCTGGAGAATATGCTGGTTGCCGAGGCTTCTTTTGCATTGAGCCTTTTGTTCTTTACCATATCGTTAGTCATTTCTTTCGTCGAAATTCAGTTGAGTAACAAAGCGTTAGAACTTGAGCTGAGTGATATGGAAGAACATCCCGACCCTTCTTTAGTGCAGTATATAAAGAAAAAGTTTGATCCTCGAAAGAAGCCCATTGATGAACAAGAAAAGTAATCTGTTCGTTTAGCGCAGAGGTTGTCCAATAGATAGGGGAATCATACTTTTTAAAACTGTATCAAAGTATTGTTACAGGGAAGTAGATAAGATTTTGGACTGCATCTACTATTTTTAGCGGATGAGAATATTTTTCGCGACCTTCATCGGTATTTTTATCACATCAGTATCTTTTGCACAAAATGATCCACAGGGCTGGCTGATATATTTCGGACAGACTAAGATCAAAACAGGTAAATTTGCAATCCATCATGAACTTCAACTGCGGGATCATCAGTTGATAGGCGATCACAATCAGACCCTTCTTCGTGTCGGACTCCAATATCAGGCTAAACCGTATCTATGGACAACGGTGGGCTATGGCTTTATACACAACGAGCAGGCAGGAAGTCCTAATCGACCTTTTCAGGAAAACAGAATATATCAGGAAGCACTTTTTTCGCATAAGGTGTTGCGTGCCAGTATGCGGCATCGGCTCCGTCTGGAGGAACGTTTTATAGAAGGTAAGGATTTTTCGGGGCGTTTTCGCTATTGTTTATTTGCGGATATTCCGTTTACACCGCATGGGTTGGGCGCAAAGGGATGGTATGCTGCCCTCTACGATGAGATCTTTTTAAATCTATCGGATGATGAAAGTATGGATTTTTTTGACAGAAACCGTGCTTATCTGGGAGTAGGCTATAAAATATCGGATGGTCTGGGCATACAGGCAGGATATATGTACCAAAATGTAGGATCGGCAAACGGGACCAACCACGCTGTGCTATCGGTACATCATCAGATCAAATGGAAATAGGAAAAGGTGAGATAGCTTTTTATTCAATTTAAGCTTTTGGATTAGGGCGAGGTCTGGGGCCACGCTTATAAATAATCAGTCCATTCAGGAAATTTCGGAGCAGCTGATCACCACAAGGTTTGAAATTGGGATGGTCTTCTTTACGGAATATCGCCCCCAGTTCAGTTTTTGTCACCCTGAAATCCACCAGGGCTAATACTTCAATTATATCGTCATCGGTAAATTTTAAAGCCACGCGGAGCTTTTTCATGATATCATTGTTACTCATGGTATAAAAGTATGAAATATCCATGAGTACAAAAATAAATAGGAATGAAAATAATTATGGATCTGCTAGCTGGCGAATGCCATGTAAAAGACAAACCGAGCGTAACTTAGCTAAACTTAATTATTGTCGGCAGGTATTTCTTATTATTTTTTCAATTTCTTTTGATTTGTTTACAATCATAAAATGTCCACCGTTTTCAACGATAAAATTTGTTTTCACGTTTTTGATTGGAATAATTCTGTCTTTGTTTCCGTGAATATGAATGTAGTTTTCAAGATTTTGTTCATTTTTCCAATTTGCAACTTCATTAATCGCCCAACTCAAAAAAATTGGATCAGTTTCTTTTAAAATTGTTTTGAGAAGCTGTTTCTCATTTTTGTTCTCGGATTTTTCTAAATATGTTGATAGAGATTCATGAATTGCGATACTCTGGAAAAGAGCTATCTGTCAGGAAGTCAACTATAGATTTTGCGACGATTTCGGGCCGCTCCTCCTGTGGGAAATGCCCGCTTGTTTCCAGTCTGATTGTCTTTGAATGTGTAAATCCCGAAATAAATTTTTCCAAATAATGCGGTTTGATCAGCGGATCTTTCATTCCCCAGATTAACAAAGTCGGCTTAGTCGAGATAGCCTGTCTTTTGTCCCAAAGCTCCTGAAACCAATCTTGATCGTACAGTAAGGATCTGGCAAATGCCAGTGTTCCATTGCGCTGAGTCTTGTCGGCAAACGGTTTGGTATATTGCTTGAGTACCTGCTTTGATATTTTGCTGTCGCCAAACGATTTCGGTAAGATAAACCTCGGTGAAAAATTGAGATAACGATATAAAAAAGGCAGTAGGGGACTTCTCAATATGTTGCGCAATCTGATAAAGTCAGTCTCATCTTTACTGCTCCACAGCCAAGAGTTAAGGATGACGATATTTTTTACCCTTTCAGGGTAACGAATGGCAAAGTTTAGTCCGATGGGGCCGCCAAAATCGTGGATCACAAGTGTAATGTTGTCCAGTTTCTTTTCAACTACAAATCGTTCAAGGGTTTTGCTGTGGTTTTGCGTAGAGTAGTCGTACTGTTCAGGTTTGTCCGATAGCCCGAAACCGATGTGGTCGATCGCTACGCAACGAAAATCTGCTTTTAACTTTTTGATGATATGGCGAAAGTCAAAACTCCACGAAGGTGTTCCGTGGACAAACAAAATTGTTTCTCCCTGCCCTTCATCTATGTAGTGAAGTTTGTGTCCGTTGATGTCAACATAATCTGAAGCGAACGGATATTCCGATGTGTCAAGCCAATGATTTGCCATGCCAATTTTTTTATAGCAAAGTTCACGATACATCAGGAAACAAATCTTGGTCTATACCAATATTAAAATTTTACTTTATTGAACAGCTTACTGAAATTGGTCGGGTCAATGTTCAGATAGGAAGCAATGTGTTTGTGCGGCACGAGTTGAAGCAGATGCGGACTGCGTCGGCAGAATGTTATATAACGTTCTATCATCGTCATACTGTGTAGTTCGATGTGGCGGTTTATTATTCCAGCTAGTACAGCTTCTGTCATTCGCCTGAAAAGCCGCTCAATCTGCTGCGATTGGTCAAACAGCTTTTGGAGTGCTTCAAAGGTCATGTATTCCATTTCGCTGTCGGTGAGGCAGGTCAGAAAATACTTTGATGGCATTTGTGACTGAAATGATTCGGGAATCGCACACAGGTTTGGCGAATAAGTAAATGCGATCACATGTGTTTTGTCGTTGGCGTCAAAGTAGGACATCTGCACACCACTTTTTACAAAATAGAGTTCTTTCTGAATCTGTCCCGGAACAGTTATGAAGTCCCCTTTTTTAAAAGCCCTGGCTTTAAGTCCGGCCGTTAGCAGGTCGTAGTCTGACGCGCTTATGTCGTGAAAAAGGTTCAAGTACTCGTGTCGTTCCATAACATCACAGCTAATTCCTCCATTAATGCAATATCTGCATATTCAGCTTTTTTATAGTTTCCAGTTATTTTGAATTTTATACGATTGTTTTCAACCTGATTGATACGTCTCTGCCAAGATACCAAATATCCCGCAAAACAATAAATAAAAACCAACAGGTTTAAAGACAAGTAGCTTGGTTGTTGTATAGTTTGGTAGGCGCATTATGAATGGATTTCTTGTCATACGACACGCGATATATTGGATGACGTGTGGAAAATTTTAACGATGCATTGATAATATTTTTAGTGTTTTTATTAAGTGTTTTGCAATTATTAATAGGAAGTCGTATCTTAGTATTCATTAAGATCGTATACTCATGACTACACTGACAGTACATTTGGACAATAAAAAATCCGAGAAAGCCATAAAGGCAGTATTGGATGCCTTGGGCGTGAAGTATGATGAGAGCGTCGTGCAGTCTACTTTTCCTGACTATGTGATTGCGGGTGTCCGTAAGGCTCAGGAAGACTTGAAGTCAGGGCGTGTAAAAGATTATAAAGGGCTCGATGCTATTTTGAAAGGTTAGGTGCGATGGCATTGAAAGTGCAATATACCGATTGTAAATCGTCAGCAAAAAGTGGACACGATATTTTAAAAACTTAAGGAGTGTTTTCATCAAAAACGTTAGATTTAATTATGGGAACACCAAAGAAGAAGAGCACGGAATCATTTGTAAAAGACATTCGTAAGAATACGCGCAGGATCTTTACCGCCGAACAGAAGATTTTGATCGTTATGGAGGGTCTTAGAGCCGAGACCTCTGTGGCAGAATTGTGCAGAAAGCACAGCATCGCCCAGTCCCAGTTCTACGCCTGGAACAAAGAGTTTATGGAAGCTGGCAAGAAGCGTCTGAACGGGGATGTGACCAGAGAAGCAACTAGTGATGAGGTCTCCGAACTGAAGAAAGAGAATGCTCGTTTGAAAGAGATGGTAGCCGACTTGGTACTGCGTTACGATATCGTAAAAAAAAGTTTGGACATGCTGGATTAATCCATAAATACCGAAAATATATGAGATTATCAGCGGCAGAAAAATACGAGATCATACAAAGCGCCACCACTAGTGACATCGGTGTGAAGAGGACACTGGAAAGCTTCGGCATCCATAGAAGTACATTCTACAAATGGTATCAGAAGTATCTTCAGAACGGTTATGACGGACTGAAACAAGGCCATCGAGTATCTAGAAGACAATGGAACAGCATTCCGGAAGAACAAAAAGATCTGGTGGTTGCAGTTGCTTTGGACCACACGGAATTATCCTCCCGGGAACTGGCCCACAAAATCACCGATGAACAAGGTGTGTTCATATCAGAATCCAGTGTCTATCGGATATTGAAACAGCGGGATCTGATCCCCGCACCGAACCATATCCTTATCTCAGCAGCAAATGAGTTCAAGGATAAAACCAGCTTTGTGCACCAGATGTGGCAGACCGACTTTACCTATTTTAAGATTGTCGGTTGGGGATGGTACTATCTGAGCACGGTTCTGGACGATTACAGCCGCTACATTATCCATTGGGAGCTGTGCGATTCAATGAATGCAGAAGATGTGAAAAGAACGGTAAATACAGCCATTGAGAAAGCAAGACTAAAATCGAAAACCAAACCAAAGTTGCTGTCAGATAACGGCCCTTGTTATGTTTCAAACGAGCTAAAAACATATCTCAAAGAGGATATGAAGATGAAGCAGGTTCACGGCAGACCGATGCATCCGCAGACACAGGGGAAAATTGAACGGTACCACAGAACGATGAAAAACGTAGTGAAATTAAACCACTTTTACCATCCAGAAGAACTTATCGAAGCCCTGGGAAACTTTGTGGACAACTATAACAACAGACGTTATCACGAATCGCTGCAAAACTTAACACCTGCAGATGTCTACTGTGGACGATCTGAAAGAATTTTGGAAAAAAGACAACAGGTAAAAATCGATTCTCTGAATAAAAGAAGACAATTGTATAATCAACAAAAATTAATAAATTTATAACTCGAAAGTCTCCTTAAGGTTTCATCCTAATGTGTCTAATTTAGTTTGATGACGTACAGTTTGAAAAATTTATCGGGCACAGGGAAATATACTTTGATGATATTACCGTTACGATGTTGAAAGATTACATCAATCATATGTCCAATAATTTGAAGAACGGAGCAACTACGGTACATTATTCTTTGCTGATTTTATCCGTAATGTTTCGTGATGCTCAAAGGGAAGATATTATAGGCGAACATATTTATCCATTCTCAAAAGTTCGTGTGAAACGTGATAAAGGAAAGCGTTTATTTCTGAACAAAGAGCAGGTAGAAAAGCTACGCAATTTTAAAATCGAATACACAGGAAAGGACGAAGTATTTAGGGATATGTTCATTTTTGCGGTGTATGCAGGTGGTTTGCGGTTTAGTGATGTAGTGAGTTTGAAATGGGAAAACTATAACGAGAAAGAACAACGTATTACAAAGACAATTCGCAAAACAGGAAGAAACCACAATTTTAAAATCGGGCAGGTTGCTATTGACATTTTAAACAAATACAAAACCGAAATATCATTGCCAAGTGATTTTGTTTTTCCGATATTGGAAGATGTAGAAAGGTTTGATGTCGATACCGATTATCAGGCGTATATCATCAATGCTAAAAATATTCTATGCGGTCAGAAGTTGCGAAGATTGGGTAAGGATATGGAATTGCCCTTTACGTTGTCGTTCCATTTAAGTCGTCATACATTTGCTACAAATGCTTTAAATAATGGTATGCGGATAGAATATGTTTCAAAGCTGTTAGACCATTCAGATATTGGCATTACACAGATTTACGCCAAAGTAATCAGTGAGGAATTGGATAAAGCAGTTGAGCAGTACATAAACTAATTTTTTTGCATAAAAAAGACCGATTGGTTTATTTTTTTATTTATCTTTGCTTTGTATTGCATCAATATGCTTTTATGAAAATGTCAAAGTCAGAAAATACAAAACAATTTATTGTTGAAAAAACGGCTCCCGTATTCAATACAAAAGGATATGCCGGTACCTCAATGAATGATATTATGAGTGCAACAGGTCTTTCAAAAGGTTGTATATACGGCAACTTTGAGAATAAAGATGAAGTTGCTTTGGCTGCTTTCGACTACAACCACAACAAAGTAAACGAGCATATGAAAGTACGGATATTGGCAACCGATAATTCCATTGAAAGATTATTGGTCTATCCGAATACTTATAAGAATTATTTCAGGTATCCTTATTTACTGGCAGGTTGCCCCATTTTAAATACCTCAACAGAGGCAGATGACACACATCCACAGTTGAGAGAGCGGGCAGAAAAAGCACTTGATTTCTGGAAAACGTCCATCGAGAACCAAATTAAGCGGGGTATTACAAGAAAAGAAATTAAGGATGATACTGACCCAACGGAAGTTGCGGTAGTAATGATTTCAATGATTGAAGGAGCATTTATGCAGGCCAAAGTTACTAACAGAACAAAAGAATTGAAAATAGCGATGGAGTTTTTGGAAAAAATGATTACAGCATTAAAAGCATAATTTTTTTTGTCTACAAAAAGACCGATTGGTCTATTTTTGTAATAAAGTTATGAATAAAATTAAATCGGTTCTAAAACGAATTTTGAAAAAAGTAGAAGCAATTATAAACAAAGCTTATGACAGAGATTTTTACGGTCATTTATAAATTTTAAAAATGAGAATAGTAAAATATACACCCGAATATCAAAAATATTTTGAGCAGTTAAACAGGGCTTGGGTAGAAAAATATTTTAAAATGGAGCCTATGGATGAAGCTTTGCTCTCAAACCCTGAAAAGAATATCCTAAAAAACGGAGGTCAAATATATTTTGTTGAATATCAAAATAAAATTATCGGAACGGTCGCTTTAGTGTTCGTTAGTAATGGCGTTTATGAAATGGCTAAAATGGCAGTTGATGAAGCGTTTCAAGGCATAGGTGCAGGAAAGTTCCTCTGTACAACAGCTATTGAAGAAGCTAAAAAAATAAATGCGGATAAGTTGATATTGTTTACCAACTCAAGATTAAAAACAGCCATCGAGATTTATCACAAATTTGGTTTCAAAGAGGTTCTATTGAATGGACAGGAATATAGCAGAGCCGATACCAAGATGGAATTGTTATTAAAACCGCAACCTGTTATTAAGTGGTTCGACAGGCAATTCGATTTCAATTTTGGGATAGAACAGTTCCCGGATTTATTAAAACGTCTGGAAAAAACTGCTGCCCAAATTCTTGAAATAACAAACGGAATACCTGAACAGGATTTGAGTTTTAAACCAGACGGAAAATGGTCGGTAAAAGAGCACATAGGGCATTTATGGATATTAGAACCGTTGTGGCAAAAAAGGTTTCTGGAAATTAAAGAACATCAAGCCGGAATGTCGCCTGCCGATTTGAATAACACAGCAACAGATAATGCATCATTTAACCAATATAACATTGAAAAAATAACAAACGATTTTCAGCAGGAAAGAAAACATACCATCAGGCTTTTGGAAAGCTTCAACAAGAAAGATTTATCTAATAGCCTGTATCATCCAAGATTAAATCAACCAATGCGGATTATCGACCTGATGTATTTCGTTGCCGAACACGATGAACATCACTTAAATACCTTGTTGAAAATTCTGAACAATCAAGCTCACTTTTAACCATCATCAGTCCTATATGCAAACTGAAAAAAATATTCTTGCCTATTTAGCTCTTGTCGTGGTTTGTGTCGTATGGGGTACAACCTATTTTGCTCTTAGAGTTGGGGTTGAAACTTTTCCGCCATTTCTTTTTTCTGCCATTAGACAAGTTCTTGCAGGCGGTATTTTGTTGATAGTATTACAACTTTCAGGGGAATTAAAAATTGACTGGAGCCTGCTTTTCAAGCAATTTATTTTAGGCATATTACTGATTGCTTTCGGGAATGGTACAGTAGGTTGGAGCGAAAGGTATATACCAAGCGGATTGGCAGCGTTAATCGTTTCCATATTGCCTGTTTATATTGTTGCTATCAACTATTTCTCCGGAATTGATAAACGAAAACTCAATAAATACATTATTTCCGGTCTTGTATCAGGAAGTGCCGGTATAGTCCTGATTTTTAAAGATAACTTGAAGGATTTTGCAAACCCGAACTACCTTATCGGGATGTTGGTCGCATTCGGAGCTTGCTTATCCTGGGCAACCGGAAGTGTTTATACCAAACATAAAGTTCCGAAAGGAAATGTAATGACAAATGCTGCATTGCAAATGCTTTTCGGAGGAATTGTCCTCTTTGTGATGAGTTTATTAATGGATGATTATTCAGAGTTGAAAACTATAAATACAGAAGCCATCTGGGCTCTCGGGTATCTTGTTCTTGTCGGTTCTGTATTGGCTTATCCCTGCTACGTATATGCCTTAGAAAAACTTCCGATAGGCATCGTTTCATTGTATGCTTACATCAATCCTTTTATAGCATTGATACTTGGTTACGTTCTATTAAATGAAACAATTACAGAGGTAACTGTTCTGGCTCTCGGGTGTGTATTAAGTGCTATTTATTTCATCAACAAAGGATATAAAAATAAAGTAGTTGAACCCCGTTTGCATAGGTACAAAAAATAAGTACTGAAAAAATATAAAATAAAAATTGATGAACACAGAAAGAAAGATACAGTTACAGCAAAGCTTTGAACGTTCGGAAATAATGAAATTATTTCGTGCCGAAGCCAATATAATTTTAGAAGGGCATTTTGAAATTACCGTATCAAAACAAAGTTTTATGATACGTCCGGCAGGAATGTTCAACGGAAGCACTATAGCATCATTGGTAGATGTTTCAGCGGGTTATGCGGCCGCTTCTGCCACACTTTCAGATAGCTATTTTACGACAGTAGAACTGAAAATAAATTACTTAAATCCTGCAATGGGCGAAAAACTCATCGCCAAAGCACAAGTGATAAAAAACGGCAAAAGACTTTCGGTAGTAAGGTCAGATATTTTTGCCGTTCAAGGCAATGAAGAAATATTAGCTGCTACATCACTGGTTACATTAATGCAGCTTCAAAACAATCATAACGAAACACAAATTGATTAACTCCGAAAAATGAAATACAATGGAAAACACAGACATCAATTCATTTTTAAATTATTATAAAAAACTGAGAGAACGGACTAATAAACTGATTGCCGTAATCCCTGAAGAATATATGGATTGGGCATACAAACCCGGCAAGTTTACCATTGCCGACCAGATACGTCACATTTCAGCCATTGAGCGGTATATGTATGCAGAAACAGTACAGGGCAAACCGTGTAAATATTCCGGATGTGGTAAAGAGCTGGCAGACGGCTATGAAAATGTTTTGAAATTTTTCAATGAAAAGCATCAGGAAAGTATAGAAATATTCAGCCGTTTGACGGATGATGATTTACAGCGAAAATGCCCGACACCCGGAAACGCATCCATCTCAATATGGAAATGGTTAAGAACACTGACAGAACACGAAATACACCACCGGGCACAACTGTACATTTATCTGAATATGCTTGGTGTTGATACTCCGCCAATGTTCGGATTGAGTTCAGAAGAAGTCATTCAAAGAAGTAGTAACAATTTTTAAAATCAAACAATATGGAAAGTTATTTAAACAGCGTAGTAAAACAATTCAAGTATTACAAAATGCTTGGAGAAAAAGCAATGGAGCAACTGCAGGATGAACAATTATTCTGGCAATACAACGAAGAAAGCAACAGCATTGCCATTCTGGCCAATCACATTGCCGGAAATATGTTGTCACGATTTACTGATTTCCTGATCGCTGATGGAGAAAAACCTTGGCGAAACAGGGATGCGGAATTTACAAATCCATTCAATAGCAAAGACGAATTAATGAACCGATGGAACGAAGGTTGGGAATGTCTTTTAAAAACATTGGAACAGCTTTTTGATGCGGATTTGGAGCGTATTGTGTATATCCGAAATGACGGTCATACAGTTATAGAAGCCATTAACAGGCAGTTGGCTCATTATCCTTACCATATCGGACAAATGGTATTTATTGCCAAAATGCTAAAAAATGGGGATTGGCAAACGTTATCCATAGCCCGAAACAAATCAGCAGACTACAATAGTAGGAAGTTTTCGCAGGATAAAGACAGACGGCATTTTACAGATGATTTATAATCAAAATGACGATAAAATGAAAGACCAAAATTTAAAATATCCAATCGGGAAATTTGTAAAACCGTTGGTTATTTCCAAAGAGGAATTAGAAAAATGGATAGAAATCATTGGAACATTTCCTGAAGCATTGCGAAATGAAATAGAACCAATGGCAGATAATCTTCTTGATACGCCATACAGGGAAGGTGGGTGGACAGCAAGACAGGTAATTCATCATTGTGCTGACAGTCATATCAACGCATTTATCCGTTTCAAACTTGCTTTAACAGAGGACAATCCTGTTATCAAACCCTATAACGAAGCTTTATGGGCAGAACTCATTGATAGTAAATTTTTACCTGTAAAATTTTCATTGTCCATATTAAAAGGATTGCATCACAGGTGGTATGTTGTTTTGAAAAATATGGATGATGAAATGCTTAAAAGGAAATATATCCATCCCGAACACGGTACGAAATTTACTTTGGAAGAAGCTATCGGGATGTATGCCTGGCATTGCAATCATCATTTGGCACATATAAAATTAGTAAATCAAAATTCTTAAATCTTATAGTTATGGCGAATGAAAAACTAAATATAGATGCTGTTTCATTAAAACCTTTTGTACCAGCACTTGACTTCGAACTGTCTAAAAAGTTTTATCAGGATATAGGCTTTCAGCTTGAATGGTCTGACAGTAATCTTGCACATTTACAAACAGGAACTTGTGGTTTCTTATTGCAGAACTATTTTATTGAAGACTTTGCCAATAATATGGTTTTGCATCTTACTGTAAATCATTGCGAGGACCTGCATAAAATCTTAAAAGCTACAATATCGAAATATTCATTCCCAGTTTACTTAGAGGAAATTACTATGAAAGAATGGGGAGTGCGAGATTTTGTATTTAAAGACCCATCAGGTGTAATGTGGAGAGTTGCAGAAATTAAAAAAGAAAGTACGATATGAAAACAATATTGATAACAGGAGCAAGTCGTGGGATTGGTGCAGCTACGGCTTTGCTTGCTGCTGAAAGGGGATTTTCGGTAGCAGTAAATTATAACAAAAGTAAAGAGGATGCAGAAAAAGTAGTAGAAGCCATCAAGCAAAAAGGAGGTTTGGCTAAAGCATTTCAGGCAGATGTTTCCAAAGAAGAAGAAATAGTCCGGTTGTTTGAAGAAGTTGATACAGCCTTAGGCAACCTCACATCATTAGTCAATAATGCTGGAATATTAGAGCGTCAATCCCGATTAGAAGATATTACTTGGCAAAGGTTGCAACGAATATTTGAAGCCAACACATTGGGTACGTTTCTATGTTGCAGGGAAGCAATCAAAAGGATGTCGCCTAAATATGGAGGAAACGGAGGGACAATTGTCAATGTTTCTTCCATCGCTTCGAGAACCGGAGCACCGTTTGAGTATATTGATTATGCTGCATCAAAAGGAGCTGTTGATTCGTTGACCATCGGATTAGCAAAGGAACTGGCAGACGAAAATATTCGTGTAAATGCCGTTCGTCCTGCATTTATTCATACCGACATCCACGCTTCAGGCGGAGAACCCAACCGGATTGAGCGGATAAAAGAAACAATTCCTTTGAAAAGAGGTGGATTGGCAAGTGAAGTGGCGGAAGCTATTCTGTGGCTTGCTACGGAACAATCGTCCTATTCAACCGGAATATTTATTGATGTAACCGGAGGTCGATAATTAAGATTAATTCTATTTCAAGTCATAAAATAAAATCTAATGAATACAGTAAATAAAACAATTAACATACCGAAATCGCTTTGGAAACTTCACGGTAAAGAAGCTTATAAAAGCGATTTGATTCTGACATATCTGTTAGCAATCATAGTGATGATTTTCAATATGCTGAATATAAAAGACCTTGCATTATGGGAGATAATTGTCGTAGCGGTTTTGTCGGTCGATATTGGCGGTGGTGTAATAAGTAATTTTACCAAGGGCACAATTAATTATTATCGGAAGTCTGGTTTGTCTCCACATCTTTTTATATGGTTTCACGCTCTGCAAACACTGGCTTTGATGTTTGTTTACAATGCGTTTTATATCCCGGCAGCAGCGATAATGGCAGTTGCAATGACAGGTGCAAGCATTGCTGTGATTTTCAGGAAAACCGAATTCCAATTACAGATAAGTGTATTCTTCTTTGCCTTGGTGGTATTGCTGACAAGCTTTTACCCCGAATTACCTATACCGCTAAAAACATTGTTATTGCTTATGTCATTCAAATTGATGGTTGGTTTTGCAGGGCATTATGGTAAACAAGGATTGCCTTTTAACCAAAAATAATGCAATAATGCTTCTGAACACTAAAAGGACAATACTGATGAAAAATTTGGATTAGTTTAAATATTACTCTACAGATTGCTTATGTCATACATCAACAGGATAAAAGATAATGTCTGTTTCCCCGAAAAAACAGCAGTTACCGGAGATGAGATAGAAAACCCGTTATTTGATATTTCTGATGATGAAATAAGCGAAGGTCTTTCCTATTGCAAAGTCTTAATCAATAAAATACTGAATCTGCCTTATGCTCAGTTGCCGGACTTTTTGAATCATCACTGCAATATTGTATCTGACCAAATCAAATGGCTTAATAAACTGGAAAAACTGATTTCAGAAAATGAAGAATTATTTGCTTCTACGACTAACAGAGGCAGGATGATGAAATGTTATACCATTATAGAAAGTAAGCGAAAAGAGATTGAGTTCTCAGGATATAAACACACCGTTGCAAACCTTCCTATGCAATACGTCAATGCGGAATGTGAGAAAAGGTATTTTTCATTCAGAGAAGTAAAAAATAAAGTAAATGGTATGGCAGATTATACAGATAAGATAATGTTTTTGACCAAAGAAAAGTTTGATTACGAACAGGCAAGTATAGATTTTATTAACCCGAAATTACCCGACTATTCCGACCAATGCCAAAAGGAAATAGACCAGATACAGCATTTAATCCGTTTAACTGATGAATTTTCTAAACAGCAGATGCAGAAGAATACAAACGGCATTCCATTTAACAAGCTAAAAATCAACTGTAATATAAATCAGTTGGTAGATATATTTTATCAGTTGCACAGGGAATTATTTGTAAATGGGAAACCTATCATTGACGGAAATATAAATGATTTTGTTGCAGTTATTGTAAATTCGTTCACAGACAAAGACGGCAGGGAATTAAGTCCCGATAGCATTGCAACAATGTTCAGACCGTCCAAAACCGATAAACGCCCAAAAACCCACAAAAGAATAGATATTGATAAGCTACTCTAAAACTTTTTAGTTCCGAGTGACCATTTCGGAACTTTCGGACTTTTTTGCATTGTTGTCCTTTGCTTCCATAATCATAAAATTATTTGAAAATGGAAGCAATTATTTTAAGCAAAGACCAATACACAGAATTGGTAGCAAGATTAGACGAAATCACAACACGTCTTAACGCAAAGAACGAACCCAAAAAGGACACGTTTTTAGACAATCAGGAGTTTTTAATGCTGATGAAGATTTCCAAACGTACATCCCAAACGTGGCGGGACGAGGGGCGTATATCATTCAGTCAGGTAGGCAACAAAATTTATTACAAGCTGTCAGACGTTGAAAAACTGTTACAGGAACATTACAACAAAGCATTTGCTAAAAAGTAATGCAGGTAAGAGTTTCACAACAATTAAAAACGTTTGACTATGGTGCATGCACAATATTTGACCAACCGAAAATAATGAAAACACTGCCTGTAACGGGAGTGTAAAACAAACTGTGTCAATGGCTGAATTACCGCCCCGCGGGGCGGTAATTCAGCCATTTTTCTTATTGCAAATCTAACACCATTCTTCCCGGAAACCAAATAGCCAATTTCTGTG
>Ga0180217_1002560_pt1 | contig 16617 bp, 14 predicted proteins | sample eDN3rd37CBELigOP_FD_128521 | JGI IMG/M metagenome (GOLD analysis project Ga0180217, IMG submission 128521) | Enriched Organic Plus compost microbial communities from Emeryville, California, USA - eDNA 3rd pass 37_C BE-Lig OP (version 2) (version 2) ... | reverse complement strand
GAAGACCAGATCGTCGGCCTCAGCGCCCATGGAGACCAGTATCCCTTCGCCGTGCCCGAGAAGATGATCGTCTATCCCGGCGAGCGCGTCAGCGCCCCGGCCGGGCAGAAGAGCGTGGACTGGCTGAGGACGCTGAAGCCCGAGATCGTGCAGCAGGCCGGTCGCCCGCTGGGTGCCGGCTGAGCACGTCGGCCAAGGATGTTCGGCTGGTTCGAGGAGAACGGGCTGCTGCTGGGGCTGGCCCTGCTGGACGGGCTGGCCTCCGCGGCGCTGATCTTCCTGGTCGCGGTGGGGCTGAACCTGGTGTTCGGCGTGCTGCGCGTGCTGAACGTGGCGCATGGCTCCCTGTACGCCATCGGCGCCTATGTCGCCGCCTCGCTCGGCATCGCCTTCGCTTCGGGAGGCCTGCCGCCCTGGGCCTCCTTCGCCGCGCTGGTCATCGCGGCGGCGCTGGTCGGCGCGGTGCTCGGCCCGGCGATCGAAGGGCTGCTGCTGCGCCGCGTCTATGGGCAGGAGCAGGTGCTGCAGCTCCTCGTCACCTTCGCCCTGTTCATGATCCTGGAGGATGTGCAGAAGCTGGTCTGGGGAGTGCAGCCGGTGCATCACGACGCGGGGCTGCGCTGGCTCGGCACGGTGGATGTGCCCTTCGGCACGGATGTCATTCCCTTCACCGCCTACCAGCTCTTCGTGCTGCCGGGCGTGGCGGTGCTGACCCTGGTGGGCCTCGCCTGGTTCCTGCGCCGGACGCTGACCGGCCGCGTGATCGTCGCCGTCACCACCGACCGCGAGGCGGCGACCGCCATGGGCATCGACGCGCGCCGCGTCTATCTGCTGACCTTCACCTTTGGCGCGGCGCTCGCCGCGCTGGGCGGCGCGCTCTCCTCGCCCACCGCGGCGCTGGTGCCGGGCATCGGGGCGCAGACCATCGTGCTCTCCTTCGCCGTTGTCGCCACCGCGGGGCTCGGGCAGATCGAGGGCGCGGCGCTGACCGCCCTGCTGATCGGCATCGGCCGCTCCATCGCGGTCTATTTCGAGCCGGAGCTTGAGGTGGTGGTGCCCTATCTCATCATGGTGGCAGTGCTGCTGGTGCGGCCGCAGGGGCTGTTCGGCGTGGTCGAGACGCGAAGGGTGTGACTGCTTGAAACGTGCCGAACCCTGGCTCGCCCTCGCGGCGGCCACCGCGATGCTCGTCGCCGCCTGGGCTGCGCCCTGGCTGAAATTCGTCCTGACCATCGCCCTGGCGAAGGGCATCGCCGCGCTCGGCATCCTGCTGCTGCTGCGCGCAGGGCAGGTGAGCTTCGGCCATGCGCTCTATGTGGGCCTCGGCGCCTACACCGTGGCCTTCCTGGCACCAGCGATGCCGGAGCTGCTGCTGCTGCTGCCCCTCGCGGCACTGGCGGCGGCGGCGCTCGGGCTGGTGGTGGGACTCTTCGTCGCGCGCTACCGCGAGATCTTCTTCGGCATGCTGAACCTCGCGCTCAGCATGGTCTTCTGGTCGGTGCTGGAGAAATTCTACGCCATCACCAAGGGCACCGACGGCATCCGGGTGGAGGTGCCGCGGGTCGCGGGCGCGGCGCTGCAGGGAGAGACCTACGAATGGACGGTCTTCGGCATCGCCCTCGCGCTCGCCTTCGGCTTCGCCGCCTTCGCCCGCGCCTACCTGGCCTCGCCCATGGGGCAGGCGCTGGCGGGAATCAAGACACGGGAGACGCGGCTGGAATTCATGGGCATCGGCGCCCGCCGCGTGCTGCTCGCGGCCTATGTGCTCTCCGCGCTGATGGCGGGCTGCGCCGGCGCGCTCATCGCGATGACCACGCGGCATGTCACGCCGCTGCTGGCCTACTGGACCGCCTCGGGCGAGCTCGTGTTCATCGCCATCCTGGGCGGCGCGGGCGGCGTGCTCGGGCCCTTCCTGGGCGCGGTGACCTACGAGCTGGTGCGGATCTATGCTGCCGCGATCATCGCCGATGCCTGGCAGGCGATCCTCGGCGCCGTGCTGCTGCTGGTGATCCTCTTCGCCCCTGGCGGGCTCTGGGGCATGATTGCCGGCCTGTTCCGCCGACGCGCCGCGCCGGCGACGCGCGGGACGATGCCGTGAGCGCCCTGCTCGAAGCGCGCGGCCTGCGCCTGGCCTTTGGCGGCGTGCGCGCGGCCGACGGCATCGACCTCGAGGTGCTGCGCGGCGAATTCCTGGCGATCATCGGCCCGAACGGCGCGGGCAAGACCACCTTCATCAACATGACCACCGGCTACCTGCGCCCGCATTCCGGCTCCATCGCCTATGAGGGCCGCACCATCACCGGCCTGTCGCCACGCACCATCGTGCGCCGCGGCATTGCCCGCTCCTTCCAGCTGCCGCAGCTCTTCACCGAGCACACGGTGATGGAGAACGCCGCGCTCGCCATCGCCGCGCGGGAAGGCATGTGGTCGCCGCTCGTCCCGCTGCTGCGCCCGCACTGGCGGGAGGAGGCGATGGCGCTGCTGGAGCGCTTCGGCCTGGCCGCGCTGGCTGAGGCGCGCGCCGATGCGCTGAACGAGGGGGCGCGCAAGCTCGCCGACATTGCCATGGCGGTGGCGCTCCGACCTCGGCTGCTGCTGATGGACGAGCCCACCAGCGGCGTCGCGGCATCGGAGAAGATGGGGATCGTGGAGACGCTGGTGCGGGTGCTGCGCGACGCGCAGGTCACGGCGGTGTTCGTCGAGCACGACATGGATGTGGTGGAGCGCTTCGCCGACCGCGTCGCCGTCTGGTCGCAGGGCCGCATCGTCGCCCTAGGCCCGCCGGCGCAGGTGCTGGTTGACCCGGCAGTGCAGCGTGAGGTCATCGGCATTGAACGCCATGCGTGAAGGCGTGGTGCTCGCCCTCGAAGGCGTCTCGGTCGCGATCGCCGGCGTGCCCGTGCTGCGGCGGGTCTCGCTCGCCGTGCCGCCGGGCGGGCGAGTGGCCCTGATCGGCCGCAACGGCGCGGGCAAGACGACGACCCTGCGCACCCTGATGGGGCTGCTGCCGGCCGGCGAGGGACGCGTGCTGATCGCGGGGCAGGACGTCACCGCCGTGCCGGCGCATCATCGCCCGCGCCTCGGCATCGGCTATGCGCCGGAGGACCGGCGGCTCTTCGGCAGCTTCTCGGTCCAGGAGAACCTGCTGCTGCCCGCGCAGGTGCTGCAGTTGCCGGGACCGGAGCTGCGCCGCCGGCTCGATGCCGTGCTGACCCTGCTGCCCGAACTGCGGGAACTCGCGCCACGCCGCGCCGCCGGCCTGTCCGGCGGCCAGGGCAAGATGGTCGCCCTCGGCCGCGCGCTGATGGTGGGCACGCGCGCCGTGCTGCTGGACGAACCCTTCCAGGGCCTCGCCCCCGCGCTGGCGCTCCGCTACGCGGAGGCGCTGCGCCGTCTGCACGAGGGCCTGCCGGATGTCGCGATCCTGATCACGGAGAGCAACCCGGATCTGCTGCGCCCGCTGGTAGAAGCCAGCTTCGTCATCGAGCGCGGCGAGATCACCGCGGGCTGAGCCGCGGGTCACGCGGAAAATCACCCGCCATCCGCATGATTGCGTTCCTTTCGGCCCTCCTCCCAGTCTAGAACCGAAGCCTGCGGTAACGACCGCAGCCAATGGGAGGCCAAGAACATCATGAAACGTCCTGTCCGGGCGGCCGCACTGGCGGCTGCCTTCGCATTGATGTCGGGTACCGTGCAGGCACAGACGCAGACACTGACGATGGCCGTCGGTGCGCCGGTCACCTCGCTCGACCCGCACTATCACAACCTGGCGCCGAACAACGCGATGGCCGACACCATCTTCGATGCGCTGACGCATCGCGATGCGCAGGCGCGGCTGATTCCGGGCCTTGCGGAGAGCTGGAGAACGGTGAGCGACGACACCTGGGAGTTCAGGCTCCGCTCCGGTGTCCGCTTTCACAACGGCAGCGAATTCACGGCGGAAGACGTCGCCTTCACCCTGCAGCGCGTGCCCGATGTGCCGAACAGCCCTTCCTCCTTCGCCACCTATGTCCGTGCGGTGAAGGGGGTGGAGATCGTGGATCCGCTGACGATCCGCCTCTCCACGGACGGCCCCTATCCGCTGCTGGCGAGCGATCTCGCCTCCGTGCGGATACTGGACAAGCAGACGCACGAGGGGATGACGACGGAGGATTTCAACAGCGGCAAGGCGGCGATCGGCACGGGTCCCTATCGCTTCGTCTCCTTCCAGCCCGGCAGCCGGATCGAACTGGCGCGCAACGATGCCTATTGGGGCGGCAAGCCGGCCTGGCAGCGGGTGACCGAGCGCATCATCGACAATGACGCCTCGCGCACCGCCGCGCTGCTGGCGGGCGATGTGGAGTTCATCGACCAGGTGCCGACCACCGACGTCGCCAGGCTGCGCCGCGACCCGCGGGTGCAGATCTCGGAGGTGCAGGGCCTGCGCATCATCTACCTGCATCTCGACCATATGCGCATCGGCTCCTCGCCCGGGATCACCGGCAATGACGGCCGGCCGCTGGACCGCAACCCGCTGAAGGACCTGCGCGTGCGACGCGCACTGTCCCTCGCCATCGACCGCGAGGCGATCGTCGAGCGGGTGATGGAGGGCACGGCAGTCCCTTCCGGCCAGTTCCTGCCGCCCGGCACCTACAGCCACATTCCCGGCCGCGAGCCGCCGCGCGCCGACCCCGACGCGGCAAAGAGACTGCTGACGGAGGCGGGCTATCCTGACGGCTTCCGCATCGTCCTGGCGGGGCCGAACAACCGCTACATCAACGATGCGCGCATCGTCCAGGCGATCGCCCAGATGTGGACGCGCGTGGGCGTGCAGACCGAGGTCCAGGCGCAGCCCTGGTCAGCCTTCGTCAGCCGTGCCGGCAAGCAGGAGTTCAGCGCCTTCCTCGTCGGCTGGGGTTCGAGCAGCGGCGAGGCCTCGTCGCCACTCCGTGCGCTGGTCGCGACCTATGACCGCTCCAAAGGCTGGGGTGCATCCAACCGCGGCCGCTACAGCAATCCGGAGGTGGACCGCCTGCTGAGCCAGGCATTGCAAACGCTGGACGACGAGAAGCGCGAACAGGTGCTGATCGAGGCGCAGCGCGTCGCGCTCGACGATGTCGGCGTCATCCCGCTCCATTTCCAGAAGAATGTCTGGGCGATGCGCCCGGGCCTGGCGCACACGCCGCGGGCGGATGAGCTGACGCGGCCGGAGGATGTCCGCCCGGCCCAGGCTTCCGCATCGCGCTGAGCGGCGGGCGGGGTCGTTCCGCGGCCCCGCTCCTCGCCTGCCCCGCATCCCGGCGCCACTCGCCAGCGCGGCACGGCAGCGTATGCTGGCGCCGCACTGCGCGGGAGAGGAACGGGGCCATGGCGCCACGCATCGGATATCTGCTGCCGACACGCGAACGTGTCATGGAGGGCCAGCCGGAAGTGCCCCCCCTGCTGGCCCTGGCCGAGCGCGCCGAGGGCCTCGGTTTCGATTCCGTCTGGGTCGGCGATTCCGTCCTCGCCCGTCCGCGGCACGACCCGATCACTCTGCTCGCCGCGATCGCCGCCCGCACCCGGCGCGTGGAGATGGGCACGGCGGTGCTGCTGCCCGCGCTGCGCAACCCGGTGCTGCTGGCGCACCAGTTCGCCACCCTCGACCGCATCGCCGAGGGGCGGCTTATCCTCGGCGTCGGCAGTGCCTCCGATGTGCAGAACATCCGCGAGGAGTTCGAAGCCGCCGGCGTGCCCTGGGAGAAGCGTCTCGGCCGCATGCTGGAGGGACTCCGGCTCTGCCGCGCCCTCTGGGCCGGCGGGCAGGTGGAATGGCAAGGGCGCTGGAGGGTGCGCAACGCCAGCCTCGGCCTGACGCCGCACCGCCCTGGCGGCCCGCCCATCTGGATCGCCGGCGCCTCTCCCGCCGCCATTGAGCGTGTGGGCCGGCATTTCCACGGCTGGTTCCCGAACAGTCACACCCCGGCCGACTACGCCGCGACCTGGGCACAGATGCGGGAGGCCGCGCGCGCCGCCGGTCGCGACCCGGCGGCGCTGACCGGTGCGGCCTATCTGACGCTTGCCATCGACGAGGACGCGGCGCGGGCGAGTGAGCGGCTGGACCGTTTCATGGCGCACTACTACGGCCAGCGGCCGGATGTGATGCGGAAGAAGCAGGTCTGCTACGCGGGGCCGCTCGCCGGGGCGCGCGACTGGCTCGCCGCCTATGCCGCCGCCGGCGCCGGTCATCTGGTGCTGCGCTTCGCCGGCGAGCACGAACGACACCTCGACCTCGTCGCGGGCATCCGCAGCGATATCGGCCGCTGAACCAGGAATGCAGCCCATGCGCATCGAGATCCTCTGCACCGGCGACGAGATCCTCACCGGCAAGACGGTCAACACCAACTACAGCTACATCGCCACGCGGCTGGTGGAATTCGGCCTTGGCGTCCACTGGGGCACGACGGTCGGCGACGATCGCGAGAGCCTGCTGCTGGCCTTCCGCCAGGCGGCGGAACGCGCCGATGCGGTGATCGTGAATGGCGGGCTCGGTCCCACCGTGGACGACCTGTCGCAGGAGGTTGCCGCGCAGGCGGCTGGCGTTCCCCTGGTGCTGCACGAGCCCTGGCTCGCGCGCATGGAATCCTTCTACGCCCGGCGCAACCGTGTGATGCCGGCCAACAACCGCAAGCAGGCCATGCTGCCGGAGGGAGCCGAGTTCATCGACAACCCGATCGGCACCGCCTGCGGCTTCGCCGTCGATGTCGGCAAGACACGCTTCTACTTCACCCCCGGCGTTCCGCGCGAGATGCGACGCATGGTGGACGAGCAGATCATCCCGCGCCTGCTGGCCCGCGCCGGAATGCGGCAGGCGACGCGGCTCAAGCGCTTCCACTCCTTCGGCATCGGCGAGTCGCGCGCCGATGAGCTGCTGGCAGGCATCGAGGCGATGGCACCGGACGGTCGCGTGAAGCTCGGCTTCCAGTCGCACTATCCGCAGCTCGAGACCAAGCTCGCCGCCCGCGGCGCGGACCAGACGGAGATCGACCGCATGCTTGCGCCGATCGAGGCCGAGGTGCGCCGCCGCCTCGGCAACTTCATCCTGGCCGAGGACGGTGCCACGCCGGAGAGCGTGGTGCTCGAGGCGCTGCGCGCCCAGGGCGGCACGCTCGCCCTGGCGGAAACCCTCACCGGCGGCGGCATCGCGGCACGGCTGGCACCGCTGCCGGGTGCAGAGGCGCTGTTCCGCCGCGGCCTGGTCGCCCGCGACCTCGGCCAGCTCCGCAACGCGCTGGGACTGCCGGAGACGGACGGCGCCGCAGTCTCCCCTGCCCTGGCGACCGAGGCCGCCACGGCACTGTGCGCACGAAGCGGAGCGAGCCATGCGCTGGCGGTGCTGATCGCGCTGGACGACGGCCCCGACCGCATGGAGACAGGTGGCACCATCTGCATCGGCATCGCCGATGCCCGGGGCAGCGTCAGCCGCGAGGCACGCCTGCTGGGCGGGCGGGAATGGGTCCGGCTCGGCGCCATGGAGCTCGGCCTGGACTGTCTGCGCCGGCGGTTGCTGGGGCTGCCGGTGGACGAGCGCATCGATTTCGAGAGGCGCTGAGGCAGTCGCCCCCGGGCGACTGCCGCCACCAGCCTTCGGTGAGGATCCTGGCTGCACGCGCGGCCATCCGTACGTCGCCGTCACCCCCACACGCTTCGTCGCGCGCGAGGAACACGCGATGACGGACGGGCCGCCCTGGGGCGGCCCGTCCCGTTCAGGCCCCGGTTGGCGCCGGCACCCGCGCGGGCGAGGCCGTGCCCGCGCCGCCCGTCCAGGCCACCTGCCCTACCCTGTCGCAGGCGGTGCACACCGGCTTCCAGGATGCCTGCTCGGCGCCGCAATGGCCGCAGCGCCAGCGCGGCTCGGCGGGCGCGGTCGCCGCCTCGCGCAGCCAGCGCGCCTGGGCGGCACGTGTCTCCGGCGTGTCGCCGTGCTCCGCTTCCTCCAGCTCCGCCAGCATCAGATAGGCACGGCGATCGGCCTGACCCTCGCGCTGCAGGGCCTCCAGCGCGGTGCGCGCCCGCCCGGTGAGTCCCGCATCCAGCGCGGCGCGGGCCAGGAGCAGGCGGCTCTCGGGATGCTCCGGGTTGCGCCGGGTTAGCGTCTCCACCGCCTTCACCCGCATCAGCGGATCCGCCTCGTCGGCGAGATAGGGCTCGGCCAGCGCCGGGTGCGGCGCCTTGCTCCAGGCATCCTCCAGCACACCGCGGGCGCGACGCGGATTGCCGTTCTCCCGCAGCCGCCGGGCATGGGCGAGAGCGGCCGGGGTGAAGCCCGGGTCCGCGGTATAGGCCTGGCGCTCCAGCTCGGCGGCCTTCTCGGGCTCGGGCTCCTGCTCGGCTGCGGCGAGGGCGAGGGCGGCGCGCGGCGCGTCGGGTGGCGAGAGCGTCAGCGCCTCGCGCCAGTCGCGGGTCTGCAGCGCCAGCCGGGCACGTTCCTCGCGCAGCCAGGCGGCGCCGGGCTGCGCCGCCTCCGCCTCGCGCGCAAGGGCAAGGGCAGCATCCCAGTCACCCTTGGCCATGGCCTGGCGCAGCAGGCCGCGCAGGCCGAGGAAGCGGGCATCCTCGCGCTGCGCGAGGGCGCGGAACACCTCCTCCGCCGCCTGCTCGCGCCCGGCCATGCGCTCGGCCTCGGCCGCCAGCAGCAGGGTCTGCGGCGTGTCGCCCAGCGCGGCGCGGGCCTTGCGCACCGCGATACGCGCCTGGTCGCCCGTACCGGCGGCGAGCGCCACCAGGGCGCGCGTCACCGCAGCGTCACCCTCGCGCCGCTTGCGCGCGGCGCGGCGGGCACGGATCCGCCCGGGCCAGCGGCGCAACGCGCCCACCAGGGAGGACAGGGCAAGCAGCACCACCACGCCCGCGGCCAGGATGACCAGGGCGATCGGGAAGCTGGTGGCGATGAAGGTCTCGCCCACGCGGATTTCCACCGTGCCGCCGAGATCGGCCAGCCAGAAGGCCGCGACGACGCCGATGGCGAGGACGAGAAGGATGAAGATGGCGCGGCGCATCGGCTCAGCCCGCCGCCATCTGGCGCAGCGCGGTCCGGGCCGCGAGCAGCGCCTGGGCCTGGTCGATCCAGCCCTTCATCGCCTGCCGAGGCTCGGGCGGCAGCTTCTCCAGGTGCTGCACCGCCTGCTCCAGATCGCCGGCCTCCAGCGCGCGGCGGGCGCGCTCGATCGGCTGCTCGATCGCGTCGCCCCAGACCACCTGCTCGCCGCGGCGGATGGTGACGAGGCCGCCGAGCCGCGCCAGCGCCGATTCCGCCACGCCTCCCGGCTCGCCACCCGGGCTCACCGCGGGGTCGGAGACGGCACGGGCGGCGCGCACCGCGTCCTCGAAGCTCAGGCGCAGCGATGCCTCGGTCGGTGGTGCGCTCTGGGCGAAGCGGGCAAGAGCCTGCGGCGGGTTGTCCAGGCGCTGCAGGGTCGGCCCGAGCGGCTGGCCGCCGGCCAGCGCCGCGCGCACCGCGTCGAGCGCGGCGAGCCGGGTCGCCTGGCTGGCGGTGGCCGAGAGGCGCTGCTGCGCCTCCTCGACCGCGGCGATCCTCTGGCCGAGCTGCTGCTGCAGCGTGCCGAGCCGCTGCTCCATCGCCTGCTCGGCCGTTGCCATGCGCTGCTGAGCCATCTGCTGCACCTCGGTCGCGCGTTGCTCGGCGGCGCGGGCGATCTCCTGCTGGCGCGCGCCGACCGCCTCGACGCGCTCGGCGACCTGCGCGAGGCGGCCGGAAAGCTGCTCCACCGACTGCCGCGTGGGGACAGCGGCGGGATCGAAGGCCGGGCGGCCCTCCAGCGCCTGCAGGCGGCGCTCGGCTGCGGCGATCTGCTGCTCGAGCGGATGGATATCGGGCGGCGCTGGGCGGTTCTCGGCAGCCTGGATGCGGCGCTCTGCTGCGTTCAGCCGTTCGACGAGTCCCGAGACCTGCTGCTCGAGCGGGCGGATATCGGGCGGCGCCGGCCGCTGCTCCATCGCCCGCAGCCGTCCCTCGACCTCGGCAAGTTGCGAGAGGCGCTGTTCCAGGCCCGCCAGCGACTGCACCCGCGGCACCAGGCCCGCAGTCTGCTCTGTCAGCGAGTCCAGCCGCTCCTCGATGCGCGCGAGCCGCGCCTCGTCCGCCGCGGCCGACTGGCTGGCCCGCGGCGTGGCCCAGAGCCACCACAGTGCCAGCAGCAGCACGACGCCGCCGATGCCGATCATGGCGGCGGCGGGATCAAGCCGGAGACTCCGCTGCGGCGGGGACACGGGCGGAGGGGTGGGCCGGGCGGGTCCGCCGGAGGGCGGCGTGGCCGGGGTCTCGGGGGTGTCGCTCATGATGCCTCCGTTTATCGTGGGCCCAGCAGATGCAGCAATGCGTCCTGGTCGGGGCTCTCGGCGACGCGCACGGCGCGCCAGGCATGCGGCGCGGCCGCCGCGGCGACGGCAGCGGCGACCCTGGGGCTGATGGCCAGCGCCTCCATCTCACCCGCCGAGGCCTCCAACCCGGCCGCCCGCAGCGCGGCCATCGCGCATGCCGCCGAGCGCGGGGAGAAGAACAGCGCAGCGGCGACCTCACCCCCGGCCAGGGCTGCCCGGGCCGGCGCTGGCAACCCGGCGACCGGGGCGGCGGCGTAGGCGATCCGGCGCAGCACGCGAAAGCCCTGCGCCCGGAGGGCGGCGGCGAGGTCGAGGCCATAACGCTCGCCCACGGCCAGCAGCAGCGGCCCCGCCGCGGGATCAAGCCGCGCGGCCACCAGCGCCGCCAGCGCCGCCGCGTCGCCGGCGGCGGCAGTCACCCGGCAGAAGCCCCGTGCCCGCGCCTCGGCCGCCGTCGCCTCCCCTACCGCAAGCACCGGCAGGGCGCGCGGCGCCACCCCACCCAGCGCGCGGGCGGCGGCGCGGCTGGTCAGCAGCAGTGCCTGGACGCGCGGCAGCGCCGTGGCGCGCGGCGCCAGCACCAGCGCCGGCGCCAGCACCGGCCGCCAACCGAGGCCGGCCAGCCGCTGCGCAGTCTCGCTCGCGCCCGGCTCGGGCCGGGTCACCAGGATGGCGTCCCTCATGCGGTTCACCCTCCTCCCGGCCGGCGGGATCAGGCGAAGATATCGGCAGGGCTGTCGGCGCGCAGGCTGCGGCCGAGCTCCGCGCCCAGCCGCACCGCGTCCCGGGCCTGACCCACAAGGGAGCGCTTCAGCAGGAAGGATCCATCCGCACGGGCGACCAGGCCCGTCAGGTGCAGCGCACCCTCCGGCAGGAGCCGGGCATGGCCCCCGATCGGCGTACGGCAGGAGCCGTCCAGCGCGGCAAGCAGGGCGCGCTCCGCCGTGCTGACCGCGAGTGCCTCGCGATCCTCGATGGCGGAGAGGAGTTCGTGCAGCTCGACGTCGTCCGCGCGCACCGTGATCCCGACGATGCCCTGGCCGGCGGCCGGCACCATTGCCTCCGGGTCCAGCACCACCGTCGCCTGCGCCTCCAGACCGAGGCGGCGGAGCCCGGCCAGGGCGAGCAGGCTGGCCTCGACCTGGCCCTCCCTCACCTTGTCCAGCCGCGTCTGCACGTTGCCGCGCAGCAGGGAAACGCAGAGATCCGGCCGCGCCGCCAGCAGCTGCGCCTGCCGCCGCAGGGAGGCGGTGCCGATGCGTGCCGCCGGCGGCAGCGCGGCCCAGGGCGCCGCCGGGTCCACGCCCGCGGCGAGCGCCGGCGCAAGGATCAGCGCGTCGCGCGCGTCCTCGCGCTTCAGGGTGCAGGCAAGCACGATGCCTGGCGGCAGCTCGGTCTCGAGGTCCTTCAGGCTGTGGACGGCGAAATCCACCCGCCCGTCCAGCAGCGCCTCGTGGATCTCCTTGGCGAAGAGCCCCTTCCCACCGATATCGGCCAGCCGGCGGTCCTGGATGCGGTCACCGGAGGTGGTGATGACATGCTCCTCGAAGGCCTCCACCTCCTGCAGCACCGGGCAGAAGCGCGAAATGATCGAGAGGAAGTGCCTGGTCTGCCAGAGAGCGAGGGGCGACCCTCGCGTCCCGACGCGTAGCGGCAGGCTGGGACGATGGCGCTTGACCGGGGAGTGGCCGCCTGGATGGGCATGGGCGAGACCGATCATCGGCCCCGGCTGACGCTCTGTTTGTTCACGTGTCATGAAAACGATGCAGGGTCCTTGCGGAGTCCATGGAAAGCAACGGCATCAACGCGGCCCGGCCGGGCGGGATGGCTGAAACGGGTCCCGTGCTCGGCCTTGAGTCGAGCTGCGACGAGACGGCGGCGGCCGTGCTGCGCGCGGACGGGACGATACTCGCCGAGGCGGTGCTGAGCCAGGAGCGGGAGCATGCACCCTTCGGCGGCGTGGTGCCGGAGATAGCCGCCCGCGCGCATCTCGACCACCTGCCCCGCCTGGTGCAGCAGGTAATGGCGGAGGCGGGGCTCGGCTTCGGCGATCTCGCCGGCATCGCCGCCACCTCGGGTCCCGGCCTGATCGGCGGGCTGATCGTGGGCGCCTCCTTCGGCAAGGGGGTGGCGATCGCGCATGGCCTGCCCTTCGTTGCGGTGAACCATCTGGAGGCGCACGCCCTGACCGCGCGGCTGCCCGGGCTGGTGCCGGGTGGGGCGAGCTTTCCCTACCTGCTGCTGCTGGTCTCGGGCGGGCATTGCCAGTGCGTGGCCGTCGAAGGGGTGGGACGCTACCGGCGCCTCGGCGGCACGCTGGACGACGCGGTGGGCGAGGCCTTCGACAAGGTGGCCAAGCTGCTCGGCCTGCCCTGGCCGGGCGGGCCGGCGCTGGAAGCCATGGCGCGTGCGGGCGACCCGGCGCGCTTCGCGCTGCCGCGGCCGTTGCTGGGCCGGCCGGGCTGCGACTTCTCCTTCAGCGGGCTGAAGACCGCCGCGGCGCAGGTGGTGGCACGCTTCCCCGCGGGCGCGATGCTGGAGCGCGACCGTGCCGACCTCGCCGCCTCCTTCCAGGCGGCGGTGGCGGCGGTGCTGGCCGACCGCACGGCGCATGCGCTGGCGCTGATGCCCGGCGCGACGGCGCTGGTGGTGGCCGGCGGCGTGGCGGCCAATGCCACCGTGCGCACGGCGCTCGCCGCCGAGGCGGCGCGGCGTGACGTGCCGCTGGTGGCGCCCCCCATCCGGCTCTGCACCGACAATGCCGTGATGGTCGCCTGGGCGGGCATCGAGCGGCTGCGCCTGGGCCTGACCGATCCGCTGGACCATGCCCCGCGCCCGCGCTGGCCGCTGGAGACGCTGACGGCGGCCTGAGGGGCGGCTTGCAAGCGCTGGCGGGGTGATATGGGCTGGGAGCTACGCACCCGCCCTGAGGGCGGCTATGGCGTAGCCGGCGCCGGCATCCGGCTGACCGCTGCACGCTCCTCGGCGATCCGTCCTGCCAGCACCCGCGCCGCCGGCAGCGCGATCTCGCAGCACAGCCCCTGCTGTTGCCACAGCATCACCAGCCGACCGCCGAGCTGCCCGCGCACGGTCGTGTCGATGACACGGGAGCCGAAGCCCCGCCGCCCGGGGGGCGCCAGCACGGGCGGACCGCCCTCCTCCTGCCAGCGCAGGTGGAGTTCCTGCCCCTCCAGCCGCCAGGAGAGGATCACCCGCCCCCCCGGCGCGGAGAGCGCCCCGTGCTTGGCCGCATTCGTTGCCAGCTCATGCAGCACCATCGCCAGCGGCTGGACCGCGAGCGATACCAGCGCGACCGGTTCTCCTTCCAGGCACACCGTGCCGGGCGGGAAGGAGGCAAGCTCGCGCTCCGCCACCGCACGCAGTTCGGCACTGACCCAGCCGCCATCCGCCAGCAGCGTGTGCACCCGCGACAGTGCCGCCACCCGCTGCTCGACCGAGGCGATGAAAGCCGCCGGCTCGTCACGCCGTGCCAGGCGCAGAACGGACTGCACCACGGCGAGGGTGTTCTTGGCCCGGTGGTCCACCTCCCGCGCCAGCAGAGCGCGGCGCTGTTCCGCCTCCCGGCGCTCGGTGATGTCCTGGGCGACCCCGGCGACGCGCCGTGCGCGTCCGGTCAGCGGATCGCGCTCGCTTGCCGCGCCGTAGGAGGCGATCCAGCTCCAGCCCATGACCGGCGGGTGGCGGCACACGCGGAACTCCGCGGCGAACATCGCTGCATAGCCGGCCACCAGCGCATCGAAGCGCGAACGCACCTCGGGCCGGTCCTCGGGATGGATCCTGGACAGCCAGTCTTCAAAGCCGAATTCCGGAGATGTCGGCGCGGCGAAGGCCTCGTCGGGGCGTCCGCGCCGGCTGCCGACATCACGCACGACGTCGTACTCCCAGGTGGACAACCGCGCCGCCTCCACCGCCAGGCGCAGGCGCTGCTCCCGCTCGGCGACGGCCTGGGCGGCGCGGCGGCGTTCGTCCACATCCTCGATCACACCCACCCATTCGATCGGCGGCCCGTCGTCCGAGGGCACCGGCACGCCGCGGGCGCGCACCCAGCGCCAGGCACCATCGGCCGTGTGAATGCGAAATTCGACATCCGCCGGCGCATGCCCGGCCCGCGCGGCCGCCCAGGCGGCGACCGTGCCGGCCCGGTCCTCCGGATGGAGCATCGCCAGCCAGCCATCGCCACGCAGCTCCTCATCCGACTGGCCGGTCAGCTCCTTCCAGCCCTGGGATCCCAGGATCGCGCCCGAGATGCTGCCGCGCCAGACCACAAGCGCCCCGGCCTCGGCAAGCGCCCGGTAGCGCCGCTCGCCCTCCGCCAACCGTGCCATCGCCGCATCGCGTTCAGCCGCCGCTGCGGCCAGCGCCTCGGCGAGTTCCTCCACCTCACGCAGCGTCGGCCCGGTGCTGCCCGGTGCATCTTCCGGCGCAGCGCGCGGAGCGAGGCGCCGCAGCTCCTGCCGGATGCGCCGCGCGAGCAGCACCGCAACCGCGCCGCCGGCCAGCAGCAGCAGGAACGAGGTCGTGGCGACCTGGCCGAAGGCCTCCCACAGCGGTACCCGGAACACCGCATCCGGGGCCGAGAGCGCAATGGCGTAGCCGCTGCGGCGCGCATGGGCGAAGGCGAAGGTGGCGGGCCTGCCCTCCAGGGTCCGGGCATTCCCGATCATGCCCTCGCTTTCCTCGGCCAGGTGCGACAGGAAGGTCGGGTGCACGCGGCGGCCGATCCAGGCATGTTCCGAGGGACTGCTGGCGACGACCGCGCCGGTCCTATCCAGCAGCGTGGCCACCCTGTCCGGACCGATGCCGTCGCCGCCCTCCCTGAGCACCGCGCACAGCCGGTCGGGCGGCAGGATCGCAAGGATCACCGCCGTCGCCGGCCGCTCCATGGTCACCGGCACGGCAACGGTCACCGAAGGCGAGCCCGGCTCCTCGCCAGGCATCAGATTCCCGACCTGCGTCCGCCCGCTGTCGAGCGCAGCGTGAGCCACCGCCACCATGGACGCCGACGCACGCTGCTCGCCCGGCTGCCAAGCGGTGCTGAGCAGCACGCGCCCATCGGGCCCGGCAAGCGCGACCGTCGTATCGCCGAGCACGGCGGAGAGCGCCCGCATCTCCGTCTCCAGCGCGTGGAGATCGCCGCGCCGCAGGGCGGAGGAGGCGCCCAGAACCCGCAGCCCCGCTTCCACCCGCTCGAATTCGCGGTCCACCAGCAGCGCCAGCAGCCGCGCCTTGGCCAGGATCTGATCCTCCAGTCGCGCGCTGGCGATCTCATAGGCCTGCCGAACCGCCCCGACGGCCAGGATCGACAGCGGCAGGGCAACGACGGCGACCAGGAGAATGAGGCGGGCTCGGAGGCTGTCCGCGCGCGTCATCTGGCGCAGCGCCTCCAAGCGCTCGTGAAATGGCATCGAAGATATGATCGCACATCGGCTGGACCACGGCCCAGCTTCGCCTCTGACGCGACGGGCGGGCCGTATCACAAGGCCGAGAGCCAGATCCGACGGGAAGGCGCTGCATGGGGATCCGCACCCGATGGCGCCGCCGGCGCAACCGCCCTGCCGCCGCCGCGTTGGCCGGCGACGGCGCGAGGCGGAGGGATGCGGTGGAACGACTTGTGATGGCAGCCGGCACGGTCCCGGCGGCGCCTTTCGAGATCCCCGGCGCGACGGGGGATTTTCGCATCCAGATGCTGAACCAGGACACGGCCCGCGGCGTGGTGACCAGCATCGTCCACTTCCCGCCGGGCGGGTGGATTCCTGCGCACCGGCATCGTGCCGGTGCCGAGATGCATTACGTGCTGGAAGGAGACCTGATCGAGCACGGCGAGACCCTCGGTCCCGGCGCCTTCCTGACGCACCCGGCCGGAACGGTGCATGGTCCGCACGAAAGCCGCGGCGGGGCGAAGGTGCTGACCGTGCAGCAATGGCAGTCGCACGACGGCGACTTCGACTTCGAGCCGGCCGAGGAGACTACAGGCGCGCCCGAGGCGGAGCGCAGGACGACGGAAGCCTCCCTCGGCAAGGGCTACGGCTGAACGCCGCCCCACTGTTCTGAGAACGCGACGGCCGCGACCCGGTGCAGGCCCCGGCAGGTGGCCGCGCGGCGAACGAGCTTGCCGCGCACCACCGCCACGCCCGTGCTGCCCTCGCGGCTGCCGCGATGGATCCCGGGCGCCTTCTCGGCGCTGATGGAATCAATCCCGGTGACACAAGCGCACCCCGACCAAGGAGGCCCGCATGT
>Ga0180217_1002557_pt1 | contig 16642 bp, 6 predicted proteins | sample eDN3rd37CBELigOP_FD_128521 | JGI IMG/M metagenome (GOLD analysis project Ga0180217, IMG submission 128521) | Enriched Organic Plus compost microbial communities from Emeryville, California, USA - eDNA 3rd pass 37_C BE-Lig OP (version 2) (version 2) ... | reverse complement strand
GGCACTGGCACTGGCACTGGCACTGGCACTGGCACTGGCACTGACACTGACACGAGGGCCGTTCGGCGGCCGAATCACATCGACACCTCGTCGCCCTGCCCACGCCTAGCCTCCGTGGCTGCTCCACTAGCAGGAGCAGGCGTCGGGCTAGGAGTACTGGAGGGTTCGTCTCCTCACCCACACCTGGACCCCTGTGAGGAACACACGCTTCGACTTCAGCTCGAGGTGCGTGTCACGGAACCAAAAGCCTACAAAGATGAGATCGGACAGCCTCACTACTTCTATGGACTGCATATTCGAGGTAACGCCGCCGAGTGGCACATCGAACGCCGCCTAGAGGACTTTGTTGCTCTACGCGAGACACTCGTTCGAATATTCGGACCGGAGGCGGTACCACCGTTTACAACAGCGTCAACTCGAAACAGGCGACATCTGCTGCAGAACCCAAGCAGCCATGCGACTGTATCTATGGGCGCCGCTTCGACACCTCCTCAAGACCAAGTGTCTCAGATGTCACAGGTACCTCTTGGGGGTGAACTGCTCGAATCATGGTTGAGGTGCTTGTTCGCAAGTCGATCCGAGGTCAAGCTAGACGAGCTCAAGTTCCAGCAGATGTGTTATCCTGGCAGCACGATTCAGAGGCAGGACTCGGGACCAACGCAGGCGTCGTCAACAACGTACCGACGGGTGCCACTTGCCCGCTCACCCCCATTGCTCACATTTCTAAACGTGCCCAGCCGAGTAGCGTTCCGATTCCTTCCCCCAGCGATTGAGGAGTCATCACCTAAACTGCTTGTTGATGACGAGAATGATGCGGATTCTGTCGGGGACAGCATGGTAGTTGTTGGTCTAAATGACCTCGTATCCCCAGACGATAACGACACAGACTATGAAGAGACGGGAACGGTGGAGGCTCCTGGTGACGCAAATGATCTGGGTCGCGGAGACGACCATACAAGGACCGAGCGTCAAGTCCCAGGAGACCAGCAAGACCAGATGTCCCTGACTCACATGCTGAGCGCCCTGGAAGGGACAGGTCCTCTCCAACTCATGCACAGCACTTCTGACAGTGAGCTCAATACGAACCTGGCACGCGAGGCGGTCAAGCTTATAGATCAGCTTGGTAGGCTCGCCCAGGTTGCATCTAAACCCCATGATGGCTCGGGAAAATCGACCGCATGCTCCGTCCAGCTGAGCAGAACATCCCCTCACGATGCAGCGCTGCTGAGTCCTTCCAAATTGATCCGACTGTTGAGTCGAGGCCAACTCACAGGTTCATCCACCAGTGACCATGGATCAGAAACAGAACCTGAACTCGACCATCATGTCAGTACGGCATCACTACCCTCGTATGAGTTAGATTGGCCCGCGCCTCTACCTTTACCTGACGCCGATCAGCTCCACTCCTCGAGTCGGCCCCTCAAGTCACCTCAGTCACCTCGACATCACAACCTCACGCATTCTTCTACCCTGAGTCATGATGGATCAGGGCCACTACGGCCTCACAAACCCACAGCGACTCCTCGCCTGTCGTATTCATACCCATGTCTCAAAGACTTCGAAGTCCTCTGTACCCTAGGACGAGGTGGTTTTGGAGTCGTCCTATTGGTACGGCATAAGTCGACAAGTACCCTCCACGCGATGAAAGTGTATCTGCGTTCCAAAATGAGTCGAGATCGTGAATCAATTCTCAGAACACAAGCCGAGCGTCAGTTCCTGGGATCACTACAGCACCCGTTCATCGTCCAGCTGCATTATTCCTTCAAGACACGACTGCGATTGTACATGGTCATGGAGTATTGTCCTGGTGGAGACCTCAATAACCAGCTGTCCAAGCAGCCAAGCGGCCGGCTGCCCGAGAATAGGTTAAAGTTCTACGCCGCGCAGCTCGTGATTGCGCTGGGTTACTTACACTCTCTTGGAATCGTGTTCCGCGATCTAAAGCCCGAAAATGTGCTGATCAAAGAAGACGGCTACATTGCCCTGTCCGATTTTGGACTTGCTAAATACATCGGCAAGTACTCAGAAGCCACGATTCGCAGTCCATCCTCAATGGACAACGTCGGCTCGACGAGTGGAACCTCTGGACCACAAGCACCGCAGACCCGAAGCAGGACCCCTGTGGGTACGCCAGAATATACGGCACCAGAAATGGCTGGCTCGCAGCCGTATGGTTTTGGAGTGGACTGGTGGGCATTAGGAATCCTACTATATGAATGCGCCACGGGTCTGCCGCCATTCTTTGCCACCGCAGCCAACTGTCCTACACTTGATGCATTATCCAGAAGAGAGGCCATTTTCGAACAAATCCTCACCCAGTCTGTGCCACCACCTCGTGGCTGCTCTCAAAGCCTCGCTCAGCTCATCATGCGATTGTTGGAGAAAGAACCAAGTAAGCGCCTTGGAAGCCGCCACGCGGACCCTCACCTGAATGTGCAGGACATTATGAGCGACCCATTCTTCAGTGATATTAGATGGGGGCGGATCCTGTCCAAAGAGGAGGAGCCCCCGTACAAGCCTAGACTGACGCATCCTTTAGACGTGAGTTACTTTCCTGGCGCAAGCGTGACCACGAGAAACATGGCTAGTTACCGCGGCTCGTACTCTACAGATGCTGACTGGAGAGCCGATGTTGATCCATCTCCATATGCTTCCGCCGTCCATACCCCAGTGCATGCCTCATCTCCATCATTCGCAACTTTTTTTCCGCCGCCTATGTTGGGAGCAGGGAGCGAAAAGTCGTCCAATCCACCGCTCTTGTCCCCAGATGACCCAGTCAAGCGGAACTGGGATCACTCACCTATTATCGCGACTGTCACAAGCTCCGTGTCATCCACCTCAGAGACAAAGCAGCATCATCAGCCTGAGAGCCAGACTGCGGCAGAGCATTCTGGTCAGGATCAACAGGCCGTCCCGGTCAGGAATGTCGATCGGAAACCACAAAGAACATCAACGTCTACGTCGGAGACGCACCCTCACAACTTGTTTATTGATACCGGTAATGGGAATCATCACGCCCATGACATTACACGCACGCATGAAGTAACTCAAGATGGGAGACTAGTCATCAGTGGCACACTGGCTGGCTCCCCTGTACCAAGAGAGCCCTCCTTGTTATCTGAACGCAGGCTCGAGCGTTCGGGTCCGCACAATCATGGATCCACCATTCACCAGGGCCACCCTCATCAGTCCCATCATCCATCGCACCATCCATCGAACCACCCATCGAACCACCCATCGCACCATGCCAGTCACTCTCATCACCACCGTGGTTTTACTCACGGTGCTCCGCCCACATCATCACCTCCTTGCTTTCCCTCCACACCGCTGCTTGTGATGTCAATGTCGTACGATTCAAGCGAGTCTGGCTTGAGCGTTCACACCGGGCCAGAGAGCGTTCCATTTCACACAGGGCATGCTCATCCTGCACCTCAGCCCGTTAGCATCGTAGCCCGATCAACAGGCAGTGCCTCGGTGCGCTCCAAGCGTGGCCCGGCGATTGTCACTGAATTGCCGACGCATATCGTCGAGCTTCTTCGGGCTGCAGCAAGCGAGCCTCCCACACCGGAGGCAAACGTCAGTGATCAGGCCTCGGCTGCTATGGTAGCACCAACGACAACAACCACAACTACGGCCGCTGTGCCTGCAAACGCTGGCGCAGCACCCGCTACCATCACCACAGCATCTGTAACAACCAATGCGCCCACGCTGGCTGTGCACATGTCGAGTGCAGATTTCCCAGGTTTCACATACGTTCGCAAATCGCTACGAAGGCACTCCGGGATGAGCGGCAGTGGATCTGAAAGCCGCAGCTACTACGGTGGATGGAGCTGGGGAGGGCGATGAGTTGACCTTTCCGCGTGTGAACGCATCGTTTCATGAGTTATGTGAGGTTTTTCCCAGCTTTAGAGTGACGAGATCTATGACCCGCCGGAAACGGGTGGATGGAGAAGCCCAAGAGTTACTCTTAGCAACAACAGTATTTCTATAAAATAGCGCACTTTTCGAGGTGCTCTATAGTTTAACACTATATCATTCGATACATTAATCTTGAATAGGCCCACCTGAACGATTCACACGATGGCTACTGCCCCAACTGACGCGGCAGACATCGCCAATGTGGTCCACAAGAATCGATTCAACCTTAAGTCGGTCGTGTCGCAGAGCCGGGTACGGTTCCAGGACGGACGGTACGTATCAATGCATGTGATGCTTGTGCCAATCAGTCTGTGAAGCGAGATGTTCGAACTCCTATGTCGTGCCTGCAAATCGAGGCAAAGCCTCTCACTTACAAGCTCACTTGTGGGTGTCCTTTCTAGGTTCGACCTCGACCTGAGCTACATCACCAAGCAGATCATCGCCATGGGTCTGCCCGCCTGCAGCAAGATGGAGGTATGTTGGTTTTACCATGTGGTTAGCATAGTCCTGTGTTGGATTGCCGTGTATATGCCCTAGCAATGGGGTGAGACACGGTTCGGAGAGATCACACACTGCACTTAAAGTCAAGGCGAAGCGAATGTGGTTTGATGCCACGTCCAACGTTAGGCCTGGTGCCCCGCTTGTTCCCCGCACATTTGGCTTGTCTTCCACGTACGATCCGACTCATGCCATACGACTTATGTGTCTAATCTCCGACCACTAATATATGTAGAAAACCTTTCGAAACACGGAAGATGATGTCGCCGACATGCTGAACTACTATCACAAAGGCCGCTACATGATCTGGAACCTCTCGCAAAGGGCGTATACGTACTCGAAGTTCGATGATCAGGTCCTCGACTTTGGGTGGCCTGATCATCATGCACCCCCCTTACATATGACGTTTCAGATCTGTCAAGCGATGTCTTCGTGGATCAAAGCGGACCCCAAGAATGTCTGTGTCATCCACTGCAAAGCCGGAAAAGGACGCACTGGCTGTGTGATCTCCTGTTATCTCCTGTTCAGTGGCATGTTCGATGACCCTGATGACGCGATGGCATATTTTGCATATCGTCGTTCACTTGCCAAGGCAAGCAAAGGCGGCGTCACGATTCCCAGTCAGCGGCGTTACGTGCACTACTTTCACGAAATCCTGAAAGGTTACCGCCCAAATACGACTAAATTCCGGCTGCAGGCCGTGTTTTTCCACAACCCAACTCAATTCGACTCTAGCTACGGATGCAATCCATCCATTGAGATCTGCCGCGGAAACGAAGAGGTGATCTACTCGAGTAAATACGACAAGAGTAAGCGCTTGGATCCAAACTCGCCTGTCACAAAATGGACGCAGCTGAACATTGAGCTCCAAGGTGACTTCCTTGTCAGGGCTTTCCACCACGGACTTGTAACCAAGGAAAGCATGTTCCGATTCAATCTCCACACTGGTTTCTTCCAAGAAATGACTCTGGTGACGATGGAAAAGAAGGATCTGGATGATGCCTACAAGGATAGTCGCTTCCCTGACAATTTTAGAGTTGAAATGATCTTTGATGTAGTCAGGGATGCATCAAGTGAGACTACCCAAGCGCCTTGGGACGCGGTAGTTCAGAATCGTGAAAAGTACCTGCATCACATGGAGCAACTTATTTATCATGGTCGTCCGTTCGTACCACCCTCAGTCGAGGCGCAGCGAATCGCGGAAATCTTCTCCCCAGAAAAGCAAGTCGCATCATCAGTGACAACAGCTCGATATGCCAACATGGCGCTGCCCTTGGAATCCAAAGCAGTGACAGAAGCGAAAAGCCAAACAGGGAGTGCTTCGTCACCCCGTCCACTTCCTCCATTACCACAGCTGCCACCCAAGAAGAACCTTATGATAGCGGGTACTGCAACTGAGAGTAAGACTGTAGCAGGGGTCTCCTCCTCTACTGCTTCCTGTGTTCGGTCCCCAGAGGGTGAAGAGGGTCTTGTGCCTAGTCCTAGCACAGTCTATGCCTTTGCAAATCTGAACACACGCACGGCGTACGGGGAGGAATACGATGATGATGACGACGATGACGACGATGATGATGATGTTGATGACGACGATGATGATGACGATGGTGATGATGATGGTGGCATGGAGCCAGAGAACCCAGTGAATGGTTTTGAGAAGCGGGATGAGTCCAAGGCTCAAGCCGTCGACCCTCATTTCAATTCTGAAGAGAGCGACAATATTGAACACGACAACGATGAGGAAGACGATGGCGAGGAAGGGGATGGCCTCGCATCGCTACCTCCCCGATCACCCCTAGCGACTGCAGAAACGCGGACGGCACATAGGCTTCGATCGCCACCTACGATTCCTGCGTCACCCAAACACGTTCTTCCACCCTTGATGAATCTGCATCCTTCGTCCCAGGCCGCTGCAGACCAGGACGATAGTAATGCCCTCTCGAACGCTGACAACGAATCATCGGAATCAGACATTGAGAGCTCCCCACCCTCACAAAGCGTGGGTCCACCCTCGACCTTGAGTTTGCCCAGACAAGCAAGTTCACAAACGGCAGCAGCTTCACAACACAACGGACACGCACATGATGAGACTGAGCAACTGTTGACATCTGAAGTTGGTCAAAGTTCACCATCAGCGGTCCCTCCTCCGCTGCCTCCCCGAGCGGCCTCACTATCTATATCTAGAAGTCCCAAGATAAGCTCCCCGGTAATTGCTGCGTATCCCCCGCCACCGGTCCGCTCTACATCGGGATTGTTAACTGGTCTATCGACCGCCCCCAGCTCGCCACCCTCCCTGCCGACAGAATCCAAGCCTAAGCTCCCACCCAAGTCGCCATAGAGTCGAGTCTAAAGTTTCCAGCTCAACTCAACTCAGCGAAGCGATTAGTGTGTGTAATACAACCCTCCAGCATGCGACTGTGTGGATCTTACTCTCTTCGCGGGCGTGTCTCCTAGTGTATGCTCACGTCTCCCAACTGCACTCCCATGTCGGTGTACGTCGGTGTGCGATGTCGTGGCACCAACGCGGGGTGGATGGAGTCTTCAAATCTTTCGAGATTGCATATTTGTTGTATTCATGTATCTACCAAAGTGTGTATTGCACATGCAAGTAAATATTACAGGACGTAGATAATCCCGCATGACAGCCCGTGAGAGCTACCTTTTTGGCTCCAGGATACTCCGATCCGGCCAAACCGAACTCAACCTCGTCTCCAGCGTGTTCCAGCTCAGTGCACCCCTGAGTGAGACCGCCCGGCTCGCGGTGAGGTCCAGTCTGGCCGATCTGGGGCTCACTGAGGACGACCTCGACCGTCTGCGACGCGAGGTCTATGATGGATGTGGGCTCGGACTCCCTGGCGCAGGTGGCGCCGGGAGCAGGCCGACCATGACAACACAAGGTGTATCAGCGGCTGCCGCTGGAGCTGGAGTTGAGTGGGCTCGCATCACGCTGATCAGTCACAACGGCGTGCTGGAGTATCTGGGCCCTACTGACGTGCTCCAGAACCCCGCCATGCGCATCGAGCCGGAGGCGTTCCGTACCCGACTCCTGAGGGCACTGGTGGGTGAGACGGTCATGCCTGCTGCACATCCGAGCGGTGAGGACGGTACGACCCAGGCCAAGGGTCAGATATTGTCCCCGAGGTCAGCTGCATTACGGATGTTGCCGGCCCAGCTCATCATCGTGTCCAATGACACACAGGAGGGCCAACAAGGACTTGATGAACTGGTTGAGACCTCGGAGGCCGAGTCTAAGGAGACTGCTGCAGATTCCGGGGTAGAGCTTGTGGAGGATACTAACTACAACGCTAACACTAGCAGGCCAGTGGGCAGACAGGATTCCAATTTGGACCAAGTGGCAAGTCAGTCTATCGACCCAGGTTGTAAATTCGTGCTCAAGTTCACAGATACCACCGAGTCGAGACGTCTTGCAAAGACACTCAACTCGCGCGCGAATGGACAGGCAGCAGCTGAATCTCTTGTATGGTCACAGATACGCGAACGTGCAAATTTCGAGCCCATTCCTCTGGCCGTGATGGAGATTGTTGCTCATATCAGTGGAAGTCAAGTATTTTTCGTACATTTTCGGATACCACTATTTCGAAGACGCGACGCAGAAACCCGCCTCGGTGTAAAGCGGATATTGGACATGGCCGTCACTTTGCAACCCCTACTCTCCGCAGAGGCGTATCACTGGGAAAAGCAGGCCAAGATTGCAGAGATACGACTAGAGACTATCGAAGAGGAGCTGAGGAAAATGCCAAGCTATCGTTCGAGCACCACCACCATCGTCGATGCAAGAAGTCCTGATCAAGCAATTGATCTCACAGAAGCCTCAGATCAATCACGAATCATGGAAAGCACGAAGGACCCGTCAGAATGGGAAAGCCTCTACGCCGAAGACGATGATCAGGATATGAAGAGGCTTATCGACATGCTAGCACCATTGTTTAGATGTCCGCCATCCTCGCTGCTTGCGGATCCCAACAGGAGCGACACAGTGTCGCCTCTCGACGAAGGAAAAGCCCCAGCTGTATTTGATGCCGACTTTATGCATGCAATTGAGGCAATTCGAAAGTCCCGAAATACTCGAAAGCTCTCTTGGCTTGCATTGGAGAACCTGGTAGAACTCGAAAAGCGCCTGCGAACACTGCGGGCAGTTGAAAAGGAGCTGAATGAGCTGTTGGAGCATCGTCTCAAAGAGCGGCGAGCGGCGGTTCGAGAGTGGAATTTGACGAAGAACCAACGGAGTCAGCGCGATCCCGAACTGAAAACATCGGCGTCATCTAGCCACTCCTCAACATCGCAATCAACCACATCACCATTTGCTTCGAACCCAATGGCGACTGACGAAGACGAAGATGACCTGGACAGAACAGAATCACTTCCCAAGATGGGAAGCGCAGAACCGCTTGGTATGACGGCATTAAGCATGGATGTCGATGCTCTCTTTGGCATACGAGATGGAGATGCCAGCACGATGCAAACTGCAACATCCTCGTCGTCGTCGTCGTCGTCGTCTTCCGCATCGAGTTCGAGTTTGCCTCATTCGTCCGTTCGACGTCGGGGGCATGCGATCATTAGCAACACAGAAATCGACTCGATCTTTCAGCAAAGCCAGCAAGCATTGCCCTTCGCATCGTCACAAATTGACGTCGAGGCCCAAGCCCGACCAAGAGAGTCTCGCAAGGCGAACATGGGTGAGATTAGTGAGCCAGACGAAAGCCCCTTGCAAGCGGGATCGAACCCGACACAGAAATCGAGAATGGGTCGAAAACCTCCAAAAGATGCGTCTATTATGTCAAGCTTGCGGTAGTGGCAAGGTTAGTTCATGCGCTGAATTTGTTCGTTGAATTGCAAACAGTGTGAATTGACTTTGGGACAATAAAGTTGTCCGCGATTACGCAATCGTGCATGAGGACGATGGTGGTGATCTGGGTGCGAGGATATGGAGCTTACTAAGCTCTAGTACTCGAGGATCCGCTTGAGCTCCGGCGAAGTCTGCAGTGAAGTCCAAGCCGTGGCTGGCGCCGAGAATGGTTTGGAGCTTGAGATAAACGGGGAGTGCCTGGGGTTCTTGCGGCACTGATAATGCGCGAGGATTCGAAGCGGGACTCACATCGAGAGGACCGAGTTCGACGGTAAACACGTAAATCGATCCGTTTGTGAATGTAGTTAGATGTTTCCCATCGGCACTCCAAGCAACTCGGCTACCATAGCCCCTCCGCAACTTAACACGAGTCATCTCGACGCCTGAGCTGACATGCCAGATACTCAAAACGCCTTCATCTGTGACCACTGCGATATACTCGTCATTATGACTCCATGCTACATCCATCACACCACCGTCTAGGTCATTAAACGCCTTAACACGTGAAAAGCTGGGAGCCTTCCAGATTACGACCGATCGTCCTGCCTTGCCTGCCAGCAGCGATCCACTGGGACTGAAATACACACCCGTTGCATTTGTCGAGAGAACACTCTTTCGTCGCCCAGTGGCGACATCAAGCACAACGGCTGGGCCAGCGCTATTGGTGGATAGCGCAATAGCGCTACCATCTTTGTTCCAACTGATACCTTTGATTGTTACGCCAGTCGAGTGCCTTAGAATCTTTAATTCAGCACCATTGGCTGCACTGACGATGCGGACGACGCCGTCCGCCGTGCACCATGCAATATACTGCTCATCCGGACTTATGGCTACTGAGCTTGACCACACGTAATGAGGAACAGTCACATCTATCGATACATGGCCCAGACGATCAAGCTCGAGAACCTGCATTGCTTTCCTCTCTCGGAGAATGGCAAGGCGTCGAGAATCACGGGTCAAGCTCATATATCGGCAGGAAATATTGCCCACTAGCTGGCAGCGGCACTGACGTAAGGCAGTGTCCCAGAAGGCTACCTCATAGTCTCCACTCAAAATGATGTGGTTGCCGTCGTGTGTCGGGATCATTCCCTGGTGTTGGGATGATAGGCCATCAGTCCAGGCACAGCACTCTTGACCCGTTATTCTCCAGAGATACACTTCATTTCCACACGAGATCAGGGTTCCATTCGGACCCCAGAATAACCGATCAACATTGCCGCTGTGCCCTCGAAGCAACTCGAGGCAATTCCTGGTGGCAACATCATAGATGTAGATCTCTCCGCTGATTGTACCCACCGCGAGCAGCTTGCCATCAGGGCTTGTTGCGATGGTATTGGGGTATGGTGCCGAGTGGAAGATGGGACCAGCTTGCGCCGGCGCCGTGGAGATATTCCATTCTTGCACCGTTTCGAGATTCGCAATAAACAGACGAGTTCCATCAGAGCTGAAAGCGAGATCCTTTGTGGCTTCCTGTCCTTGGAGACCGGCAGTGGCCTGGTTTGATGCAATATCATATACCTGAACCCCTGCGTATCGAGAAACCGCCAGTCTTCGGCCGTCTTGACTAAAGACCACGTGTGACGTCCGTGTGGGAATCTTGGTCTTGAACTGCTTTGTGTTCATATCCCACAGGTAAATTCCATGTTCGTAGACTGGGGACGTTACCAACATGGTACCATCTGGGCTGAAAAATACTTTATACCCATCCGTCGTCTCTTGCTTAAGTCGATGGATGCATTTACCGTCTGATAGACTCCATATCTGAACACCGCTCGAGTAACTTCCCGATGCAAGGTACTTACCGCAGGGACTAAACGAGACAGCAATGACCCGCGAGCAGGAAAGCTGAAGCTTACACTGCCCAGTCTCACTTTCAATGATTGAGATACCATCTTCAGTACCCACGGCAAACAAGCTCCGATCGCGATTGAAATCGACGACTCCCCTCGGGCCGTTGAGCCGTGCGACGAGTCGTGTCTGAAGGCCTGTTAGGTTGGCTTCGTGCAGAGTGCTTCCATACAAAACGGCCTGGTACATGGTAGCGTGTGACAGGTCAGCTCCATTCAGGTTGCAATGCATAATCTGCGCGGAATTAAGATTGGCATACGGGACACGGATACCGCTCCAGTCCTGAACAGACCCAAACCTAAAGTTCAGAATTCCTCCTGCGCTACCAAAGTTGAGGACACTGATGGCATTGCTTGCAGCGGTAACGCGGCGCATATCTGCAATCGGATCATCCAGCTTTTCTCGCGATTGCAAGACAAGTTGAACAAATGAATTTTGTACCTCTTTAGGCGCGGCCGCTAAGAATTCTGCGTGCATCGAGAGGAAGTTGCGATACTGAGTGAATCGCGCCATTCCGAGACGTGTTGTGCAGTTATCAAGGGTAGATTCGGCAACTAACTTCATGTTGAAGCGCGTGCAGTAGTATTCCCAGACCGTGTTGTGGGCAAACTCCCAGGTCGTCTCGCTACTACGATAGATCGGAATGGCTTTCAGAACGAACGAGCGCTTTCGACCCTCTGGAGTTGTCGTGTCGGCGTAGAAAAATGGCGCAAATCTCGGATTCGATGCATCAATTTGAATCGGGCTATCATAGCCTGGACTCACAATTTCGGGACATTCCTTCGTTTCCTTGACTTCTTTCGTCTCGGGTTCGGCCTCGAGCCCATACTTCATTTCAAAAACAGTATTCGCGACCTGCTCGCAGAAGGCATGACACTCCTCAACAAAGTCTGACACCGTTTCATGACTCCAATCTACACGGTGCTGCAGACGTTGGACGGCTTCATGAATGTGCCGCTCGATTAGGGACCTGACTACAATCACGAGATGAATGTACTCGTTCGGAGTGGGGATTATAATATCACGGCCGTCCCGATTCCTGGTCTGAACAATTGCACTCCTGGTGTTATGGGCGCGATTGACTCGACTACAAACGAACCGTTCGAATTCAGCATGTTCGTCGACATCCTTCAGGTCTTCATCCTCCACGTCTCGATCATACTGAGAACCTTTGCCATCCTCTTCGGAGACATTAGCGGTTGGGGTTGTGGTCGAAGCGGTATCCACTGAGGCGCTGGGATTCGATTGCGGGGGATACGTCTTGGGAATAAGGGCCTTCACCTTGATGGCTTCACGCACCTCCGGGATCGTGAGCAGCCACGGGTACTTGAGCTCTGGAACATCCGCCTTAAGTTCATCGACGATGGTCTTGCGCTCGAATACCGAAAGCAGACGGCCTTGGTAACGAGTCCATTCTCGAAATGTAAGGTCGGCTCTCTCAAACGTGAGGTATGGAGGGAGATCGTCCTCATAGAGCGCTCTTCGAGGTCTTGGCACTTGGTTCTGCTGACTCGAGTCAGGGTCGGCTCTAGGCACAGAGGGGTGAACCGGGTCCAGGCGGTCGCGTACATACAAGTCGGACTTAGCAAGCTGGCTAAGTGAGGCGAATGACATGATAGGCCAGCTCGAAGGGCTAGAATCGCGAGTATTCAGGTTCAGGAAGATATCTTCTTTCGTGAGTAAAGTAGTGCTAGTGGGTAATAACTTCAGTTGAGGTCATCTCACTGATGTGTTACCCTCTACATAACCCTTACATACATTCACACTACTCAATGATACGTTTTACACTCACACACACGCACCAGATACCCCAATTGCAATGCTCTTCCCTCACACTCACGAATCCAGAATTCAGCTCTGAAACGCGCCGCGCGGGTTTCGCCCGTCTGTACGTCGGTACGCTCCGCGCAGCACGCTCTCAGCACGTGCGTGCAGACCCACAGCCCTTCTCCTGCTAGCCATTCGATCACACAGAGAAAGAATAATTCGGAACAATGTGTATTGGTTGTGAGCAAACACACAGGAGGGTGGTGATGAGTCAATGGGTTGAGGTGGTCTGGGAAGGTAGAATTAGAATAAGACGGGAGTCGTCCCCTGCGTCGTTGTGACTACTAAAGAGACTGAGAAAGCTGGGGGTTGAGTTGATCTGATTTGGTGTCAAACTAAACACTGGGCTGAGACATTACTGCGTTTAATGTAGTTCCACGGTACGATTGGGGGAGTTTGTGTGGGGTGGGACTGATGCGTAACACGCAGCAGACACTTTAGAGCTGAGAGACACCCTTGGCACCCTTGAGGACACCGATGATGCTCTCAGGTGCATACTTGGCAACCACATCAGGCTTGTGGAGCATATTGAACTCATCAGTAGCATCACGACCAGCGAAGAGGAGGATAGCCTGCTTGCCACCGGGGTGGTCATCGAGGAACTTGGTGACATCCAAGACCTGACCGTTGACGACGACCCAGCAGTCGTTCTCGGTGTTGTGCTTGGCAACATCCTCCATAGTGTACTCCTTGCTACCCTTGCCGGCAGCGGGAGCAGCTGCAGTAGAAGCAGCACTGGACTTAGGAGCAGCGAAGTCGTTACCTTCAGCCTCAGCAGCAGTCAAAGACTTGGCAGACTTGACCTCCTCAGTGGCCTCAGCTGCAGCAACGCCGGAGTCAGAACCATCCCAAGAGAGGTTGATAGTGGTGGACTTGGTGCTGGGGTTGACCTTGACATCAACCTTGAAAGGTGCAGCAGCACCAGCGACACCACCGGACTTGAGGAGCTTCTGCAACTGGAAGCGAGTAGCAGAGTTACCAGCGACACGGCCGAAGACGACGCAGTCGAGGAGGGAGGAGCCACCGAGACGGTTCTTACCGTGAGTTCCACCCATAACCTCACCAGCAGCGTAGAGACCAGGGATGGGGCCAGACTTGCCCTCAACCTCAGCAGCAGCGGAGACGAGGAGACCACCCATGCAGTAGTGGCGAACGGGGACGATGATAGCGACGTGGAAGAAGTCGTCCATAGTCCAAGGACCATTCTGGAAGTACTGCTTGCCGAAGGGGTCGTTCTTCTTCTCAGCGATAGCGTTGTACTCATCAAAGGTCTTCTTGAGCTGCTCAGGGCTGATGCCAATCTCCTTAGCGAGCTCAGCACCGTTAGCGCAGCGCTTCATGAGCTTGCGGCCGCAGTAGTGCTTGCAGTGCCACTCGATCTCATTCGAAGCCTTGCCGTTCAGGACGAGACGGTAAGGACCACGGTTCTGACGGATCATCTCACCCGAGACGTAGTCACGGCGACCAAGCTCATTGCAGAAGCGCTTGCCCTCCTTGTCAAGCATGAGACCACCGACACCACGAAGAGCCTCAGCAGCAAGGAACTTAACGGGGTTGTTGGGCTCATCGGGGTGGACGAGACCAGTGGGGTGAACCTGGACCTCCTCGATGTCCTTGAGCTCAGCACCGATCTTCATGGCCATCTTGATACCATCACCAGTGGCGTGAGGACCGTTGGTGGTAGGGTAGTCATAGATGTCAGGGCGGTACTTCTTGAGCAAGGAATCAGAGCCGAAGTCAGCAGCGTAACCACCAGTAGCGATGATAACAGGGCCGTATTCAGAGTAAGTCTTGCCGTTGTGCTCGTACTTGACACCGACGGTCTCACCGTTCTCAGTGATAAGCTCAGTAGCACGAGCCTTGACGATGACCTTTGCACGCTCGGGGTACTTCTCAGAGATCTGCTCGAGCTTCTCCATCAAAGCGTAAGTGATGGTCATACCAGGGAAGCGCTCCTTACCACGGTGAGTACGGGGGAAGGAGTGACCACCGAGACGAGAGACCAAGGAGAGATCCAAACCGAAGGCCGAGATGAGCCACTCGACAGCCGAAGCGGAGTCACCCGTGAGAACCTCAGCAAGAGGGTAGCTCTTGCCAAGCTTCGACGAGGCGATGGTGTCCTTAAGGAAAGCCTCAACCGAGTCGGGGATACCCTGAGCGATCTGAGTGCGAGTGAGAGCACCGTTGATACCAGAAGTAGCCTTGGTTGAGTTACCACCGAGGAAGGGGTTCTTCTCGAGCACGAGCACGTTACCACCACGCTCCAAGACAGTGTGTGCAGCGGAAAGGCCAGCGAGGCCACCACCGATCACGATGACTTTGTTGCCACGAGTAGACATCTTGAGGTTCAAAAATGGATCTATACGTAGATAATACACCGATCTTGCATTTGAGTTGGGTTTTTCGAGTCAACTTGAATACATCTTCACATCACTCCACTCTAAATGACGTCTTTCCATGTGATCTTCCAATGGAAAAAATCTTGTGGGGTCGTGTTTTGCGCCCTTTTCGCGCGCGTGCCCTCGTGTCGCGCATAAAACGCCCCGCTGGCTCGATGGCGCGCGTCGCGTTGTGGGCAACGCGCGGGGAGCAACGCCTGCATAATATGCTTGCGCGGGGTAAGTCGTCCGAAAATGTCCCAAACCGCGGCGTTTCAGGGCGTCAAGAGGACATCAAGGTTTGGGTATAATTGATTATAATATGCGTTATAGCGATGATTTGTGTGGATAGAAAGAATATTAATCGATATATACCACGTATAATAATCATTACCACGCATAATATCCCAACCCGTAACGTCCCATCATCACTTCTAACACATTCAATACTATCCGATTCTGACCCTTTTGAGAGGAAAAAGGCGGCCTTTTAGCCGGATGCGGCTAGAAAAAATCAGACTTCCAACCAATGACGTCTTTCGCCGGGAGGGGGCCGGACGCGGGCCGCAGCGCGCGCGGGACGAAAGAAGATGCCAACCGCACTCAGCACACACGCTCCAGCACCCCTGCCACGCACTCTGGACATTTTTTCGCAGCCACATAACCGCCCTGCACCACTCAAACCCTCCGGAGATTCCAGCCTGCGCAAGACTCCAGGCTGGGCATTCGGGTCCGACACGAGCGAGGCGCGCGGTGTTGCGGGACTGGCGACTGAAGAGGGCATTGCGGAGTGTCTGTCTGTACGTGGAATGATCAGTCCAGGTCCGGCCGAAGGCATCTGAGGTCCAGGGTGACACCTGCGAGACGGGCGCCCTCGCCGCCCGCGTCACCACAAGTGCAGTCGGTTTGGCACATTTCCTTGCGTTCAGAAGATATTTTGGGACATCAAATGTCCACGCCACAAATTTTGTTATCGCCCCGCAAATGCTTTCGCTAAGCTTTGTGGAGAGAGGAACTGCTTCGTACCATCTTGTGTAGGCATCGACCATTACCAGAAATATTTTATCCGGGAATGGCGCCGGGAAAAAGGCCAGATCAGCATGGATCTCTTCAGCTGGTCTCGTAGCCTGTGACTGATACCCCGGCAAATCGTCCTGAAGTTTCGTTTTCGCACAGGCTCTACAATGAGCTCGATGTTGCCAATCATACGGAAGTGTATCCTCTGATATACCCCGCAATTGGCCAAGCTTTACTGCTTCCCTGATTATTCTTGTTGACAGGTGTGCGCAGGTCCTGTGCGCTATAATTG
>Ga0180217_1002554_pt1 | contig 16656 bp, 13 predicted proteins | sample eDN3rd37CBELigOP_FD_128521 | JGI IMG/M metagenome (GOLD analysis project Ga0180217, IMG submission 128521) | Enriched Organic Plus compost microbial communities from Emeryville, California, USA - eDNA 3rd pass 37_C BE-Lig OP (version 2) (version 2) ... | reverse complement strand
GTGGCCTTCGCCCTCGCGCTCGCGGAATTCGCTCCTCGAGACCTTGAACCACTGGCACCAGCACGTCGACGCGTCCCGGACGACCCGGAAGACCGATTCGACATCCGGCCACGGCGCCTCATGGACCTCGCGAATGCGGATCTCGCTCGTCGCGCTCACGGCGCCACGCTACCGGCGATAGCCTTCCGTCGGAGGGACCCACGATGACGACGACGTCCGCGCAACCCGCACCCCTGCCCGCCGGCGCTTCGGGACCCGTCGGGCCCGACGGGGAACGGATCCGCATCCGCGGGCCGCTGCGGCGACTCCTCATCTGGCTCGCCCCCGCGAACTTCGCGATCTACGTGCTGTGGGGCGCGATCCCGAGCGTCCTCCTCCCGATCCAGGTCGCCGCGGTCGACGAGGCCGGGAAGGTCGCGAATCTCGCGGTCGTCTCGACGATCGGCGCATTCGCCGCGATGATCGCGCAGCCGATCGCGGGGGCGCTGAGCGACCGGACGCGGTCCCGGTTCGGCCGCCGGGCGCCGTGGATGGTGGCGGGCGCGCTCGTCGGCGGGCTCGCGCTCATCGGCATGTCGCTCGCGAACGGCATCGTCCAGATCGTCATCGCGTGGACGTGCGTGCAGATCGCGTTCAACTTCGCGCAGGGCCCGCTCACGGCGATCCTCCCCGACCGCGTGCCTCGCGCCGTCCGCGGCACGTTCGCCGCCGTCGCGGGTCTCGCGATGATGTTCGGCGCGGTCGGCGGGCAGGTCCTCGGCGCGGCGTTCGCGGAGGCGATCGGCGTCGGCTACGTCCTCCTCGCGGGCATCGCGCTCGTCGCGATCACGCTCTTCGTCGTCGTCAACCGCGAGGCGCCGAGCACCGACGCGCCGCGGGAGCGGTTCGTCCTCCTCGACTTCGTCCGGACGTTCTGGGTGAACCCGATCGCGCATCCCGACTTCTTCTGGGCGTTCACGGGCCGGTTCCTCCTGTACGTCGCGTACTTCGGCGTCACCGCGTACAACCTCTACCTCCTCCAGGACTACATCGGCCTCGGCGACGAGGCGCCCGGCTTCGTCGCGCTCCTCGCGCTCACCGGGCTCCTCGCGATGCTCCCCGCGATCGGCGTCTCCGGACCGCTCTCCGACCGGCTCGGTCGGCGCAAGATCTTCGTCTTCGCGTCGTCGGTCATCGTCGGTCTCGGCCTCGTCGTGCCTTGGTTCGTCCCGACCATCACGGGCATGTTCGTCATGGCGGCGCTCATGGGCCTCGGCTTCGGCGCGTTCCAGGCCGTCGACCAGGCGCTCATCACCGAGGTCCTCCCGGACGCGAAGGACTACGCGAAGGACCTCGGCGTCGTGAACATCGCGGCGACGCTCCCGCAGACGATCGCACCCGCGCTCGCCGGGGCGATCGTGTGGTTCTTCGGGTTCGGCGCGCTCTTCCCCGTCGGCATCGTCCTCGCCGTGCTCGGCGCGCTCGCCGTGTTCCTCATCAAATCGGTGCGCTGATTCCCGCTAGCCTTTCGTCGTGACGGACGAGACGCTCATCCCCTCCCGACGGAACCGGCGCGCCGCCCGCGGTGTCGCCGCGCTCATCTTCGCGAGCCGCTGGCTCCAGGCGCCGCTCTACGTCGGCCTCATCATCGCGCAGCTCGTGTACGTCATCGTCTTCGGCATCGACCTCGCCCACCTCATCGAGGGCGTGTGGCTCGGGATCGTCGACCCCGAGCACCACCCGATGAGCGAGGCGACGATCATGCTCACGGTCCTCGGTCTCATCGACGTCGTCATGATCGCGAACCTGCTCATCATGGTCATCATCGGCGGCTACGAGATCTTCGTGTCCCGCATCGACGTGACGGGCCACCCCGACGAGCCCGACTGGCTCTCGCACGTCAACGCGAACGTCCTCAAGGTCAAGCTCGCGATCTCGATCATCTCGATCTCCTCGATCCACCTCCTCGCGACGTTCATCGAGGTCGGCGCGCTCCCGTTCCAAGGCACGCTCGAAGGCGACGACACGCACGCCCGCTACACGCTCACGGGCGTCATCATGCAGGTGACGATCCACCTCGCGTTCATCGTCTCCGCGGTCGCGCTCGCCTGGATCGATCGCGTCACCGAGCGCGCCGCGCCGCGCCGCTACGGGGCCGACCCCGCGTCGCCCGCGCCCGCCGGGGCGGTCACGCACTGAGGCGACTCGTCCCTCGCCGCTGCTACTCGGCGGAGCGCTCGCGGCGCGATGTGCGCCAGACGACGAATGCGGCGTCCGCGTTGAGGAGGAGGATCGCGACGCCGACGACGAGGTCGAGCCACCCGGTCGGCCACCACAGCGCGAAGATCGCGACGGCGATGATCGCGACGTTCGCGACGAGGTCGTTGCGGGTCGAGAGCCACGCCGCCTTCGTCAGGCTCGAGTCGTCCGTCCGATGCCGGGCGAGCAGGAGCGCGCTCGCGACGTTGACGACGAGCGCGCCGCCGGCCGTGAGCGCCATCGCGATCGACTCCGGCGGGCTCGGATCGAGGACCTTGAGGACCGCGAGCCACACGGCGGCGACCGAGGGCAGGAGGATGAGCCACGCGAGCACCGTCCCGACGGCAGCGCGCCGCCTCGCGCTCCATGCGGCCGCGAAGAAGATGAGGAGGTTGACGCTCCCGTCCTCGAGCAGGTCGATGCCGTCCGCGATGAGCGAGACCGAGCCGATCGACAGCGCGAGGGCGCCCTCGACGACGAAATACGCGAGATTGAGGACCGCGACCCAGAGGACGGCTCGACGGAACGCGTCCGGCGGACTCACCCTCTCGAGTCGAGACCGGTCGGCGCGGCTCCGGCAGGAGCGCCGTCTTGCGCCGGTGGCGGGGCCCCAACGGCCGTGGTGGGCGGGGTCGCGGGCGAGCCCGCGGTCGGCTCCGCCTTCTGCTTCGACTTCCGATCGAAGAGGCCGCCGATGAACTGCCACCCCGCGTAGGCGAAGAGCAGCACGGCGAGGCCGATGACGAGCCACGTCTTGCCACCGCCGCCCACCGCGTTGTTGAGCCAGCCGATCCACGGGAGGCTGTACCACACGCGACCCATGACCTGCTCGGCGATGACCGGATTCTCGTCGGCGACGCCGTTGTTGTCGCCCTTCGTCGTGAACGTGATCGCGCCGCTCGTCGAGCTCGACACCGCGACGACGCGGTGCGTGATGTACTCGGGGACACCGGGAGCGATCTGGTAGGTGATGACGTCGCCGATGCGGATCTCCTCCGGCTCCGCCGGCTGCACGATGACGAGCGTTCCGGGAGGGTAGGCGGGCTCCATCGAGCGCGTGAGAACCGTCAGCGGCGTCGAGTTCGTGAGCCACGGGACGACGATGACGAGCGCCGCGATCGCGACGACGACCAGGAGCAACCCCCCGCTCACGCCCGCGGCGAGGTACGCCCAGACGCTCTTCTCTTTCGGCGCCGTCCCGGCGCCGTCTCGCTGTCGCCTCATCGAGGTCCCCCCGTTTCGCGTGTCTCGCCCCAGCGCCGCTGAGCGGCGAGTCGTGTCGTCGCCCCGGCGAGTGCTGCACCGAGCAGTACCAGGATGGCGTACTCCTCCCACCATTGCACGGTGTTGTACCCCGCGCGCGAGCCCGAGCCGCCGTCTCCGCCATCCGACGGCTCGAGCAGGAGCGCCCCGCCGCCGATCGACCCCGTCGTGGGGGCGGCGATCGGGCCGGAGGGCGCGCCCGACGCTTCCCCGCTGCCGCCGCCCGAGCGTCCCGAGCCGCCAGAGCTGCCTGAACCTCCCGTGCCGCCGTCCGAGCCGGGGTCTCCGCTGCCGCCGCCCGGGTGCGATCCGGTGCCGATCGGACCGATCGTCAGCGAGCCGTCGCACAGGGGTGCCCCCGCCGCGTTCATGTCGATCTCGCTCAGCTCCGCGATGAAGTGCAGCTCGGCGCCCTCGTCCTGCGCGGTCGTCCCGGAGACGCTCGCCCGGAAACCGAGCGTGGTGTCCACGCGGACGATCGCGCCGCCGGGGAGGGGCGAGGTCCGGTCGAGGAGATCCGTGCACACGAGCCCGTCCGCACCGAGCGTCGAGGTGCCGCCGGATGCGCCGTTGAACGTGCTCCCGACGGCCGTGAACTCCATCGAGTCGGCGAGGTCCTCGTGCGTCACGATGAGCTGGGAGAGGCCGACGCGGATCCAGCGCGACTCGCTCGTCGCGTTCCGGACGAAGAACGTGCCTCGGATCGAGTCGCCCGGAACGAGGACCTGATCGGTCGGAAAGACGGAGCCGCGGAGTGACGGGGACCAGGAGACGCCGTCGAAGCTGAACAGGAGCGCGGTCTCGGCCCGCGCCGGCGCCGCCGGGGCGAGTGCCGCGCCGATCGCGATCGCCGCACCGGCGAGGACGCCGATCACGCCGCGTCGAGCGAGTCTCGCGAGTCCCCCGGGCCGAGCGGCCGTCATGCCGAGCACTGGAGCTGGTACTGCGGGTACCCCGACCAGGGTGCGGGCGTCACGAAGACGACCCTCGTGTCCCGCTGCGCATAGGCGTGCCATGACACGCCGCCGTCGACGCTCTGCTCGACGCGGAGGGTCTGCGGTCCGACGAGCGCCGAGAGCTGCGACTGGCTGTTCTGGATGCTGTACCCGATCTGCGGGTTGTAGCCCTGGCCGGGGTTCGTCTCCCCGATCAGCGTGCTCCCGAGGTACATGCGATACCTCGCGACGGCGGCGTACGGCTGACTGTTGTTCGGGTTCGTGATGTTGTTCTGCGTCGTGAGGATCTGGACCGACCACATGTGAGGGCCGACTTGGTTGTTCGAAAGGTCGTTGCAGGCGACGACCGCTCCGCTCGGCACCGGGTTCGCAGGGGGTGCGGTGGGCTCGGTGCAGTGGATCTCGATGTCGCTCGCGGGGTTGATCGGCCGGAGCCACACCGTCATCGGCTGCGTGATCTGCGTCCACTCGCCGTGGTTCGTGATCTGCTGCCAGATCGTCGCCTGCACGGCTTGCGAGAACTGTCCGTTGCCGTGCGCCGCATACCAGGCCTCGACCCAGTCGCCGCTCGTGTCGTTCTTGTTCACGTGGATGCCGCTCGAGTCGGTGTCGTGTCCGTTGGTGTGCGTCGTGAACTGCCCCGCCGTCGTCACCCCGTCGAAGCGGAGCTCGAAGCGCACTTCGCCCTCGTAGTGCCAACTGCGCGGCCAGCGGAACTCCCGCTCGGTCGTGCTGCCTCCGCACGTCATCGCGTAGCCGTTCGGGTGGCTCTCGCGTGTCCCGTCGAGCGGGACGCTCTCGTCGTAGCTCACGACGGGCATCGGGCGGCCGTGCAGTTGGAAGCGGAATCCCTGCGAATCCGCGCCGGTCTGGCAAGTCGCTGCGACGAGGCGCTGCACTCCGCTCCAGAGGTCCGGCCCGACGGTGATGCACACGGGCTGGCTCGAGGTGTCGACGAGGGTCGTCGAGACGAGGCGATACGTTCCATCGCCGCGGCTCTCGATCATCCACCGCTGATGGGGATAGGTCGACTCGTCGGCGATCTGGTTGACGATCTCGCCCCCGACGGTCGAGGCCGTCCACCGAGGCGTATCGGTCTGGTCGAACTCGTCGACGTTCGCGTTGTTGAGGATCCACCACTGCTGCGGGCTCGTGCCGGGTACGGGGACGAGCCGCCACTGGCTGTTCCAGCCGTCGGCGCACTGCGGTCGTCCGTCGGTCGCGGGGTTCGGCCACGGGTCGCCGGGGATCCACTGCTGCTGCCCCGCGCCTGCGGATTCGATGCCGCGCGCGCCGACTGTGCCCGGGAATCGCCCTGGCTGGGGATTGGCGCCGGCCTTGCAGATGCCGCCCAGGTATTCGTAGACGGGTTCGAGGGGCGTGCCGATGTTGCGGACGTTGTCGAACCAGTACCGCCCGATCGGGCTCTGGAAGAGGAGCGAGAGATCCTCGGTGAGGACGTGCTGCCGCACCACGAGAGGCTGTTCGGCCGCCGCCACCGCGTCCGAGTCCGAGCGCACGGTCCAGTTCGCCTGGACCACCGCGTCGTCCACGTCGGAGTAGGCGAGCGCCGTCTGGATGCCGAGGTCGATCCAGGTCGTCCCGAACGGACCAATGCTGGACTCGGGGAGCCACGTCTCGATGCACAGCGTGACCGATTGCCCTGGGGTGAGCGTGGCGGGGGCCGATCCGCCGAGTGAGGCGCTCTCGAAGGTCGTCGACCCGGAAGCGAGGGTCTCGGCGGGCTCGGCGCTCGGAAGACACGAGGCGGTGTCCGCGACGACGCGCGCGCCGACTCGCAGGACGTCTTTGAGGAGGACCGCGGGCAGCGGCGACTCGGCGTCGAGGCTCTCGCCGACCTTCGAGATCGTCACCGAGTACCGCGCGTCGCGCGTGCCGGTGTTCGTGACGATGACCGCGCCCGCGTTCGCGTAGACGTCGTAGGCCTCGTCGTACCCCGTTGAGAGCCCGTCCGAGGCGTGCGTGCCGACGAACGCTACGCCGGTCTCCGCAGCGGTCGCGGTCCCGTCGACGCCGAGCGCCTCGGAGACCGCGGCATAGGCGACGCCCGCGCCCGCGAGCGTGAGGAACGCGAGCGCGCCAGCGAGCGGGGCGAGGAGTCTGGCGTTCACCGGAGCGTCTCCCCTTGGAGGACGATCTGGAACTCGGCGCCGTCCCCCGGCAGGGCGTCGGTCGTCGCGGTGATCTGGACGCACAGGGTCGCGCTCGTCGCTCCGTCCAGTACGCCGAGGTCGAGGGCGGTCTCCGGGCTCGTGAATGCGGGCCCTGTGAGTGCGCCGGGGGTGCAGCTCGGCGGATCGATCGCGAGTCGGACCTCGAAGCTCGGGTCGACGTCGTCGATCGTCGCCGTGATCTCGAGGTCGGCCGTGCCGGAGTTCCGCAGCTGGATCGCGGTCGCCTGCGATTCGAGGGGGAGGAGGTTGAGCGCCTCGACGTGCGCCGTCGTGATCGTGGCCGGTTCGAACTCGAGACCGACGGTGCCGGAGTTCAAGCCGTCGCCGATGATCGGCGCATCGTGCTGCCACAGGGCGTACGTGCCGCCCGAGCCGAGGACGCCGAGCGTGAGGGCCGCGCCGACCGCGGCGGCGACGCCGAGGGCGCTCCGCCCGGAGCGGCGGATGCGCTCGAGGCGGCGCCGACGGGCGCGCGGGGAGACGGCCTGGCGCTGGAGCGCGAACGCCCCCGCGCGCGCTTGCGCGCGCGAAGGACGCGCGTGGCGACCGGCCATGGTTCTCACTCGCCTCTCGGGTAGGGCGATCGGGTGGAGCACCGTCGCGAGCGCGTCAAGGGACGGCTCGCGACGCGAACGCGAGGCCGTGCCGGGATCGCCTGGATCCCGGCACGGCCGAGGGCTCAGCTCTCGAGGAGCACGACCTGCTGCAGGACGAGGTCGACGTCGCCGAGCGAGAAGCCGTCCTCGATGTCCTGGAAGTCGAGGTCGTCGGCGTCGAACGACACGACGATGCCGGCGCTCAGCGTCGCCTGGACGCCGCCGGGGTCGTTCGAATCGACGTGGTACACGGGCGTGCCCGCGGCGATCGGAGAGCCGTTGCTGAAGGTGTCGGTCCCAGGCGTCGTCCCCGCGGGGATGGTTGCACCGAGCACCGCGCTCGGGGTCGTCGTCTCGAGGAGCTCGGTCGACACCGAGTAGCCGTTGACCGCCGCCTCGCCGTCGAGCGAGCTGCCGAGCGTGAAGTAGAGGTCGCCGCCCTCGGCCTCGAGCTCGACGCCGTCGATGACGTAGATGAGCTCGTCCTCCGGGACGACGAGGTAGGTGTCGACATCGACTTCGAGGCCCGAGGCCGCATAGTCGGTGAGGGGAAGCCCCTCCTCGTAGAAGTACCACGCGCCGCTGTACCCGCCGACGGGCACATTCGAGAGGTGGAGCTGGCCGCTGCTGATGGTGTCAGTCGTGTTCAGATCGGCCGACTGATTCCACAGCGCGAACGTTCCGGCTCCGCCGAGGAGCAGCAGGACAGCGGCGCCGGCGGCGATCGCGCCCTTGGCGTTTCTGTTCATGGACGATTCGATTCCTTCCGGGCGCGGGCATGCCAATAGGCACGCGTATTCGTGGCACCCATTCGGGGGACGGGTTCGGGTTTGGTGACGCAATTCGGGTTCTCGAGCACCCGAAATGGCCGGAGAGCCAGAGGCGTCCGCGCTTCGGGTTTTCGCAGACAGACCGAGCGGTCCGTCCTGAATCATGATAGCGGCTCACGTTTGTCGAGAGCGCCGATTCCACGTACCCCAAGCGGGGGACTCCCGCACGGGGGACACCGCCGTGAGGGGACGCGCGGTCAGTGCAATTCGGTGCCGCGGCGCGTCGCGGAAAGCGCGATGAGGAGCGTCGCGATGAGAATCGCGTCGCCGAAGACGCGCATTCCCGCGACACCGAATCCGCCGAGGTCGATAATCGCCGACGGGTCGCGGGCGAGTGTCGCGGTCGCGAGCACGGCGAAACCGAAGAGCGAGAATCCGAGCACGAGCGGCACTCGCGCCCCGAATGGATAGCGCGCGGAACTCGCGTTCGCGATCGCGTTGCCGGAGATGAGATTCCACACCTGTCCGAAGAGGACGACGGCGATCGTCGAGGTCCCGACGATCGCGGCGAGCGGGTCCGCGAGGACGTCGCGGTGCGCGAAGAGCGCCGCGGCGAGGACCGCGACCGTGAGGGCGGCGAAGCACACCGCCGTGAGCGACCGGCGCACGAGGAGCCACGCGATCGCGGCGAGCGGCACGAGCGTCGCCGCGAGCGACACGGTCGCCGACGACCAGTTGAACGCGTCGACTCCGGTGACGCCGGCGAGCCCGATCGCGATGTTCATGAGCGCCGCGACGACGAGGAACTCCGGCGTCGTCCGGCTGCCGCGTCGCGCGAGGACGAGCGCGAGCGCGATGAGCAGGACGCCGCCCGCGGCACGCGCGGCGCTGATCGCGAGGGACGTGCTCATCGCGTCCTGGAGCGCGGACGCCCACTCGAGCGCCGCGAGCGGCACACCCGTGAACTGGGCGACGAGCGCGGCCATCTGGACGACCGAGCTGAGGATGACGGGGTGCGTGACGGCGGCGACGGCGATCGCGACGGTCCCCGACGTCGAGAGGAGGTCGGCGACGCCGGAATGCCCGCTCGCGGCGCGCAAGCGGACGACGAGCGCCCACAGTCCGCCCGCGATCGCGATCGTCGCGAGCACGACCGCGAGCGACGCGAGCCGCTCCTCGAGCGGGCGCTCCGGGTCGGCGATCCACCCGCCGATGTCGATGCCGCGCCACGCGATCGCGAGGACGAAGACGATGCCGACGGCGATTCGGCCGAAGCGCTCGCGCAGCACCGCCACGCCCCACAGCGCGGTCGACGACGCGAGCTCGGCGACGCCGGCGCCCGCGGCCATGATCGTCGGGATCGCGAAGAGCGCGAGCGTCGCGAGGAGGAGCGAGAGGATGACGGGAGCGAAGTCGAAGCCGAGCGCCCGCGAGGAACCGGCGATGACCGCGACGTCGACGATGAGCGCCGTGTACACGATCGCGGCGACGACGGGGAACTCCCACCACGCCCAGGCGCGGCGCCCGCGGATCGCGACGAGCGCGACGATCCCGGCGGCAGCGGCGAGCGAGACGGCGCGGGCGACGAGCGACGTGTCGGGGAGCGCCGCGAGCTGGATCGTCAGGACGATGACGACCGTGATCGTCCAGCGCAGCCACGGTGCCGCGTGGATCGCGCCGCTCTGGACGAGCGCGAGCGACAGACCGACGAGCGCGAAGACGACCCAGAGGACGGCGCGCGGGAGCACGACGTCGAGCGCGCCCGTGCCGGCGGCGAGCGGGAACGATTCGCGCAGTGCCCCTGCCGCGAGCGTGAGCGTGATCGCGACGGCGATGCCCGCGTAGGCGACGATCGCGACGGGCGCGAGTCCCCTCGGCCATCCGCTGTCGCGCACGAAGCCCTCCCGGACCGGGTCGACGAGCACGCGCGTGACGAGCTCGACGATGGTCCGTCCCGCGTCGCGGAGGGGCGCTCGCGTCGTCGCCGCGTCCTCGGCGATCACGCCCGCGGGGCCCGTCATCGGGGCTCCAGCGCGGTCGCCGAGTGGTCGCTCGCGGTGATCCACACGCCGTCCGGGCGCGGCACGAGCGCTCGCGCGATGTCGGAGGCGACCGGGTCGAGCGCGATCCGCGAGACGGCGGAGTCGCGCGCGTCGAGCACGATCGCGGCCGCCGGGCCGAGCACGACGGCGATGTCCCCGCGGGCCTCGAGGTCGACGTCGTCGCCGAGGAACGACATCGTCGTACGACCGGTGTCATCAAGCAGGAATGCGCCCTCGGCGCTCAGGACGACGGTCCTGTGCTCGAGGACCGCGAGCCCGTAGTACGGGCCGCTCGTGTCCGCCGACCAGGCCTTCGTCGCTCCTTCTTCGGCGAGGTCGAGCGCGACGAGCGTCCCGTCCTCGAGCGCGGCGACGAGCCGTTCCCCTGCGGCGTCGAGGAGCGTCGGCGCCCCGAGCTCGACCGTCCACCGCTCGTCGCCGTCGGCGAGCGAGAGCGCGTGGAGGGTCCCGTCGCGATCGGCGGCGAGCACGACGTCGCCCGTGACGCTCGCCGCCGCCGTCGCGTCGGCGCCGAGGGCGTGCGACCACAGCGCCTCGCCGGTGGCGGCGTCGACCCGCCGCACCTCGCCGTCGAGCGCGACGACGACGAGCGCGCCGTCGCCGTCGGGCGTGATCCCCGTGACGACGTCGGCGAACTCCGTCCGCCAGAGCCGCACGCCGCGCTCGTCGTACGCGACGAGGCCGCGCCTCGATGTCGCGGCGACGATGATGTCGCCCACCGCGGCGAGCTCGATGATCTCGCCGCCGGGGTGCGCCGTCCACGCGCGCTCGACGGCGCCGCCAGCGGGCGCCCATGCTTCGAGATCGACGCCGACGATGAATGCCGTGACGCCGGATGCGGTCGTGACACCGTCCGCCGCGATCGGCTGCAGGCCGTCGTTCGCCCCGAACATCGGATCCTGCGCGACGAACTCGACAGGACGCGGCGACCACGACGACGCGTCCCGCCACGAGGGGGGCGCGGCGCTCGCGGCGCCCGGGTCGGCGGTGACGGCGCCGTTCACGAGGGCGCGCGACGTCGACCGGCTCGCGCCGCCGTCCCACGTCGACTCCACCGCGCCCTCGCCAGGGCACCACGTGGATCGGTCGTCCGACTCGAGGATGACCTCGCCGTTCGAGGGGTCGACGAGCTCGAGGTGCTGCGTCACCTCGATGCAGCCGGCGTCGCCGTCGGCGATCGAACCGCTCGACCGGTAGCGCAAGAGGTCGGCCGGGAGCGCCGTGCCCTCCTCCGCCCACGTCGCGCCCGCCACGGGATCGGCGGGGAGCGAGAGGAGCCCGGGCTCGAAGACGAACCCGGTGTCCCGGCCGGTGACGGCGAGCAGCCGCAGTCCCGAGCCGTCGATGCGGTACAGCTCGGTGAGCTGCGCGAGCTCGCCGCGCACATCGCTGCGGGTGAGGCGGTAGAAGTGGGCGGTGTCGAGCGCCGCCTCGCCTTCGTCCCCGAGCGCCGAGAAGATCGCGTTCGCGGGGATCGTCGGCGCCCCGAGGAGGAGCTGCGGGCCGATCGAGCGCGTCGCCTCGACGACCTCGATCGCCCCGTCCGACTGCTCCACGAGCGTCGCGGCCCCGTCCTCGAGGAGGAACGCCTCGACCGGCAGCCCGAGCGTCGTGACGGGCGGACGGTCGGCGATCGCGAGCCCGGAGACTCCGGCGGCGACGACGCCGACGACCCCGAGCCACGCCGCCCACGGCGCTACGCTCGGTCCATCGGCCACTCGCCGATGCTAGCCAGGACGAGGGGGTCTGCAGCGCATGGACGCGGACGCGATTATCGTCGGGGCCGGACTCGCCGGTCTCACGGCGGCGTGCGAGCTCATCGACGCGGGCAAGCGCGTCGTCATCGTCGACCAGGAGAACGCGCACAATCTCGGCGGTCAGGCGTACTGGTCGTTCGGCGGGATCTTCCTCGTCGATTCGCCCGCGCAGCGGCGCCTCGGCGTGCGCGACTCGGTCGAGCTCGCGTGGCAGGACTGGCAGGGCGCGGCGCGGTGGGACCGGCTCGACGGGGAGCTCGCGGCGGACGAATGGGCGCGGCGCTGGGGGCGCGCGTACGTCGAGTGGGCGGCGACGGAGAAGCGCGCCTGGCTCCTGCAGCAGGGCGTCCGGTTCACCCCGATGGTCGGCTGGGCAGAGCGCGGGGGCGCGGGCGCGCTCGGCCACGGGAACTCCGTCCCGCGATTCCACGTCGCGTGGGGGACCGGCACGGGCGTGAGCGAGCCCTTCGCGGATCGCGTGCGCGCCGCCGTCGGCGAGGGGCGCGTTCGCATCCTGCACCGCCACCGCGTCGAGGAGCTCGTGCTCGAGGGCGGCGCCGTGACGGGCGTGAGCGGCGCGATCCTCGCCGATGACGACTCGCCGCGAGGCGTCGCCTCCTCGCGCGAGCGCGTCGGCGCGTTCTCGCTCTCCGCCCCGGCCGTGCTCATCGCGACGGGCGGGATCGGCGGCAACCACGACCTCGTCCGGCAATGGTGGCCGGCGGAGCTCGGCGGGGCGCCGGAGTCGATGGTGACGGGAGTCCCCGCATACGTGGACGGCTCGGGCATCGAGGTCGCCGAGGCGGCGGGCGCCCGAACCGTCAATCGCGACCGGATGTGGCACTACACGGAAGGCATCCGGAACCACTCGCCGGTGTGGCCCGGGCACGGGATCCGCATCCTCCCGGGTCCATCGTCGATGTGGTTCGACGCGCTCGGGCGCCGCCTCCCCGCGCCGCTCTTCCCGGGGTACGACACGCGCGCGACGCTCCAGCACCTGCGCACCGACCCGGAGCTCTTCGGTCACGACCACTCGTGGTTCGTCCTGTCGCAGCGGATCATCGAGAAGGAGTTCGCGCTTTCCGGCTCGGAGCAGAACCCCGACATCACGAACCGCGACATCGGCCTGCTCATCCGGGCGCGGCTCGGGAGGGGCGCGCCCGGGCCCGTCGAGACCTTCAAGCGCCAGGGCGCCGATTTCGTCGTCGCCGACTCGCTCGACGAGCTCGTGCGCGGCATGAACGGGGTCGCGGGCTCCGACCTGTTGAGCGTCGCGGGGCTGCGGCGCGAGATCGAGGCGCGCGACGCCGAGCTGGCGAACGCGTTCACGAAGGACGCCCAGGTCATGGGCATTCACAACGCGCGTCGCTACCGAGGCGACCGGCTCATGCGCGTCGCGAAGCCCCACCGCATCCTCGATGCGGCTGCGGGGCCGCTCATCGGCGTGCGCCTGAGCATCCTGACGAGGAAGTCGCTCGGCGGCCTGCAGACCGACCTCGAATCGCGCGTCCTGCGACCCGACGGCTCGGTGCTCCCCGGTCTGTGGGCGGCGGGCGAGGCGGCGGGCTTCGGCGGCGGCGGGCTGCACGGCTGCAGCGCCCTCGAGGGGACGTTCCTCGGCGGATGCCTGTTCAGCGGACGAGCGGCCGGTCGGTCGATGGCGGCATGACCACCGCCTTGAACCACGACGCCTCCGGGAGGCGCGCGAGGAGCGGTCCCGCGACGATCGTCATGAGCACGTACGCGGTCGTGAACGGCAGGAGCTGCGGCGCGACGCCCGCCGTGACGGCGATCCCCGCGATGACGATCGAGAACTCGCCGCGCGGCGTGAGCGAGAAGCCTGCGCGCCAGCGCCCCAGGACGCCGACGCCCGCGCGGCGCGCCGCGATGTAGCCGGTCAGGACCTTCGTCGCGATCGTGACGATCGCGAGCGCCGCGGCCGGCAGGAGGACCGGCGGGAGGTCCGCGGGATCGGTCGCGATCCCGAAATACACGAAGAAGAGCGCCGCGAACACGTCGCGGAGGGGCGTCAGCACGCGCTCCGCCTGCTCCGCGACCTGGCCGGAGATCGCGATGCCGACGAGGAACGCGCCGACCGCGGAGGAGACGTTGAGCTGGGCGGCCAGTCCGGCGACGAGGATCGTCAGGCCGAGGACGCCGATGAGGAGCGACTCGAGGTGGTGGATCGAGAAGACCCTCGAGATCTGCTTCCCGAAGCGCAGCGCGACGACGAGGATGACGAGCACGGCCGTCACCGAGATCGCGACGGCGATCGCGGCCTCCTGGAGGGCCTCGCCGATGACCAGTGCGGAGAGCACGGGGAGGTAGAACGCCATCGCGAGGTCCTCGATGACGAGGACCGAGAGGACCGACGGCGTCTCGCGGTTCCCGAGGCGGCCGAGGTCGCGGAGGAGCTTCGCGACGACCCCGGAGGAGGAGACCCAGGTCACGCCCGCGAGCGCGAGCGCGCCGAGCGGCCCCCAGCCGAGGAGCAGCGCGAATGCGGCGCCGGGCAGCGCGTTGAGCACACCGTCCCACAGGCCGTCCCACCTTGCGCTCCGCAGTCCGTTGACGAGCTCGCGAGGCGAGTACTCGAGGCCGAGCATGACGAGCAGGAGCACGACGCCGAGCTCCGCGCCGATCTCGAAGAAGTCGAGCGCCTCGCCGCTCAGCGGCACGAGCCCGCCCGTGCCGACGAGGAGCCCCGCGACGAGGTAGAGCGGGATGGGGGAGACGCCGATCCGGTTCGCGACCCGCGCGAGCACGCTCAGCGTGAGCAGGAGCGCACCGACCTCGATCAGGAGGAGGGTGGTCTCGTGCACGTCAGCGCGGTCCGCGTTCGATGAGCTCGGCGAGCGCGTCGAGCCCTTTGCGCGTCCCGACGGCGACGAGGACGTCGCCGGCCTCGAAGACGAAGTCGGGACCGGGGGACGGGATGAGCTGCCCGGCGCGGACGATCGCGACGATCGACGTCCCCGTGCGGGTGCGCGCTCGCGTCGCGCCCATCGGCTGGCCGACGAAGCCGGAGTCCGAGGGGAGCGCGACCTCCTCGGTGAAGAGGCCGCGAGCGTCCTCGCCGAGGCCCGTGAGCTTCGAGAGGAGCACCGAGGCGCCGAGGATCTCGCCGAGCGTCGTCGCCTCCTCGTCGGTGAGCTCGATCGACTCGACGCACGCGTCCGGGTCGTCCCGGTCGAAGACGGCCACCTCGCGCGCGCCGTCGCGATGCGTGATGACCGAGAGCCGGCGTCCCGCGGCGGTCAGGACGTCGTTGCGGATCCCGATCCCGGGGAGCTCGACGCGTTCGATGCGCACTGCCACCGGCTCAGGCTAGCAACCGCGCCCCCGACCGCGACAAGTTGACGCACATCAACATTCTGGGTATAGTTGACGGGTGTCAACTGAAGCCGTGCGGACTCAAGCCGACCATCGACGGGTGATCCAGGCGCTCGTGGCCCTCATGGCCGCGTTCTTCGTCCTCATCCTCTCCGGGACCGTCGTCGCGACGTCGCTCCCCGTCATCGTCAACGACCTCGAGGGCACGCAGTCCGACTACACGTGGATCGTCACGGCGAACTTCCTCACGATGGCGATCTCGACGCCGATCTGGGGCAAGCTCGCCGACATCTTCGACCGCAAGCTCCTCATCCAGATCTCCCTCGCGGTCTTCACGATCGCGACGATCATCGCGGGCTTCGCGACGACGCCCGGCTGGCTCATCTCGTGCCGCTTCTTCCAGGGCATCGGCGTCGGCGGCATGATGGCGCTCGGCATGGTCGCGATCGCCGACCTCGTGAGCCCGCGGGAGCGCGGCCGCTACATGGGCATCATGGGCGCGATCATGGGCATCGCCCAGATCGGCGGGCCGCTCCTCGGCGGCGTCGTCACCGACGGGCTCGGCTGGCGCTGGAACTTCTTCCTCCCGGTGCCCGTCGCGGTCGTCGCCTTCCTCCTGATGCAGTTCACGCTCCACCTGCCCAAGCACCGCCGGAAGGTCAAGGTCGACATCCTCGGGGCGATCCTCATCTCCGCGAGCATGGGCCTCCTGCTCGTGTGGATGAGCCTCGGCGGCAAGGACGCCGCATCCGGCGGCTTCGCGTGGGACTCGCCCGAGAGCATCGCGATGGTCGTCGCGGGCGGGATCCTCCTCGTCGCGACCGTCGTCTGGGAGCTGCGCGCGAAGGAACCCATCGTCCCGCTGCGCCTCTTCGCGCAGCGGACGTTCGCGCTCGCGACGGTCGGCTCGATCTCGGTCGGCGTCACGATGTTCGGCGCGACCGTCTTCCTCAGCCAGTACCTGCAGCTCGCGCGCGGCATGACGCCGACGGAATCGGGCCTCTTCACGATCCCGATGGTCGTCGGCTCGCTCCTCGCCTCGGTCGTCTTCGGCCAGCTCATCACGCGCACCGGCAAGTGGAAGCCGCTCCTCGTCTTCGCGGCCGCCGTGCTCGTCGCTGGCCTCGCGCTCATGGGGACGATCCACTACGACACCTCGATGTGGCTCGTCGGCCTCTACATGGGCATGCTCGGCGTCGGCACGGGCGGTCTCCTCCAGAACCTCGTCCTCGTGACGCAGAACCAGCTCCCGGCGACGCAGCTCGGCGCCGGCACGGGCGCCGTGACGTTCTTCCGCAGCCTCGGCGGCACCGTCGGCATCGCCCTGCTCGGAAGCCTCCTCGGGACGTGGGTCGTCGAGCGCGTCACGAGCGGCATGCAGGCCCTCGACGCGGCCGTCCTCGGCGCGAGCGAATGCGCGAGCAGCCTCGCGGCGCTCCAGAGCGGGAGCCTCCCGCAGCCGAGCGAGCTGTGCGAGCCCGTCCG
>Ga0180217_1002545_pt1 | contig 16708 bp, 12 predicted proteins | sample eDN3rd37CBELigOP_FD_128521 | JGI IMG/M metagenome (GOLD analysis project Ga0180217, IMG submission 128521) | Enriched Organic Plus compost microbial communities from Emeryville, California, USA - eDNA 3rd pass 37_C BE-Lig OP (version 2) (version 2) ... | reverse complement strand
GGAGGAACAGTGTTGATAACGACTACTATGCAAATGGACATATCAGAAATTAAAACAAGACTTCGACAAAGGTATCCCTTTTTATTAGTGGACCGCATTTTAGAAGTAGAGCCGCTTAAGAGGGTCGTCGGCTATAAGAATGTATCAATCAATGAACCGTATTTTGTAGGTCATTTTCCAGAAGAGCCTATTTTTCCAGGAGTACTTATTATTGAATCTATGGCACAAGTAGGAGCAATGATGTTTGGTGAAAAGACAGAAGGGTATCTTGCTGCGGTGAATAAAGCGAAGTTTATTAAGTTTGTTAAGCCGGGAGATCGTCTACAAACTGAAGCTGAATTTATTCAACAAACCAAAAATTATGCAAAAGTAAACTTAACAGGGACTGTTGATGATATGATTGTTGCACGTGCAGAGGTAACGTATTATTTTAAACTTGAAGAGTAATAGGAAAAAATGAAAATTGTAGCCGTGAAACTACCCTCTGATATCAACTCTATACATATGGATTCTCTATTAAGCCTACTTCCAGAATATGAACAGAGAATGGTGCAACAAAGGTTGAATTTTGATACAAGATATAGAACTTTGGTTGCTCGAGTATTATTGCGGCTTCAGTTATCGAAGGTCTTGGGAACCAAGTGGAGAGAGATTGTTCTTCATATAGATGAGAGGGGCAAGCCTTATCTTCAACATAAAGAACTTTTACATTTTAATCTCTCACATTCGGGAAGCTGGATTGTTGCAGCGATAGGTAAGAAAAAAGTGGGTATAGATATTGAACATCTAAAAACAATTGCTATTGAAAAGTATTGCTCTTTTTTACAAATAAATGAGCGGAATTATATTTTGGATGGTAATGGTGATGAGAGATTAAGGCGATTTTTTGAAGTATGGACATTAAAGGAAAGCTATATAAAAGCAACAGGCATGGGCTTTTATGAGCCGCTATCTTCTTATTCTGTTATACAAGCAGTCGGGAATGGAGGGTTAACTGTTCAAGCTGCAATTAAAAATGAGTTGTTTTGGTTTAAACAATATGTACTTGATGATAGATACCCACTTGCAATCTGTTCAAAGTCATCTTGTTTTCCTAATCAAATAGAAATTATGGATTTAGAGATTTTGTACAAGAGCGCAGTCAGGCTTTCATAATTGAGGATTTTATTCCATTTCAGATTAAAGAACGGCATGAGAAACTCTTATGCTCATGCCGTGTAAGAGATGAATAGCTACTCGAGTATGTCGACTTTAAACATCAATGAATGAAAGGAGTTTAAACTTCTTTGCTTTCATAAGAGCTTCTGTTCTGGATTTAACTTCAAGTTTACTGAATACACCTGTTAATGCATATTCAACAGAGCGCTGACTAATAAGGAGTTTATCAGATATTTCCCGATTCGTGTATCCTTTTGAGACTGCTAATAAGATATCCTGTTCTCTTTCACTAAGAGTAACATCTCTAAGGCTTTGGTCTTTAGTGTTTGTGGGCTCATATTTATATGTTGATCTCCGTAGTTGCCAAAACAAATCAAGTGGAATAATCGTTTCACCTCGAAGAACACATTCAATTGTATTGATAATTTGTTCACGTGAAGCAGTCTTACTAATAAATCCTGAAATTCGTGTCTTAGTAATGAGATTAAAATGCAGGTCTATTTCAAAACCAGTATATATAATCACTTTTGCCTGAGGATTATCCTCTAATATTTTTTTTGACACTTCAATACCGTTTAACTCTGGCATATGTAAATCAATCAGATAAACATCAAAATCTATCTCCTGTACTAAATTGAATATATGATTGATTGAAGAGCTTATAGTAACCTGGTAGTTAGTATCTTGTTCTAAAAGTGCCTTTGTTCCTTGTGCTACAGACACATGGTCATCAATTAAAAGTACCTTTATCATAGTAATCTTTCCCTTTGGAATTAATTTTTATTGTGGGTCAATGGTATTTTCCTCATTATACGGTTAGAAAATAAAAGATTTTATTGATGATAGATAAGAAAAAATAAGCTTTCGTCATTCCAACTTGGCGATAAGCAAAGTTTTTCAATACATTTTACTCCTTTAAGAGTGAACGTCTATTTCTTCCGTTTTGATTTTAATTCTAATGATCGTCCCTTCGTTAGGGGCAGAATTTAAATAGTATTCTCCATTAATGCTTTTAACTCTTTCTTTAATACTTGAAAGTCCAAAATGATTACCGTTTCTGTTTTCACTTTTTATCCCTACACCATCATCTTCATATAAAAGGTTAAAGTGATCTTGATTCATCGTCATTCTTACATGGATATAGTTTGCATGAGAATGTTTCTTTGCATTTGTGATCAACTCTTGAATAATTCTGTATATGTTTATAGTTAAGTCTTCATCAAGACTATTGAGATTAAAATATCGATCAAAATGAAAATCAATTTTAAATTCACTAGTTTCTTCAGCCTTACTAAAGAGTATGTTTAGGCAATCGATTAAACCCAGTTCGTTCAAAAATGGTGGTTTTAAATTATAACAGGTTTCTCTGGCAATTCTGATTTGATTGGATACTGCCTCCTGAATAGAAGTGAAAAATTCATTCCTTTTATACAGATTTTTGTCTGCTATTTCCAATCTTTTATTTAAAGCGATTAAATCCTGCAGTATCGTATCATGTATATCTTGGGCAAGTTTTGTTCTTTCTTTTTCTGCTAAGGTAAATATTAATTTTGATATAGCGGGTGATTGACTCCTACTATCACTCGATTCCAATTCATTTAAAACATCATTAGTTTTCATAAAACTCTCAGCTAATAAATTAGTTTGTAATGCTAATGTGTTTAACCACTTTCTTTCTTCTTTATTAATCTTCATTATGTTTCTTTTATACGAGAAAATGACAAAAGTATAGATCTTGCTGTTTTTTGCAACTAATAAAGCATAGCCTTGTTTTATATGTAATAAATCACCTATCTTTACAGAGCGACTGGAAATAATTCTTTTCAATTTTAGTAATTTTTCCAATTTGACAGAGCTTTCAGAGCAAAAGTATTGCTTAGAAGAATGATAAAGAACTTCTTGCACTTCAGTTACCTTCAAGATATTTTTTAACTCTGCCTCCAAATGATCTATCAGACCAGTAACTGACTTAGCGTGACTTATCGTTTTGGAATATCTTGAGAGACTGTTGTTTAATTCCAGTAACCTTTTATCATGAAGGAAAGGTGTAAGATAATCTCTTAAATATAAAATAAGAACTGTACTAGTAAGTGTAACGATAAAAAAATGTATGGAGCTACTACTGTTTTTTATATAAAGGAAGCTCAGTAACAAACCTATAATTAATGCAATGAGAGTATTATAAAGAAGTTGCTTTAATATGAAATCGATATCTATAAAAACCTTGGACACGGATACATAAACTAAAGAAAATGGGATGAGTAACAAAAACAAAGATGCCGTTTCGCCAGACAAAATTGGATCAAATAACAACAAATTAGGAATAGCATATAAAAATATAATTGGTACAAAGGAAAATACGATAAACCATACTAATTGTTTAACCCTTATCGACAGAATACTATTTTGATAGTTCTTATACTTAAGAATCAAATATGCGATCAAATATATTGTGAGAAAACTAAAAGTGATGAGAGAAAGACTTTGAGCTATGAGTTGATACTCATAGAAGAAAATATCAATCGCTGTTATCACACTTGCAAAAAGAAATAGTTTTGGCAAACTTAATAATTTCGTAGGCTCTTTCATATGCAACAATTTACTAAAGTATTTTAACAATAAAATAGGAATTAATAATAAGGATAAAGTACATACAAAGATACCAAAAAGATCATCACGAGCAGATACCCATCCGCTTAGATAAGACATACTCATTGCTAAGAGTAAATAAACGATAAGTTCATTTTTTTTTCTTTTTTTTATGTTTATTTTTATAGCTATAACACCACTTATAAGGAAGTAGATAATAGGGAAAAAGCTATAAAAAATGAAAGTTATTGGCATATCAGCATAAGAAACTTCCATGTTTTTTACAGCTTTATTAGAATTTATGATTTCTATGGAATCAATTTTTTCTATCTTGAACTCATCTTCCATTGTATGTACATCTTTTTTGCACTGTATCAATGAATCTTTTGTGATGTTATGGTGACTAGCCCAACTAAAATCGTGGACATCTGTGACTTTACACATATGATTATTAATAGGTAACGCCTTTATTCCTATTAGTGGGTATTCAATAATGACTAATGAGAAGTATAGGAAACTAAAGACAATTATGCTATAGACAAAATGCTTAGTTTTTGAATGAGGCATATTATAGCTTATCTCCAGAAATAGGACTGTAAGTTTAAATCCTTAAAGGAAGTTAATATTGCACTCTTTTCGACCTCGGTTACACCAAGTAGGGAAGCGGTTCCGTTTTGGACTTTTTCTAAAATATCAGGGTTTTCAATTAGATAGTTGATAATAATATCCATTGGTTTCCTCCATTGATTATAAAATAGGATAAATGCAATGATTTTATTGAATTCTTCTTAATTAATTTTTCTAAAGTCAGTCAAATATTTTTAAAACTAAACCTTCTTACCTGTTCTGCAACATATCTATTAGCCTATTTTTTGATATCACTTCCTTCGAAAGTATCTCTTTTTGTCTATGAAATAAATGATACATTACTTTCTTCATAAATTGGATATAATATGATAAATTTTTACATTAATTTTACAAAATAACCCAAAAATAGTTATATAGTACTATATATCACTCATAAAAAAAGCTGTCTATAGACAGCTGAACAGTTAATGATGATTTACTTTTTACATAGAAGGAGGAATATACAGATTTAAAAACACAAAAACAGATAAATTGCCGAGATCGACTAGAAAATGAGAATATAATGGCCAGCGTAAACTGTTGGTTTTAAACCGAATAATTGACCAAACAATACTCATTATAAAGAGGACAATTAATAATTGAAGTGATCGATTTCCTATTGAAAAGATCCCCCATAAAAAGAAATGACTTAGAGAGAAAAGAAGGCTAGAGTATAAGATAATTACCCAAGTAGGGAAATCTTTACCGGCGTCTAATAATAATCCTCTCCAATAACCTTGTTCTAGCCATGGGTTAATTAGAGCAAATAGTAATACAAAAAATGCAATTGTTGGATACTCTATAATTAATGTGTAATTAGGAATGAGGATGCCGGCAATAGGGAAAATACCAATCAATATCCCGATGATTAACCACTTCTTTCTAAATCGTGGTTTTCTTAACCAATCTTTTATGATATTGATTGAAACAAACTTACTGATCATCATTCCAAGTAAACCCCAATATAACAAAGCTGTTATCACCCAAGAGTATTGGGGAAATAGGAATTGCTGAAGGTAACAATAATGTGAATCAAGGCAATGATTAATAGAGGAGACATTAAGACAAACAACCTATTACTTTTACTGTTTAACAGAATAAAAATCACCTGCTTTTCTGCATTTTTATACTCGAACGTTCACCGTCTACTCAACTACTGTTTATGAACTATTTAATCGTATACAAATATTAACAATATGACAATGCGACGAAGTAACCTTTAAGGATAGAAAAATTGAACAATTTGTTAAACCTAAAGTAAAATAGATCTTGTCCAATGATTTTGAAGCACTAAAAATTAGATGCTATTTTCCATTGTCAAATAAGTTAGATGATATAGATGTAAAATTGATTGACATCGTTTCCATAATCGGGATATAATTTTATACAAGTTAATAAGTGTGACGGAGATTAGGAGATTCACAGACAAATGCCAAAAATAGGGTGTTTTCTGCCGAATCTTCTTTTTTTACTTTCAGTAAGGATAAGAATTTATAGATGATCGTATAAAATAAACTAAGACTTTCGCCATTAGGACTTGGAGGTCAGCCATGTTTTATAAATGAATTGTAACTCTGAAAGATAAATATTCACATAGATTGCAGGAGGATTATCAATGGAAACATACATCTTATCATTAGATCAAGGTACAACAAGCTCAAGGGCTATTATATTTAATAAAAAAGGTGAAATTGTTCATACGGCTCAAAAGGAATTCAAACAGTATTTCCCGCAATCTGGTTGGGTTGAGCACAATGCAAATGAGATCTGGGGTTCAGTTCTTGCTGTAATAGCTACTGCCTTATCAGAATCAAATATAAGAGCAGAACAAATAGAAGGAATTGGAATTACGAATCAGCGTGAAACAACGGTTGTGTGGGATAAAGAGACGGGAGCACCTGTATATCATGCGATTGTTTGGCAGTCAAGACAAACGAGTGGAATTTGTGAAGAGCTTAAGCAGGGTGGCTATGAGCAGACAATTCGGAAAAAAACAGGGTTATTAATTGATCCTTATTTCTCCGGTACAAAGGTTAAGTGGATACTGGACAATGTAGAAGGGGCGAGAAGTAAAGCCGAGGAGGGAAAGCTGTTATTCGGTACAATTGACACTTGGCTCATTTGGAAGTTATCCGGTGGTAAAGCACATGTAACAGATTTTAGTAATGCTTCAAGAACGTTGATGTTTAATATTCATGAGTTAAAATGGGATGAAGAATTATTGGAAATACTAAATGTCCCATCCTCAATGCTGCCGGAGGTTCGGTCATCCTCTGAAATATATGCACACACAGTTGGATATCATTTCTTTGGTGAAGAGGTTCCTATTGCAGGGGCTGCGGGAGACCAACAAGCTGCAATGTTTGGACAGGCCTGCTTTGAAAAGGGGATGGGGAAAAGCACATATGGAACAGGCTGTTTTATGCTGATGAATACAGGTGAAAAAGCTGTTGAATCTGAGCATGGGTTATTAACTACTATTGCTTGGGGAATAAACGGCAAAGTCGAGTATGCACTTGAAGGTAGTATTTTTATTGCAGGTGCAGCTATTCAATGGCTAAAAGACGGCATGAGAATGTTAAATTCAGCAAGTGATAGTGAGAAATATGCAAGAAGAGTGGACTCAACTGATGGTGTTTATGTGGTTCCGGCCTTCGTTGGCCTTGGTACACCATACTGGAACAGTGAAGTACGGGGATCTGTTTTTGGGCTAACACGCGGAACAAGCAAAGAGCACTTTGTAAGGGCAACGATTGAATCACTGGCTTATCAAACGAAGGATGTATTATCTGTCATGGAAGTTGATTCAGGCATTGAGTTAAAAACACTTCGGGTTGATGGAGGAGTTGTTAAAAATAACTTCCTATTAGAATTTCAAAGTGATTTGTTAAATGTTTTAGTAGAAAGACCCGTGATCAATGAAACAACAGCACTTGGCGCAGCATACCTTGCTGGATTGGCTGTCGGTTATTGGGAGAGCCAAAAAGAAATTGAATCACAGTGGGCTGTTGATCAACAATTCGAGCCGAATATGGCACAAGAAAAACGTGATGAGCTATACGATGGCTGGAAAAAGGCAGTTCAAGCGGCAATGGCATTTTAATATTAAATGTAAGTTAAGATACACAAATAGAAATAAATCTGCTATACTATAGACAAGTTAATAAACGGTATTGAGAAACGGAGAGACCACGACACATTATCTATTTTTGGATAATGTTGTTCGTGGTCTCTTTTTTACGTCCATAAGGAGGAAAAATAAATGTTATCTAACTTGAAAAGAAATGAAATTATTACTGAACTAACAGAGAAGTCTTTTGATATATTGGTTATCGGTGGCGGTATTACAGGGGCAGGAATTGCGCTGGATGCAACAACTCGTGGAATGACGACAGCTTTAGTAGACATGCAGGACTTTGCTGCAGGTACATCCAGTCGTTCCACAAAGCTTGTACACGGAGGATTAAGATATTTAAAACAGTTGGACTTTAAAGTAGTAGCAGAAGTTGGGAAGGAAAGAGCGATTGTTTATGAAAATGGTCCACATGTAACAACACCAGAGTGGATGTTACTTCCTTTTTATGAAGGAGGAAATTTTGGTAAATTTATGACTTCTATTGGGCTAAGAGTATATGACTTCCTGGCAGGAGTGAAAAAAAGCGAACGCAGAGTGATGTTTAATGTAGGAGAAACGCTAGAGAGAGAACCTTTGATTAAAAAAGAAGGGTTAAAGGGTGGCGGTTACTATGTTGAATATCGTACAGATGATGCAAGGCTAACGATTGAAGTTTTAAAAGCAGCAGTTAACAAAGGAACAACAGCAATAAATTATGCAAAAGTTAAAGATTTTCTCTATGAAGCAGGCAAAGTAATAGGAGTCGTAGTTGAAGACCAGTTAACTGGTGAAATATATGAAATTCGAGCGAAAAAAGTGATTAATGCCACTGGACCATGGGTAGATGGTTTAAGGGAAAAAGACGGATCTAAAAAAGGAAAGGGTTTGATCTTATCAAAAGGTGTTCATATCGTCATCGATCAGTCCCGCTTCCCGTTAAAGCAAGCAATTTATTTTGATACAAAAGAAGACAAAAGAATGATCTTCGCTATTCCTAGAAATGGAAAAACCTACGTGGGAACAACGGATACATTCTATCATGGAGATCCTGTTTCACCGGAAATTACTCAGGAGGATGTTGATTACATTATTGATGCTATTAATTTTATGTTTCCTGAAGTTAAGGCAACAAGAAGGGATGTGGAATCTTCTTGGGCTGGGGTACGTCCTCTTATTCTGGAAGAAGGGAAGGACCCTTCAGAGATTTCACGTAAAGATGAGATTTGGGAATCTGAATCAGGCCTTATCACAATTGCCGGCGGGAAACTAACAGGTTATAGAAAAATGGCTGAAACGATTGTGAATGTTGTGGCTCAGAAATTTCAATCAGAAGAGGGAAGAACCTTTAAAGGGTGTCAAACTTTGAAGTTGCCGATTTCCGGAGGAGAAGTTGGAGGGTCGAAAAAATTTGAAAAATTTGTTCAAGATGCAGCAGCAAAAGGAGTAAATATTGGACTATCAAAAGAAGAGGCACTACATCTTGCGTCATTTTACGGTTCGAATGTTTCAGATGTCTTTGAATTACTTCATGAAAAGAAAGACGAAGCGAGTAAGTATGGACTTCCATTAGTTGTACTTGCGAAGTTGATTTATGCAATTGAATGTGAGATGGCAGCTACGCCAGTTGATTTTTATTTTAGAAGAACTGGAAATCTGTTATTTGATATTGATTCAGTTAGAAAGTGGAAAGCTGATGTTTGCCGATATATGAGTGAACGATTTGAGTGGACTGATATCCAAAACAAGAGGTTCTCTGCTGAACTTGAAGTAGCAATTGAGGCTGCAACAGGACATGATTCCAGCAACACGGGTGTTTCAAATTATTAATGAATACTTGAAATGCTCGAAATGGAAAAAAGATGATTCCGGTTTTTCTTGCTGGAATCATCTTCTCTCTTATTGACCTAATTGAAATTTTCCAGCTCTGGCACAGGAAGTTCTTTCGTTAATTTTTGGTGTTAATGTTTGACTAAGTGGAACTGTAGCTGGATCCTTAATATAGTTTAACAACGTTTGCACCATGTTTTGAGCAATTTCTTCAACAGGCACTCCAACGCTTGTTAATGGAACTTCCAAGTTTTCCATTTGCGGAATATTATCATAGCTTATAACAGACATATCCTTTGGGAGAATATAATTCGCTTGTCTTAAAGAACGAACTATCCCTGCACTGATGTCATAACTTGTTCCAATAATAGCTGTTGGCTGAAACGGTGAGCTTAAAAGGCGGTTTGTGGCCATGTAGCCATCATACCAATCAAGTCCGCCGGTATTGATTAAGTTATGACTATTTAATTTTAAACTAAATTTTTCCATTGCTTGCTGAAAACCGTAATATTTTTCTACTTGTCTTTCATCAATAAAAGAAAAGTCTCCGAGAAAAGCGATGTTTTCATGCCCCAGGTGATATAAGTATTCAACCGCTGTTTGCATGGCTTCTCTATAATTTACATCAATTACCGGGATAGACTTATTTTTATTAACACCATAAGTCACAACAGGCATTGGAAAGGTTTTTGGCATTTCAAAGTTATCTCTATTAAAGATGATGACTCCATCTACTTGGAATCGTTTAAACATTTCTATTGATTCTTCTATTGAGTTAATTGATAGGATCATTGAATAGTTATGTTTACTAATTTCTTCGTTAATCTTTGTAATTAATGTAGAAGGCGCGACTCGTTCTAAGGTTGGCCAAATTAAGCCGATTACCCTTGATTGTTTTGAGACAAGACTTTGAGCTGCATAATTTGGTTCATAGCCCATCTCTTTTGCTAATTTAATAATTTTATCTTTTGTTTCCTGTTTGACAAGCGGACTATTATTTAGAGCCTTTGATACGGTTGAGTAGCTAACACCAACTTGTTTTGCAATATCCTTTATTGTTATTGTCATGAGAATTCACCAACTATAGATTTATTTTTATACTTCAATAACAACGTTTGCTAATGTTGTTATTAATAATCACGATTTTAAAATATATATTCATATTTTTACAGGTGTAAAGAGAATTGTCAAACGCTTTCAATGATATTTTCATAAATTTTTTGTCGAAAAACACTTGAAAAAAGGGTTTTCATCATGTAGCATAGGTAATGTAATAACAACGTTGTTATATTTGTTTTGAAAGGAATGAAAACCCTTTATATCTTTAAAATGAAAACGTTTTTTAGTGGAAAAGGACTTTCTTCTATAACAAATATTTTTTTGGAAGTAGTTGAAAAGGATTACAGACAGTCAAATTTTTTAGACATTAAACATGAAAGCTAGGGGGACATATCTATGAAAATGAAAAAAATATTTTCAATCGCTGCAACTAGTATTCTATCGTTATCATTATTAGCTGCATGTGGATCAAATAGTTCAGGAGGAAGTAACGCAGAAGGTGATGGTGCAAAATCTGTTTCATTACGTTTAGCGCATAATCAACCAGAAGATCACCCTGTTCATACATCATTAATGGAGTTTTCGAAACTATCTGAGGAAAATTCAGATGGAAGTGTTAAGGTTGAACTATTCCCAAATGGTCAGCTTGGTCAAGAACGTGATGTAATTGAGCTTGTAAAGTCAGGAACACTTGACATGGCAAAAGTAAGTGCGAGTGCATTGGAAGCGTTTGATACTAACTATGCAATCTTCTCACTGCCATATATTTTCCAAAGCAGAGAACATTATCATGAAGTGATGGACAATAGTGAAGCTGTGCAGGAGATTTTCCAAGGTACCAAAGATCAAGGGTTTGTTGCTATTGGCTGGTATGATGGAGGTCAACGCAGTATCTATACAGCTGATAAAAAAGTTGAGTCACCTGCAGATATGAAAGGTATGAAAATTCGTGTACAAGAAAGTCCGACATCGATTTCTATGATCGAAGCAATGGGGGGAGCGCCAACTCCAATGTCATTTGGTGAAGTTTACACTTCTCTGCAACAAGGTGTTATTGATGGGGCAGAAAATAATGAAACGGCTCTAACAAACAACAAACATGGAGAAGTTGCCAAAGCCTACACGTATACAGAACGCCAATATGTACCTGATGTTTTAGTTGTAAGCACTAACATGTGGGACAAGTTATCTGAAGATCAGCAAAAAGCAATTCAAGATGCGGCAAAAGCATCATCTGAAAGTCATAAAGATGTATGGCAAAAAGCAGTTGAAGATTCAATCAAGGCTTCAGAAGAAATGGGTGTAACATTCTACACGATTGATAAAAAAGCCTTCATTGATGCTGCAGCACCATTACATGAAACATACAAAGCAGAAAATGAAAACAATGCAAAATACTTTGATGATTTTCAAAGCTATCTTAAATAGGTAGTGAAGACAATAGGCCTCTTTAAATTCTGGTAAGTTTATTAACAGAAATTAAGAGGCCTATCAAAATATTGAAAGAGAAGGTGACGATCTGATGAGAAAAATAGTGGATAAGGTGACAGCATTTTTAACATGCTCCTTAATGATCGTTATGGTTTTAGTGGCTTGTTGGCAAGTGTTTACTCGTTTTGTATTAAATTCTCCTAGTACAGTATCAGAGGAGTTTTTGCGATATTCTCTTATTTGGTTGACTATGGTTGGATCAGCTTATGCATACGGAAAAAAGAAACATTTAGCTGTTGTGTTTGTTGCCCGGAAAGTACCTGAGAAATATCAACTATACCTTAACTTGCTTGTTGAAGCGTTTGTGCTAGTTTTCATTGCGGTTATTCTTCTATTCGGTGGAACAAAAGCCTATCAAAATGCAGTTGGGCAAGTTTCTTCAGCATTGGGAATGCCGATGCAATATTTATATTTAAGTCTTATCGTGTCAGGTGTTCTATTTTTATTTTATTTAATCCTTCATATAAAGGATTACTTTACGAAAACAAATAACACAGTCGTAGGTGGATAGACCGTAACGACAACTTTTAGGTATAAAGGAAAAAAGGAGTGAGCATTCATGGCATTACAGGCGGGGCTTGTCTTAATTATTGTATTTTTACTCATGCTTGTTTTAAGTGTGCCTATTTCTGTAAGTATTGTCATTTCTTCAATGGCTGCAATTGTTTCGGTTTTGCCTTGGGACATGGCAATATTTACGGCATCACAAAAGATTGTAACAGGACTGGATAGTTTTACGTTGCTCGCCGTTCCCTTTTTTATTCTTTCTGGGATCTTAATGAATAATGGTGGAATTGCTGAGCGTCTCATCAACTTTGCGAAAGTGCTTGTTGGTAGAATGCCAGGGTCTCTAGGTCATGCAAACGTGTTGGGGAACATGTTATTTGGATCACTTTCCGGTTCTTCTGTAGCAGCAGCGGCAGCAATTGGCGGTACAATTGGACCGCTACAAAAGAAAGAAGGCTATGACCCTAAATTCTCAGCTGCTGTAAATATTGCTTCTGCACCAACTGGCCTTATTATTCCTCCAAGTGGTGCATTGATTATCTACTCCCTAGTAAGTGGTGGAACTTCTGTAGCAGCTCTGTTCATTGCTGGCTATATTCCAGGGATTTTATGGGGATTAGCATGTATGGTTGTTGGCTTTATTATTGCGAAACGAAGAAATTACCCAGTATCAGAAAGAGTTTCTTTTAAAGTAGCGTTTAAAACATTTTTAGATGCCATTCCAAGTTTATTGTTAATAGTTATCGTTATAGGTGGAATCTTAGGCGGTATTTTCACTGCAACTGAAGCTGCAGCTGTAGCTGTTGCATATACATTATTATTAGCGTTGATTTACCGTACAGTTAAGATTTCAGACATGCCGAGAATCATCATGGAAACAGTTGAAATTACAGCTGTTATTATGCTTCTTGTTGCAGCATCTTCAATTATGTCCTGGGTTATGGCATTTACCGGCATACCTACGGCTATAAGTGAAATTATTATGGGGATTTCTGATAACCCAATTATTGTTCTATTAATTATAAATATATTCTTGTTAATTATCGGGACATTCATGGATATTACTCCAGCGGTTCTAATTTTCACACCAATTTTCTTACCGATTGCAACGAGCTTTGGAATGGATCCGATTCATTTTGGAGTTATGTTAATCATGAACTTGAGTATTGGAAATATTACACCTCCTGTAGGAAGTGCGTTGTTCGTGGGGGCAAGTATTGCAAATTTAGATTTGGAAGATGTTATCAAACCACTTATACCATTCTATATTGTGATCATTATCGTCTTGCTTCTTGTTACGTATATACCGGAAATTAGTATGGTGTTACCAAGATTACTTGGCTATTAATGTTCTAGTTTAATCACTAATTGGACGAAACAAACTTAAATAACTGACAACATAAAGAAAAAGGTGAGACTATGTCATTAAGAGAAAAATATCAATTTCAATTTTTAGAAGAAAAGAATAATACGTTATCTTTTAGTTTAGAAAACTCAAATGTTCTAGCACGAATTATTGTTTTAGAACAGGATATGATACGAGTATTGATGACCAAAAGTGATCAGTTGGAAGTGAAACATACATGGCTTGTCGCTCCAGGCATGGATGATGTGCCTCTTAAGGGAAGAGATCGTCTGGATATATCACCATTTTCCTTACCGGAATATTCGTTTCGGAATGATGGAAGAGCCTGCATAGTTGAGACAGAATTGTTAAAGTTGGACATTGATTTAGATGGATTTAAAATTAAATGGTTCTCCAAAGATAATGAAGGAAATGTAAAACAAATTGCTGCTGACCGTGCAACACAGGCCTATAATTTTGACGGTTCATTGGGAGAGGGAATTTTCCATTATCTCCAACGTACGAAAGATGAACAGTATTACGGACTAGGTGAAAAAAGTGGAGATATGGATCGATACGGTAAACGTTATAGAATGTTAAGTATTGATCCAATGGGGTATGATGCTCAACATACGGATCCATTGTATAAACATATTCCATTTTATATTACGAGAAGCAAGCAAACAGGTATTTCGTTTGGTATTTTCTACGATAATATGGCACAAAGCATCTTTGATATGGGTAATGAAATGGATAACTATCATGGTTGGTACCGCTACTATCAATCTATGGATGGGGATTTAGATTACTATATCATTTTAGGACCTGAAGTGAAGGATGTTGTGAAAAAGTATTCTTGGCTAACTGGTAAGACAATATTTGCTCCTAAGTGGAGTTTTGGATATTCAGGCTCGACAATGACTTATACGGATGCTCCAGATGCTCAGAAACAATTGAATAAGTTTATTGAAGAGTGTGAAGAGCATGACATCCTCTGTGATTCATTTCAGTTATCTTCAGGATATACTTCAATAGAAGATAAGCGTTACGTATTCAATTGGAATACAGATAAGTTTCCGGATGCTAAAGGATTTATTAATCACTACCATGAAAAAGGGGTTAAGCTTTGTGCGAATATTAAACCCGCTTTATTAAAGGATCACCCTCTTTTCAGTGAGTTGAATGAAAAAGAGATGTTTATAAAATCAGGTGATGGAAATACGGAAATGTCTCAATTCTGGGATGAAGTGGGCGCATATGTTGACTTTACAAACGAAGAGTCTGTTAAATGGTGGAAGCAAAAAGTAACAGAACAGCTGCTTGAATACGGAATCGATTCCACATGGAATGATAATAATGAATTCGAAATTTGGTCTAAAGATGCACAATGTAATGGCTTTGGAGAGGGAATTAATTTTGAAGCTGTGCGCTCTTTGCAGCCGCTTCTTATGATGAAAGCTTCATATGAAGCACAAAAAGAATTCGCTCCAGACATTAGACCATATTTAATTTCCAGATCAGGAAGCCCAGGTATGCAGCGTTACGTGCAAACGTGGTCCGGTGACAACTATACAAGCTGGAAATCCCTAAAATATAATATCAAAATGGGACTTGGGTTAAGCATGTCAGGTATTTATAATATCGGACATGATATTGGCGGGTTCTCAGGGCCGGCTCCAGAACCGGAATTATTGGTTAGATGGGTACAAAACGGAATTTTCCATCCGCGTTTTACCATTCACTCATGGAATGACGATAAATCAGTTAATGTTCCTTGGATGTATGAAGAGACAACTGGTACGATCAGAGATTTAATCAAGTTTCGTCACAGAATAACGCCATATCTTTATACTGCTTTATACAATGCACATGAAAAGTATGAGCCAATCCTTCGTCCTACTTTTTATGAATTTGAATCAGATGTCAAAACATTTGAGGAAAATGATGATTTCATGTTAGGTGAATCCATGCTTGTTGCTTCAGTTGTTGAAGAAGGACAAAGGGAAAGAGTTGTTTACCTGCCAACATATGAAGGCGGTTGGTATGACTATCATACATCTGTCTGGTATGAAGGAGGTCAAACTGTGACACTCGCGGCACCATTGGAATACAATCCTTTGCTAATAAAAGGAGGAAGTATTATTCCGATTAATGATACAGATTCTACTTTCTCAAATAAAGATAAGGATGAACGAGGATTCCTGTTATTCCCACACAAGCAATCAGGCAGTACTTCTTATGCTCTTTATGAGGATGATGGTGTCTCAGCTAACTACAAGGAAAATCATACGATCGTTTATGTTCAAATGAATGCAGATACAGAAAAAATAGAAGTAAGCTACAAATTTGAAGGAGAATACAAGCTTCCATACGAAACTTTTAGCTTCTATTTACCTGAAAATGAAGAGCGTAAACTGTATGTAAATGGAGAAGAATTGAAAAAGGGAGCTAAAGGTTATACTGTAGCTTTATAATAAATTTTTTAAAACAACGGAACGTCTTAAATCCTTTTTATCGAGGATTTGGGACGTTTTTTATATGAATTAACAATAAATTAAGAAACAAACCGTACAAATTTAGTTTTTTCTTCTACTAAATAGTCATACCTCTTTATCGAGAGATGAAATAGTAAATGAAAACACCGTTTAAAATAACGGTGTCAGACTGTTGACAAACGCTCGCTTTCTTCGTTACTCACCTTGCTGCGGTGCTCATTCCCCAACACCGGTAACTCCGCTCCTCACAAGGCTTCGTGCCTCGAAAGCGAGCGTTAGCAATCAGTCTGAAGGGCTAGCAAATTTTACTTTGTCTACAAACTGACACCGTTAAAAATAACGTTGTAAAGGTTCATAATCTATATTATTTAACTTGGATCATTTTCATCTAAAGAGAGAGTCGTTACATTCGTATATTCTCCTTTAGAAATTTCCTCTGAGCTGGCATCTTGTTGCAATTCATCCTCAGTATTCATACCTTCTGCAATTGTTGGT
>Ga0180217_1002542_pt1 | contig 16716 bp, 10 predicted proteins | sample eDN3rd37CBELigOP_FD_128521 | JGI IMG/M metagenome (GOLD analysis project Ga0180217, IMG submission 128521) | Enriched Organic Plus compost microbial communities from Emeryville, California, USA - eDNA 3rd pass 37_C BE-Lig OP (version 2) (version 2) ... | reverse complement strand
CCTTGAACTCGCCAAAATACTTCGTGATCGCCGCAGTCAGCGACGTCTTGCCATGGTCAACGTGACCAATCGTGCCAATGTTAACATGCGGCTTCGTCCGCTCAAACTTACCTTTGGCCATGTGACTTCTCCATTTCCTGCTGCCCGTCGGGCACTTGTTTCACTGCGAAGCGCGACCCGGCGGTTACGCGTACTTCTTCTGGATTTCCTGGGCGACCGCGGTCGGAACCGGCTCGTAATGGTCGAACTGCATCGTGTACTGGGCGCGGCCTTGCGACATCGAGCGCAGCGTATCGACGTACTTGAACATGTTGGCGAGCGGCACCATGGCATTGATCACCACGGCGATGCCGCGTGCTTCCTGACCCTGGATCTGGCCGCGCCGGCTGTTCAGGTCGCCGATGACGGAGCCGACATAATCCTCCGGCGTCACCACCTCGACCTTCATGATCGGCTCGAGCAGCTGCGCGCCGGCCTTCTTGGCCGCCTCGCGGAAGCACGCGCGGGATGCGATCTCGAATGCCAGAACCGACGAGTCGACATCGTGGAAGGCGCCGTCGATGAGGGTCGCCTTGACGCCCAGCATCGGGAAGCCGGCCACCGGGCCAGACGAGAGAACGCTTTCGATGCCCTTCTGCACGCCGGGGATGTACTCCTTCGGAACCGCGCCGCCGACGATCTTGGATTCGAACACGAAATCCTCGCCGTCCGGGTTCGGCTCGAACACCAGCTTGACGCGGGCGAACTGGCCGGTGCCGCCGGTCTGCTTCTTGTGCGTGTAGTCTTCCTCGGTGCGGCGGGTGATCGTCTCGCGATAGGCAACCTGCGGCGCGCCGACGGTGGCCTCGACCTTGAACTCGCGCTTCATGCGGTCGACAAGGATATCGAGATGCAGCTCGCCCATGCCGGCGATGATGGTCTGGCCGCTTTCCTCGTCGGTCTTGACGCGGAAGGACGGATCCTCGGCGGCGAGGCGGTTGAGCGCGAGGCCCATCTTCTCCTGATCGCCCTTGGTCTTCGGCTCGATGGCGATCTGGATGACCGGCTCGGGGAACTCCATGCGCTCCAGGATGACGGGCTTCAGCGGATCGCAGAGCGTGTCGCCGGTGGTCGTGTCCTTGAGGCCGGCCAGCGCCACGATGTCGCCTGCGAAGGCCTCCTCGATGTCCTCGCGCGAATTGGAGTGCATCTGCAGCATGCGGCCGATGCGCTCGCGCTTGCCCTTCACCGTGTTCTCCAGCGACACGCCCTTGGTGAGCTTGCCCGAATAGATGCGGCAGAAGGTGAGCGAGCCGACGAACGGGTCGTTCATGATCTTGAAAGCGAGCATGGACAGCGGCTCGTCGTCGGACGACTTGCGCGTGACCTCTTCCTCGTTCTTCGGATCGATGCCCTTGATCGCGGGCACTTCGACCGGCGACGGCAGGAAGTCGACGACGGCATCCAGAAGCGGCTGCACGCCCTTGTTCTTGAAGGCGGTGCCGCACAGGACCGGGTGGAACTTGACCTCGATCGTGCCCTTGCGGATCAGGCGGCGCAGCTCGTCGTTCGACGGCAGGTTGCCTTCGAGATAGGCTTCGAGCGCGGCTTCGTCCATCTCGACGGCGGCCTCGATCATCTTCTCGCGATATTCCTCGGCCTTGTCCTTCAGGTCGGCCGGGATCTCGACGACGTCCCACTGGGCGCCGAGCGTCTCGTCGCGCCAGACGAGCGCCTTCATCTCGATGAGATCGACGACGCCCTTGAACTCGTTCTCGGCGCCGATCGGAAGCTGGATCGCGACGCCGACCGCGCCGAGGCGCGAGCCGATCATGTCCAGGCAGCGATAGAAATCGGCGCCGGTCTTGTCCATCTTGTTGCAGAAGATCATGCGCGGGACATGATACTTCTCCGCCTGACGCCACACGGTCTCGGTCTGCGGCTCGACGCCGGCATTGGAATCCAGCAGCGCGATCGCGCCGTCGAGAACGCGAAGCGAGCGCTCCACCTCGATGGTGAAGTCGACGTGGCCGGGCGTGTCGATGATGTTGAAGCGGCGCTGCTTGCCGTCACGACCCTTCCAGAAGGTCGTGGTCGCGGCCGACGTGATGGTGATGCCGCGCTCCTGCTCCTGCTCCATCCAGTCCATGGTCGCGGCGCCGTCGTGCACTTCGCCGATCTTGTGCGACTTGCCGGTGTAGTAAAGGATACGCTCGGTCGTCGTCGTCTTGCCGGCGTCGATATGCGCCATGATGCCGAAGTTGCGATAGTCTTCGATCTTGTATTCGCGGGCCATGATGGTGCCTTTCCTTCTCTCTTCCGCGATTACCAGCGGTAATGCGCGAAGGCGCGGTTGGCCTCGGCCATCTTGTGGGTGTCCTCACGCTTCTTCACGGCCGTGCCGCGATTGTTCGCGGCGTCCATGAGCTCGCCCGAGAGGCGATCGACCATGGTGGTCTCGTTGCGGTTGCGCGCAGCAGTGATCAGCCAGCGGATCGCCAGCGCCTGACGGCGCTCGGGACGGACATCGACCGGCACCTGATAGGTCGCACCGCCGACGCGACGCGACCGCACCTCCACATGCGGCGCGACATTGTCGAGCGCCTGATGGAAGACCGTGACGGCGTCCTGCTTGGTGCGATCCCTCACCTGGTCGAGCGCACCGTATACGATGGTCTCGGCGGTGGACTTCTTGCCGTGAAGCATCACGGCATTCATGAACTTGGTGACGACCAGATCGCCGAATTTCGGATCCGGGTTGATCTCACGCTTATCTGCACTGTGGCGACGGGACATGCTTTTCTCAGCCTCAAATCTTGTCGGGCCCGCTCCGGCTCACCTTTCGGCGCCGGCGCGACCTTCGCTTCGCTCAGATCACTTCGGACGCTTCGCGCCGTACTTGGAGCGGCGCTGCTTGCGGTTCTTCACGCCCTGCGTGTCGAGCACGCCGCGGATGATGTGGTAGCGCACGCCGGGCAGGTCCTTGACGCGGCCGCCGCGGATCATGACCACGGAGTGCTCCTGGAGGTTGTGCCCCTCACCCGGAATATAACCGATCACCTCGAAACCATTGGTAAGGCGGATCTTTGCGACCTTGCGCAGCGCCGAGTTCGGCTTCTTCGGCGTCGTGGTGTAGACGCGCGTGCACACGCCCCGCTTCTGCGGGTTGGCCTGCATGGCCGGCACCTTGTTACGCTTCACCGGCGCGATGCGCGGCTTGCGGATGAGCTGGTTAACGGTAGGCATCAGCCGTCCTCTTGATCAAAACCCGTGTCTCAAGCCCGTTCAGGGGCCGCTTTGAGCGGATGCCATACGACAAATCGGGCTGCAAACCGCGCTCCGCGGTCCCGCCCGAACAAAATGCAGAGGAAGCGCGCAATGCGCTTCATGCGTGCCGAAAATGACATTTCGCTCGTAAGACGAACCCTGTTTGAGGCAAACTCCGGAGCGCGTCGCCCCGAAAATTCAAGCCTCACATCGGCTCAGACGAGGCGGCTTCTATCCGCAAGCGCCTGTTCCGTCAACCCCAAAGCCCAAAATTCCCGCCTTCACGCGGTGCCACGACCGGCCGGGCATGAATTTCATCCGGAACCATGCCGCTGGCCGCCATCGGGAGCGCGGTGGGGCGCCTTTCGCTCTATATACATCCTATCAGCGGCATCATCACCGCGAAAGCGAGGCAGAGATGAACGACAATGATCAGAAGGTGGTGACCATCATCACCGGACGCGTCTGGCGGACGAAGGGCGGCGAATCGGAAGGCGTCCACGTGCTGCTCGTCGCGCCGGACGATGATTCCGCCGTGCGGACGGCGCTCGAATCGCTGGCGCGCGAGGGTTTCGTCGAGGCAGAGCTGGACCGTATCGGCGACATGGAGGGCGCGCCCGACGACGAACCGCATCTCTCGGCCTGGCAGGGCGCGCTGGAGGGCGAGGTCTCCATCGTCACCTTCGACGAAGTGAGCTGAGCGCCCGGAACCGGCCTGCGGCGGCGACGTTCCCGTTCGATAACAGAACGGAGAAACCGATGCCCACCCCCGATGAACTCGAGAAGCGCTTCTGGAAGGAGCTCGAATCCGACATGACCGTGATGCTCGGTCTGGTCGGCGTCGATGACGGCCATATGCGCCCGATGACCGCACAGATCGAAAACCGACAGGGACCGCTCTGGTTCTTCACGTCGAAGGAGACGGAATTCGCCGAAGCGCTGGCGTCCGGCAAGGCCGGGCGCGCCATCGCCACCTTCACCTCCAAGGGACACGGCCTTTTCGCGACCGTCCACGGCAGGCTGTCGATCGGCAATGACCGCGCAACAATCGACAGGCTGTGGAACCGTTTCGTCGCGGCCTGGTTCGAGCAGGGCAAGGACGATCCGAAGCTCGCCTTGCTGCGGCTCGATCCCGAACGCGGCGAGTTCTGGGAGAACGGCTCCAGCATCATGGCAGGCATCAAGATGCTGGTCGGCGTCGATCCCAAGAAGGATTACAAGGATCAGGTCGCCGAGGTCAGCCTGCGCTGACCTGCGGCTCGGGAAGGGCCCGGCCGATCGCGGGCACCTTCCCTTTCGGATCTAGTTCACCGGGCCGCGCGGCATACCCGGCACCTCCTCCGGCTCCGGCGGCGTCGGCGCGACGCCGGTGGCGCGGTTGATGAACACGGTGACCACCCACAGCACCACGCCGAGCGCGAGAAGCACGCCGGCGATCGTGTATTGCTCGGGATCGCGGCCGGTCCAGGGCCCGACGAGGAAGGCGCAGGAGATCGCGCCGAGCACCGGCAGGACGGTCGGCGCCCTGAAATGTTCGTGCGGGACCTTGTCCTTGCGCAACACCAGCACCGCCACATTGACCACCGTGAAGACGCACAGCAGCAGCAGCGCCGTGGTGCCGCCGAGCTGCGGCACGCTGCCGACGAAGGTGATCAGCCCGAAGGCCAGCAGCGTGGTGAAGATGATGGCGATCCAGGGCGTGCGGCGCGACGCATGCACCTGCCCCAGCACCGGCGGCAGCACGTGCTCGCGGCTCATGCCGTAGACGAGCCGGCTCGCCATCAGCATGTTGATGAGCGCGCTGTTGGCCACCGCGAACATGGTGATGAAGGCGAAGATGCCGATCGGGAAGCCCGGCGCGCCCGCCTGCACCACCTTGAGCAGCGGCGCCTCGCCCTCGCCCAGCTCTTCCGGCGGGACGAGCGTGATCGCCGAGATCGACACCAGCACGTAGATGACGCCGGTCAGCAGGAGGCCGATGAGCAGGATGCGCGGGAAGATGCGCGACGGTTCGCGCGTCTCCTCGGCCATGTTGACCGAATCCTCGAAGCCGACCATGGCAAAGAAGGCCAGCGTCGTGGCCGCGATCACCGGCCAGAACGGGCTGACGCCCTCCGGGGTACGGAACTCGGTGATGCGCGAGACATCCCCCTGCCCCATGCCGATCGCCCACATGCCGATGACGATGACGATCAGCAGGCCGGTGAGCTCGACGCATGTCAGCACGACATTGGCCTTCACGCTCTCGCCCACGCCGCGGAAGTTGACGATGGCCACGACGGCCATGAAGGCGAGGCCGAGCCAGACGATCGCGCCGGTCTCCTCCCAGCCGAGGCCGAAGGCTTCCGAGAAGTTGACCGCGAAGGCGCGCGAGGCGGTGGAGGCAGAGGTGATGCCCGAGCACATGACCGCGAAGGCGACGATGAAGGTGAAGAAGTGGATGCCGAACGCCTTGTGCGTGTAGAGCGCGGCACCCGCCGCGCGCGGATATTTCGTCACCAGCTCCAGATAGCTGAAGGCGGTGATGACCGCCACGGCGAAGGCCACCAGAAACGGCAGCCACACCACGCCGCCGACCTGATTGGCGACCTGTCCGGTCAGGGCATAGATGCCGGTTCCGAGAATGTCGCCGACAATAAAAAGAAGCAGGAGCCAGGGCCCCATCACGCGTTTCAGCTCGGGCTGATGGCTGGCTTCGGCACTCGCGGTTGTCGTCACTGCCATGTTCCTCTCCATTCCCCCCGGCCACGGTCCCGCCTTGCCGACTATGAACGAGCTTTCCGCCAAGTAAATCCCCCGTTCGCACAAAGAAAAAGGCCCGCCGGGTCGCGCCGGCGGGCCTTTCGTCGTCTTCCGTGGACGGCGGAGACTACTCCGCCGGCTCCTGGGTCATGTTGCTCAGCATCGGGCTGGCCGTCTCGGCGCCCGAGGCCTTGCGGCGCTCGTCCAGGATCAGCTCGTCGCGCGAGGTCGCGATGCGGCGGATCTGGCTCATCGTGCCGCCGGTGCCGGCGGGGATGAGGCGGCCGACGATGACGTTCTCCTTGAGGCCCTGCAGCGTGTCGGTCTTGCCGGCAACCGCCGCCTCGGTGAGCACGCGCGTGGTCTCCTGGAAGGAGGCCGCCGAGATGAAGGACGGCGTCTGCAGCGAGGCCTTGGTGATGCCGAGCAGCACCGGCTGCCCTTCCGCAGGCTTCTTGCCTTCCTCCACGAGGCGCTCGTTGACCTCGTCGAACTCGACCACGTCGACATGGTCGCCCGGAATGTAGACCGAGTCGCCCTGCGCGGTGATCTCGATCTTCTGCAGCATCTGCCGGACGATGACCTCGATATGCTTGTCGTTGATCGACACGCCCTGGAGGCGATAGACCTCCTGGATCTCGTTGACGAGGTAGCTCGCCAGCGCCTCGACGCCCTTGATGGCAAGGATGTCGTGCGGCGCCGGATTGCCGTCGAGGATGTAGTCGCCCTTCTCGATGGTGTCGCCGTCCTGGAGATGGAACGGCTTGCCCTTCGGGATCAGGTATTCGACGGGCTCGACCTGCTCGTCATGCGGCTCGATGATGATGCGGCGCTTGTTCTTGTAATCGCGGCCGAAGCGGATCGTGCCATCGATCTCGGCGATGATGGCATGGTCCTTCGGACGACGGGCCTCGAACAGTTCCGCAACGCGCGGCAGACCGCCGGTGATGTCCTTGGTCTTGGCGCTTTCCATCGGGATACGCGCGATCACGTCGCCCGGCTTCACATGCGCGTTCGGCTCGACCGAGAGGATCGCTTCCACCGACAGCATGAAGCGCGCATCGCCGCCCTTGGCGAGCTTGGCGACCTTGCCCTTCTCGTCGGTGACGGTGATGGCGGGCTTGAGATCGCTGCCGCGCGGCGTCGAACGCCAGTCGATGACCTCGCGCTTGGTGATGCCGGTCGACTCGTCGGTCGTCTCCTGCACGGAGATGCCGTCGACCAGATCCTCGAACGCGACACGGCCCTCGACCTCGGTCATCACCGGGCGGGTATACGGATCCCACTCGGCGATGCGCTGGCCGCGCTTCACCTTGTCGCCCTCGTCGACATAGATGCGGCTGCCATAGGTGACGCGGTGGACCGCGCGCTCCTTGCCGCCCTCATCGAGGATGATGACCGCCATGTTGCGGCCCATCACCACGAGGTGGCCGTCCGAGTTGCGCACCACGTTGCGGTTGCGGATCGCTACCGTGCCCTCGTAGGAAGCCTCGAGGAACGACTGGTCCGCCACCTGCGCCGCACCGCCCATGTGGAAGGTGCGCATGGTGAGCTGGGTGCCAGGCTCGCCGATCGACTGCGCCGCGATGACGCCGACGGCCTCGCCGATATTGACCGGCGTGCCGCGTGCGAGGTCGCGACCGTAGCAGACCGAGCAGACGCCGACCTTGACGTCGCAGGTGAGCGCCGAGCGGATGCGGATCGACTGGATGCCCGCCTTCTCGATCGCATCGACATCGCGCTCGTCGATGAGCGTGCCGGCCTTGACGATGACCTCGCCCGTCGCCGGATGCGTGATATCGTCGAGCGCGGTACGGCCCAGCACGCGCTGGCCGAGCGAGGCGACGACCTGTCCGGCATCCACGATCGGCTGCATGGTCAGGCCCCTGTCGGTGCCGCAATCGATCGCGTTGACGATGCAGTCCTGCGCCACGTCGACCAGACGGCGGGTCAGGTAGCCCGAATTCGCCGTCTTGAGCGCCGTGTCGGCCAGGCCCTTGCGGGCGCCGTGGGTGGAGTTGAAGTACTCCAGAACGGTCAGGCCTTCCTTGAAGTTGGAGATGATCGGCGTCTCGATGATCTCGCCCGAGGGCTTGGCCATCAGGCCGCGCATGCCGGCAAGCTGGCGCATCTGGGTCGGCGAGCCGCGCGCCCCCGAATGCGACATCATGTAGATCGAGTTCATCGGCTTCTGGCGGCCGTCGTCGTTGAACTCGACGGCCTTGATGCGCGCCATCATCTCGTCGGCGACCTTCTCCGAGCACTTGGCCCAGGCGTCGACCACCTTGTTGTACTTCTCGCCCTGCGTGATCAGGCCGTCATTGTACTGCTGCTCATATTCCTTCGCGAGCGCTTCCGTATCCGTGACCAGCTTGGTCTTGGTCTCCGGAATGAGCATGTCGTCCTTGCCGAACGAGATGCCGGCGCGGCAGGCATGCGCGAAGCCGAGCTGCATGATGCGGTCGCAGAAGATCACCGTCTCCTTCTGGCCGCAGTGGCGATAGACCGTGTCGATCATCTTGGAGATGTTCTTCTTGGTCATCTCCTGATTGGCGGTCTCGAAGGGCACGTTGACGTTCTTCGGCAACAGCTCGCCGATGATCATGCGGCCGGGCGTCGTGTCGTAGATCTTCGCGACGAGCTTGCCGTCGGCATCCATCGTCTTGAAGCGGCCCTTGATCTTGGTGTGCAGCGTCACCGCCTTCGATTCCAGCGCATGCTGGAGCTCGCCCATGTCGGCGAACACCATGCCCTCGCCCGGCTCGTTCTGGTTGACGATCGACAGATAGTACAGGCCCAGCACCATGTCCTGCGACGGCACGATGATCGGCGCGCCGGAGGCGGGATGCAGGATGTTGTTGGTCGACATCATCAAAACGCGGGCTTCGAGCTGCGCTTCCAGCGACAGCGGCACGTGGACCGCCATCTGGTCGCCGTCGAAGTCGGCATTGAAGGCCGTGCAGACCAGCGGGTGAAGCTGGATCGCCTTGCCCTCGATCAGGATCGGCTCGAAGGCCTGGATGCCGAGGCGGTGCAGCGTCGGCGCGCGGTTCAAGAGCACCGGATGCTCGCGGATCACCTCGTCGAGGATGTCCCAGACTTCCGGACGCTCCTTCTCGACCAGCTTCTTCGCCTGCTTGACCGTGGACGAATAGCCCTTGGCGTCGAGGCGCGCATAGATGAAGGGCTTGAACAGCTCCAGCGCCATCTTCTTCGGCAGGCCGCACTGGTGCAGCTTGAGCTCCGGGCCGGTCACGATGACCGAACGGCCGGAATAGTCGACGCGCTTGCCGAGCAGGTTCTGGCGGAACCGGCCCTGCTTGCCCTTCAGCATGTCGCTGAGCGACTTCAGCGGCCGCTTGTTGGCGCCGGTGATGACGCGGCCGCGGCGGCCGTTGTCGAACAGCGCATCGACCGCTTCCTGAAGCATGCGCTTCTCGTTGCGGATGATGATGCCGGGCGCGCGCAGCTCGATGAGGCGCTTGAGGCGGTTGTTGCGGTTGATCACGCGGCGGTAGAGGTCGTTCAGGTCCGACGTCGCGAAGCGGCCGCCGTCCAGCGGGACCAGCGGGCGCAGGTCCGGCGGGATCACCGGCACGATCTTCATGATCATCCACTCGGGACGGTTGCCCGATTCCATGAAGTTCTCGACCACCTTGAGGCGCTTGAGCAGCTTTTTCTGCTTGAGCTCGGAGGTCGTCGAGGCGAGATCGGAGCGCAGGTCGCCGGCGATCTTCTCCAGGTCCATGCCGGCCAGAAGCTCGTGGATCGCCTCGGCGCCGATCATGGCGGTGAAGCTGTCCTCGCCATATTCGTCCACGGCGATCATGTACTCTTCCTCGCTGAGGAGCTGGTGCTCCTTCAGCGCGGTGAGGCCGGGCTCGGTGACGATGTAGTTCTCGAAATAGAGGACGCGCTCGATGTCCTTCAGGGTCATGTCGAGCAGCGTGCCGATGCGGCTCGGCAGCGACTTCAGGAACCAGATATGGGCGACCGGGGCGGCGAGCTCGATATGGCCCATGCGCTCGCGGCGCACGCGGCTCAGCGTGACCTCGACGCCGCACTTCTCGCAGATGACACCCTTGTACTTCATGCGCTTGTACTTGCCGCACAGGCACTCATAGTCCTTGATCGGACCGAAGATGCGCGCGCAGAACAGGCCGTCACGCTCGGGCTTGAACGTGCGGTAGTTGATCGTTTCCGGCTTCTTGATCTCGCCGAACGACCAGGACAGGATCTTCTCCGGGCTCGCCAGCGAGATCCGGATCGAATCGAACGTCTGTGCCGGCGCCTGAGGATTGAAAAGGTTCATGACCTCTTGGTTCATGCCGATCTCCTTATCGGCACCCCGACGGGTGCCTATTCATTTCTTGCGGACCATTCGGCCCCTTTCGTGATCCTCAAGCGACATTTCGCGAGCATCACGTCGACATCAGGCCTGTCGCACCGGCGACCCATCCAATCGGCCGCCTCGATGGACTGCGCATCGCGGCCGGGCCGCGATGCGCGATCTTGCCTGCCTATTCGGCAGCGTCCGGAAGCCGGGCCGGCGTCTCGTCGACGCGCGAGTTCTCCAGCTCCACATTGAGGCCGAGCGAGCGCATTTCCTTGACGAGCACGTTGAAGCTCTCGGGAATGCCCGCCTCGAACGTGTCGTCGCCGCGCACGATCGCCTCGTAGACCTTGGTGCGGCCGGCCACGTCGTCCGACTTCACCGTCAGCATCTCCTGCAGCGTGTAGGCGGCGCCGTAGGCTTCGAGCGCCCAGACCTCCATCTCGCCGAAGCGCTGGCCGCCGAACTGCGCCTTGCCGCCCAGCGGCTGCTGGGTGACCAGCGAGTACGGGCCGATCGAACGGGCGTGGATCTTGTCGTCGACCAGGTGGTGGAGCTTCAGCATATAGATGTAGCCCACGGTCACCTTGCGGTCGAACGGCTCGCCCGTCCGTCCGTCGTAGAGCGTCGACTGGCCGCTGGTGGCGACGCCCGCCATTTCCAGCAGGCTGTCGATGTCGGCTTCGTTGGCGCCGTCGAAGACCGGCGTCGCGATGGACACCCCGCGCTTCATCTGCTCGCCGAGACGGACGACGGACTCGTCGTCATAGTCGCGGACGGGCTCGTTGCGGTCGTTGGCCGGGATCAGCTTCTCGATCGTCTGGCGGAGCGGCTTCACGTCGCCGGCCTCCTTGTAGACTTCGAGCATCTGCCCGATCTGCCTGCCCATGCCGGCGCAGGCCCATCCCAGATGCGTCTCCAGGATTTGGCCGACGTTCATGCGCGAGGGCACGCCCAGCGGGTTGAGCACGATGTCGACATGCGTGCCGTCCTCGAGGAACGGCATGTCCTCGACCGGAACGATGCGCGACACCACGCCCTTGTTGCCGTGGCGGCCGGCCATCTTGTCGCCGGGCTGCATCTTGCGTTTCACCGCGACGAAGACCTTGACCATCTTCATCACGCCCGGAGGCATCTCGTCGCCGCGCTGCACCTTCTCGACCTTGTCCATGAAGCGCTGCTCCAGCGCCTTCTTGGAGTCGTCGTACTGGCCGCGCAGTGCCTCGAGCTCGCTTTGGACCTTCTCGTCCTCGACGGCGAACTGCCACCACTGCGAACGCGGATATTCCGCGATCGCGTCACGGGTCAGCTTGGTGCCCTTCCTGAAGCCCTTGGGGCCGGCGATCGCATCGCGGCCTTCGAGCATTTCCGAAAGGCGCGCATAGACGTTGCGGTCGAGGATGGCCTGCTCGTCGTCACGGTCCTTGGCGAGACGCTCGATCTCCTCGCGCTCGATCGCCATGGCGCGCTCGTCCTTCTCCACGCCGTGGCGGTTGAAGACGCGCACTTCCACGACCGTGCCGAAGGTGCCGGGCGGCATGCGCATGGAGGTGTCGCGCACGTCGGAGGCCTTCTCGCCGAAGATGGCGCGCAGAAGCTTCTCTTCCGGCGTCATCGGGCTTTCGCCCTTCGGCGTGATCTTGCCGACCAGGATGTCGCCCGGCTGCATTTCGGCGCCGATATAGACGATTCCCGCCTCGTCGAGGTTCTTCAGCGCCTCTTCCGACACGTTCGGAATGTCGCGCGTGATCTCCTCCGGTCCGAGCTTGGTGTCGCGCGCCATGACCTCAAACTCCTCGATATGGATCGAGGTGAACACGTCGTCGGCCACGATCCGCTCGGAGAGCAGGATGGAGTCCTCGTAGTTGTAGCCGTTCCACGGCATGAACGCGACGAGCACGTTGCGGCCGAGCGCCAGATCGCCGAGATCCGTCGACGGGCCGTCGGCGATGATGTCGCCTTTGTTGACCCGGTCGCCCACCTTCACCAGCGGACGCTGGTTGATGCAGGTGTTCTGGTTCGAACGCTGGAACTTCATCAGACGGTAGATGTCGACGCCGGACTTGCCGGGATCGAGATCCTCCGTCGCGCGGATGACGATACGCGTCGCGTCAACCTGATCGACCACGCCGCCACGGCGCGCGCCGATCGCCGCGCCGGAGTCGCGCGCCACGATCGGCTCCATGCCGGTGCCGACGAACGGCGCCTCGGCACGCACCAGCGGCACGGCCTGACGCTGCATGTTGGAGCCCATCAGCGCGCGGTTGGCGTCGTCGTTCTCGAGGAACGGGATCAGCGCCGCGGCGACGGAGACCATCTGCTTGGGCGAGACGTCCATCAGGTCGACATTCTCGCGCGGCGTCATCATCACCTCGCCGGCATGGCGGCAGATGACGAATTCGTCGACGAAGCCGCCCTCCTTGTCGAGCTCGGCATTCGCCTGCGCGACATAGTGCTTGGCCTCCTCCATCGCCGACAGATAGACCACCTCGCTGGTGATCCTGCCGTCCACGATCTTGCGGTACGGGCTCTCGATGAAGCCGTACTTGTTCACGCGAGCAAACGTCGCCAGGCTGTTGATAAGGCCGATGTTCGGGCCTTCCGGCGTCTCGATCGGGCAGATGCGGCCGTAGTGCGTGACGTGGACGTCGCGCACCTCGAAGCCCGCCCGCTCGCGGGTCAGGCCGCCCGGTCCGAGCGCCGACAGGCGGCGCTTGTGGGTGATCTCCGACAGCGGGTTGGTCTGGTCCATGAACTGCGAGAGCTGCGAGGAACCGAAGAACTCGCGCACGGCGGCAGCCGCCGGCTTGGCGTTGATCAGGTCCTGCGGCATGACCGTGTCGATCTCGATCGAGGACATGCGTTCCTTGATCGCGCGCTCCATGCGCAGCAGGCCGACGCGGTACTGGTTCTCCATCAGCTCGCCGACCGAACGGACACGGCGGTTGCCGAGGTTGTCGATGTCGTCGATCTCGCCCTTGCCGTCGCGCAGCTCGACCAGCGTCTTGACGACCGCGATGATGTCCTCCTTGCGCAGGACGCGCACGGTATCCGGGCAGTCGAGGTCGAGACGCATGTTCATCTTCACGCGACCCACGGCCGAAAGGTCGTAGCGGTCGGCGTCGAAGAACAGCGAGTTGAACATCGCTTCGGCGGTTTCGAGCGTCGGCGGCTCGCCCGGGCGCATGACGCGGTAGATGTCGAACAGCGCGTCCTGACGGCTCTCGTTCTTGTCGGCCGACAGCGTGTTGCGGATGTAGCCGCCCACGTTGATGTGGTCGATGTCGAGAACGGTGAACTCGTCCGCGCCGGTCGACAGCAGGACCTTCAGCGTCTTCTCGTCGATCTCGTCGCCGGCTTCGAGGAAGATCTCGCCGGTGCGATAGTCGACGATGTCCTCGGCCAGATAGCTGCCGTAGAGATCGTCCTCGGTCGCCTTGATGGCCTTGAGGCCCTTTTCGGCAAGCTGACGCGCCTGGCGGGCGGTGATCTTCTTGCCGGCCTCGACGACGATCTCGCCGGTGTCGGCGTCGATGAGGTCGTCAACGGCCTTCAGGCCCTTGAAGCGCTCAACGCTGTACGGCACGCGCCAGTGGTCGCCGGAGCGCTTGTATTCGATCTTGTTGTAGAAGGTGGAGAGGATTTCCTCGCCGTCCATGCCGAGCGCCATGAGCAGCGACGTCACCGGGATCTTGCGGCGACGGTCGATGCGGGCGTGCACGATGTCCTTCGAGTCGAACTCGATGTCGAGCCACGAGCCGCGATAGGGGATGACGCGCGCGGCAAAGAGCAGCTTGCCGGACGAGTGCGACTTGCCCTTGTCGTGGTCGAAGAAGACGCCCGGCGAACGGTGCATCTGGGAGACGATGACGCGCTCGGTGCCGTTGACGATGAAGGTGCCGTTCGACGTCATGAGCGGCATGTCGCCCATGTAGACGTCCTGCTCCTTGATGTCCTTGATGGACTTGGCGCCGGTATCCTCGTCGATATCGAACACGATCAGGCGCAGCGTGACCTTGAGCGGAGCGGCAAAGGTCAGGTCGCGCTGGCGGCACTCGTCGACGTCGAACTTGGGAGCCTCGAACTCGTACTTGACGAATTCGAGCATCGACGCACCGGAGAAATCGGAAATCGGGAAGACGGACTTGAAAACAGACTGAAGTCCCTCGTCGGGACGACCGCCCGCCGGCTCCTCGACCATGAGAAACTGGTCGTATGATGCCTTCTGAACCTCGATGAGGTTCGGCATCTCCGCAACTTCCGGGATATTCCCGAAGAACTTGCGTACGCGTCTGCGGCCATTGAAAGTCTGGGTCTGGGCCATCATCGCTCCTTGCTGCCTCTCTTGGGGCGCGGCCTCTCGCGCCTTGCAACGACCGCCCTGCCCGGCGGTCCATCTGAAACGGGTGAAAACCCGTTTCCTGAAAGCCGTCTGCCGGCCCTCAGGAAAGAGGTTTTCAATAACTAGCGCGCCACGCCCTTGCGGCGAACCGGCGGACGGCAAAATGCCGCCCGCCGACAAGCGTAACGCTTACTTGAGCTCGACCTTGGCGCCAGCAGCCTCGAGCTGGGCCTTGATCTTCTCGGCGTCGGCCTTGGCAACGCCTTCCTTGAGCGGCTTCGGCGCGCCTTCGACGAGGTCCTTGGCTTCCTTGAGGCCCAGGCCGGTGATGGCGCGGACTTCCTTGATGACCTCGATCTTCTTGTCGCCGGCAGCAGCCAGGATGACGTCGAATTCGGTCTTCTCTTCGGCCGGAGCGGCAGCGGCGGCGCCGGCAACGGCGGCAACGGCAACCGGAGCGGCGGCGGAAACGCCCCACTTCTCTTCCAGCATCTTCGACAGCTCAGCCGCCTCGAGGACGGTCAGGGCCGACAGGTCTTCAACGATCTTGGCGAGATCAGCCATTTTTCATTTCCTTCAAAAAGTTCGAACAGTTGTTGATGACAGCGAGGAACGGCCTCATGCCGCCTCGTCCTTCCGGGCGTAGGCGCCGAACACGCGGGCAAGCTGACCTGCCGGTGCGTTGACGACCTGGGCGATCCGGGTTGCAGGCGTGCTGATCATACCGACCAGACGTGCACGCAGCTCGTCGAGCGACGGCAGGCTCGCGAGAGCCTTGACGCCTTCCGCGTCGAGCGAGGTCGAGCCCATGGCGCCACCGAGAATGACAAGCTTGTCATTGCCCTTGGCGAATTCGGACGCGATCTTCGGTGCAACAACCGGATCCTCCGAATAGGCGATCAGCGTCTGTCCGATGAACAGGCCCTGAATGCTTTCGGATTCCGTGCCCTGAAGAGCGATCTTGGCGAGGCGGTTCTTCGCGACTTTGACGGTGCCGCCGGCTGCGCGCATCTTCGACCGAAGGTCGTTCATTTGCGAGACGGTGATACCGGCATAGTGGGCCACGACGACCGAACCGGCGTTCGAGAACGCTTCGTTCAGATGCGTGACGAGCTCGCGTTTTTCCGCTCTATCCACTGCCTATCTCCAGTTGACAGCCACCTTTGCGGGTAACTGCCGGGTTGCCTTTTGCCGGGCAGGACATCCAGAACTTCCGGATCTCCCGAACGGCGCTCGAGGATCCTGCCCCCTTTCACCATCCGGCCAGGCCGGCATGGGCAAAAGGCAAACACGGTTCGAACCTTTCATTGGAGCATTCGCTCCGTTGTCGGGTCTTCACCCGTCTCATGCAGGCTCATGCGAATTAAGGCGAGCCGCCTGCAATCTCGGACAGGATGTCCGGAAGCGTTTGGCGCTTCCGGTATCCGGGCCCGGAGGCCCGGAATTGGATGCGGACCGGGCACTAGGCCCGATCCGGCAAAAATCACGCCGTGGCGAGGGTCGCCAGATCGACCTTCAGGCCGGGGCCCATGGTCGAGGTCAGCGAGACCTTCTTGACGTAGACGCCCTTGGCGCCGCTCGGCTTGGCCTTGTTGACCGCGTCGGCGAAGGCGCGGACGTTCTCTTCCAGCGCCTTGGCGTCGAAGGAAACCTTGCCGACGCCGCCATGGATGATGCCGGCCTTCTCGACGCGGAACTCGACTGCGCCGCCCTTGGAAGCCTTGACGGCCGCGGCAACGTCGGTCGTGACCGTGCCGACCTTCGGGTTCGGCATCATGCCGCGCGGGCCGAGAACCTTGCCCAGACGGCCGACGAGCGGCATCATGTCCGGGGTGGCGATGCAGCGGTCGAAGTTGATCTCGCCCTTCTGGACGATCTCGACCAGGTCTTCGGCACCCACGATGTCCGCACCGGCGGCGCGGGCTTCGTCGGCCTTCGCATCCTTGGCGAACACCGCGACGCGAACCGTGCGGCCCGTGCCGTTCGGCAGGTTGACGACGCCGCGGACCATCTGGTCGGCGTGACGCGGATCGACGCCGAGGTTCATCGCGAT
>Ga0180217_1002540_pt1 | contig 16717 bp, 5 predicted proteins | sample eDN3rd37CBELigOP_FD_128521 | JGI IMG/M metagenome (GOLD analysis project Ga0180217, IMG submission 128521) | Enriched Organic Plus compost microbial communities from Emeryville, California, USA - eDNA 3rd pass 37_C BE-Lig OP (version 2) (version 2) ... | reverse complement strand
TGCTGCCTGTGCCTGTGCCTGTGCCTGTGCCTGTGCCTGTGCCTGTGCCTGTGCCTGTGCCTGTGCCTGTGCCTGTGTCTGAGCCTGAGCCTGAGCCTGAGCCTGAGCCTCTTGTTCTGCTGCTAGACTGTTTACAGCAGCCGATTCGTCGACTGTGCTGACCCTCGTCCATGTGCCGTCAGCTGATTCCTTCCACAAGGTGACTGCATTGTCGCCTTGCGCGACTGCTAAAACATTTCCTAGGAGTGACCATGATACACGCCATACTGGCACATTGAAAGAAATTTCGTGTGCCTTGCGCCAAACTCCACTTGCGTCCTCGGTCCAGATGATAACCTTCTGATCATCACCACAGGAAGCAATTGTAGATGTTCCCATTCCAAGTCCAGGTGCCCAGGCAACATCGCGAACCCATTGAGAATGGCTGTGGGAGCCCTCGAAGCGGCACTCCTTCCACACTCCCTGAGGCATAGGAGGCACGGGTTGACCCATTGCCTGCAACTGCTGTGCACGTTGGATGTGGACCTGCTCCTCCTCGGGAGTGAGTGAATCGTACTTCCATACCCTCACGGTCTTGTCGCACCCACCGGTAACGAGGCGCTTCGCGTAAGTTGAGAAATTGGAAGCATCAAGACCAGACGCCGAGGCATCCGCACCAGTGACAACACCAGGAGCAAGCTCAGGACCCCAGCTGACTGAGGTGACGCCACCCAAGTGCGCAACAAAGGCCTCTCGATCCCATACGTGGTTTGATTTGTGTGTCCAAATGGAGACCGTGCCATCAGAAGAACCTGCAGCGAGAATCAATCCGAGAGTATGAGGTGCGAACGCAACGGAGTTCACACTGCCAGTGTGACGATCATCATCCCAGAGTCGGATCCACACACCAGGTCGCTGCTCCTTCCACACGATAATGCGGTTATCGTAGCCACACGAGGCGAGAATCGAGCCGAACTTGGGATGCGCCCAAGCCACCTGCCAGACCGGTCCTTCGTGCCCAGCCAAGGTCGCCGAGAGCACAGGAGACGACGTGCCATCGAGCTCATAGATTTTAATCGTACGATCCGAGGAAGCAGTCGCGAGGCGTTTGCCGTAGTAGTTCAATTGAGTGTCATGGATCATTTCCGAATGATCCGTCTTCAGCACGACCGAACTCTGTTCGAGTCAAGTCAGCGAAGTCAGCGAAGTCAGCGAATGTGAGTGTCAGCAAGGAGTAGCCAATAAGGAGAGCGTGAGTATACGTATCTGTTGACGGTTGGAAGCAAGCCACGAATGTTTTAAACACAATCCAAGCCTTTTGTATAATACATGTTCAACTCATGCCTATCTAGCCCACCACCGCCGATACCCTTATCACTCGAGGTGGAAGAGCATGACGCAGCAGCTCGGGTGGGGGTGTCGTTCGCACGCTGCACGTACCATGACTGCGGTGTGGACCTAGAATATCGAGGATCGCAGGGAGATGAGTTTACTGTGAGGCGATGCTTGGTGATATATTCAGCGCGAGGCTAGGCGATGGATAGACAATGGTTTCAAATTGAATCCAACCGGTCAAGATATGGGAAAGGGGGCCGTTTTCCGCGGAATTCCGAGAGTCCTCACGCATATAATAACACAACCAGAGCTCAGTGGTGTTGATCCAGGCGGACATGCCACTTGGAGCCCACGGCAATGCACACCAGGCGAGGAAATCGAGAGAAATGGTCGTGACTCTGAGTCAAGATCCATCGCTTCCATCCGCTGAGAGCTGGGTTCAGGGGTGCTAAAATAGCATCGCAGCCGTCAGCCGTCAGCCGTCAGCCGTCAGCCGTCAGCCAACAGGCCGCAAAATTTTGCATACTTTGCAAAATGTTGCGAGACGGTCAGGTTGTCAGTTTTGTCACAAAAGCGAGTGTGCTAAGTCGTTTGAGAAGGCAGTTTGACACGTTGCCTCGCACTGCTATCCCTTAAAACCACATTCACTCGACGTGTTCAAGCTGTGCACATCGGTTAAGCCGACTAATAACCATGAGCACTCGCTACCACCGTCGCTATTCAGAGCACAACCCACTTTTCTCGGACGGTTATCACACTAGTGTGTCGTCGATGGAGCAAACTCTCGAGACGCGAGTCGGATCAAACCGAGTTCGGATGTACACGGTATTCCGTTCGCTTGCACTGCTTGTGGCACTGCTTCTGACCTCACTGGGAACCGCCAGTGGTCAAGGTTTGGCCTGGTTTGACGTCGCACTGGGGCCAAGTGAAAGCGGTGCTCTACACAGATCTACGCTTACACTTGCCTTGGGTTCGTCTTTAACGAATCCAGCTATGCCAGCCAATGGCGCCGACATTGTCGTTACATACTACTTCCCGGCATCATGGGCTTCTTCGCTCGCCGCCCTTGATCTCGGGTCGTGTCTGCTGATTGGCGGCTCTACCCGAGAGGGCGATCGTTTTCGATTTGACGAGCCTGTGTTCACAAAGAATTTGACAGATACGTCTCTAACAATGTCGACACAGTATCTCTATCCCAACGGGCCTGGAATCCTCACTGCGCTCATTGTGCAATGCCGAGAGTTCCCCTACCCAGCGATGGGATCTGAGGCCCCAACTAGTTGGGAAGACTTACTCGAGAATGGAGGCATACCCTCGAGTCTGGCGAAAGAGTTCTGGGCACAGTACTCGTATGGTGCTTTGGACGTAGAATCCAACGAAATTGTTTCCAGGATCTGGATGACAGGCCCCCCCGAGAGCTATTCTCTGACAGGTTTTACCGTGAGCCCCCAAGTCCTGAACCTTAATGACGTGGGGGATTCTCATCCCCAACTCGACCTTCAGTTCCAAAGTCCTTTTGCGTTCATGGATGTCATGTTTGAGATTCGGTTACCACATGTTGCTACTGTTTATGATGTTCTTAACACCGTGACGTATGTCGACCCATCTGAAAATTCACTGACAATGGTGTCCGAGAGTGGCGAGCCCCATATATACTCGCGAGCACGACGAGCTATATGGGCGCGAACAACGACTTCTTTCTACTCCAGCGGTCTACATACGATTCGGGCCAGATTGAGCCTCACTGAAGGACAGTACTTTGACTTCGAGGTTCGCCTCTTCCCTGAAACCTTTGGAACCAAAGTTAGAACCTATTATCGCCTTGAGCACCCACTAGCACGTACAGGGTACCTACCGTCAGGTATCCTTCGTTACACTACTCATACCCTCTACTTGTCCCCTGCAACCAGCGTACATGAAGGCGAGGCCATCATCTCACTGTCTGTTCGCACTACGCAGCTTAGTGGATACTACCTCCCGGGCGAGTACCTTCTTCGGTTGACTCCCAAAGAGTCTGCAATTTCCAAGCTAAACTTCACTGCTGCCGTAATTACGGGTGCACACCGATTCACGGTCGATCATGACTCGAACTCCGTTTCGTGCTATTTCCAACAAAAGGTTTACTCACCCACAGATTTCTCACAGACTTGGGCTGCTTACAACAGCTACTTTGAGTGTAAGATGCTGGATATTCCCCACACTTTGAGCCCCTACGAAGTTGTCAGGCCGAATGATCTGTTTGATGCGAATAGCATTACCCTCCATCACGTCCCGACCGGCACGTTACTCGCTAGCCATGAGCCCAACGGTACCACTTGGGTGACCCAAATCGCGAATATTCTGGATGGCGATGTCCAGATAACGTATCCATTTTCTGGAGCGACTTCTTACTTCCAAGTACCGCTTCGTTTCTCGAAGGGATCTGGAACTGGCAATCCTACGTGGCACATCACTTTGCCGACTGCCAACTTGGACTTGGATGTATCGCAAATCAGTCCAAACCGCGCTACGGGTCCTGTTACCCGGATAGGGACCGCGCCCGTTTACACATTCTCGTCATCGTCTATTCCTGGCGCTGGTACAGCATTTACACTGACTTTCAATGCCATCTTTAGTGAATATCATACTGTGACAATTGAGGTAATTGATGGAAGTTATACTAGTAGAGCTCGATTCACTCTGCCAGGGCCACCAAGTCGCGAACAAATTACTAGTCAGACGTCATGCACGATACAACAATCCGCGCCAGACTTAACTCCGGGTGCCAGTTCTGCTTACAAGATTGTTATAACCCCTGCTATTCCCGTTCGAGCTAGACTCAGTGGCATTTTCGCACGCCTTGTTCTGCCTTCTGACTTCCAAGGTACCGCTCCAGGAGTGACGCTCAGAGCTTACAAGCCTGGTCTCACTGCAGTACTCATTGAGAGCTATACCTCTCGTGAAGTCGCGACACTGCCTGAGATCTACAGTCAATATCCAGATGCTTCGCCGATCCAACAAGAGTTCACGATAAGATCCACCTTATCTGACACCACAGCTGAGGAGTTTATTAGGTTTGAAATTGACGTTACAGGTGGTTCTATATTAGAGGCTCGATCCGTCCTGGCAAACGGTGTTCCTAGAGATGGTTACGTTCTAGTATACGGTCGAGACCAACCGGTAACATCGCCCGCGTTTACGAACATTCAGGACTTGAGCTATCCTAATGTTGCCCCTGCAATCACAGACCTTATGCTTCTGTCAGCTTGTATCCGCAACATCAATGCCGACTCGATGTATCTTCCATCAGGAACCCGAACTAGTACGGTCTCGCTTACTGAGGAATACGTTGTCCCTGTATCCAAGGCGGCTAGTACGATCACTTCACTATACGTGCGCGTCCCCAACCAGCGCCTCTACTCGTTTACATCAACGCTGACGCTTTCGTTTAGCTGCCCCCAGGATTCACTCGATTTATCAAGTGCGCGATTGCAGTGGGTACAATTCATGAACTCCACTGCCTGGCCGAATGTTGCAAACATGGGGGCCCCCGTTTTCACAGCTCTAGCATCGGATGAGGTTTCCACAGACGGTGACACAACCACAATTAGGGGAACTGGCACTCCATCTCTGGTTGGAGAGGACTACTTCATTTCTGTGATGGGTTTTGTCAACCAACCATTGAATGCTAATGATGTGAAGTCGTGCGTCTTCTCCGCTGTTTTTGACTATGGCACACCAACTGAGGCGACGCTAAGCAAGTACGAGTATCCACTCCCTCTTCCTGATCCTTACATCACCCCAGGTCTGGTGGTAGCCTGGTTCAGCAATCCGTCTGTCCCGGCCGCCACGGGAGATCCGGATGATGAATCAGCGGCTGTGTATCCGCATGACACATCGGGCTTCCTAGTCCTTGCACACTCAAATCCACTGTATATTCGGATTGAAACGCCTCGCGACATTCCCACCCACACGACGTACAGACACGTAGTTTCGTTTGCAGATCTTCTTGCAAGTGCAAGCGCTGATAAGCCATGGCAAGATCTTCACCCTGGGAAAGACTCTATTATTGTAACAACTCTGGCTGAGGATGTATCGGATTCACAGCCTCTGGAACTTGTTGATACAGTCATCGAGGCCGACCATTTCTCTTTCGCTCTTTCGAGGGAGGTTATAGGTGTCAAATTTACCATCGTCGTGAACGGATTGTGGCTACCTCCACCCGGTGTGACCAGACAAGTTACCGTCCAGCTCACGATTCCAGACCAGGATATTGTCCTATGTCGGACTAGGACTTATCTTGCCTCGCGTTATTCCTTCGCCCAATATGCTGGTACGGTTGCTCGTACTACTGCCACTACGCAAAGCGAGGTCGCGGCGATTGAATCAGAGCCAAGCGCTGATGCGTCTCAATTTGCATGGCCTAGCATTTACGGTGCGGCGGGTTTCGCTTCAATTGCCCTGCAGGATGCTCGACAACGAGCAATTCAGGCCCTGAGAAGTGCAGGGTTGCCACCTCTAGCGCGTGCATACTATGCGTCATCGTCATTCTCACTTCCGTATGCCATTTCTACTGGCAATAGCGACGGCATCTTTGCGCCCAAGGTCGTAGGTCCGATTGCGAGCCAGCCGGCCCGTCTGGTGTTCCAATTTGATTTCCCGCCCGACGTTGCCCTGAAGGTCTATGACGATCAGCAGCTCAGGATTGATATTCACTTCCCGGCAGCTATGGTGCCTCATCACAAGGTCGAATCCGCCATCGCCGCCGGACTAAATGCGATCGTTGGTATTTCGGTGTCTCCTACAACATATCTCCGGATTGCGAACTCTAATCTATCCGTTCGTTATGAACCAAATGATTTGTTGCCCATGCTCCCAACTTGCCAGTCTTCAGTCGAGCCTTACGACGATCTTTCCATTACAGATTGCGCGTCAGCCATTAATTCATCGCTCACGACCACGTATCCACGTCCGAGCACCATCCTCTCCTTCATCTTGCCCAAACGTGAGGATATGGCTGATGCCGGACTAGCTGAGGAGTTGCTATCTGCTGATCAGGCAGCGAAGCCTTACTGGCGGATTCCATACTCTGTCAACGCATCGAATGCGGAAATGCCTGAGATGCACACACTCACGTTCTTCGTAGACAGCTCTGTCGTTGTGGTCCCTTCTCCAGAAGTCTCTGCGAATATGCTTGAAGGCCAAGTCGTAGTGCACGGAATCCATACTTACAATAGCCGATTGACACAACTCATACCAAGTGAGGATTTCCCGAACGAAGGCATCCCATACGGCTGGTCAGATAGCTTTGAGAATGACTGGCTCGCACCCACACCTTTCCACTTCCCGATCAGTGCACCTGCTGTGCATAACGGGTTGCCCACAGATGCAACGCTCAGCATTCCACGTTCCCTGCCCTTGTCGATTTACAAGCTCGATGGTAACGGGGCGAATGCCATCGATGCTTCCCTTACCGGTCCGGGTGCATCCTCCATGCGGCTTGATGTACTTACTTCCAGCACTCTCAGCGTCGATTCAGAACGACTCGTTAACGCCTGGCCTTCGCTCGTTGCCATGGCGAACCCGCCCGCAATGTACGCTGTGCAGGGCTCACCTTATAACGTCACATTTGAACTTGTTCCCAGCTGGACTAGTACATGGTCTGATTTTTCGCCGTATCAAGCCGATCCAAGTATCCCAGTTCCAGGAGCGTGGACAGGAACGGAGTTGCTGGACCTAGTCTTCCCAGAGGGCGCTCCCCCGCTGCCGGTTTGCCCAATTAGTGCTGCCGACTGTCAGGACCTGAAGTTAGTTCGTTCTGCGGGCCTGGCCCTTGCGATTCAAGGTCAATATTCCGTGCGCACGAGTCCCAACTCCGATTGGGGACCATGGACCAGCATCGCACCGTCGGAACCTCTGGAGTCTGTTGGTACCTGGAGAAACCAGTCTGCGATCGTAATCCCCCTTATTCAGGCTCTCCCTTCGAAAGAATTGCTTCGAGCCGCGCTAACAGGCAATCTACGCCTTGTCGTACAAAAGCTCGTCGTCCAATTCACAGCTCCCCTCGCATTGCAGCGTGCCCTAGTTCGGGGACTGCCTCAGTATTTGGAGCACTCCAACGAGGCGTCCCAGGTCTTCATGGATGAAACAGTGATCTACAGTTCAAATGCTGGAGGTTCTGCGGACGGTCCTCTAGGCGCCGGAGATGTGGGTATCGAGCAGTCTAACGTCTTCGCGTATACAATTGGTCAGCTAAAGACTGCAATTGAATCAGGCGATGTGTTCGTTTTACCGCCTGCGGCTAATGTGCTCAGCGGAGAACATTTCTCCGAGGGAGTAGATTTCTATTCGTACAAGCGAGCTGCGTACCTAGAGGTGTGCGCACAACGCTTATCGGTTGTGGCCGACCTTGCCGTGTCGCTGGCAAATGAGTTGGAGATCGCAACACCCCTGGATGATCCGGATTCGTTCTCCTCCGTGACAGAGAGCGCAGTGCGTCAAGCACTACACAACATCTTCGTCCAAGACCCGATTCCATCTGCAGCAGTCCAAAATACCGCAGCCCCACCTGTCCAGGCACTCGTCTCCTTAGATCGAAGTCAACTCTCTAGCAATCCAGAGCTGAGGACAGTCGCCCCACTTCTAAGAACCGCAATTCCTCGACATGTGGCCACACCAGCAGCAGACGCTGCATCAGCTGCGCGACCAATTCGAATTGCCTCGGCGTCCCCCGCAGCCATAAGACTTCAACGAGAAGATTATTCTGCATTGTCACTCTCTCGAACATCTCCCATTCGTGCCGCCGCATTAGACCCTCCATATAGCGGAGCTGAAGACGTTGCTTTGACGATTCCCCTCGAGTTAGCTGGCTCACCATCACGCGTTTCTTTCTCTGGCAAACAACATTACCTCGTTATCACTGCCCAGAAAGTTGAGCGCCTGGCTGGCGTCACCTCAGCACACCTCACTGTAGTCCATAACGATCCATTATACATCGTTCCGGCATTGCTCGGTCCAGAGAATCCTTTGCCCAGCCCAACACAAGGTAATCCTTCAGTCTGGCCACTTCGAATTATCAAGAAAGTCCAGGAGTACTTGGTACTCGAGCTCCCTGTTAGTGAGCAGGGCGAACATGTCGAAGGGTTTGCACCATCGAGTGTTGGTGAGTCGGAGGAAGAGTTTATGAACTGGCCTGTCTTGTTCCCAGGTGCAGTGTTTAATTTAACGTTGGTCGGTTTCCTTCCGCAGGTTCCCGACGGCTTCGCTCCACCTTCTCATCAAGTCCATGTTTCTGTTGTTGATCGTAATGCGGCACCTTGGTTGAATGCTGAGAGCCCAGACTTGCCTCCTGCTCTCGGTCACCAACTTGCCCCCGCAGGTCTCGGCGTGTTTAAGTACGCAGAGGCGGCTTCAAATTGGATAGATACCCCAACCCCAGCTGCTCGCGACTTCCCACGAGCGAGAATCTCGTTAACTTCGGTCCATGTAGGTTCAAAGCCTTCCCTCGAGTTGCGGCTCCAGATGAACTCGTTCATTCCGGACAACGGATGGCAAAGGGGCAATTCTCTTGTGCTCTTGTTACCTTCCATGACAACTGAAGCGTTGCAAGGGGCTGCGCAAGGCAGTCATGGGGCACTACTCCCTGGATACAGCAATGGTGTGCCGGCAGCAACTTCTCTGCAGCTCCATGATCCGGTGGGTTGGTGCTTCAGGCCTTCAGCACACGTCGCTTCATTGCGCTGGAATCCCACTGTTGAGTCAGCCCCGACAGATGATCCGGGCACAGTGGACCTCACAGATTATGTTGATCTCGCACTCTTCACCAGGGTGGCATTCGCCACCTTGACTGATCTGGATACGACCGTACCTTCGCCATCCGAGAATCCGTCTCCTACCACCGGACTTGTAACTTCGTCTGTCTTCGCGACGCAGCTAGGTCCGGGGTTCACCGCTCATACGTATTATGAGCGCACAAACAATGCGCTTCAGCCATTCTTCCCGTCCAACCCATCAGACGAATGGGCGGCGACACCATCGAGACTCACCGTGGCCATTCTCACGTTCCGTCATGATGTAGATCTCACTTCACTCCAACTGCCACCTCTCAATTCATACGTTTCGATTACATTTAATGGCCTTTGCCCAGTTCCACCGCACGCCGCCCCACGACTACCTGTCGAGGCTCGACTGATCTCCACGTCTCGCATGGCTGTGACACGCACACGACTTGTTACAAGAACCGCACAAGGCACATCGAGTACATCTCCCCTAGCAAGTCTCGAGTTGCCGTACTCAGTCCCATTCCAGCTGTCGAACCCGACGAATATTCGACAGAATTTGACATTCTCCTCTGCCGCGACAAAACTTAGAATGCAGGCTAGACTTGCAGCGCTGCACTGGAAGGCGCTTATTGAGCCTGATCCTGAGCCGGCACCAGAGAATTTAGATCCTATCGACCCAGAGCCACCGACAGACCCAGACGCTCCCCCCGCGGAAGGATTCGTAGTGGGAACACAGTCTCTTCCTATTGGCGACTCTGGGTTGCCGTCCACAGGTTCAGCGACCGACCCACAGTGGGCGGATTCTTTAGCCACAGCACGTGCCAATGTAGTGTACGAATCATCCCGAAGTGTTGTGTCACTTGACCTGTCGTACTTCACCATTGATTTGCCTCCAACGTATATACCAGTGACTACACCCGAGCTAGAGCAGCTTTTGGTAGGTACTCAGCCAGAAACTGGTGTGGTGCCAGTCGCGGTTCGATGCCAATTGTTACCATTTGCCTCGGTAGTGGCAGAAGCACAGGATTATGAGTACGCAAATTCTACAATGACACCCAGCGAACAACAAGCAGTCGACTTTGCTCAACAGAATGCACCTTCAGGGGCAGTTGCTACTTCTCTGTCTTACGTCTCTCGTGTGATGAGAGCGTGGGATGGAGTCCTGCGGGAGTCGCCACTGATCGCATCATTCATCGCTACAGCAATCGGTGTACGAGATCCGCAGACCCACGCACTGTTGAGGTATACTATTCGCATTCCAACGGAACAATTAATCTCATTAGCTGTGTCCCAGTTCGGTACGACCAATCTACCTGGGGGAACAGTCGTCCGACTTGAAATTGATGCAGTCGTGAACCCAGCGTCGACGGTCACTGCCTTGAAACTCTCTCATCAAACGCTGCTTTCAAGCAAGCGCTTCGTTAACCAACACACAGCAGTCGGCTCCCATAGCGATACCGCGCCAGCATGGGAAGATTGGCTCAATCCTCACTCGCTTGAGGCAGCGGCAGGGGCCAACTTACTTCCTATTGATGTGCCTACAACGACCAGTAGTGACAACATAGTGCTAACTATTGTGAATAAGTTGACTGGCGGAGCTTCGTACTATACTGCAGGCCCACCACCACTCGTTTTACTTCACGATTTTAGCGCCGATACGAGTGTTTCCCCAGCCTCGCAGTTCTCCAGTGCCGTTGAAGAAGCCGAACAGGTTGCACAACCGATTGTTTTGCGCCGTGAAAGCACTCTTGTTGTTACTTACGGACGCACTTCCGATGGCACGCGCCTCATTACGGAAGGCGAGCCATTGCGTTTCGAAATCCTTACGACCGTGCCACCTTTGCCGTCTACTGTGATCCATGCCGATCACACTTTCCGAGATAGTGGCAGCTTCTCTGCTGGAAAGGTACCAACAGGATCTCGCTTGGAACTCAGGCTCCCTCAACTCTGGATTTCATCTTCAGACATCTACGAGCAGTGCACATTCTCCGCCACTCTGAGCGTTAACGATATTCCCATGCCGTTCCTCGTTTCGGATATGCCAGTGTCTGAGTGGCAGTTCACGAACATCGATCGAATTACCCGGTCATATACAAAGTTCCTCCAAGCTACCGCAAACGAAGGAGTAGCACGAACTGTGACCTATCTTTCCCCACCAACCTCCAGCGATATCTCAATTACTCCAGGAGCTGCATGGAAATTGGCTGTGCGCGCAACCGAATCATGCATCGCGAAGGTGCCATCCCCTGATGCTACCCGTGATTTATCTAATGCGTCGGTTTTCCTGCGAATTCTCGCGCCTGCTTCCTTCAGTTCAATTATCTCGCGCTCACTTCCAGCGGGTAGCACGCTTTCTCCACTTTATGGTAACAATCTAGCTGCAATCGTTCCTCCTAGTCTCGGTTCTGCCTTGTTGAATGGGTGGACATTCTCATTGAGTTCATACTTAGCGAATTCCAAGGTTGCTATGCTTTTGCAGTTCACTACAGCTCGAGCAATCCCGCCCCGTTCAACATTTATTGTGACTGTTGATAATGGTCTCGCGAAGCAAATGTCTCCTGATCTAACGTTTGGCTTCCGCTTTGCTAGTATTGCATCCCCCTATGCGCTCCTTTCCATGAATGCGGGGTCTAGTGTTCCCTGGCTGGGCATTAAGAAGCCTAAGTCGGACATGGAGGCTGCTGAACCATTCGCTACCACCCGCGTGCAGCTTCAGACCCTTCAGAATATCCCCGCGTCAACATATATAGCAATCGAAATTCCAGACGTCTTGACTCCAACAGCCGAAGGTGTGTACGATTTATCTGGAAGCGGCAACACTGGTTTAGTCACACTCGAGATCCTTTCACCGAGTGGGAACTATTTGTTGAAGCCAACGCTCCCAGTGGCGCCGACAACACTGACCCTTGTTTCTGGGGCAGTCTAGTGTGGCGAGGTGGATCTATCCTGCTTAGTTCCATCTGTTCGTCCTTTCTATTCATTCAGTACAGCATCAAAGTTGCAATTGCCCTCTCTCTCAGGTGGGCATTCCAAGTTATCTCGTAGGCGTCCTCGCCTTCTTTCTTTCTGCTTTTCCTTCCATCTGTGACACTTCTTTAAACAATTCTGCCGGCCTCTGGTTTTACGGTAGTTCTGCATCACCAACTTAATCCAACTGTTTCTTGCTGACCGTTACCACAGGCTCAGTATTGGTTAAGCTTACATCTAGCATCAAGTTACATTTGCCCTATGTTTTATTATCCAGTGTAGCCCCATCAGCACAATACCTTTGGTTCACCTGCCTTTAGCCCACGAACAAAGCTTTCCCAGTCAACGTTAGTCCTTCCGATGATGGTGGGAGTCGGACAAGTAGGCTTCTCTCTCTCGCACACTATAACTCAACAGTGACTTTGTATAATACACTATAATAGTTATTTGTTTGCCACGCCTATGCACTCAATCATCCAGATCTAGCCTACGCGTCGCTACTTATCTCAGGCTCTGCTTGCGCTTATTGAGCCTGATACTGCTGCTGGTGCTGCTGATGAGCCAGCTCTTCAGGCGCGGTTTCTGAGTTGCGACGTGAGGAGATTCCGAAGCAGGGGTGTCGGAATACGACAGGGGAGACGATGCCGTGCACGAGTAGAAACCGCTCGAACAGTCATCCGGACGAAGTGGGAGCGTCATGGGGACTAAATTATCATGTGAGTACAACCATGGGAAGCTCTATTAGCGTGTTCAAGTCTTCTGATACTCGCTTGCCTACTGTAAGGATTGCTGCAAAAGGCCGTTTTCAAGAGTTTCGCAGATATCTGAGTCTTCATGAGCTTTTTTCCGGGCGCTCCCTGTGATATAATTCGCTTTTTAAGTTGGCTTTCGGTTTATAGTCCCTCTTTGCATGTTCTGCCGGTATATTTCGTGGAATGTCCTCCGCCATTACTGGTGTTTGTACCCAAATCCCCATTTCCTAGCGACAACACCAGTCAGCCAACCACGTCACTCGATATGTTGCTCATGCTTTGTGCCGTCCTGACCTATTTTGCCCGCATGCAGACGTGACATCATGTCCGAGTCCAAGAACCAGAGCGAAGTTCCGCGATACGAGCGCAAGAACCCCACAGAGAAGGCCGATGCCCACACCTGCGAGCCCTTCTTTGCTGGTTTGTATGAAATTCGCGGCCCGAACTATATGAAGGACAACGTCAAGCAGCCTTCTGGACCCCACTTGTACGACATGTATGCTGTTCACTTCACTCACTCTCGCTGGAAATGCGCTGACGTGACTCAACTGATCGATATGCCACCTTCGGGAGACTGGGATGAGGCCAAGTACGGTCTTCCTGAGTACGTCATCATGAACTGGATGCTTCCTGCAGATGACGAGAACACGGGTGTCTTCGACGACAACCACACCAATGGTGAGAGCTACAACATCGTGATGATCTCACGCATCAGCGACTGGGTCAAGAAGTCCCTCATCGAGCACCATGAGAAGAACGGCTCCTGGGAGACGTTGCTTCGATATCAGGGCTCTGCTCAGGACGCTCCTGATGAAGGCATCTTGAGTTCAATGTTCAGCATGTTCTCCAAGCCCAAGCACTACAGTACAGATAGTGGTAGCTTGGATCCTAGTCGTAATCCAGCGCAACTCGACCCTCAGATTATTATGCTGCACCGTCTGATTTACAATGGTGATGATGTCCGCGACCGTGTTAAGGCCTTCAGCAAGATCAACAACATCGACGACTGCGACTTCAACCCGATCATCAAGCCCCTCGCGCGCCAGTACAATGGTGTTCCGTACATTCTTCGCGAGTGCCTCGACTTCCGTCGCTATCCCAATACCTTCGTTGTCTCTGTCGATGTCCACCTCTTCTCGAATATCGCTAAGCAGGGTCTCGCGGCGTGCAAGAGCAACCTCGCAGTTATGTCCTTCGATGTCGCATTTACACTTGAGGGCCGCTGCCGTGATGAGCTCCCCGAGCGACTTGTCATGGGTGCTCGCATGAACTACCTCGATCTCGCCAAGGCCAAGGATGTTGAGGTACCTGATCCTGAATAATGGTCCGTCCACAAATGCCCAGTAGGTCTGACTCATTATACTATACGCGTGACCATTGTAGAGACTACGTTACCTACAGCATTTACGCCCAGTCCTTTGCCTTGTTCTGTTCTTTCGTCTTATCAAACTTTGGTTCAACGTTTTCCCACTGACGGCTTCTCTTCAACAGAGATTCTTCTTTGAGTTTTACATTACTTGCCTACCACAACAACTACTAGTACTACTCGCTTGCTCATGTGCTAAAATATGCTGCGATTGCGAAGAAGGGCTGAAAGGTGTTCCATCTGCGTCCGCATCACCCGTTGATTTTCGCTCTCCTCAATGCATATTAATCCACCCACCCGAATCAAGCAGTAGGTCACGTCTTCAGCCTTAAGCATTGTAGATGATGTTCCTACCTCGCAAGTTTGTGCGTTCCAACCGTAACATCTGCTTCCTTGTAACCAAGAGGGGGAAGGCCCATCTCAAAGTTACAATTTAGTTCGATAACATCTCAGCGTTGCTCATTATGCACTCCACTGGATCTCCATAGAACTCGTGTGAAGTTGGATAATGCGAGCTAGTTAAAACAGTAAAGCTGACGAGACTATTCTAATGCACTTTTTTTTGTATACCGGTGATGTACACCAGACAAGACAGCTCTTGCACTGCTGGTGAACAGCAGGAGCCCTTCCCTCAAGGGAGCTACAACCGAGTCCCCTGGAGCACATAGCAGCTTGAACATGAGTAACTCTTTGTTGCCTTCACCAGTGCGTACCAGGAGCGAGGTCCTCAATTCCAACACCCCTTGTCGATAAAGGGGGTCAAGAATAGGCTCAATGTGCTCTTGCTACAACTCTGGTAACTCAGAACCAATTCTCTACCTTTTGTGAACACAGTACAAAAGGTAGTGAGAATTCGTTTCTGGTGAGTCTGAATCGAAAAGCGGTGTTCGGAATCAATGGCGTCCATTACACCAATCGCGAACAGTGAACTAGCGATTCTCAAGGATTAATCAATAGCCAATGCGTGGATCTACTGAATGTAAATATCAGATCCTCAATGCATTGGGAATAACACGCGGAATCTCAACCGCTCCGCACGCGGAATTATTTGAATTTTTTCAGGATTCCTTTCGAAAAATGTGAGGAAATTGAGCGGTTTTTGTTGTGGAAGGGTGCGCAAGACTATTTGGTTCGAAAGGCACGTATGCAATCGAGCTGTGCATTGGAATGGGATGCCTGTGGGGTTAATGCTGCATGTTGCTTCAAATGATGTGGTCAGACCTGAGTTTCAACGTCTTCACACATGCGTATTTGCATGTTCACTGATTCGAAAGTTTTGCACCAGACACGCCGTGCAAGGATGATCGCTCAGGTGACATGTGCACACGCTGTACTCGACGCGTATTTCACAAAACACTATAACCATGCTGCATGCAGCATCCATTTCCGTGATTACATCTCAACTGCACTTGGTGCGCTTGATGGTTCTGGGTGCATTTGGAAATGCTCACCGGACGATTCTGCTAAGTCTGGAGCTACTAGGAGTAGACGAAGTTCAGTAATGCATTCACGCCCCTTACTCGCCATGCATTGACCTTATCGTACCCATTTTTAGAAGAATCGACATGCGAGATAGTTCTTATCGTCGCATGACGGTGACCGTGCTAACACTATGTCTAGTATGCACGTGTCTGTTCTCCTTGGCACAGGCTGCCAAGGTATGGCAATATCAACTTGACGGCCCAAGCATCGATGCCTGTCAAACAGAATCCTTCGACGACCTCGAATTACCTTTCGTTTGCGTTTCTGAGGATACCAACGAAATCGATCAAACGGCCAATGATATGTGCGACGGCGAATCCAAGCCAACCATCCCGTTGGCTGCAGAGCACTGTGTTACCTATGCGTACAACGCGGACGCAAACGACTGCAAAGACCTTTTCGCCTACGGTGACAACGGCTGGGACCTGAGTGCGCCCCAATGCTATGCTTGGCTTGGTGTGAGCGACCCAGTACCTGTCCCTGGCCCTTGCGTTCTAAGCGAAATCGGCTATAATCTGTACAAGCCAGATCCAGCCTTTTCGCCAGCGAAGGCCGAGCAAATCTGCATTGTCTACGAGGGCGAAACTGCTCCAGCAGATGACGACTGTACTGCGGCCAAGTCCCCCGGTGCATGCAAGCTGCTTGGCCAGGGCGGAGAAGATTTCAAGTACACGCTCGACGGTAGCACACCGCTGTCTGCCAGCGACGCTCACTGCATGCAGCTCGAGGAGATCGCAATCTATAGCTTTGAGGGTCGTGCAGAATGCACTGGTACTATTGCTTGGGACCAGGTGTGCACCGCGAACTATGCGGTGACCCCAAATACTTTCCTCACTACTGACAAAATCGTGAAGTGTTTCTTGAAGCGCGGGGAAGATGACAATGTTGAGCTGACCGACAAGTTCTGTCAGGTGAATGTGGAGGGCGACAAGCCTACTCCTCAGCTGTGCACTGTCCAGGACATCCCCACAGATGACTTTGTCTCTGAGAACAATTTTTCTTGTGTTGATGTGTTCTCCACGGATCTTCTAGGAACCACCGAGGAGACTGCGCGATGCCTGGTCAAGTCGAATGTA
>Ga0180217_1002539_pt1 | contig 16717 bp, 10 predicted proteins | sample eDN3rd37CBELigOP_FD_128521 | JGI IMG/M metagenome (GOLD analysis project Ga0180217, IMG submission 128521) | Enriched Organic Plus compost microbial communities from Emeryville, California, USA - eDNA 3rd pass 37_C BE-Lig OP (version 2) (version 2) ... | reverse complement strand
GTCGGGCTCCACGGTGCGGAGGGCGCGGGCGAACTCGCGCCTGGTGAACCTGAGCTGCTTGACCAGCGGATGCGTCATGCGACAGGCCTCCTCCTCGTCGGCCCGCCCGCCGGCGCCGGCGATGGCAAGCACCTTATTCCGACGGCGCCTCCACCGTCACCCCTTCGCCCACCTGGCGCGTGGCGGAGACGCTGACGACCCGGTAGGCGTCGCCCGGCCGCCCGCGCGGGTCCACGAACCCGGGGGCGTCGAGCAGGCCGCTCACCTCCACGAAGGCGGCGCCCATGCGGCGCGACACCACCCAGCCCGTGCCCGGCTCGCCGGCGTCCCAGGTGAGCCGCACGCCGCCCTCCTCGAGCACCTCGGCCGCCAGGCCGGTGACGGGGGCGGGCGCGTCGAGGCTCCAGGCCGCGGCGGTGCGCGCCTCGCTGAGCTCCGACTCGTTGCCGGCCGCGTCAACGGCCTGCAGGGCGTAGTCGTAGGAGAGGCCCGGCACGGCGGTCGCGTCGTCGAAGCGCGTCACGCTGGGCTCGAGCCAGTCGGTGAGCGCCTCGAACGCGTCCTGGCCGGCCGGCGAGCGCAGCACGCGCAGCGCGGCGAAGTCGGGGTCGAGGTCCCTCAGCCACGTGAGGGTGACGACCTTCTCGCCGCCCGTGACGTCGGCCCACAGGGGCGCCGACGGCGGCGTGAGGTCCACGACGCGCCCGGTCGCCTCCGCCGACGGCTCGCCGGCCACGTCGCTGGTGTTCACCGCGCGCACGCGCACGGCCACGTCGAAGAGCGTGTTCGCCGGCACGGGTACCTCGAGGGTCGTCGCCACGGTCTCGCCGACGAGCGTCAGGCTCTCGAAGGGCGTGCCGGGGCGCCCGGCGAAGACCTGGTAGCGGCCCACGTCGTCGTCAGCCGGTGACTGCCAGCTCACGACCAGTGAGGCCTCGCGCGGTTCCACGCTCAGACCCGTGGGTGCGCCGGGCGGGTTGGGGTTCACGGCCCGCTGCACCCATACGGGGCCGAGGACACCCGTGCCGTCCGCGGCGAAGGCGGCCACGTAGTAGTAGTAATCTGTCCCGCCGCGCAGGCCCTCGTCGGTCCAGGCGGTGACGTGAGGGGGCAGCAGCGGCGACACGGGCTCCGGGTCCTCCTCCCCCGAGGCGGCGCGCAGCACCATGAAGCCGGCCACGTCGCCGCTCGGCTCGATGGCCCAGTGCAGGGTGATGGTCCTGTCGCCCACCTCGGCGTTGGTCACCTGCGGCTGGGGCAGCGCGAGGGCCACCGGCACGCGCACGGTGACGGGCTCCGACGGGGGCGTGCGGCGGCCGAAGAGGTCGCGGCCCACGACGCGGTAGGTGACCTCCTCGCCTGGCAGGCGGCTTCCGTCGGCGATCCAGAAGGGCGCGTCCTCGTCCGCGGTGGGCAGGGGCGTCCAGTCCTCGCTGAGCGGCGTGAAGGCGCCGTCCCGGCCAGCGACCTCGGCCTGGTAGGCCACCACGAGGTCGGACTCGGCGGGGCGGTCCCACAGGAGGCCCACCGTGCCGTCCTGCACGTCGGCGCGCAGGCCGGTCGGAGCGCCCAGGGGCGGCGTGGAGCCCACGGTGATCGCGGCCGAGCCCACCGGCCGCCCGTCGGCCGTCAGCACCTCGTACTGGAGACGCTGCCCTACCTCGACATCGTCGTCGTGGAGGAGGATCCCGAGGGTCTCCGACAGGTCAGGGTCCAGGGCCGCCCGCACCGTGAACAGGGCGCGCGCCACCTCGAAGCCGGCCGTGTCGTCGCCGGCCGGCATGGCGCCGGGTGCGTAGAGGGACAGCGCCGCCTCGTACGTGCGCTGGTCGACCAGCGAACGTTCCGGCGGCAGCGGGGACGGCACCTCCCAGGACGTCTCCGACCCGTCCGCAGCGGTGCGAACCACCACGAAGCCGCCTTCCGGGAAGACGTCGCCGGGGAGGTACCAGCGCAGGGAGACCCGCGCGCCCTCGCTGACGGCGGCCACGCCCTGCATGGACCTGTCGTCGGTCTGCTGCGCGAGCGCCAGGGCCGCGCCCGCGAGAGCCAAGGTGGCCAGCGCCGACCGGGCGAGGCGCCCGAGGTGCCTCAGTGTGTTCTCGTGCATGGTGGCCATCAGTTGAGCGTCACCCCTACGTTCTTGATAGTCACTTCGATGTCCGGGATCACGGGCAGCTCGAGCTTCAGCTCGAAGTCGCCCCTGAACTCCGTCGGGCTGGGGGCGCTCAGGCGCCCTGCGGCCTTGACGGTCACGCCGATGCTCTCGCTGGCGCCGCAGATGGTGCCGCCGGCCCTGGCGTAGCCGTAGGCGTTGAGGCCGGCCGACAGCTGGAAGGACGGGTACATCTGCACGCCCAGCGCGCCGCCGAAGCCGAAGCCGGCGCTGGCCCACACCGCGTAGTCGCAGAGGACGGCCGAGCCGCTGTCGGACCAGTCCCAGGCGAAGCCGCTCTGGCCGCCCACCCAGAAGCCGCCTGCTGGCAGGCTGACGTTCGAGTGGAGGAACCCGGGCTTCGTGATGTAACCCACGACCAGGTAGCCCTGCGTCTCGCGTGGGATCACGTAGGCGGAGAGGGGCGCCGTCTGGCGGCCGAGGGCGAAGTAGTACTCGGCGGTCGACCACGACGCCTTGAACTCGATGGTGCCCTTGAACCTGGCGATGAGGATGCCGGCCTCGCGGATCTCGGCCTGCGAGAGGTTCGAGCAGTCGATGCCCTCCACGGCGTACGTCTGGGGGCCGGCGCACAGCGAGCCGTAGATGCCGCCCGAGTTCACGACGAACCGCCCGGCGATCTGCGGCGGCACCGTCGAGCGCTGGCGGTAGCCTTCGCTTAGGTTCTTGCCGATCCAGCCCGCGCCGGCCAGCTGCATGTCGCCGCCCTTGCCGAGGTTGAGCACCAGGTTCGCGTCCAGGTGCCAGACCTTGCCGTAGAGGTCGGACACGGCGCCGCCCTGCACCGGCGAGCCGATGAGCGTGCCGGCCAGGAACGACACGGGCAGGTCGGGGTCGTAGCACTCGAGCGCGTTGGTGGCGATGGTGGGCAGCCGGAGGTTGGGCACGTCGGCGTCGTCGACCCGGCAGTCGCCGCCGCCCACGTCGATGCGCAGCTTGGAGGCGATGCCGCCGCGGAAGGCGTAGAAGGCCAGCACGTCGACGCCCTGGACGTTCACGTTGATCGGCTTGCCCATGTTCGCCAGGTCCACGCCGGCGGTCACGAACCAGAACGTGTCGGGCAAGGGCCCTGAGGTCTCGATGACGCCGAAGAGGCCGAGCGCCTCGACGCTCACGACGTCGGGCAGCGTGAGCGACCCGGCGCCGGTGAACGAGAGGGCCAGCCTCTGCAGGTCCACGACCCCGCCCACGACCAGCGAGAAGGTGACGGGCGACTCGGGGAAGTCGCCGAACTTCACGCCCACGCCCTCGAAGGCCCAGCGCGTCTCGGCGCCGTCCTGGTGGTAGTACCAGGAGGGCGCCGCCTTGGCCTGGAGCACGTCGGCCAGGCGCAGGTCGCCCCGCAGGCCTATCGCGTAGGTCGTCCCCTCGCGCTTCACGCCGATCTCGGCGCCGGCGCCCAGGTACGGGAAGCCGAACATGTCGAGGGCCGGCACCTTGGCGAGCGTCCGCCAGTCCTTGCCGCCCAGGTCGATGGCGCCGTCGGGGTGGAGGGTGAGGTCCTTCAGCAGGAGCTGCAGCTGGTAGAGGTTCAAGGCCGTCTCGGCCGTGGCCACGGAGTCCTCGTAGAGCTGCGCGACGTCCTCCTCGATGTCGGTGACGCCGGGCAGGCTGCTCATGAGCGCGTCGCCGGCGCTGGTGTCGATGGTGCTGGGCTCGGCGGCCAGGTCGCCGTCCAGCGCCCACAGGGCGTTGGGGAACCTCAGCACCATCTTGTCCATGGCCACCTGCACGAAGGTGCCGACGCCGCCGACGACCGCCGTGCTGCCGTAGTCGCGGGCGACGGGCGCGAGGGTCCTCACGCGCCACTTGTTGGCGTAGGGCTCGAAGGCCACGGCCACGTCCTCGCCGAAGAACGGCAGGTACACCTTGCCGTTCGGCCTGTTGAACCGCACCAGCTGGTTGTCGACGAAGAGGAGCTCGAGGCCCTTGACGTCGGTGAACTCCCAGCCGAGGAGCTGGAACTCGCCGCTGCCATCGCCCAACTGCCCGGTCAGGTAGCCGCTCACGCCCGCCGAGGTCCAGGCGAGGTCGCCCTTGAAGGTGAGGTCGCCGCCGTCCAGCGCGGCGCCGGCCAGGCTCGCCTCGCCGTCGAAGTAGAGGACGCCCACCCACGAGCCGCCGGCGTTCGCCGGGTTGGGCTTGCCCACCTCGTCGTAGGCCGCGTAGGCGTGCGCCATGGCCGTGCGGCCATCGGGACGCATGAGGTCGTAGTCCATGCCCGTGTGCAGGTCGAGCATCGCGCCCGTCTGGCCGATGCCGTAGCGCCACGGCGTGGAACCCACCTGCGCGCCGGAGCCCTTGCCCGTCACGGTGATCATGAAGCCGTCGGTGGGCGACGGGGCGGGCATGAGCACCTGGCTGAAGTGCGAGCTCTCCCCGGTGGGCAGCGTCACGGTGCCCGATATGCCCGGCTGCTGGCCCACGGTGCCGAGGACGATGTCGCTGAACGTGACCGTCACGCCCATGACCGCCAGCGGCAGGTCGGCGGGCTGCGATTCCACCGCCAGGTGAGCCTGGCCCTGCACCACCGCGCCGCCCAACAGCCGCAGGTGCTCGAACCGCATGGGGACGGGCTCCTGCAGCCTGCCGCCGACGACGAAGTTGGTGAGCTCGCCCTCGCCGCTCACGTCCTGCGGCGAGAACGGCGGCACGAACGTGCCGTCCTCCTGCCAGCCGCTGCCAGGCAGCGGGTCCAAGCGCGTGACGCGCACCCGCCAGTTGTCCGAGCCGTGGAAGCTGATGACCCGCGGCGGCAGCGTTATGCGGTCTTGGACGATGAACGGCTCGCCGCCGTGGGCCTGGACGAAGAGGTAGGTCTCGACGCCCGGCTCCGTCACGACCACGTCGGCGTCGCCGTTCTCGTCGGTCTCGACCTCGAAGCGGCGGCCGTCGTTGAACGTCACCACGTGCACGTGCTGGGGCGCGGCGCCGCGGACGTGCATGGTGACCTCGCCGGTATCCAGGTAGTGCTGCAGGTCGTAGCTGTGCCGCAGCGCGCCGCCGTAGGTGATGCCGTGGGGCGTCACGGTGGCGACGGGCTGCGAGTCGAGGCCGGGGACGTCCACGTACAGCTCCACCGGGAACGAGCCGGCGAAGCGGTGCTCGAACGTGACCTGCCCGTCCTCGGGCCCCTCGAACCGCTCGACGCGCTGGTCGGGGAGCTCGAGCCTGTAGGGCAGGCCGGGGGTCAGCTCGCTCACGTGCACGGGCGTGAGGACCAGGTACGGGACGACCTCGGTCTCCAGGGCCAGCGCGCCGCCGGGCGTCATGACCGAGAAGGCCACGCTGTCGCGCAGCTCCGCCCGGCCCAGGACCGGCTCGAACGGGTCGGGCAGGCGCGCGTAGAGGTCGAGGGTCACGTCGGGCCCGAAGAGCTCCACAGGCATATCGACGCGCCACACGCCCTGTTCGGGCAGGCCCGGCACCTCGCCGATGCGCAGCCTGTAAGGGTCGTCCACGACCCCGTTCACGACCAGGTCGTAGCCGTAGGCGGGCACGAGGCCCGCCGCCACTACGGTGATGACCTCGCCGGACAGCACCTCGTCGAAGACGTGCTCCAGCGCCAGCGTCTCGTCGCCGCGCTCCCAGGCCGTGCTCACGGCCGCGGTGGCGCGGTGCTGCGTCTGCAGCCCGCCGCTCGTCTGCACGTAGGCGCCCAGGGTGAAGACGAACTCGCCCTCCTGGAACGCCTCGATGGTGCCCTCGGCGGTGCCCTCTCCGGTGGGGCTCAGGAGTACCAGGCCGAGGTCCGGGCTATGGACCTCGTACTGGAGGCCGGGGATGAGACCCGTGGCCGTGACGGTGACCTCGAAGCGCCCATCCTCGGGCAGCGGCCTGGCCGTGGCCTCGATGGTCTCCGTGGGGGCGGGCAGCTCGGCCAGCACCAGGCGGCTGTCGAGCTGCAGCGACTGGCCCGACTCCGCCAGCCGCAGGGTGACGGTGAAGCGGTCGCGGGCCAGGTCGAAGACGTGCTCGGTTTCCACCGTGCCGGCCGCGTCGGCGACGAGCAGGTCGAAGGTGCCGTCGCCGTAGTCGAGGCGGTACGTGAGACCAGGCGCCAGGTCGGAGGCCGACACGGTAGCGGGCTCGAAGAGCGTCACGAGGCCCGGCACGTCCAGGACCCCGTGGGCGCCGAGGCTCGTGGCGTCCTGCGCCAGGAGCTGGTCGTCGGGCAGGCGGCGCAACGTGACGACGAAGGTGGCCGCCGCCGAGTACGTGTGCTCGTACTCGCCGTCGCTATCGATGACCTCGACGGTGCCGTCGCCCCAGTCTAGGCGCGCGCCGTTGGGGGCGTTGCCCTCGAGCCCTTCGATCCTCACGGTCACGGGCTCGCCCACCTGGCCGAACGGGTCGAGGTCGAACACGAGCTGGGACGAGGTGACGGTTACGGGCGCCGTGACGAGCGTGGCGCCGCCCCAGTCGAGCATCCTGATCAGGTAGACGCCGGGCGCGTCGTAGGCGTGCTGGTACTCCTCGACCTCGAAGCCGCCGAGGACCTCGAACTCGCCGTCGCCCCACTCGAGCCGGCCGCCCTCGGGCCCGCCCGTGACCGTGACGGTGACCGTCTCGCCCACCATCACCGACGGCGGGTCGACGTCCAGCTCGGGCTCGGGCCGCACGTAGACGAAGTCGGTGTCGAGGAGGTAGGCGTCGCCGAAGCCCGCGAGCCAGAACTCGACCGTCATGAGGCCGGTGGTCGTGTAGGCGTGCTCGAGCTCGACGCCCGACCAGCTGAACCTGTCAACGAACGAGACGGTGCCGTCGCCCCAGCGCACCTCGGGGTCGAAGTCGAACCCCGGGTCGAACTCCACGTGCACCTTGGCGGTCTCGCCGGGCGTCACCTCGTAGGTGAGGACCTCGAGGTCGCCGTGCGGCTCCCAGCTGCCTTGGGCGGTGGCGAGGCTCGCTAGCGCTGCCAGGAGCGTGAGCAGGAGACGCAGGGCCGCGTGGCGCTTCTCGGTCGGCGCGCCGGCCGCGCGTCTCGGCGCGTGACGCTCCCGGGTGGCGGCGGCCGCGCTGCCTATGCGGGCGCCTGGCGCGCGTGTCGTCAGCGCGCCTCCTGGCGGCCTGGGCTCGGGAGGATGCGTTGCGTGAGGTCGTGTCATCTGTCTTCTCCGAAGCCGTACCTGAGGCCTAGGTCGAGGCTGGCGGCCGAGCTGCCGCCGACCGTCGTGCGTCCTTCGAGACCGACCTGCAGGCCGAGGCTCGAGCCCTCGCGCTGCAGCAGGTCGACGGCGGTGACCACGCCCCCGGAGAGGCTGAGGGCGTTGGCGTAGCTGAGCTCGGCGTCCACGTCCACCGTCACGCGGTCGAGCTCGAGGCGGAAGGCGCCGTTCAGCGCCGCCGAGAGCTCTCGCTGGTAGCGCAGGCTCGCCGCGACCGATCCCGTGATCGGCCCGCTGCCAGCGGCCACGGCGGACACGCTCGCCGAGACGTCCGGTCGGAGCTCGCCGTTCGACCGCCACATCGCGCCGCCGTCAAGGCTGCCCTTGAACTGGAAACCCGGCGCCTGCCAGCGCACCGAGAAGCGGCCGCGGGCGCCGTGACCGCTGCCGTCCTCGTCGAGCTCGCCGCGGTAGCTGGCGCCCAGCTGCACGTCCCGCGTCAGGGGCACGTCCGCGCCGAGCCCCCAGCGGTAAGCCGTGCTGCCGTCGGCGGCGCGGTTCCTGTCGGCCTCGGCGCTGATGGACACGGGCTCCAGGCGGGCGGTCCGGATGCTGAGCGATTGCGAGTCGGAGGTGCCGGCCAGCCTGAGGTCCCACGCCGCGCCCACGCTCAGGTCCTCTTGCGGCGTGAGCTCGGCCGCCAGCTTGGTGTCCACCTTGAAACGGAGGCCCGAGCCGGCGCGCGTCTCCTCGTTGGCGACATCGAGGCGCACGCTTGGCTTGAAGCTGCGGTCCTGCGGACCGCCGAACGCCGCGCCGGCGCCCACGCTGAACGACAGCGTGGTGCGGTCGGTGTCGTTCGCGGGCACCAGCAGGCGCGTCGACTGCACCGACGCCCGCCAGTCCACCGACGAGAAGCCCTCGAACGGGTCGCGGTAGCGGTCGCTGAGGGCCAGCCGCGTCGTGAACACCTGGTTGCCGGCGGCGCCCTCGGTGGACTGCGCCACCACGAGCGCCTGCACGTCCGGCGCGTTCGCGGGCTTCGCCACCACCAGGGCCTGGAAGCTCGAGCTGGCGCCGATGTTCTGGTTGGTGCCGTCTGACGGCGTGCGCTCGTGGGTGATCGAGATGAGCTCGCTCCCCTCGCGCACCTCCAGGCTCAGACCCTGACGCCTGATGCCGAAGGGGTCGACCCGCAGGCTCACCTCGCGGCGGCCGAAGGAGAAGGAGAGGTCAGCCCGGGTGATGGGGCCTAAGTTGGGCGCGGCGTCCCCACCCCTCAGGACGAGCGCGTACGAGACGCTGAACTCGCCCTTCAGGTCCCTTATCCCCTCAGGCACCCCCGCCCCCGGCTGCGCCAGCGCTACCCCGATGGGGCAGGCCAGGCAGGTGAACAGGAGCGCGAGAAGACGTCCGATGCGCCGACTAGGCGCATCCTCAGCCATCAGATGGCGGTCCTGGTCGCGTTCAGCACTCGCGGAGGATAGGGGCGCGGTCCCAGCGGCGTTTTGTGGGAGTTCACATTCTTGCGTGGGGGACGCACTGTGTGGAGTTCGCCCTAGTGACCCTTGCACCCGGCCCTTGAGGGAGGCGGGTTATGGTTCCTCGTCATCTCATCGAACGGTGGTCGTGCCGCGGCTGACTGCGCGGCGCGCTACCGGGACCGCAACGGGGGACTCGTGGATCTTAAGAAGCTCGATGCTGCCGTGGCGTTCATGCGCCAGAACTGGCACATGATCACCGACGACGAGAGCGCCTACAAGCCGGGGGTCGCTGAGAGGCTGGCACCTGTCTTCAAGGCCGCCGCGGACGGCGACCCGACGTGGGTCGACGGACTGAAGAAGGAGCTCAGGCGCTACAGCCAGCACATCGGCTGGCGGGTAGCTGGCGACCTGGTGCGCTACGCGTCCGACTACCCGGGACAGGTGGGTCGCGCCGTAGCCGCTCTGGAGTCACCGTTCGAAGCAGACCTGTTCTGGGAGATCGCCCTAACACCCATCGGCGGACTGGAGAGGGTGAAGGACGGCTACAACGAGTTGCGTCCACCAGGGGCGCGCGCTTCTGTCGCATCGCTGGTGCTCTTCAGCCGCGACCCGCAGAAGTACCCCGTCTACCGCGCCCAGCTCTCCGCCAGGCCCTTGGAGTCGCTGCTGGGCGAGAAGCTGGACCGCCGGTCGACCAAACACCTGTTGGTCTCGTATTACGCGGCGCTCGAGCGGGTGGGACGGTTGCTGGAGTCGGCGGGACTGAAGGTGAATAGCAACCTCGACGTTCAGGGTGTGGCTTGGGTGCTGAACTACCACAAGATCGTCTAGCGCAGCTCTTCGGCCCCGAGAACTCCTGGTTTTGCGAGGGACGGCAGGCGGTAAAGTTGGGTTGTTAGCCCATGAAGCTATTTGTTGGCCTTACTGACCACGACTGGTACAGGCATCTGCGTAAGCTAGCCCCGGACGAGGTCAACTTCTGGTTCCCGAGCCCTAGGATTGGCTTCGGCGCCCTTGAGCCAGGCGAACCATTTCTCTTCAAGGCCAAAGCGCCGCACCACGCGATTATTGGCGGTGGGTTCTTTGTCCGCTACGTGAGGGTATCGGTGTCGCTGGCATGGCAGGCGTTTGGGGAGCGTAACGGAGCAAGCGATGCCATCACCCTTCTTGAACGCATACGGCGCTACAGGTCCCAAGAGGTGTCACCCGATCCCGAGATCGGTTGTGTGCTGCTGAATGAACCGTTCTTCTTTCCGGAGGAGCTGTGGATTCCTGCCCCCGCAGACTGGTCTCGAGAGATCGTCAGGGGCAAGACCTATAGCACCGAAGAGGCTATCGGGGCCGACCTTTGGAATGAGGTCGTGGCCAGACTTGCGGACCCACGCGCGATTACTGGGCCGATGGCAAGCGTGCCCGGTCAGGGCACGACGGCCCCGGCGTATGGTGCTGAGTACCTGACGAGAGGTCGACTGGGCCAAGGCACCTTTCGACTGGCGGTACTGGATGCGTATCAGACGCGCTGTGCTGTTACAGGAGAGAGGGTTCGGCCTGTACTCGAGGCGGCGCACATCCGACCCTTCGCGAAGCAAGGGCCGAACGCGGTCTCCAATGGGCTTGCCCTTAGGGCGGACATTCATAGGCTCTTCGACCTTGGCTACGTGACCGTAGATCCACAGCTGCGTTTTCGGGTGTCTCAGCGTCTGCGTACCGAGTTCAATAACGGCGTTGACTACTACCGGTTTGATGGAAAAGGCTTGCGCGTCCTGCCGGACCGGCTGCACGAGCGGCCCGCGCGCGAGTACTTGGAATGGCATAGCGATGTGGTCTTCCGCCCATAGGCGCTGTGCACTTGGCAGTGTCACGACGTGGACCGAGACTGCCCAGGGGAGGGCGCAATGAATCAGCTTGTAGACCTTGTCTATGCTCCGGCTAGCGAGTGGGAGACAAGGGCGAGGGATGCCTTCGCGGCGGCTTTGCCCGAGCGCTACAACCGGGTACAGGCCAGTGACTTTGAGCCCAGCAGCATCGATGGTCGCGAGCAGTTCCAGTTCCGCCTGAATGCCAAGGTGGGCGAGAAGAATGTGCCGTTTGCGGCCCTGATACCTCCAAACCAGGAGCGCTCAGGGCCATACGGAGGCATGAGCTTCGTCCTCTTTCCCGCAGATGAGCCAGGCAAGCCGGCCATCATCTGCATGGTTGTTGGGACCCAGGGGATATCGCCCGATGAGATGATCCTCGGTAGACCGGGACACGCAAGAAAAGTACGTGCCATCACCGATTGGCTGAAGGCCTCCGGCCTCCCCTTCGCCTGGGCTAAGCAAGACCCGGTCCGGACAGATCTCAAGATTCCGAGGAGCGTGGCTGCCGGCTTAAGTGACTGGCACGGAGCCATAACCACGTACGGCCACGTCATCTATGGGTTGGTCGTTCCGCCTGAGGACAGGTCCAAGGATGACCTGGTGGCCACTGCCCTAAAGGCGTTCGCCGACTTGTACTTCTCCGAGCGTGACATTCGTGTATTGGCCAGGTACCAGGGAGAAGCAGAACAGATACGACGCGCTTGGATGAGGCGATTGTTGCCGTCGACTTCCGGCGGAGAGGTCGCCCAGCTCCTAGCCGAGCGGAAGTATGTCGTCCTGGAAGGGCCTCCTGGAACCGGAAAGACGAGGATGGCGCTGAACCTGTTAGAGGGCCGGTATAACGGCAACGGCACGGTCATCCAGTTTCATCCTGGGACCACGTACGAGAACTTCGTAGGCGGCCTCTATCCAGAGTCCGGTGGCCCCATGGGCTTCCAGTTCGCACCGCGCGCTGGGCATCTGATGGAGGCAGCTCAGAAGGCGCGGCAGTCAAACCACCCTTATCTACTCGTAATCGACGAGATTAACCGCGCTGACCTTTCCAAAGTTCTAGGTGAGGCCATAGCGCTCTTCGAGCCACGGGAAGCTGACCGGGTTGTCCATTTGGCATACGAGTTTCCAGGCATTGGGCGACGCCTGTCGCTGCCTGAGAACCTGCACGTTCTAGGCACTATGAACTCGGCGGACAGGAGCATCGCCATTCTTGATCTGGCGGTGCGGCGACGCTTTGCTTTCGTCCCTGTCTGGCCCCAGCTTGAAGTCGTTGAAGAGCACGGCGGTGACGAGCTCTCCGGCGCATTTGCCAGCCTGCTTGACGTCTTCGTTGAGCACGCGCCAGAGGATGCATTCTCGCTGCTGCCAGGTCACGCTTACTTCTTGGGTAGCGACGACCAGGCCCGGACGCGCCTGGCAACTGAGGTTTTACCTCTGCTACGAGAGTACCTGGCTCAGGGCTACGTTGCTGGCTTCGCCGACGAGGTTAGGGCATGGATCAACGTAGTCAGCGCAGACGCCCAGTAGGCCGTCCGACCCACCGGCAGTACAGCCCGGTACCAAGTGCTCGGAGTCAGTTCGGCACTCGGGTGCTGAGAGACTCGTCCACCCTGTCGGTGTCGGCAAAGGACTGGCTAGGAGCGAGTGGACGTGACCAGGCGTCAGACGCGGAGATTAGGGCAGAGAACTTGCTGCGGATGAACAGGGGCCTGCTCGGGGACATGCATGTACACGGCGAAGTCGCTAGAAGCCGTGGACAGCCAGTCATCCGGTTCATCACATCTACGCGCATTGGAGCGATACCGCTTCTCTCGCCTCTATCGGGCCGCCCAGACTTCGGCCTCGTAGTGGAGCCACGGTTCTCTTGGGCGGGAGTCGGCGACGTCTTAGCCACGACGGGCTTCCGCGTCCTTCCCGATCTGCTGCCTCTGGCAGAACTGCCGCAGTCAGAGCGCAACATTCCTCCGTGGGTCTTGTCGTCAGTAGTGCTCTATCGAATGGAGCGGCTCCTCGAAAACTCCGCCCGCCGTTTCGCAATGGTTCAGAGTGATCTGCCTGCACCGAAGGGTGCGGTGGATTGGACAAGCTACGCGACTCAAAAAGTGTCGGTGGGAAGGTTTCTAAGTGTGCCTAGCAGGTTTCCGGACTTGCGCGACGACGAACCCTTGCGCTCGGCAATTCACTGGACGGCAAGGAGGCAGCGCGAGGCCCTGCTGGCAGCCCCGGCCGGTGGCCTGATCGCAAGGCGGCTCATCGCCGTCGCAGACAGGCTGATTACACGCTTGGCTGGGGCTCCGCCCCGAAGGCCAACACCACAGCTCCTACAGCACTGGAAGACACACCCACTAGGCGGCCGCGTGTACGCGGAAGGCGTAGACGCAATCGAGTGGACCATCGATGACAGAGGTCTCGCTGGCCTATCGGACTTGTCAGGTCTCGCGTGGCGGCTCGACATGGAGGCCTTCTTCGAGGCATGGGTGGAGAGCATCGCTGAGGCCATAGCGTTGCGCGTAGGTGCCACCCTCAAGGTGGGCCGTCGCGGCGACACTCGGATACGCGTGCAGTGGCAGCCCCAGTTTGCAGGGTCCCTGCAATCGTTGCTCCCTGATGCCGTTCTAGTGCGGGACGGCTTGGTCATCGTGTTTGATGCAAAGTACAAGGGGCATGCGCGAGAGATAACGCGGCTGGGGTGGCGCGACACGCCGGAGTCCATCCGGGAGCAGCACCGACACGACGTTCATCAGATGCTGGCGTATGTCGGGCTCTTCGACTCGCCCAGGCGTATTGGACTTCTTGTCTATCCCTGCGAGCTGGACGAGTGGACTGATCTAGTGAATCGCGGACTCGACATGATTACCGCCAACGTCCAGGTTGGCGGCGCGACGACGACCGTCGCACGTCTGAGTGTTCCCTTTGGTGGCTCGCTCGACACCGTTGTCGATCGAACACTGGCGTGCCTTGGCCCACTGCTTCAATAGGTCCCCAGTAACCTGACCGAGATCCTCATGACGATCGCTAGCCGGGATCGCAATCCTGTGCAGCGTGGCGGCAAGCCGTGATGAGCGAGATACGCTAGTTGAGCTCGCACAGGTCGTAGCTAGGCTGCCGTATGGAGAGTTCCTGCGTGCTGCAGAGGCCGCAGGAATCACCCGGCCCGCCGACCTGCTGGGGAGAGCGCACATCATCGCTGGCGTTGCTGCCGATGAAACGCGCGCGGCGTTTTCGCGGAGCGCGTTGGAGCGCGACATAGACAATGGTCTCGCGTACGAGTTTGTGCACGGGGACGTCGTCTTCATCACCGTGCGAGACCCGGATGATGCCGCAAGAGGGTTCACCTTCTCGCTCACACTCTCGGGCCGCGACGATCCGAACTTGGACGTCTGGCCCTTTGGAACTTCACCCGCTTCGGGAGAAGACGTCGGTCAGCATGAAGAGGAGCCCTTGTACCGGCTCTCCCTTTCATTCCAGGACTTAGAGGAGCTGCGTGAGGGCGGTGGCCCCGTGAGGCCGGCATCAAGAGCGCACCGACCTAAGCGATGAGCTGCTGGAAATGTGACCCCGCCCCCTGACCTAAAGTAGTTTGCCCCGCAAACTAGTCTGCATGACCCAAGCTCGACCGGCCTTCAGTGGAGACGTCGGCCGCCTTGCCGAGCTCACGCGCCGTTACGCCAGGTTCTCGGTGTCGGCGGGTGGACTGGGGAGCGCGCTAGGTGGGGCGCTGGTGCTCGTCGCGTACTTCGTGGGGGCGCTGGTTCCTGACCTGTCCACGGGTGGGCGCCTCGGGCTCGCGGCCACCCCGCTCGTGTGGATCGTCGTCAAGGAGCTGCTGCGCTCGCGCTACTACCAGCGGTTCGGGCGCGTGGAGGAGGCCCGGCCCGTCTTCGACAGGCGGCTGCACCTCGGCCTGACGCTGTTCACGGCGCTCGTCAGCGCGGGCATCGTCGTCACGGTGCTCGCTAGGCAGTGGCCGTTGCAGTGGGAAGCGGGCACGGTCGGCTACCTCGCGTACGTGGCTGCCATGCCACTCCTCGTGTGGCAGTTCATGCGCACGCCGCTCGAGTTCATCGCCGGCGTGTTCCTCGTGGCGCAGGCGGCGCTCGTGCTCGCCGGCGGCTCCTACCGGCTCTGGGAGCAGCCGCAGGCGCCCATCGGCGGCTTGGCGCTGCTCGTCGTGGGCGTGAGTCAGCACCTCGAGTTCCTGAGGCTGGAGCGTGAGCTGAAGAGCCTGCGAGGTAGCCAGGGGTGAGCGACGCCGGGCCAGGCGACGTCGGTGAGCCTTCGTCCGATGCACAGGGCACGACGCGCGCCATCCTCAACCTCGACAGGCTCGTCCACGAGCCGGCGCGGCTCGCCATCCTCACGGTGTTGGCCGAGGCCGAGGAGGTGGAGTTCCGCTTCCTCGAGAGCGTCACCGGGCTCACCAAGGGGAACATCTCCAGCCACATGGCGAAGCTCGAGGCGGCCGGGTACGTGACCGTCACGAAGCGTTTCAAGGGCCGCGTCCCGTCGACGAGCTACAGCATCACCGATGCCGGCCGGGCGGCCCTGCGGGCCTACAGGGCCGCGCTCGCGCAGCTCATGCGGGGCTGACCAGCCCCTCCCGACAGGGCGGCCACGCCCCCGATCGGCCAGGAACGCGGGGCGGCGGTGAGGTCCACCCGTCGCTGCCGTAGGGACCACTTGGACCCATCACGCAGGAGGTGACGACATGAAGAAGCTGTTGTTCGCTCTACTCGCTGCGCTCGCCGTGACGGCGTCGGCACAGCCCTCGGCCGACGAGGCCTTGGAGCGGGGCCGCCAGCTCACCCAGGCCTTCTACGCCGGCGACGTCGCTCGCATCGCAGAGGCGTCCAGCGCCGAGCTCTCCCAGGCGATAGGCGGCGAGCCCGGCCTGAGGGCGTTCCGCGAGCAGCTCTTGGCGCAGCTCGGCGAGGAGCTGCAGGTGCTCGACGAGAGGGTCGACCTGGTGCAGGGGTTGAGGGTCTACTCCCGCGTCGCCCGTTTCGAGCGTTACGGCGGGCCCGTGCTGGTCCAGTGGTCGTTCGGCGCGAGCTCGGAGATCGCCGGCTTCCTCGTGCAGGGCATGCCCACCGACGAACCGGCGCCGTCGAGCTACCTGGACCACCAGACCCGCGCCGCGCTGCGTCTGCCGTTCGAGGGCGAGTGGACCGTGTTCTGGGGCGGGCGGACGGTGGAGGAGAACTACCACGCGGCGTACGTGGACCAGCGCTTCGCCATGGACGTGGTGATCGTCCGCGACGGGAGCACCCACACCGATGACGGCGGAAAGAACTCGGACTACCACTGCTTCGGCCAGCCCGTCCTCGCGCCCGGCGATGGCGTCGTCGTGGCGGCGCTGGACGGCGTGCCCGACAACGCGCCCGGCGTCTTCGACGACCAAAGGCCGCTCGGCAACCACGTGGTCATCGACCACGGGACCGGGGAGTACTCGTTCCTCGCGCACCTGCGCCAGGGCTCCGTGACGGTCCAGCCGGGCCAGCGCGTGAGCGCCGGGGACGCGATCGGCGAGTGCGGCAACTCGGGCCGGAGCAGCGAGCCGCACCTGCACTTCCACCTGCAGGACAGCCCGGAGTTCGGTGTCGGCGAGGGGATGCCCGCCCAGTTCTTGAACTACCTGGCGGACGGCGAGCTCGTCGAGCGAGGCGAGCCCGTGCAGGGGCAGGTGGTGGCGCCTGCGTCAGCTCGGTAGAGAGTGCTGGGGCATCGAGGCCGACGTCCTATGCACGCCGCCGTTATCGAAGGGACGTGTGCCCAGGTCGCGCCGCGCGTCGGTGAGTCATTTTGGAGGCACGTCATGAGTCAATTCGTGGAGGTGCTCGTAGCACCGGACTGTTGGAACGTGCGTAGAGGTCCTGTGGTCATAGGCCATACCTTGTTCCAGTACCCCTGAACCGCAAAGAAGCGGCGCCCCTCGCGCGAGGGGCGCCGCCACGCCTTGCTTGGCCTACTGGCTCAGAGCTGGAACAGCAGGACTATCGACAGCAGGAAGATCACCCAGAGGACCGGAGGGACGTCCGAGACCTTGCCGAGGAGGAGCTTCAGCAGCACGTAGACGAGGAAGCTCAGGACGATGCC
>Ga0180217_1002534_pt1 | contig 16736 bp, 15 predicted proteins | sample eDN3rd37CBELigOP_FD_128521 | JGI IMG/M metagenome (GOLD analysis project Ga0180217, IMG submission 128521) | Enriched Organic Plus compost microbial communities from Emeryville, California, USA - eDNA 3rd pass 37_C BE-Lig OP (version 2) (version 2) ... | reverse complement strand
TGCGCGAGGAGACCGGCTATGAACCGTCGCCGCAAGCTGCCGTGAAGTCGCTCGGGTTCTTTTTTAGCTCGCAAGGGTTTACCGACGAGATGTGCCACCTCCTCCGGGTTGAGCCGGTGGTTCCATCGGCGGACGGCTGCCGCCACGACGGGGACGAAGCGATCACCGGCTGCCGCGCCGTCACGCTGGAGGAACTCCGGGCGATGATCGCCGGGAACGAAATCCGCGATGCAAACACCCTCGCCGCCTTTGCTCGAATGAGCGCTCTCGGCCTTCTTCCCTGACCGCGCGTCGGCGGCCTGCTTGTAAAGCCCTGGGGGCTCTGCTAGCGTCCCCTTTCCCGAAATGACGTTTCTGCACCGCTTCTTCCAGCTTCGCGAGGGCTCCAACGAGGTGAAGCCATTCCTCCATCACCTGGAGGATCTGCGCTTCATGCTCATCAAGATGGCGCTCACGCTGGTGGCGTGCATGATGGGGAGCCTCATCTTCCGGCACGACCTCGTGCAGATCCTCCAGGGGCCGCTGCACAAGGTGAACCCGGACATGATCTCCCGGCTGGCCACGCTCGGGGTTGCCGATTCGCTGACGATCTCCTTCCATCTTGCCTTCTACGCGGGCATGGTGATTTCGTTTCCGCTGCTGCTCTTTTTCTTCGCCCAGTTCGTGGTGCCGGGGCTCACCCGCAAGGAAAAGAAATACATTTTTCCCGGAATCGCCATCGGCTTCATCCTCTTCCTTGCCGGGGTGAGCGCGTGCTACTTTTTCGTTCTTCCGGAGACGCTCAAGTTCTTCCTCGATGACGCCCGCTCGCTGGAGTGGACGCCGACATGGACGGTGCGCGAGTATTTCTCCTTCGTCACGAAAATGCTCCTCGCCTTCGGGCTGGCCGCGGAACTTCCCGTCGTCGTGATGACGCTGGTGGCCCTCGGGATCGTCAGCTTCGAACTGCTCGACCGTACCCGCCCGTACGCCATCGTGGCTGTCCTTGTGATCGCGGCGATCATCGCTCCTACGCCGGATGCCGTGACGTTTCTCTCGCTGGGAGTCCCAATGTGCCTGCTTTACGAGGCATGCATCTGGATTGCCTGGGCCATTGAGCGTCGCCGGAAGCGGCGGCTGGAGCAACAGGAGGCGAGCTTTGCCGCCTCGGAACCTGGCGTAGGACCGACAAGGCCGACGGAGCTGGGCAACGCCTCCCCGGCCGCGGTGGAAACGGAACGGACGGAAGGCTAAAGCCGCGTAATTCCACCCTCCGGCGGGCGGCAAACCTTGACCCGGTGGGGGGCGGTATGCGAAACCACGCACGATGCCGCGCCGCCCGTCCACTCCCGTTCCGAGCCGCTCCCTTGCCCGGCGAGTCGCGATGTGTTGCGGTGCTCTCCTGGGTTTTCTTGCATTCCCAGGGGCAGTCGGGTACGCGGCGGGCTTTCCCAAGCCCGAGGTAGCCGACGCCGCCGCGCTTCGCGAGATCGAGACCGTCCGCGCCTCCGAGCCGGGGCTGCCCTCCGTCGATATCACCCCGATGGCCGTGGCGGTGAACCCGGGGCCGATCACTCTCGCCCGGGCGCTGGAGATGGCGATCGCCAACAATGCCGACATGTGCAACCGGCGCGAGAAAGTGAAGCTCGACGCGCTGGAAATGGTCGCCATCCGTCGCGGCTACGGCCCTCAGTGGCGGGCGAGTATGAGCGCGGCGCGACGCGAGATCGGAGTCACCGTTGACGGTGCCCGCACGGCCAGCCAGTTTACCGATTCCTTTCAGTCGATTGGCGTATCGCAGAAGCTCCCGTTCGGCGGGGCTCTTTCGTTCGATGTCGGCGGGGCCTATTCGCAGTTCGAGAGCGAGCAGGGAGACTATGCCCCCCGCGCGGTCGTCTCCCTCACCCAGCCGCTTCTGCGCGGCGCGGGGCGCGATTTGCAGCAGGAACCGCTCACCGCGGCCCGGAACGCGCTGCTCTACTCGCTTAGGAGCTACAAGCTCGCGCTGGAGAACTTCTGCATCGGGATCGTGAACGATTACCTTACGATCCAGAACCTCCGGGCCAAAATCCGCAGCACACAGTCCAAGCGGGACGCCTTCGAAAAGCTGATCAAACGTTCCCAGGCGTTTTTCGAACTGGGGCGGGAATCGGAGATCGAAGTGCTCCGCGCCAGGCAGGAGCAGCTCCTGGTCGACCAGCAGTTGTTGAACCTGGAACTGGACTTGAAGAACCGGCTCGAGCTCTTCGCAATCTCGCTGAATCTCCCCTCCGGCACGTTACCCGAGTTGATCGAGTTCGAGGTTCCGCGCGTCGTGCTTGAGGGCGAAACCGAAACCATCGTGCAGCGTTCCCTCGCGGCGCGACCCGATCTTCTTACCGCCGCTGCCGCCGTGGAGGACAGCCGCCGGAAACTGAAGCTCGCCAGGCGCAATCTCCTGCCCGACCTCGGCATCCAGCTCGCCGCCAACGCCACCAACTCCGGTGTGCGGACGGGCAACGGCGTGATCAGCGAGGAATACAGCGCGGGCTTCACCTTTTCGCTGCCGCTGGAGCGAACTGACGAACGCCTCGGGGTCTACGCGGCATTGCAGACGCTCGGGCAGAACGAGCGGGCGCTGGAGCAGGCTAGATCAATCGTGGCCGCCGGGGTGCGCTACGGCATCAACCGGATCAGGAATTACGAAAGCGCGATGGCGGTGCAGGAGTCCATTGTGGAGATCAGCCTCAAGGGAGCAAAGATCGCAGGCTTCCGTTTCGAACGCGGGCAAGCCTCAAACCGCAACGTGATCGACGCGAACACGGCGCTATCCAACGCGATCAATGCCCAGCTCGATCTCCGACTGGCCCACTTCGTTGCGATCCTGCAACTGCGCCGCGACATGGGGTGCCTGGAAACCGGAGCGCCCGCCCTCCTTTTGAAATAACGACCCTTCTTTCCGTTCACGATGTTCCGCCCGATTCTTGCCCTCTTCCTTGCCTCGCTGGTTTCGCCCTCGCTCGCTTCCGCCGCCGAAGCCAAGTCGCCGGAGGGGAGGGGAATCCGTGTACATAACACCCTGCCCACGGCGGTGGTAGTTCAATACCTCGCGTCGGGGGGGAAGGTCCGCAACGGGGAGATCATCGCGGTGCTCGATTGCCGCGAAACGGCAGAGCGGCTGGCGGAGGTTCAGGCCCGGATCGAATCGCAAAAAGCCGGCCTGCGCGAAAAGGAAGAGCTTCTCCGGAATGCCCGCGAAGAAAGCGTGGAAAAGATCGCGGCGGCAGAGCAGGAGGCCGATGAGGCCGCCCGTGTGTTGGCAAAATACCGGGAGGGCGACGCTCCCGCCGCGGAAATCGCCCTGCAACTGGCGCTGCACGATGCCGAGACGGCCTGGAAACAGCAGAGCGAACGCTTCAACGCCCGCGATAAGCTGCTCGCCGAAGGGTTTATCCAGAAGATCGAGTACGACAACGAGGAGGTGCTGCTCAAGCGCACGAAGCTCGTTCTCGACGCCGCCAAGCTGAAGCTCAACACCTTCGCCAAGTACGAAAAGGAGCAGACCGCCGAAGCCCACGCCCGCGCGGCGGCCGCCAAGAAAGTGCTTGTCGAAAAACTGCGCGTCGAGCGCGCGGCCCTCGAAGCGGCGAGCGAAAAGGCGCTGAACGAGGCGAAGGCGGAACTAACCGCCCTTGAAGAGACTCAGGCGAGCCTGGAGCGCCTCCTCCAGAAAACCGTCGTGCGTGCCGAGCACGAGGGAGTTTTCACTCCCGGCGACCCCGCCCGCAATGACGCAAGGCCGAAGCGCGGCCAACTGATCGAAGCGGGGCAGGTTCTGGGGGTGCTTTCGGAGTAGGCCGCGCCTTCGCGCAGCCTACCCACATAGCCACATAGCCATATAGCCATATAGGAATCCGCGGAGCCAAGGAAATCATCGGCATTGACGACGAGGCTTCCTCGTTCCCAATCTCCAGATTGGGAACGCTAGCGAAACTCTTTTCCAAAGCGCGTTCTTCGCCCCGGAGCGTTGGTGGCGGCTCCGAGCGTGCGAATCGGAGCTTCGCGGGACATCGGCATTCCCAAACTGGAGTTTGGGAATGAGGGATGCCCACTCGTAGGACTCACTACTCCAGGCCTGCTCAGGCCTACTCCACCGTCACGCTCTTGGCGAGGTTGCGCGGCTTGTCAACATCGCAGCCGAGTTTGACGGCAAAGTGGTACGAGAGCAACTGCAGCGGCACCACCGTCAAAAGCGGCGAGAGGTAATCCGGGCAGGCGGGGATGTAGATCACGTCGTCGGCGACCTTCTCCAGTTGCGTGCACCCTTCGGTTGTGATCGCGATCACGGGCCCCTGCCGCGCTTTCACCTCCTCGATGTTGGAGATGTTCTTTTCCAGCACGGAGTCGTCCGGCGCGATGAAGACCGACGGCAACTCGGGGCTGATGAGCGCGATAACGCCGTGCTTCAGCTCGGCGCTCGGGTGCCCCTCCGCGTGGATGTAGCTGATCTCCTTCATCTTGAGCGCCCCCTCCAGCGCGACCGGGTAGTTAAACTGCCGGCCAAGGAACATCATGGCCCGCGCGTCGGAATACTTGTGGGCGATGCTCTTGATGAGTTCGTTCTGCTTGAGAATGGCGCGGACTTTGTCCGGGATTGCCTCCAGCTCCTCGATCATCTGGATGCCCTCCGAGGTGGAAAGGTGACGGATCCGGCCAAGAAGAATGCTCAGCAGTGTGAGGATCGTTACCTGCGAGGTGAACGATTTCGTTGCCGCGACGCCGATCTCCGGTCCCGCGTGCATGTAAACGCCGCCATCGCTCTCGCGGCCGATGGTGCTCGCCACGTTGTTGACGATGCCGAGCGTCCGGTGGCCCTTCCGCTGGCTCTCGCGCAGGGCGGCGAGAGTGTCGGCGGTTTCGCCGCTCTGGCTGATGGCAAGGACAAGCGTATCCTTGTTCATCGGCATGTTCCGGTAGCGGAATTCACTCGCGAATTCCACCTCCGTGGGAAGATGGGCGAGGGTTTCCAGCAGGTACTCGCCGACCATCGCGGCGTGGCAAGCCGTGCCGCAGCCGGTGAGGACGATCCGCTCCACCTCGCGCAGTTCCTTCGGCGTCATCTCGAGACCGCCGAGCTTCGCGGTAGCCTCCTGGTGCGAAAGCCTGCCGCGCAAGGCGTTCTGGATTGATTCGGGCTGCTCGAAGATTTCCTTGAGCATGAAGTGGGGGTACTCCCCCTTGCTCGCCTCGTCGGCGTTGAAATCGACCGTGCTGACCACGAAACCCGAGGCATTTCCGCTCACGGAGCTGATCTCGAAATCGGTCCCATCCAGCACCGCGATGTCGTAGTCGTGCAGGTAGACCGCCTCGCGGGTGTGGCTGACGATGGCGCTCACGTCGCTGGCGAGGAAATTTTCCCCCTTGCCGATGCCGAGGACGAGCGGACTGCCTCGGCGGGCGCCGACGAGCACGCCCGGGACAAGCTGGTGCATCAGCGCGATCCCGTAGGTGCCGGTCACTTCCTTGAGGGCGCAGCGCAGGGCCTCCACAAGGCGCTGCCGGGTGTGGTCCCCGGCCAGTGTGTCATAATGCCGGCCGATCAGGTGGGCGAGGACTTCCGAGTCGGTTTGGGAAAGGAACTGGTGCCCCTCGGCGGCGAGCTGTTCCCTTAGGGTCTGGTAATTTTCAATCACCCCGTTGTGGACGAGCGCCAGCTTGCCGCTACGGTCGAAATGGGGGTGGGCGTTTTCGTCCGTCACGCCGCCGTGGGTTGCCCAGCGGGTGTGCGAGATCCCCTGGGAGCCTTGGACGGGCTGGCGGTCGACAAGATCGGCCAGGTTGGCGATCCGCCCCTTGCATTTCCGCACGGCCACATCGCCCCCGTTCAGGATCGCGATCCCTGCCGAGTCATAGCCCCGATATTCAAGACGCCTTAGCCCCTCCAGCAGGATGGGGGTTGCTTGCGATTGACCGACGTAGCCGACAATTCCACACATAATTTTTTGGATACTGACAATTTTCCCAAGGCGGGGCAACATGATTGCCACACGATGTTCCAAAGATCCGGAACGCTCGCCTGCAACGTATTCACGCCACCTGCCCGATCAACGGATTAAACCGGCTTCATAAAGGCTTATACGCCATTACGGCACCTTCGCTCCATCATGAGTTCGACGAACCTCTCCTCGTTATCGTCCGCCGCCAATGCCACGCTCGCCATCATCATGGGCGGTGGGGCTGGCAGTCGCCTTTTCCCCCTGACCAAGGACCGTTCCAAGCCTGCGGTGCCCCTGGGTGGAAAGTACCGGATCGTGGATATCCCGATCTCCAACTGCATCAACTCCGAGTTGCGGAGCATCTATGTCCTGACGCAGTTCAACAGCGTTTCGCTTCACCGGCACATCGCCAGCGCCTACAAGTTCGACCGTTTTTCCCGCTCTTTCGTGGAAATTCTCGCGGCGCAGCAGACCCCCTCGGGCTCGCACTGGTACCAGGGAACCGCCGATGCCGTCCGCCAGAATCTCCAGAACTTTCTCAGCCGCCCGTATGAATATTACCTGATCCTGAGCGGCGACCAGCTCTACAGGATGGACTTTCGCGACCTGCTGCGCCAGCACATCCAGGGGCACGCCGATATCACGATCGCGACGATTCCCGTCGAGCGGCCCCATGCGTCCGATTTCGGGATCATGCACACGGACGAGAACCGCCGGATTACCCGCTTCGTCGAAAAGCCGACCGATTCCGCAGAGCTCGACGCCCTGAAAATTCCCGGCCGCCTGCTGGGGGAACTGGGTCGAAGCGCGGAGGCCGACCTTTACCAAGCGTCGATGGGGATCTACATTTTCAACCGGAAGGCGCTTATCGAGGCGCTGGACAACGATCTCGTCGATTTCGGCAAGCACGTCATCCCGCGTTCCATCGAGGAAAAGAACGTCCAATCGTACATTTTCCAGGGTTACTGGGAGGACATCGGGACCATTCGCGCGTTCTTCGATGCCAACCTGGCGCTCACCAACCCGCTCCCGCCGTTCTCGTTCTTCGACACCACGCACCCGATCTACACGCACGCCCGGTTCCTCCCCGGCAGCAAGGTAAACGGCGCGTCGATCAAGCAGGCCATCATCTCCGACGGGTGCGTCATCTCCGACGCGACGATCGAGCGGGCCGTCATCGGCATCCGTTCCTTCATCAACAGCGGAACGACCGTCCGCCATTCCGTGATCATGGGGTCGGACTTTTACGAAACCGATCTCCCGCACCAGCGCGAGAGCGGGGTTCCGCTGGGCATTGGCCATAACTGCGTGGTGGAGAACGCGATCATCGACAAGAACGCCTGCATCGGCGACGGCGTGGTCATTACCCCGGAAGGAAAGCCCGACTGCTTCGACGGGCCGAATTTCTACGTCCGCGACGGCATCGTGATCATTCCGAAAAACGCCGTAATCCCAAGCGGAACCTGGATTTAACCGCGGCGCAGCCTCCTGCGCGCCGGCGTCTTGCGACGCTCCCGAGCGTAGCTAACGCCTGCAAACCACCACCAACCCAAAGGCCAACCGGCGCCACCCCTACCGTGGCCAGCCGCCAAGAAGCCCCTCCAGCGCCTCCATCGGCAACCCCACCACGTTCGTCCGCGACCCCTCGATGTGCGCGATTACCCCATCGGGGCTTTCATCCTGGGCGGCGTAAGCACCTGCCTTGTCGAGCGGCTCGATGCGGGCGAGGTAACGGCGGATCTCCTCCTCGTCGAGGTCGCGGAAGGTGACGTGGCTCACCTCGATCACGCAGGCCGAAATCCGCCTCGCATGCTGCACCGCCCAGACTCCGGAATAGACCTGGTGAGTCCGGCAACGAAGCCGGGAGATCATCGCGAAGGCATCCTCCATGTCGCGTGGCTTGCCGAGCGGCTCCCCATCGAGGGCTACCAGGGTATCGACCCCGACGACCACCGCTTCCGGGTTGCGCCGGGCGACATCCAGCGCCTTTAGGCGGGCATTGAACAACGTGCTCTCCGCGACGGTGAGGTAGGGCGGCGCCACTTCCTCCACCGAGGCGGGTTGCACGGAAAAACAATAACCGTATTCGGTCAAAAGTTGCCGCCGACGAGGCGACGACGAGGCGAGCAGGAGAGGTAAAGGGTTCATGGGATCACGTGTGACGGCAGGGTCGCGGTGCCGCCGTTGCGCTGTAGGATAGCCGATTTTCGCGCTGGCCGCCGCTATTTTTTTTGGCGGCCTGGAGGGCTGCGTCGCGCGGTGGGCGTCCGGCCGGTGATCCGCTTGAAAACGGTGGCAAAGTACTGCGAGCTGGAAAAGCCGAGATCGAAGGCAACTTCGGTCACGCTCTCCGCTCCCTGCTCCAGCCTCCGCTGCGCTTCCTCGATCCTGGCGCGCATCACGTACTCCCCGGGCGGGACGCCCGTCTCCTCCTTGAACCAGGCTTTGAAGCGCGAGGTCGAAAGGCCCGCTTGCATGGCGAGTTGTGGGACGCCCAGCGGTTCGTCGAGATGTTCCGCGATGTAGCGTTGGAGCGAGGAAAGAAGCCAGGAACGGGACGGGCTCTTGGTGCAGCTTGCCCGGCCGCATTGAACAACGAGCCAGAGGAACGCCCCGAGGCGGTTGGTGATCGCGAAGGCGTTCAGCGGCGAGGGGGGCTGATGGTAAAGGCGGGTGATGGCGTCGAGGTGCCCGGCCATCTCCCATTCGCCCCGGAAAAGCCGCGGATTGAGGGTGAGGAGCGCGTCCAGCAGCGCCTCGCTCTGTTCCGCCGGAAGGCCGAGCAGGCCCCGCCGGTCGCGCGGCACCGGCACGGTCAGCCAGTAGAGAATCCCCTTTTCCTCGGGAAAGCCTCCCGTGCTGTGCCATTCCCCCGGGAGGGCAAAAAAGACGTCGCCCCCCTGCATCCGGTAGAGCCTGCCCCCGAGTTCATACGACTGGCGGCCCTTTACGAGAAAACAGATTTCCAGCGTATTCTCGTGCGCGTGATTGCCTAGGGCGCGCCGGGCGCTGGGGTAATTGTAGCGGCCAAGCCCAAGCCCTCCGGGAACGCCGCAACGCTCCAACGGCATGACGATGCGGGGAAGCCAGTTTATGGCGCGCGGCAGCGACATGTTCGAGATTGTATTGTGCTTCGGTCTTGAAAGGCAACGCCGATCCCGCGGGGATAGGATGCCCACCATGCAGACGAACAAGGCCACCGCCTCCCCTCATGCGGCTCCGGAATCTTCGGAAACCTCGCTGGAGCAATTCACGCGCGACGTTCGCAAGAACCGTTCGATCAACTGGTATCGCTCGCCGATTCCGCCGGAACAGCTCAAGGCGCTCCACCGCAAGAGCGACTTCAAGGGAGCCGTCCAGACCGGCGGCTTTCTCGCGCTGCTCCTTTTTTTCGGAACGCTGACGGTCTGGGCCGCCAGGGCGGGGAATTGGTTGGGGATGGGGGTGGCTCTTTTCCTGCTCGGCACCGTTTCCTCGTTTTCGATTAACGCGGTTCACGAACTTGGGCATGGAACGGTCTTCAAGACGAAGGCATTCAACCGCTTCTTTACCGCCTTTTTCTCGTTCTTCGGGTGGATCAACCATCTTCGTTTTCAGGACAGCCACACCCGCCATCATCGCTACACCCTCCATCCCCCGGATGACCTGGAGGTGGTGCTGCCCGTCCGGCTTCTCATCCGGCACTTCCTTTACAGGGCCATTCTCAATCCGGAAGCCTTTTGGGGAACGTTCAAGAACACCCTCCGGCTGGCGCGCGGGAAGTTTCAGGGAGAATGGGAGGAGGTACTCTACCCGGCTTCCAACCCGGTGTTACGCAAAAGGCCGGTGCGTTGGGCGTGGTTCCTTCTTCTCGGCCACGGTACGGTCGCCCTGGTTTCGGTTCTGACCGGTTGGTGGATCATTCCGGTCGTGGTGTCGCTCGCGCCTTTCATCGGCAACGGCCTCTACTTTTTCTGCAATAACACCCAGCACATCGGCCTTCAGGACAATGTGGCGGACTTCCGCCTCTGCTGCCGGACGTTCACACTCAATCCCGTCGTTCGGTTCCTCTACTGGCAGATGAACTACCATATCGAGCACCACATGTACGCGGCGGTGCCCTGCTACCATCTCGGGGAGCTGCACCGGGCGATCCGCCACGACCTGCCGCCATGCGCGCATGGGCTCATGGCGGTCTGGAAGGAGATCGCGGCGATCCTGGCAAAGCAGGAAGCAGACCCCAACTACCAGCACAAAGCGCCGCTGCCCGCTTACCGCTGATGCGGGCGGAGGATCCCGCTCAACCGCTCAGGGCGTTCAGGACGTTTTCCGCCGGTCGTAATAAGGGTTGCACTCCGGCATCTGGCTCCGGAAGGCCTCCATCGTCCGGTCGAACCCGGCATTCAGCGTCGTGACGTCCGAGGCCAGGTTCGCGATGGCATACCCCCGCTGGAGCAACTCCTGCGGGGTGCCATTGGCTCCCACGGCGAAACCGCGCTTGCCGTGCTTCAGCGCGGCGGCTTCCACCCGCTGCCGCGCGGCGAGCACCTCCGGGTCTTGCACCCGGCCCGGTTTGCCGATCCGGTGCGAGTAGTCGCCGGGGCCGAAGAGAAGAAAATTGTATCCCTGCACGGCGGCAATCTCATCGACCGCCTCGACCGCTTCGGGCGACTCAATCTGGAGAATGATGAATTTCTCCCGGTTGCTGGCGGCGAGGTATTCCTCAATGGGAAGGCGGCAGAACGCGCCGTCGGTATTCCCTCCGTCCAGCGCGCGGCGGCCAAGAGGGCCAAACCGGCAGAGGTCGACGATGTTCCGGGCCTCCTCTGCGGAAGCGACATGGGGCACCATGATCCCCGTGGCGTCGCACTCCAGCGGCTTCACGTAATCGCTGTACGATCCCTTGCTGATCCGTACGATCACGTCGAGATCGTGCAGTTTCGCGGCTCGGACGCAGTGTTCGAGGGTGATCCAGTCCCCCGGTACATGCTCGTTGCAGAGCCAGATGGCGGAGAACCCGGCCATCCCCGCCATTTCGGTGACGCGAGGATCGGCAAGGTTCGATTTCAAACAGGAGGCGAGCTTGCCTTCGGCAATTTCGCGGAGGACGCGGCTGGGGCGCATGGGAATGATGGGTTGGGAAGAGCGGCAGAAGGTGGGCCGCGATGTTTTCGAAAGGTGTCATCCTGTCACCCGAAGGTGCGGTGAAAAAGAAGGCAGGATTGTCCGCAACGCCGATTTTCTTGGTCGATCCGCCGATTGCCCGATGGGGGGACACGGCCTGCGACGCCTTGGAACCCGTTATCAGGGCATAGGGGGATTACTATGGCAATGGGAATGAGTTTACCGGAGGGGAGTGATGTCCGGGCGCACTGGGGCTGGTTGCTGGCCCTGGGGATCGCTCTCATCATTCTGGGGTTGATCGCGCTGTCCATGAGCTTTGCCGCGACCATCGCGGCAGTACGGGCGCTGGGCATTTTGCTCCTTATCGGCGGGGCATTCGAAATCGGCAACTCGTTCCAGAAGGGACGGCATTCCGATTTCTGGATGCACCTGTTCGCGGGAGTGCTTGACATCGTTTGCGGCGCTTTGCTGCTGGCGTTTCCGGGAGTCGGGGCGCTGGGGATCACGCTGGTGCTGGCGATCTTCTTCCTCGTCGGCGGGCCGGTCCGGATCTTTTCGTCGATCATGCTGGATGTCCCTCATAAAGGATGGGCCGTTTTCAGCGGAATCATCGACTTCCTGCTAGGGGTCGTGCTGCTGGTTTCATGGCCGGTTTCGTCGTTCTGGTTCCTTGGAATGGCGGTCGGGATCGCGCTGCTCTTCCGGGGCATCTGGTGGGCGACGTTCGCCTTCTCCACGCACGAAGAGGGGATGCCGCTGCACGGAGGTCGCGGGGCGACCGGGACGGCATAACAAGCTTTGGTAGGGGGAGGGGGCGGCGTTCCATCGGAAGCGGTGGAACGCCGCCTTTCTTTGCTTGGCGAGCCGCGGATTTGGGTTGAAAGTGGGGGGACGCCGAGATGAACCAACCTTCCGTTTCCTGGGGCCAGATCCGGGCCGACTTTCCAATCCTCGACCAGCAGGTGCACGGTCAGCCGCTAATCTATTTTGACAACGCCGCCACCTCGCAGAAGCCGCGTACGGTTGTCGAAAAGCTGCGGCACTATTACGAGCGCGACAACAGCAACGTCCATCGGGGGATGCACGAACTGAGCGCCCGGGCCACCGCCGACTTCGAGGCGGCGCGCACCCGGCTGGCCCGGTTCATCAATGCGCCGAGCGAGGAGGAAGTCATCTTTACCCGGGGCACGACCGAAAGCATCAACCTGGTCGCCCAGACATGGGGGGCGAAATTCCTGAAGGAAGGGGATGTCATCCTGCTGACCGAAATGGAGCACCACAGCAATCTCGTGCCGTGGCAGCTTCTTGCCGAACGGACGGGGGCGAAGCTCCGGTTCCTGCCGATCAACGACCGGCATGAACTGGCGCTCGACCGGCTGGGCGAATTCCTTACCCCGGAGGTGAAACTTTTCTCCTTCGTGCACATCTCCAACTCGCTCGGAACGGTCAACCCGGCAGAGGAGCTTTGCGCGGCGGCGCGGCGGGTCGGGGCGGTAACGCTGGTGGATGCGGCGCAAAGCGCGGGGCACCGGCCGCTCGACGTGCAGGCGCTGGGGTGCGATTTTCTGGCGCTCTCCGGCCATAAAATGTGCGGCCCCACGGGGATCGGCCTTCTCTATGGAAGGCGCGAACTGCTGGAGGCCATGCCGCCGTGGCATGGCGGGGGCGAGATGATCCTCAGCGTCCAGTATGAGAAGAGCACCTGGAAGCAGCCGCCGCACCGCTTCGAGGCGGGGACGCCGAACATTGCCGACGCTATCGCGCTGGCGACGGCGGCGGATTACCTGGACGGCATCGGGCGCGAGGCGATTTTCGAGCACGACCGCCGGCTGGCCCGGCACGCGCACGAAAAGCTGGCGGCAATTCCCGGCCTTAGGGTGCTCGGGCCGCCTCTCGGCAGCGACAGCCGGAGCGGCGTCATCAGCTTCGTCATGGAAAACGCCCACGCGCACGATGTCGTGACGCTGGCCGACCAGCGCGGGCTGGCGCTGCGTGGCGGCCACCACTGCACGCAGCCGCTGATGCGGAAACTCGGCCTGAGTTCCTCCGCCCGCGCCAGCTTCTATTTCTACAACACCGAGGCCGAGATCGACCGGATGGCCGAAATCCTGGCCGAGATCGACCGCTTTTTCCGATAAGCTTCCATGAACTTTGACGAACTCTACCAGGAACTGATCCTCGACCACTCCAAACGCCCGCGCAATTACGGGAACCTGGAGGCGGAGGACGCAGTTCATGTGCATGGCGACAACCCGTCGTGCGGCGACGAAATCCATCTCCACGTCCGCTTTGGCCCTGAAAAGGTGGAGGAGATCCGGTTTACCGGGCACGGCTGCGCAATCAGCCAGGCGTCGGCGTCGATGATGACGCTCAAGCTGAAAGGAAAACCGCGTGAGGAAGCGGCGCGGCTGATGCACCTCTTCCACGGCCAGGTGGCCGGTTCCGGCGAGGAGCCCGGCCCGAGGGAACTAGGCGACCTGAACGTCCTGAGCGGCGTACGCAAGTTCCCGCAGCGGGTGAAATGCGCCATGCTCGCCTGGCGGGCCTTCGAGCAGGCGCTGGAGGAAAGCGCGACAGGAAAAGCCGAAGGGCGGGTTTCCACCGAAGATCAGGAGAGTTGATCGCCGGGAGGGAGGGGGGCGATTCCCTCTTCCTTTAAGGAACCACTGATGAAAGCAAGCTCTGCCGTAAGCTGGTCATTTTTGTCTCTTTTCAAGCCGCTTTATCCTCACCTCTCTTCAGAGAGGTTGCGGAAAATCGTCTCAAAAATCCATCAAAACTGCCTGCGCTTTCGTCAGGCTTCATTTAATCAATTCCTTAACGCTGTTCAAGTGCACCGCGATCAACCATTCTCCCCTTCACCTCCTATGAAACCATCCCTCCGTCTCGCCGTTGCCGTTGCCGCTTTCGGGCTTGCCTCCTCGCTGCTTCACGCCGATCTGGTCGTCGTCCAGAAAGTGGATGGCGTCCCGGGAGCCCAGGTGGGCGAAATGACCCTCAAATTCAAGGGGAGCAAGATGCGGATGGATTTGGGCGCCGAGGTGTCGATGATCACCGACCTGAATTCGAGCGACATGACCACCGTCATGCATTCGCAGAAGATGTACATGAAGATCGACGGGGCGGCGATGCAGCAGATTTTGAAGAACGCCTCAGCCGCGGCGGGGGTGAAGAAAGAGGAGAAATTCAAATTCGAACCGACGGGCCGCAAGGAAACCATCAACGGGATCGAAACCGAGGTTTACACCGCGACGAATGGTGGCCAGAAGGGCACCTACTGGATCGCCGCGAAATATCCCAACGGCGAGAAGCTGATGGCTGCATTGAAACAGCTCCAGGAATCGGCGTTGAGCAAAACGGCCCGCGACGTTATGCCGCAGCCGGAGGATTTCCCGGGCGTGCCGGTCAAGACGGAAATCGAGATGGGAACGGGCCAGAAAGTCACGACTACGCTCGTTTCCGTAAAGGAAGAGGCGGTGGCCGACGCGGAATTCGCCCCGCCCGCCGGGTACCAGTCCATGCAGATGCCGGCCATGCCCGCCACTCCCTGAAAAACCAAGGGAGGATCAGCTCACAAGCCGGAGGATCAACGGATAACGGAACGCCCGCCCCTTGCTGGCCGAAATGGCGGCAAGGATGACGAGGGCGATATCGGCAATCCAGATCGCGAGGAGCAGGACGAACCCGATCAGAATGAAGACGAGTATCCCCGCGATAATCGCGTAAAGGGAGTAGCTGATCTGCGCGTTGAGGGCTTCCCTGGCCTGATCTTCCACAAAAGGGGAACTCTCGCGCTTGAACCACCAGATTGCCAGCGGCGCGAGGATGTGGCCGAGCGGGATAAAATGCCCTGAGAAAGCGCTCAGGTGCGCAATCACTGCCCAGTTTCGATCATCCCTGCCGCTCGGGACCGGGCGTGCCCCGGAGGGGGTGCCAAAACCGCCAAAACCACCGCTGGAGCCAGTCGAGTCCATCATTCATCCCTCCTTCATCAAAAGATAGACGATCCCGCTCGCCGCTCAACCGGTTTCGCGGTAACAATGCGCCATGAGCGAAAGCGATCCAGGTGATTCCCTCCCTGCCATTCCCCGGGTGCAAACCGAGGTGGAGGTGATGTTTTTCGACACCGACTGCGGCGCAGTGGTGCACAACACTGCCTATCTGCGTTTCATCGAGGTGGCGCGAACGCATTTGGCCGCTCAACTCGGGATGGCCCTGCGCGAGATGTCGCAGACGGGCCTTTTTCCCGTCGTGGTACGGACGGAAATCGACTACCGCCGCCCTGCCGTGCTTGGCGACAAGCTGGTGATTCACGGCGAGCTTGCCAGCGTGGAGCGGAGCCGCTTCTGGTGCGCCTTCGAGATCGTCCGTCCTTCGGATGGCGCGTTGATCGCGCAGTCGCGGCAAATGCTCGCGCTCGTGCAGATGCCCGCCGGAAGGGCGGTCCGCCTTCCCGAAGAGTGGGCCGTCCGCTGGCCGCACCTCGTCATCAAGGGGGCGCGGAAGGAGTAGCGCGTTCCCGGCCTTTCCGCCGCGAATCTGTTGTTTAAATGCCGACCCGGACGCTGCCGCTCGACGAGGCTCCCATGCTGCCGCCGCTCGTTTTGCGGCCGCCGCTCGGGCCGCGTGTGCTGCGTGGGATGGTGCTGGCGCTGGCGGCGATCTTCCATCTCCTGACTGCCGGGTGGAACCCGATCGCCAACGGGCGCGAAGGGGATCTCGCCGGGGCATCGCGTCACCTGCTGGCGGGGCATGCGTGGTTCGCCACGGGCGCGGAGTCGCCGCAGGCGGCCGCCGGGCCGCTGGCGATCTGGTTTTCCAAGGCAACGATGAACCTCTTCGGCGTCGACGAATTCGGCGCGCGGCTTCCGGCCGCCGTGGCGGCCGTGGCGATGGTGTGGCTGGCGATCCGGATCGGGGAGCGCTTCGGCGGCGCGTGGCGCGGATTCGTGGCGGGAATGATGCTCCTTTGCATGCCGGGGATGTTTACCCTCGGGCGGACGTTGACGCCCGCCCCGCTGGAAGCGGCGTTCCTGGCCACCTTCTTTCTCTGCCTCACGCGAGGATATGAGCGCCGGGGCCACCGGCGGCACTGGTTTTTTTGGGGATGGCTGGCGCTGGCGCTTTCCTTCTTTGCGGGGGGAAACCTGGTTCCCGTCGTGATCGCGGCGGCGGCGGTTGTAATGCTGGCGGTCCTTTACCGCAAGGCGCGGCTCCGGTTTCGGGCGCTTATCTCGTGGGAGGGGGGCATGATCGTGGCAATGGCCGTGGCGGCGGCGCTCGCGGGTGGCTTCCCGTGGGCTCCCGCGCCGGTGGCCCCGATGCGGGCGGGAAGCATTGCGGCGTGGCAGCCGGTGCTCCTCTTTCCGTGGGTGCTTTTTCTGATCCCGGCGGCAATAGCCGCGGCGCGGCGGGCGCTGATGGGCTCGCTTGAATGGCAGGAGGCATTCCCGCTCGCCTGGATGGGAGCGGGAGCGGCGGTGATCACCCTCGCGCCCTCCGGCAGCCTGTTCGACACGTTGATGCTCTGGCCCGCCGTGGCCCTTTGGGGGGCGCGGGGGCTGGAGGTGCTCAGCCGGCGTGGCTTCCTCCGGTGCGCGGCGGCGGCTTTTGCGCTGGCGGCCGGATGCCTGGTGCTGACCGGGAGGATCAAGGGAGGACTCGTGAAACTCTTCCCGG
>Ga0180217_1002532_pt1 | contig 16739 bp, 9 predicted proteins | sample eDN3rd37CBELigOP_FD_128521 | JGI IMG/M metagenome (GOLD analysis project Ga0180217, IMG submission 128521) | Enriched Organic Plus compost microbial communities from Emeryville, California, USA - eDNA 3rd pass 37_C BE-Lig OP (version 2) (version 2) ... | reverse complement strand
GTTGGGGCTGCTGTGGCGGCTGTTGGGGCTGCTGTGGCGGCTGTTGGGGCTGCTGTGGCGGCTGTTGGGGCTGCTGTGGTAGCTGCTGTCGTCGATTTTGCATTTGGGGCTGCTGTTGCTGTTGTTGAGCTTGTGGTTCGTGCTGCTGCGATCCTTGTGGCTCTGGTGGGCTCTGCCCTTGTTGTCGATTGCGTTCGTTTTGTTGGGATTGGTGAGGTTGTCGTGTAGGTTTGTCCTGCGTTCTCACTTCACCTCGCGACCCGGCTACTTCGCCCTTAGACTGAGGTTGCTTGTCTCCTGCCGTAGCCACAGCCGGTTGGGACGTTGCTGAAGGGTGGTGACCCGCCCTCTTCATATCATCGCTCTGCTGCTGAGCCTGTGCAAGCTGGAAGTCTCTCATCTGGTTATCTTCCTTAAGCCCTGCTCTGGCGCGCGGCGCCATCGGTACGGCCAAAGATGGAATCTCTTCGTTAATGTTCTCGAGAGCAGGTTCATTTGGCGCATGAGGTTGAGCCATGGTTGGTGCAGCTGTTGTCTCTGCGCCGGGTTGTCCTCGTTGCTGCTTCTCCATCGCCTGTTGTGCCAATGCTTTCTCAACATAAGGTCGTTGTGCGGCTTTCTCGTGTGCCACGTCGCCTTGTAAGCCCTCATGCTCGGCAGGCTGAGTTGTAGGTCGTGATTGCGCTGGTTGACTCTGGCGCAGATTTTCCTTCGCAGGTTGCGCTTGCGGCAGCTTGCCAGAATGGTCTTGTTGGTGCGGTTGCATCGCTGGCTGGCGTTGCCCCTGTGGCTGCTGTTGTGTTTGTGGGGACAGATGTTGTCGCGGCAACTTTTCGGCCTGGTTCTGCAGCTGCTGCTTCTGCGCTTGTTGTGGCTGTTGCTGCTGCGGTTGCTGCGACTGAGCGAAATTTCCTCTTCGGCCAATCTTCTGATCGCTCTCGGAAGGCAAAGTCTCGGGAGGGGGCTTGACAACTGGGGTGAGCCTTTGCGCTCCAGCTTGTGGTTTAGCCTGTGGACTTGGCTGTCCACGCGGGGGTGGCTGCGCCAAATTACGTGGTGCAGATGCCTGAGGTCCTGCAGCCTCTACCCGATTTTGGGACGGGGGTGAAGTTGTCAATGCCATACGATTCATCTCCTCTCTATCACCAACGATACCGGGCGACACCTCTCCTGCCTTTTCTTCTGCAGTCTTTGTGTCACCTTCGATTTCAGATGCAGGTACCCAGTTGGCTGTCAGCCACTCTGGGAGGAATGAACTTATTGGAGGTACCAGACCGCTCAGTACATTTGCAATCGCTTGATAACCTCGGCTTACGAAAGCGTTAATGTCGTCACTATAGTAGTGAAGAAAACCAACGGTACCAACTGCTAATGCGAGCCCGAGGAACTCCCTTGGAAGAGGACCACGGCTGGGATCGGTCGGGCCGGCTCCAATTCCTGGAGCGGTGAAACCAATTCGATATAGTGGAACTCGCCTTGGTTCCCTTGCTCCAAGGATCGGGATGTCACTGCTTTGTCCAGATGGCAGTGGAGGGGGTAGAACTGGAGCAGCTGACATGCCATGGCCTCCAATGCTGTTGTAAACGATGGGAGCTGCTCCAGCGACAATCTGTGTCTCGGTAGTGGTCATTGGGGTCATATGACCTTGAGTGACCCCAGAGATCTCGGCCGGGTTCGTGATCGTACGTGTTTCAGTGAAAGTTCGAGGTGTTCCCACTCGGACACTTGGCTCAAAGCGAGCCCCTGGCGGGCCGCTGTAGATAACGTGGCTTGCACCTGTTCCTGTAAAGTGGTCTGAAACACCGCTGGTTGTACCTCCAACAAATCCCCCAGTACTGGCAGGGGTCCGACCAGCGTCGCTCGAAATGAAGCTAGACGATGGAGGATTAACCGTCGCTGTAGGGGCTGCCGATGTGGTACTTGTGCTGCTTGCTGGCTGCCGTGAACCATAGAGAGACGAAAACCATGAGGACCTCGAGCTACCGCCACTGTTAGTGCTGGTCGGAGCTGAAGTATCCGAGCTGAAGAATCCTGCAAGTCCGCGACTGGCTCCTGTATCGGCTGATGATCCTTGTGGTGCTGAGGACGGAGGAACACCTGAGGGTGTCCCCGCTGAAAACAGTCCCCGTGGTCTTGAGGCACTACCAGGTGAGTAGATCACATGTTCGAAAGGGTAGACAGATCTGCCTTGGTCGCTCATCGGATCTGCAATCACGTCCACGTACGTTCTTTCGTTCGTTGACTCGTCAAGTGGTACTATGGAGAGGAGATCCGAGAAGGGGATCTAGGCTGGTCTTATCTGCATTAGTTTGGCCAGAATAGGGAAAATCAAGATATGTAAGTTGGCAGTGAGGCGGATCTATACGAGCCGATCAATGGAGGACCTTTGCAATCGTTCGATCGGTCGGTATGACACTAGATCCAACTGCACATAGTTGTGGAAGGTACCAAACACCTCGCTCAGAACAATGCAGCGTACGCACAATCAGGGATGTCTCGGCATTGTCTTTCGTTGGACCATAACTTAAACTCTGGGTACGGCATTTGGACCACACGCAAGCGGCAGTGAATTTGGTGAAAGTCCGGTGAAAGTCCCATCCCTTGCTCTTTCTGCTGGCCTAGCGGCAGCCGCGCGTTCATCAATGAAGGATCATTCAGGAAATCACTTCATTTCTTCACCTGTCAGTTGCTCCCCAAGCGTCGAAATCTGCTGTCCCTTGCGTTCTGAATCACACCTATGGCCAACATGACGTCCCGCAGACCATCCGGCATCATGGCAAGGGTTTCGTACTGATATACCGCGAGTATTATCCCAGGCCGGTCTACCCCTCGCTCAGTTCAAGTCGCGCCGCTACCCGGCTTTTCACTCGAAAACGGCACAAGAGTCACGATCACTGGGTTCATTGAAACTTTCACAACGAACGGGACATGCGGTGTGAGCGGGTGAGTGGGTGGTTGGGGGTCCGAGCCAAATCCAGGTGCATACCTGTCTGCAACGGCATGCAGGTTGGCAAGAATTTGTGTGCGTTTTTGACGCAACCCCGCTCCCTCCGAGATGCGGAGACTAACCCAGTCGCTCGATTGAAACCGATTCTGGAAAATTATCTCGGACTGTCAGCATGCATCGCAGTGGTGTGGACGTCACGTTTCCAGTCCACCCACAAACTCAGGTGGCTAGTTATGGTGCGGATATGCGAAATCACATGGAGATTTGTATGGTTGGAACTAGATCCTTCCTAGCAGCCATGTCCTTGGGCTCGAATGCAAGGTCGTGCACCCCCGTTACAATACAAAAGATCTACACTTGTGCACTTTTTTTCAACCTCTGTTTTGGCGTGATATCGACACTGCGCTTCGTGCATATCATTATACTTACAACCTCCGCATATATTTCTAACGTCACAGTCATTTATAGCCATGTCCTCCGGTGAGATCACCCTCAAGAACTGCTGGAAAGTGTTTGGTGGCGAGCTCCGCCAGTTCACCCACCAATCTAGCAGCACCAATACGCGTACGTAGCTGTGCAAGTCACGTGAAATAACCCCATCTCAGGAGTGTACTCTCCTCTCTTTTCAGTACTCATCTCATCCCCCCAATTCAATCACTCTCTCGTCATCTAGCGATGACTTTCTCGGTTTATCTTCCTCCGGCTGTGATTGCCGAGGAGAGCAAGGCTGCCGTTCCCGTGCTGTTCTGGCTTTCGGGCCTCGAGTGCACCGACCAAAACTTCGCCCAGAAGGCCGTCAACGCATTCAAGGTTGCTGCCCAGAAGGCGATCGCAATTGTCCTCTCAGACACCTCACCTCGTGGTGCCGGTTGCAAGGACGACAAGGTTAGCTGGGACTTTGGTGAAGGTGCTGGCTTCTATGTTGACGCCACTGAGGACGACTACAAGAACCACTACCGCATGCACACCTACGTTGTCGAAGAGCTGCCCCAGGTCGCTGTGCAGGCTACTCAGCGTGCAAGCGGTGAGGCCCGCCTCGATGTATCTCGCAAGTCGATCTCGGGTCATTCCATGGGTGGACATGGCGCATTGACTATCTATTTGAAACACTCTGAGAAGTTCCGCTCGTGCTCGGCGTTTGCCCCTATCGCTCACCCCTCCGCTTGCCCATGGGGTCAGAAGGCGTTCACCGGCTACCTCGGCGCTGACAAATCCAAGTGGGCTGAGTATGATGCCACTGAGCTGGTCAAGACCAAGACCAACGATCGAACTCGCAATCAGCCTATTCTGATTCACCAGGGCAGCAAGGACAGGTTCCTTGAAAACCAGCTTCTCCCGCAGGATTTCCTGGCTGCTGCAAAGGAGGCATCTCAACCTGTCACCTACGAGTTCGTCGAGGGCTATGACCACGGCTATTTCTTTATTGCTTCGTTCATCGAGCAGCACATTGAGTTCCACGCCTCCTACTTGAATCAATAAAGTTAACACTTCTTGGGTTGTATGGCAAGCTAAGTACAATGATTATGAAGGTAGTAGAATGCACGATCGTTGACTAAGATTCAACTCAACACGCCCTTCAACAGTTACTCCGCTGTGACGGATCTACGGCCGGAGTCACTTTGGGTAGGAGATGCCGCACTCATCATCGACTATTGTTGAGTGGTAGCTTCCGTGAGATGCGTGGGACCTGCACTTGTTGTCTACTTGTAATGCAGAACCTGAGTCTGCTTGGCAATCTCTGCGTAGAAAGGACGCTGAACTGCTGCAAGCTCCTCTGGTGACTCAGCCCAGAGGACGTATGTAGTGGTCACACCACTGGAGACGACAGAGAAGACAGAACCGGAAATCACAAAGCCCAGAATAGCTGCAACCAGTACGTAGGCACCCAGAGGGATGGTACCACTTGCGCCGACAACAGAACCGTGACCTACGGTTACCCACAATGCAGCCGCACCTCCTGCGATCAGGGCGACAACGAAGCGACCAAGAATGAGAGGGAGCTCCGAAATGTCGTCGTTAATGAGTGAATTGAAGTGGTGACGCTCGAACAAATCTGAGACCTTACCAGCGGCGGTGATGAATGAGTCACCATAGATCGCCACATACGTGAATGCATAATAGTTTACGATGCGAGTGATTCGTTCGAGGCAGTCAAGCAAGCACTCAGCAATGCATTGAGCAATGGTCTGCTCCTCCTCGTTGTCGCGCTTGAAGAGCGAGAGCAGGGCGCGGAGAGTCTGAATGAGAGCCAGGATCAACGACCCAAAGCAGATACTTCCAAGAGACGTGGTGCATGCACGACGCAGCGAATTGGGCACAACGCCACCACGCGTGTGGGGAGGGAGGAGCCACCACGATGCAATCGCACCCGCAGAGGTAACGTGGGCAATATTGCTGATTACTGCAGATGTCCAGTAGTAAGAGAGAAAGAGCATCACGATGGTAACAGCGCCATAGCTTTCATTTGCTACAACGGTATCAGCTCGACCTGCGGAGATGTAACCATTCGCAACACCAACGGCCGTTGCTAAGAAGAACCACACAAGCTGCCAGCCGATCTGAATCAACGCGACGGTGAGGACGACTGGGATCAAGGCAGGCAGTTCCTTCGCGGCCTGAAGTGTGGCATGGATCATGCTATTGGCGAGCGGAATGCGATCACGGATGAGGTAGTAGTACCAAATCACAATGATCATGCCAAGTACAGGCAGAATCGCAGCCTTGAATGACTTGGCGGTAGCCATGATGACCACAGTGAAGCACGCTGCTGAAATCTGGAAGAACCAGTAACTCAGGGTCATGACCTCAGTGAGACGCTGTTGCATGACAGAGAGGTAAATGTACGCAGATCCGATAGAAAGCGCGGAAATAACACCAATGAAACCGAATAACTTCATAAATGAGATCGACGTAGAGTCTTCATATGGCTGAGAAAACGCTCCCTCAGCATAGAGTCGCTTGCCAGCGATGGCTACACTGATGAAGACGAGAGCAAGCTGGAAGAGGAAGGCAAGGGCGAAACCAGCATCACGCCACTCGCTCAATCCAAAGCGAAACCGCTCATACTTGGGTGCCGAAAGCGCCTCCTCGGGCACATACTCCTCGTCGTCAGCACGAGCTGACTGGTAGCTAGGTGGAGGCTCGTCAAATACATGTGAGGCCATCCCTTTACGAGGTTTAAAGCGCTAGCAGTCGCTGATGCCTACAGAGAAGAGCCATAAGATGCAGTTTTCTAAGTGAGAAACACACGTGATATCCGCTTTTTAATTACATTGACATTTTCCACCACACCTGATTTTTTAACCGCATCCGGTTATTTTTTCCGTCAATGGCGTCACGCCTGAGGCCAGAGTTTGGGGATATGTATCAAGCTGTAGCAACATGAATTTAGAACTAGTTCTGCACGTGAATAACATTCAGACGTTCTATTAGCATGCCTAATTCGGCATTCCTGTTGTGTTGGTCTACAATGGGAACGCTGCGCAAGGGTGGTCATCCAGGCACAACAGACAGAATTCCACACGGAAGCAGTAGCCTCTCGCTTCTTCACATGGCAATAAATTGTTACATGATCACAGAATCTGCATCCGTCGTTTCCTGTGATTGGAGTTGCATTTGCTGCTTCCGCCGTGCTCGCCTCGTCACCTTCCGATCTGTACTGTACCTTTCCAGGCGGTCCAGTGCTCGAGCTACCGCTATGTCGCGGTTTGGATCCAGAGCAGCCGTGGGGAGGAAGGGCCGTGTCTGGAACGGCGTCCAGGACTCGTTTCGAGCCTGTGATTGTTCACGCATGGTGGTGAGCGCTGCAGTAGGTGCCAGCAGAGCCACTGGCGAAGTACTGATCTTGTGAGGAGAAAAGACTTGCGCCAATGCATCCTGCTCACGATGCCATTGTTCGTCTCGAATACCCAAATCGAGATCTGGCGTAGTATTCATTGTCGCGTTCGGGATCCCGGTTGCCTTCTTTCTCAATTTCCTGGCTTGTCGCTTTACCGCGCGTTCATCGATTCGAGCCCGGACAAGAAGCGCCAATGCATCACGGTATGCAAGAAGAGATGCGGGATCCGCCCGACGCACGTGCCTGACTGCTCGAGCGGCTTCATGACGCGCTGGATGTTCTTGTAACGACAGAAGATAATCGAGAGGAAGCGTCTCAGTAGCATCTTGTAAGGCAGCATGTCGCTTTGCCTCTTCATCCACGCTAGGCGGAAGTTCGGATGCCGAACCGATTGAGTCTGCTAGCACGTGACTATCTCCGCAGAGTAGTGCCTGCTGTAGCGTCATCAAGGCGGATGCTTTTGGATTCGCGCTTATTTTCGTGAGCGCCTTAATCACTGGTAGACGTGGTGCGAGGCACTTCAGGTTGCACAGCAAGTCCTGAGGCAGCTTAGAAGTTCTCATTTTGGGTTGAATCGCTCTAGTATCAGTCAGTAGTGCCTTCCTATGGCAATTCAAGGCGATCAGCACCTCGTTCTCCACGCCAAGCAAAGACAGGAGCATCCTAGCTACTGTCGGACCTGAGAGCTGAGGAGATGCTGCCCACAAGTTGGCCTCACGTAAGATAGGAGAGTAACGTTGGGATGCTGCAAGCCAAGCCACCAAATCATCGGATGCATCGATTAGTCCTGGCCTCAGCCATAAGTACTCGTCGGGTCGCATCCGTAGTTGGCCATGAACTCCGACTAAGCGCAGTTCCACCTGATTGCCGGTGCTCCGCACAAGCAACTGAGCACCTGAGGAACGAATTGCATCATCGACGGCGTCACCACTGCCAGGCATGCTACCAGCGCCGGTGTCACCTGTGTCGAACCCGTCATCTAAGTCATCGATCGAATCGGCCGGGTGCATGTCAGGCAATTGTGCTTGCCGGTGCTTAGCTGCCGCTTGCTTGTGCGCTGGTTGCTTCTGAGACTGGGACTTCGCAGGATGGGACTTAAGCTGCTTCTGAGCCTGAGTAACTTGAGCCGCTTGCTGCGCTGACTGCTGAACAGCAGCCTTCTGGGCCTGAGGCTCCTGAACTGTTACTCTCTTCTCTCGATGTTTGAGCTCGTTCAGAGCTGACGCACGGTGCTGTTCGTTGGTGGACTGTAATTTGAAGTAAAGGAGGAGATCGATGGCTTCCTTCAGTGCTGCTGAATCTGTCTTAGTGGCTTTGGCTAAACGCACAACTTCTGCCTGCTGCCGGATAATTAACTCGAGTTCCTCCTGCGAGTCTGCTGAAGTCAACGGAAGTGTGCTGGTTGACTTGTACTCAGATAAGAAATCTGATAGTTCCTTTCCAAACAGACCCGTCGACTTCAATTCGTTCGGACTCAGATCCGTGCTGCGAGGGGCAGTTTCAGTTGCCTCAGGCTGTGACATCACAACCTCGGAAGCCCGGAGCTGTCGGGCTGTAACTGGGACCGAGTCCTTTTCTGTGTCGTGGTCAGCAGGAGCCGATTGCTCCGCGATCGAAGCTAATCCTGCTCCTGTTTCGGTTTCAGCTTCTGCGTCTAGCTCTAGCTGCTCAGACGACTTAGACTCAGCCTTACTTTTACGCTTCTTTTCTGAACCGGCTTGCTGAGATGGTGGACCAGTGCTTTGCTGAGCTGCTTTGGGGTCGTAGGCCAGGTCATTCACAAACGAAATCGCTTCCGAGCCGAACTTCAGATCCACCAACTTCTCTCGTTTCGGGATCTGGTACTCCCCCGCGACAACAGCATCCACAAAGGCATCTGCGGCAGAGAGAGATGTGTGTCCGCCTGATGCTAGGCGACAATCCAGATGCTCAAGCAGCACAATGACCAACGTTCCCCTAAAGGTAACGTAGCAGAATGCAGGCATCGTCACGCCAGGGACTAACGTGAAGTTACCGGCAGCGAAAGCTCGAATGCGCTCACCAAACTGGAATCGAAGTAGAAGTTGTCTTCGCGCACCTCCGATACCTGGACTTGGGGAGATCAGCTCCCATTTCGTGCTTAGAAGTGAATCCTGCGTTTCAACCAACTGGGGCTGCTCAAAAAAGGGAGCTTTTGGTCCAAAGAAGGTGACACCATCCCAGCGGCATACAACGACCTGAGGCTCTCTCAGCGCAGGAGTTATTCTAGGCAACGAAAGTGGAGGTGCTGATTGACTGTGCGGCTCAAACGAGGGATCCCACAGCGACTGCAGTGCAGTGACCTGCATGATTCGGCCTCCTAGCGGCCATACACTCACTGCAGGCAATCGATGTGTAAATGTAGAGGGGGTTAGTTTCAAGTGACTCAGAACGCTCTGGCTCGCTCCGTCCTGTTGAGGCAAATCTCGTGTCGGTTCACTGGAATCTGCTTGCTTGAGATCTTCCAATGATTTGCTTGCGATGTCAACCCCCCGTGCAAGATCGAGGACAGCTAACTGGCCAACTCCAGAGCAAACAACCACAGAGTCGTCCGCTTGGTTGCTCGCTGCAGTTACAAACGTACGCTTCGCAAACGTGCTTGAGGGCACACAAAGGGCCGGGGGTGGAGAGTCTTTGGTGGGCTCTTCGCTAGCACCTGATGATGCGGCATCCATAGGAGTAATCATACGCAAGACCAGTTCGTGTTGACGCTCATCACCTTGCTTCGAGCACTTTGTCCAGAATGCAATGTACGCGCCCGCCTCCGTGCCCAGATAGAGAACAGGTACCTTACCGTTTTCGTCTTGAATGAAGTGAAACCCTCTCAAAATTGGCGTCGTAGGACTCACGCTTGCGGCTGTCATTGAAATTACTGCCCCTGGCAATGAGAAGGGGGCGGTGATTGGAACGAGTTCTGAAGGAAGCCAGCTTGCAAGTGCCGGAGGCCTCAAAAGCTCCTCGGCCTCGGGGACTTCAAGATCTTCATCGTCCATTTCATCACTGCCATCGTCCTCGTCCTCATCCTCGTCCTCGTCCATAAATGCGGTAACACCCGCAGCGTTCGCCTCACTACTCCTAAGAGTTGAAGTCCCGTCGCGATGAGATGTATCTCCTCTCAAAGAGGGGGGTGGAATTTTGGGTTGATCTTCAACGCTCGCAGTTCGTTGAGAATGCTCACTTGCTAACTCGTCATAGTCACCATCTTCAGATCGATTCGGAGGGATAATAGGAGTACCGCAAACTGATTTTAGTTCGTCTTGCTGGTGACCTTCTCCTTTCCCCTTATGAGACGGACGGCTCTGCTGTTGAGCCGGAATGAGGGACAGACTCCGCCCGGGCTGGAGAGCTGTGTCAGCACCTTGAGATACGCTCTTCGTCTTCGCAAGTGTACGACGGATAACAGGTGGCTCCGCCGGTGGGGTGCTGCTCGTGTAATGAAACTTAAAGATATGAAGAGAAGGTGCCGCAGTAACCAGGTACAACTCACACCAACCGTCGCTGTCGAGGTCGGCGCTGATGACGTAATGCCCGTCGAACGGGACCTTAAAAGTTTTCGTCGGAGATAGGGTGTGTGTTACTAATTGCTGGTCAATTTTTTTGAAAAGACTACGCTTCCGAGACTTGCGCTCGGCCATAGCCTCCAAGGAGGCCGAGGTTATTGACGCAATCGAACGGTTGAAGCAATCATCGTACTCAGCGGCGATTGTTGCTCCTTCGGCATATGGCGAGTCACGTGAATGCGTACAAAGCAGCCCATCTGTGGCATCGTCTCCATGCCTTCTGGGGACGATATCTCTCCTCAAGCTGTCGGCCTTGTCAAGATATCGATGCAGCATCTGATAGAACTCTGGGGTATTCCACTGAGGTTGGAGCTGCATGCGGGCTATGGCTCTTTTGAGATATCCACTTTGGTACAAGGCGAATTTGTCTGCATCGATGTCAAACACATACAACTGCCCCTCGGCATTCAAGACAAGCAGAGAGAGAAACTTCGAATGAAGATCTGCGATCATCTCGTCCAAACTCTGGCATGATGTTGCAGGCCGAGCTGTGTGCTGGGAGTAGGAAGGATCCGTGGACGGCTCAGGCATGTTTCTCCTCAGAATGCGAGGCCTTGGCCGGATCGGCGCTAGACTGAGGCACGTAATTGTACCCAATCCAGTTGCCTTGGCCCATGGCATGAGGTCGGGTATTGTAGGGTTCTCGATTACGGCGATTTCGTCATTGGCAGCACCAGTGTATAGGTAGTGCAGTCCCTTAAAGATTGATAGCTCACCCTCAATCGTCGCCACAGCGATCTCGTTATCCTGGCTCGGATCGTTGTCAATATTCCCAATTACGATCGAGGAGGGGTACAGATTGCCCTGCACAGGCAGCACCAGACGCTCCGTAAATCGTACATCGCGTGTGAACATACTGGGGAATATGTGCCTATGTGGTTAGATCCCACGCACACTCCACCCGTCCTGAGATATCAATCACTGGGAAATGTACTCGACTCACTCGGAATTCCGCAGATTTTGAAGTTCCATCTGAGCACCAGCTGGCTTCGGGTCTGACTTTTGGGACAAGGGGAGTGAGATGGGAAATGATCAGCTAGCGTTGACTTCTTCAGCTCTATTCTAATCGATATAAGGCATATGAGCTCGAGATAACATGAGATATAGCACATGTTATCGTGTTATTATATTTGTTGTCAGTGAAAGAATGAACTGAGTTGGCTGGCTATACTAACACACTGACTAATGGCAAGGTCCGTTACAGCACTTGAGAGGACTGTTGCTGATTATAGGCGCGGAGCTATCGCTGTGAAGTATGGGAATCCGCTGCATTCCAGAGGAACTAGGACTGACGGTCATCCAACTCCGAGGTATCTGAGCTTTCGGGATAAACGGAGTGATAAATTAAACCAATAGGGACAGAGAGCCCTAATAGAGTAGAAGACTCTAAGACGGCCATGGGGAAATAACGAAAGAGTAATGGGAGTTGGTCTTAAAGAGCAGTATCTTCTTTCCACGCCATTTGATCGTCTGGGGAATCGGCAGCAAACCGAGTGCCGCTTCCTCCAGAGTTCCAGCGGCTTTGCTGAGAACCAACGGGTGAACTTGACAGGGGATTATTCGGCGCGCCGCTTGTGCGCCCCTGGGTATGTGGTGACGCTATTAGGCTTGGATCGGCAGGGAAAGTTGTGGAATTCGCTGAGTTTCCGCTACCCGAAAGTTTCTGGGCAATGTGAGGAACTGGGCGAACAGGTGTTGAATCATTCGTCGAGCTTCCAATGCCTCGAGATGCCGATCCTAGCGACGCTGCAAACGCCTGCGGAGATATAGAATTCGCGAGATCTACCAGCCCGGACCGCATCGCCTTCATATGGGTGAGATAATGCTTCTCCAGACTCCACTTTCGGTTGAATCGCTTTCCACACTGCAGGCATGCATGAGGGCGCTCGCCGGTATGAGACCTGCAGTGACGCTTCAAGTTGCAGGCCTGAGAAAACGCTGCTCCACAAGTTTCGCAAACAAATGGCTTCTGTCCAAGATGAATGCGCATATGAATGTGAAGCCCACCTCGCTGAGTAAACTGCTTCCCACAGACTCGGCACAAGTACTTGCGCCTGTTTTCTACAGCACAGATAAAGCTAGCCTTGGCATTCACGAGCGCAGCAGCTGGATAGACTGCACCATTGGCACTTTGGCTACCACCAGCGGATGTTTCATCACCTCCTTGAGTTTTCGACTCGCCTTCATCTCCACCCTTGGGTGTCGTCGCACGTCTCCCCCCTCTGGATGCGGAGGCGCTACCAAGTGTTAGTCCACTTCGAAGCAGCAGCTCAGGCGGAAGCAACGCCGTACTGACAGCAACGGAAGGATCTAGGACGCCCAGGTGGTTTGTTGTGCTTTGGCCTCTTCGAGCGCGTGTTGATGCAGCCGTCTGTGTGACCGAGCCACTCGCTGCGCCAGACTGTGTCGAGCTGGGGCTCAAAACTTGAGCCGAAGATGAGGCGCGACCTGTTGAGTTCGACCCCACAGTACATGAAGAGCCGTTGTACTGGCTCGAGGCTGCCGCATTGTCCGGTGCTGATCTTTGGCCGGAATCCCTCTGTAGTCTTGTGGGAAATTTGCTTTCGCTGGGGATATCAGAACCATGGTCGGCCGAGTATGATTGCGATGCTAACTGCTGTTTATCCCAACCATGAGCAATAACTTGCCCATTGGTTTGACACCATGCATTTTCAGCTTGATACTGTGAATCGCCTGCCGCTTCGTATTTTACCGATGGTAGATGCATTCCAGGAAGTGGGAAGGCAGTAAGACTAGACGCAGATATGCTGGAAGAGCTATAACTCATCTGAGATCCGGGTGCCCTCGGTACCTGACGTTCTACACATTCATCCAAGTCTTGGTAAGCGCTTTGACCATTATCGAATGGTGTAATATGTGGCTGTGACGAAACAGGATAGGGATGCTGATGGACGTTGAGTTGGAGTGACATAGAGTAGTCGGTACTGGGTGCGTGGGGGCGATTCGTCTCTAAGAACTGGCCACTATAATCATACTCATTGCTGTGCTCCATAGTCTTTTGCTCAGTTTCCCAAGCCTGTTGACCCACGCTAAACTGGCCCTGAGCTGGAAGTGACCGAGCAAGCTCAAAATCATCCTGTGGGTTCTGGAGGTTGAACGCATGTGGCAATCCGAACTCTGTTGGACGCCGAATGGTGTGACTGTGTGAAAGGGATTGCAGCTTGAAGCTGTCCATGGGTTCATACTGATCTCGTGCGTGAGACGCCTGCGAATGTGGGAATCGAGCGTCAAGAGGTCCCTCTCCCAAATGACTGGTGGGTGCAAAGTGGTGACTGGGTAATGTTCCAAGGTCTAGAGTGCTGACGAAACTTGACCTGTGTGCTCGATTGATGGATGACCCAGAATGGAACATGTCGGTACTCAGGCCTGCTGCTTCGTGTACATATGGGTTGGCTGAATGCGGCGCGGATGCAATATAGCCTCGTCGGCGACTGGTGATTCCATCTACTTCATGGTCTATACCGATATCGTCAAACCCTTGCGATGCAAAGGGAAGCCCAGATTTGCATGGCATAGGCATTCGCTGGACTGGCAACAGGAGAGGAGAGTCATCCTGATGCTCTTGTTGGTTGCGTTCGTGAGTTGAGCCAAGCCCTGTCGACGGTTGGTAAGGGAGTTCGCAGCAACTGCTACCCCCCTGCATGGTATTTGGCATTTCGAGAGTGAGAAAGTCGATCGATTGTTGGGCAAATGAAAACGAGCGACCTCCAAGCGGCTCGTGATGCGATGTATATTGATCAAGCCCAGTTTGACTAGACCATAATCCAGTTACTACTGTTGCGTCTGCAGGATCCACCGGATTTTGGGAGGATTTCGAGTTTGCTGCGGCCGTTCGGTTATGCTGGGGACCATTTCTCTGAATGATATCGCATGACCTTCCATCGAAGTAGAGCTTCGAACCGAGACTCTGTGCAAATGATGACATGGAATCAGCAGGAGCATCACCAAAGACAGACCGCATGTTGCAAGGGTTCAGCATCAACTCAGTATCTTCGCGGTGTCTGTCCCCCTCCTCTTGATTCCGTGTTGATGGCTTTGAAACTTCCCCGCAACAATCGTCGGAACCTCTGCTTTCGTAATCATCTGATATTGGATTTAGCGCTCGATTTCTACCTGAGTCGAGCATGTGGGGATGATTGCCAGCGCCAACCGACTGTGAAGCGCCGACCGGCATCTCCGGCCTTTCCACAAAGGCACTCAATGCGTTAAGGTTAACTCGAGGTAGAGCACACGGCATTTTCAGACTTTGCTCGGATTGGCGCCCGTGTGTCAGAGACGAGTCAACAGTGGCATGAACTTTGGACGATGTCAGCGGGTCCTCGGCATACGGACTCGATGTGGTTCTGCTCTCATGGATTGTTCGGAGACCAAGTTGCCCATTTTGGCTAAGACTTGCGTTTGGTTTCTCTCCGAGATACGACGCGTGTTGCTGGCGTTGAAGCAGAAATGACAGGTCAGATAGACCGTATACTGTATCCACACAGCCTCCATGCAAGTTCAGCCAAGGTGACTGGTCAACAGACTGCGGAATGGAAGGGTGCAAGTCGGTGCTTAATGGCGGTGGTCGTGGTGTCCGAGCTGTAATGGCTGAAATGAATGGTCCTGATCCACCTGAGCTCTCACTGCAAGGTGTACTCTCAGGACTAAGCAGACCCGATGGACTGGGGCGATCAGTGGCACTACTGCTACTACCATCTCTCGTTACGCTACTGGCGATCTCATCGAGTTCATGATTCATACGACGATCAGAAAGACGTAGAGAAGGAAGTGGAAAGGCCGGAAGTGATGCATTCTCACCCGAGGGTCTATCTCCACTCTGCGACGAGAAGAGAGGTTTCATCGAGATGTGTTGAGCTGCTTCAGATTCCTGACTGGATGCAAGGTTATTAGGGTCGTCACAATGCGAAGCGGATAAAGGCTCCAGCGTTGAAGACAGCAAGAAGTATGTTGTGTCAAGTGCAGCGGCACCCTCCGTACTACCTCTGGGAACGGGACTCACAATATGCAGATGCGAACTGTGCTTGTCCATTAGACTCCGACTGCGACACGACTTCAGAACGGCGCAATAGTCTGATCGCGACCAGAGCCGTGTAAGCGCTTGGAGAGAAAGAGAGGGCAGCGGCAGCGAACTCTTTCTAGCCCCTCAACTTAGCGTGATGGTGCTCCTGTGCCAACGGTGCAAGTACACCTGGCCAAGCCTACAACAGGTGTTAATAACGTAGTGGCAGCGGGAGCGTGGCGTAGATGTTTGGGGTAGTCATTGGAGGTGTGGCGTGGCAACGGCAAGTTCGCAGCGTGAGGCATCGCGGAGGACGAGTGGAGAGAAACAGAATGAGATCTGATGAAGATGCTCAATCAAACGATCTTGCACGATACGCATGCCAATGGGGCGGTTAGGCGGGAAGAGCTGCAAGACTGCTCGATCAAACCTCCAACCGTTGTCAACACCAGCCAAACTACGACTAACTTCTGCCCAGGCATATCGCTGCAGTCTCATCGCAGTGCACGACACAAGAGTAGAACGGAGTATGACTGCTGCCTGGGAGATCTATATGCAAGTATGTTGCCTTGCCGTCGCGTTAGTTGTTGGCACTCTATAGCTGCCTGCCTGCCTGCCTGCCTGGAGGTTACTGGGTTACCGTAACGTTACGTTACGTTACGTTGCTGTGTACTTGGGGTGTGTGAGTGTGCTTGTGCGTGTGCGTGTGTGTGTGTGTGAATTATTATTGGCGAGGCCACCTCCTCACTGTCGGCTCCGTTCCTAAACAGTCACAGGCTGGCTGGCTAGCTGGCGACCCGTCCGCTGCGTGATTCTTTACCCTCGACTGCTTGGCTCACCATTTGATTTGTTTGTATGATTGGCGGTGGGTGTCGGCTCCGTTTCGTTTGGCTCACCACCACTCAGTTGTCATTGCCAAGCACTGAATCGCCCACGGGTTCCACTCTGTGTCTTTGGTACTGTGTGTGATGTGGCAGTTTTTGTACGACTGTGAGCCAAGTTAATTAATGCTATCACCGATCTTTCTCCAGCTCCCACTAGCGCCTTAATAAATGAGACTGCCCCACAACAGTGAGCCAGCTTCAATCATGCCGGAGATATTGGAGTCTCGATGTGGACCGTGAGCGGATGAGGGGGCCACTCAAGCGGCTGGCCATGGCTAGGGTCGGGCTACGAAACCGGCTTAGGCTCTAGGATTCGAGAGCTTATTACTCTCGGCAGGTGATGCTCTCATTTAGCCAAATGACCTTAGCTTCGTGTGTGTGTGTGTGTGCGTGTGTGTGTGTGTGTGTGTGTGTGTGTGTGTGTGTGTGTGTGTGTGTGTGTGTGTGCGTGCGGGGGATTGAGTGATGCTCG
>Ga0180217_1002531_pt1 | contig 16743 bp, 16 predicted proteins | sample eDN3rd37CBELigOP_FD_128521 | JGI IMG/M metagenome (GOLD analysis project Ga0180217, IMG submission 128521) | Enriched Organic Plus compost microbial communities from Emeryville, California, USA - eDNA 3rd pass 37_C BE-Lig OP (version 2) (version 2) ... | reverse complement strand
CGCTCGTACTCGTCGGGCTTCAGACCCAGCTCGGACCACGGCTGGTCCTTGTCCGGAGTCGTGGCGGCGAGGGCGACAGTGTCAAGCGTCCGGGCGTCGGTCACACCCCGATCCTATCTGCGGTTCAACGCCTGCTGTCCGAGGGCGGCCGTGATCTGCGCGGCACCCGGTGAGGTCACAGTGATCCGCCGATCGACCCGATCACCGCGAACACCGCGAGCACGATCGAGATCGGGACCAACCACAAGGCCGCCACCGTCAGGGTCGTCGTCGTGCCGATCTTCGGCGGCGCGAAGTACCGGGCGCGCGGCAGCTCGGCGACCTGCCCGACCCACTGAGCCGGCAGCGAGGCACCCCGCCACGCGGCCCGGAGACGACCGAACACGCGCCAGCCGTCACCGGCCGTCAGCTCACGAAGCGTCCCACTGGCGTCGTCGAACTTGCTCGTGAGGTTGAACAACGTGCGCAGCTCGCCACCGAGCAGCTCGGGCTCCTGCACGGCTCGGATGAGGCGGCGTCGACGGCCCCAGAACAGCGCGGACACCGACGCCATGAGGGCACCGGCCACGATCAGGACCGTGCCGAACCAGCCCTCGCCGACGATGCCGAGCACCAGACAGGCCGCGATGAACGGCAGCGGTACGGCCCACAGGATCGCCGTCGGGATCCGCAACAGCCGAACCGCGACGACCAGCACCTTGGCGAGCCGCTCGCCGTGCTCGCCGGTCTGGTCGTCGATGTTCTGCGCCAAGCCGTGGGCGGCGTCGTTGGCGCGGCCTCCCCAGTCACGTGCGCGTCCACCCCAGCCCATGCCTCCATCGTAGGGGCGACAACACAACGGCCTGGCCGATAGCGTTCGGCCATGCCTTCTGCGAAAGCGGTGCTCGTCGCCCTGGTGGTCCTCGGCGCGGCGATCTACCTGTCGTTCTCCGACTACGTGTCGTTGCAGTCGTCGACGACGGTCGAGCAGTTCCGTGGACTGCTCGGTGACCAGGACACCCGGGCCTCGATGGCGGCCGGGTTCGACCTGCTGTTCGCAGCGACGTACGCCCTGCTCGGCGTCATCGCGTTCGCCGCGGTCTCCACCGGCGTGCCCCGACTGATCGGCACGGTCGCGATCATCGGGTCGGCCGTCGCCGACGAGGTCGAGAACACGATGGTGCTGGTCAACATCCGCTCCGGCCTCGACATCGACCAGTCCGCGGTCGACCTGATGACGACGGCCGGCGCCGTCAAGTGGGGACTGCTGATCACTGCCGTCGTGCTGTTCCTCGCTCTGGCCGGTCACCGCTGGCTCGAGCAGCGCCGCGCCTGATGGCGATCGTCCTCTCGCTGCTGTCGGCGCTGGCCTACGGCGTCTCGGACTTCCTCGGCGGCATCTTTGCCAAGCGCTCCACGCCGTGGCAGGTCGCCGTAGTCGGCCAGTCCTCGTCAGCGGTGTGCGCCGTGACGGCGACGTGTGTCGTCGGCTGGCACGCCGGATCGTCGGACCTGGCTGCCGGGGCGATCGCCGGTCTGGGCGGCGGTGCGGGCGTGGCGTTCTTGTACCGCGGCCTGGCCACCGCGCGGATGGGGGTCGTCGCGCCGTTGTCGGCGGTCGGTGCCGCGCTGCTGCCGGTCGTCTTCGGACTGATCACCGGCGAGCGGCCGAGTGGGCTGGCCACCGCCGGCATCATCGCCGCGTTCCCGGCCATCGTGCTGATCTCGAAGGTGATCGACGACGACCCGGCGCACCGCGGCGGAGTGGTGGACGGCATTCTGGCCGGGCTCGGGTTCGGCGTCCTGTTCCTGTTCCTCGGTCGGGCTTCTGCGGACTCCGGACTGGCGCCGCTCGCGATGTCGCAGCTGACATCGGTGCTGACCGTCATCGCGATGGCGATCGCGCTTCGCCAGGCGTGGGTCCCGGACCGTACCGCCGTGCGGGCTGTCGTGATGGGGCCATTGGGCGCGAGCGCTCAGGGCGCCTTCCTGTATGCCACCCACCACGGCCTGCTCAGCGTCGTGTCGGTGATCTCCTCGCTCTACCCGGCCTCGACCGTCCTCCTGGCCGCCGTCCTGCTCCGCGAACGCATCCACCGCGCCCAGGCCCTCGGCCTGGCCCTCGCCGCGCTCGCGGTCTCCCTCGTCGCCCTCGGCTGAGCGTCCCAAGAACACCATGAGGCCATGGTGTTCACGCACTCCTCATGGCGTGCATGCCATGAGGAGTGCGTGAAGTCCGTGGTGGGTTCCTGACGGCGGCGTCCCTCAGGTCACTTCAAGAACTTCGAGGTCGACCGGTCCTTGAGCGGTTTGCCACCGGTCTGACAGGTCGCGCAGTACTGCAGTGACGAGCCGCTGTAGACGACCTCGCGCACTTGGTCCCCACAGACCGGGCACTCCTGACCCGTCCGTCCGTGGACGCGCATGCGGGTGCGCTTGTCGTCCTTGAGGTCGGATGCCGGCTTGCCGCGAGCCTCGGCCACGGCGTCCCGCAGCACGCTCTGGATCGCGGTCTCGAGACGATCGACCTCGCCGTCGTCGAGGGTGTCTGCCAGCGCGAACGGCGACAGCTTGGCGACATGCAGGATCTCGTCGCTGTAGGCGTTGCCGATCCCCGCGACGATCTTCTGGTCTCGGAGCAGGCGCTTGATCTGCATGTGACGACCGAGGAGCGGTCGGATCGTGAAGCCGTCCTCGAGCGGTTCGGGACCCAACGCGGAGATCCCCGGCACCTCCTGCGGATCCCGCACGACGTACACCGCCAAACCCTTGCGCGTGCCCGCCTCGGTCAGATCGAACCCCTCGTGCGGACCGTCGCCACGGTCGATCCGGAACCGCAGGGCGAGCGGTCCGTTGCCCATCTTGATCCGGGCGTCGGAGAACGCCGACGACCAACGCAGCCAGCCGGCCTTGGCCAGATGGATGATCAGGTGCAGACCGTCGACGTCGATGTCGATGAACTTGCCATGGCGACGCACGGCCGAGACGGTCAGTCCGGCGAGCGCATCGACCGGCGGATCGAACGTCTTGAGCACCGAGAAGGAGGCCACTTCGATGCCGGCCACGACGGCACCGGCCATCTCCAGGTCGAGATATTCGACCAACGCGTTGACCTCCGGCAGCTCGGGCACAGTGCCATCGTGCCCCAGGACGGCGTCAACCGGCGAACGTCAACCACAACAACGCGACGTTCAGGCCGATCACGACGACGGCCACGAGCGATGCGAGCACCGTGGTCGAGCGTCGATTCACGTGCTCGGCCATCACGTCGCGCCGGGCCGTCAGCACCACGAGCGGTACGAGTGCGAACGGGATGCCCATCGACAGCACCACCTGGGACACCACGAGGGCCCGGGTCGGATCCGCGCCGATCACCAACAGAACCAGAGCGGGGATCAACGTGATGACCCGTCGCGCCACCATCGGCAACCTGACACCCAGCAGACTCGACATCACCTCCGCGCCCGCAGCACTGCCGACCGACGTCGAGGCCAGGCCCGAGCCGAGCAGAGCCACACCGAACAGCAACGCGACGCCGGCCCCGAGCTCGGACGTGATGACGGCGTGGACACCCTCGAGGGTGTCGGTTCCGGGCAGTCCGTCCAGGCTCGTCGCGGCCACGACGAGCAGCGACAGGTTCAACAGGCCGGCAAGGATCAGCGCCAGGACGACGTCGGTGCGCGTCGCGGCCAGCAGCTCACGAACGTCCAGGCCCTCACCTCGACGACCCAGCCGGTCGGTCGTCAGGCTCGAGTGCAGGTAGATGACGTGTGGCATCACGGTGGCCCCGATGATGCCTGAGGCCAGCAGCACGCTCTCGCTGCCGTCGAAGGTGGGGATCAATCCGCTCGCCAGGGCGTCAGCGGCCGGCGGGTCGACGAACAGCCCGGCCAGGAATCCCACGGCGATCAACGCGAGAAAACCGACGATGACCCGCTCCAGGGCGTTCTGTCCGCGCACGTCGCCGACGCGCAGGACCACCATGGCGACCGCCGCCGTGATGACGGCACCCCAGACGAGTGGCAGGTCGAACAGCAGGTACAGCGCGATCGCACCGCCGACGACCTCGGCCAGATCCGTCGCGATCGCGATGCCTTCGGCCTGCAGCCAGTAGCCGTAGCGCGCAGGGCGGGAAAGCCGGTCCCCCATCTGGCGGGCGAGCGACCGCTGCGTGACAATGCCGAGCTTGGCCGACAGGTACTGCACCAGGACGGCCATGACGTTGGCCAGCACCACGACCCACACCAACGTGTACCCGAACTGGGACCCGGCCGTGACGTTGGTCGCCACGTTCCCCGGGTCGACGTAGGCGACCGCGGCGATGAAGGCGGGGCCGAGCAGCGTGGCGCGCGGCAGTCTCGGTCTGGTCAACACGCTGACCAGGATCCCTGACCGCTCGTCGCTGCCGCCACTCGGTCCCCGAGACGGCGCCGATCTCACCCGATCAGCACCGGGTCAGCGCCAGGTCAGCGCTGGCCGGACCCGGCGTTCTGACGAGGACGGCGACGACGCTGCTGTCCGCCCGAGCGACGACCGTTCTGCGGCCGGCTGCTGCTCTTGGTGTTCTGGTGCTGGCCGTTCTGCCGTCGAGGGCGAGCCGGCGGCGCAGGAGCCTCGACCCCTGCGGTCGACAACGACTCGACCGTCATCGGCGACGGCGCCGTGCTCGCCTGGTGGTGGCGTGCCGTGACACCGGCCTTGCGCTGCAGCTTGACGACGTCGTCGAGCGCCTCGGGTGTCGTCATCGTCACGACGGAGCCCGACTCGCCCGCCCGCGCGGTGCGCCCCGAGCGGTGCAGATAGGCCTTGTGCTCGGCCGGAGCGTCGTAGTGGACGACCAGCCCGATGCCGTCGACGTGGATACCACGGGCGGCGACGTCGGTCGCGACGATCACGGTCGCCTCGCCCTTGGTGAATCGCGCCAGGTTCCGTTCGCGGTGCTTCTGCGTCAGGTCGCCGTGCATGTCGACCGCAGCAATGCCCTTCTGGCTGAGCTGACGGGCCAGTCGGGTCGCTCCTCGGCGGGTGCGGGTGAACACGATCGAGCGGGGATTGGCACTCAGCAGCGCGCGAACGGTGGCTGTCTTCTCGGTCGGTTCGCTGATCAGGACGTGGTGCTCCATCGTCTCGACCTGGTCGTCGACCTGATCGACCTCGAACAGTCGGCGCACCGGGAGGTGCCGCTTGACGAGCTTGTCGACGTCGCCGTCCAACGTGGCCGACAGCAGCAGTCGCTGGCTGTCGTGCGGGGTACGGGCCAACAGCGCATCGATCGGCTTGAAGAAGCCCAGGTCGCACAGGTGATCGGCCTCGTCGAGGACAGTGACCTCGATGTCGTCGAGCGTCAGGCACCGCCGGTCGAGCAGATCGGTCAGTCGACCCGGCGTCGCGATGACGATGTCGACGCCGGCCTTGAGCACGTTGATCTGCTTGTTGATCGGCACACCGCCGTAGATCGTGGTGTGCTTCAGGTCCAGCTTCTGCGCGAGCGGCAGCAGGGCGGTGTGCACCTGGGTGGCGAGCTCACGCGTCGGCAGCAGGATCAACGCACGAGGCGCTTTGGGTCGACTGGTTCCACCGACCAACCGGGCCAGGACCGGCAGACCGAACGCGAGCGTCTTGCCCGATCCGGTGCGGGCCCGGCCCAGCACGTTGTGACCCTCGAGCGCGGCCGGGATGACCACCTGCTGGATCGGGCTGGGAGTGAGGATCTTCTGCCGGGCGAGCTTCGTGGCGAGGCCCTCGGGGAGGGCGAGGTCGTGGAAGGACATGGGCGCAGCAGCGCTGCGGTCGTACTGATTCAACGGGTTACCGATCACGTGGGTGCCCGCTTGCCAGGGACGCGAGATCCGCGCTACTTCGTCGGGCCAGAACAGCGCATCAACAGCGCGTTCACGAATTCACATGCTATCAGCGAGAAGGTCAGGAGCTTGCATCATCACGGTGTGAGACCGGACTCAGAGCAGTGTCAGGACGCCCAGCACGCCGAGCGCCACGGCTAGGACCAGCGAGATCGCGATCAGGACGACGTGCACCTTCAAGAACGCCGTCGCTGCACCGTCGGCATCACGCGAGCGCTCGTCGGCGCGCACCCGACGAAGGAACTGCGGCCAGATGAACAGGTTCCATCCCGCCGCCACGAGCAACAGGATCGACCACGCGAGGGGCAGGTCCACGTCAGGCTCCGACGAAGGCCTGAACCGCCGAGGTGAAGAAGCCCAGGCCGTCGGTGCCGGGACCGCACAGCTCCTCCACGGCGTGTTCGGGATGAGGCATCAGGCCGACGACGTTGCCGCGTTCGTTCGTGATGCCGGCGATGTCACGCAACGATCCGTTGGGGTTGACGTCGACGTACCGGAACACGACACGTCCCTCGCCCTCGAGCCGGTCGAGCGTCGCCTCGTCCGCGACGAATCCGCCCTCACCGTTCTTGAGCGGGATCGTGATCTGCTGGCCCACCGAGTACGCGCTGGTCCAGGCGGTGTCTGTGTTCTCGACCCGCAACAGCTGATCGCGGCACACGAAGGTGCGGTGGTCGTTGCGGATCAGCGCACCGGGCAGCAAGTGCGACTCGCACAGGATCTGGAAACCGTTGCAGATCCCCAGCACCGGCATGCCGCCCTCGGCCGCTGCCACGACCTCGGTCATGACCGGCGCGAACCGAGCGATCGCACCGCAACGCAGGTAGTCGCCGTAGCTGAAGCCGCCGGGCAGGATGACCGCGTCGACACCCTTGAGGTCGTGATCGCCGTGCCACAGCGCGACCGGCTCACCGCCGGCCAGGCGCACGGCGCGCTGCGCGTCGACGTCGTCGAGCGAGCCGGGGAAGGTGACGACCCCGATCCTCATCGGTCGACCCGCACCGTGAAGTCCTCGATGACCGGGTTGCTCAACAGCGTCTCGGCGATCTTCGCGACCTCTGCCAGCGTGGATTCGCTGGTGTCGGCGACCTCGAGCTCGAAACGCTTGCCCTGGCGGACATCGGTGACGCCGGAGAACCCGAGTCGTGGCAGAGCACCGTGGACGGCCTTGCCCTGGGGGTCGAGAATTTCCGGCTTGGGCATGACGTCGACGATCACACGCGGCATGCCTCGATCCTAGCGGTCACCGGTGATCCGAAGTTCCTGCGGGCGCGCTGGCCGGGCTTGCGCGGGCCCATGACCTCGCCGGCGCCTCCCCGGGCCTCGTACCTCGGCCCTGGCGACCGGTGGCCACGACAACCGACCCACGCGCGCACACCACCCATCTACTGGCGACCAGGGGTGGCGTTGCGTGGCTTCTCAGCTCAGTTCGCGCTTGAGGATCTTGCCGGTGGACGTCATCGGCAGCTCGGAGACGATCTCGACGATGCGCGGGTACTTGTAGGCCGCGAACTGCTCCTTGCCCCACGCCACGAGCTCCTCGGGGGTGACCTCGGCGCCGGGCGTCGGAACGACCACCGCCTTGATCTCCTCGCCGTGCGACTCGTGCGGGACACCGATGACCGCGACCAGCGACACCGCCGGGTGCGTCATCAGCACTTCCTCGAGCTCACGCGGGTACACGTTGTACCCACCGCGAATGATCATGTCCTTGGACCGGTCGACGATGTAGTAGAACCCGTCGGCGTCCCGACGCGCCAGGTCGCCGGACCGGAACCAGCCGTCCCTGATCGCCTCGGCCGTCGCTTCGGGCCGACCGTAGTAGCCCTTCATGACGTTGTGACCCTTGATCGCGATCTCGCCGATCGCCTCCGGGTCGTCGGGCACGTCGTTCCAGTCCTCGTCGATCAGCTTCATCTCCACACCGGGGATCGGGCGGCCGATCGAGCCGACGCGCACCTGCTCACCCCACGGCGCGAACGAGGCCACCGGTGAGGTCTCGGACAGCCCGTAACCCTCCAGGATCGTGACGCCGAACCGGGCCTGGAAGTCCTTGTGCACCTCGGCCGGCAGGGCGGCTCCACCGGCTGCGGCGACGCGCAGGTTGGCGGCCAGCTTCGACACGTCGACACCTTCGTCGAGCGCGCCCAGCAGTCCCCAGTACATCGTCGGCACGCCCGCGAAGAACGTCACCTCGTTGTCGAGCATCAGCTGCAACGCCGCCTGCGGCTCGAACCGGGGCAGCATCACGACGGTGCCACCGTAGGCGACCGCCCCGTTCTGGATGACGGTCTGGCCGAAGGAGTGGAACAGCGGCAGCACGCTCAGGTAGGTGTCGGGGTTGTCGGCGTCCGCGTTGAACAGCGCCTCGCCACTGAGGGCGTTGTCGCGCATGTTGCGGTGCCGCAGCTCGGCGCCCTTGGGCTGCCCGGTGGTACCCGAGGTGTACAAGATGACGGCGGTGTCGTCATCGTCGACATCGACCGTCTCGAACGTCGGCGGCTGCTCGGCGACCAACGGTGCGTAGTACTCCGGCGCCTCCAGCGGCGCCGGCGCGGCGGAGTCGAGCTTGATCAGGAAGAAGTGCTCGCACGAGGGGGTGTCGTTGAACCCCGCCCACGCGGCGTCACCGATCGGCAGGTCGGCGGTTCCCTCGAACGCGAAGTACGCCTTGGCGTCCGAGTCGGCCAGGTGATAGGCGACCTCACGTGCCTTCAGCAGCACGTTCAACGGCACGACGGTGGCACCGGCCTTGAGGATGCCGAAGTAGATGATCGTGAAGTACGGCAGGTTCGGGCAGGACAACGCGACCTTGTCTCCGGGCTCGATCCCGCGCGAGACCAACAAGTTCGCCACCTGGTTCGCAGCCCCGTTCACCTGGGCGTAGCTCAGCCGGGTGTCACCGAAGACGATGGCTTCGCGCTCGGGGTACGCGGCAGTGGTCTGGTCCAGCAGGGCGGCGAGATTGGCCACGAGAACTCCTTGACGAAAGGCACTTGTCCGACATGAGCCTAGTGCCCCGGTCGGCCGCCCGATTCGCCAGTCGACGGTCCGCGGGCTAGAACGGCGAACCGGTCAGCAGCTCGTATGCCTGGACGTACCGGCGACGGGTCTTCTCGACGATGTCGTCCGGAAGGGCAGGCGGCGGTGTGTCGCTCGCGCGGTCCCACCCACTGGCCGAGGAGGCCAGCCAGTCGCGCACGAACTGCTTGTCGAACGACGCCTGGGAACGGCCCGGCTGATAGCCGTCCGCGGGCCAGAAGCGTGAGGAGTCCGGCGTCAGCACCTCGTCGGCCAGCACGATGGTGCCGTCGGCGCGGCGGCCGAACTCGAGCTTGGTGTCGGCCAGGATGATGCCGCGTTCGCGGGCGATCTGCTCCGCGCGGGCATAGATGCGCAACGTCAGGTCGCGCAACGCCTCGGCGTCGTCGCGACCGATCGTGTCGACGACGTGGGCGAACGACACGTTCTCGTCGTGCTCACCGAGCTCGGCCTTGGTCGCCGGGGTGAAGATCGGTTCGGGCAGGCGCGAGCCGTCGACCAAGCCGTCCGGCAGGTCGATGCCGCACACGGCCCCCGTGGCGCGGTAGTCCACCAGCCCCGATCCCGTCAGATAGCCGCGCGCGACGCACTCGACCGGGAACATCTCCAACCGCTCACAGACCAGTGCACGGCCGCGGACCCGTTCGGGCACCTGGGTGCTGATGACGTGATTGGGCACCACGTCGGCGAGCTGCTCGAACCACCACAACGACATGCGCGTGAGGATCTCGCCCTTGTCGGGGATGCCGGGGGTCAGGACGAAGTCGAACGCCGAGATGCGATCGGAGGCGACCATGAGCAGGTTGCCGTCCTCCAACGTGTAGAGGTCACGTACCTTGCCCGAGTGCAGATGGGTCGCTCCGGGGATCTCCAATGCCACTGGGCCAGACTAGTCGCCCCTCACTGCTCGGGCTCGGCCCACCGTGCGACGTGCGCTGACCCGGTGTCACAAGATGTCGCCGGGCGTGTACGCGGCGGCCCGGGGGTGGGTCGCGACGACCGCCTCGACGCGCTCGACGACGGCAGCCACCTGCTGGGTCGCCGCCCCGGTGAACTCCAGCGGCGCGGCGACGAGCGACGCCAGGTCGTCGTGAGTCAGACCCAGGCGTTCGTCGGCTCCGAGCCGCGCGAGCAGGTCGTTCGTCGACAGTCCCTTCTCGCGCATCTCGAGCGCGACGGCGACGGCGTGCTCCTTGATGGCCTCGTGGGCGGCCTCGCGCCCGACCCCCTGGCGCACCGCAGCCATCAGCACCTTGGTGGTGGTCAGGAACGGGAGGTAACGGTCGAGCTCGCGCTGGATCACCGCGGGGAAGACCCCGAACTCGTCGAGCACCGTCAGGAACGTCTCGAACAGGCCGTCGGCGGCGTAGAACGCATCGGGCAGGGCGACCCGGCGCACCACCGAGCACGAGACGTCTCCCTCGTTCCACTGGTCACCGGCCAGCTCGCCGACCATCGACGCATAGCCGCGCAGGATCACGGCCAGACCGTTGACTCGCTCGCAGGAACGGGTGTTCATCTTGTGCGGCATCGCCGACGAGCCGACTTGTCCCGGCTTGAACCCCTCGGTGACCAGCTCGATGCCGGCCATGAGCCGGATCGTCGTGGCCAGGTTGGACGGCGCGGCCACCAGCTGCACCAGCGCCGTGACGACCTCGTAGTCCAGTGAACGCGGGTACACCTGGCCGACGCTGGTCAGGACGTGGTCGAACCCCAGGTGGGTCGCGACTCGTTTCTCGAGCTCGGCCAGCTTGGCGGCGTCGCCACCGAGCAGGTCCAGCTGGTCCTGGGCCGTGCCGACCGGACCCTTGATGCCGCGCAGCGGATAGCGGGCCAACAGCTCCTCGACCCGGGCCAGGGCGACCAGCAGCTCATCGGCGACGGTCGCGAATCGTTTGCCCAACGTGGTCGCCTGGGCCGCCACGTTGTGGCTGCGACCGGCCATGACCAGCTCGGCGTGCTCGGCGGCCAGGCGACCGACCCGAGCCAGCGCCGCGACGGCACGGTCGCGCAGGATCTCCAGCGACGCCCGCACCTGCAGCTGCTCGACGTTCTCGGTCAGGTCGCGCGACGTCATGCCCTTGTGGATGTGCTCGCTGCCGGCCAACGCGGCGAATTCCTCGATACGCGCCTTGACGTCGTGGCGGGTGACCTTCTCACGCGCGGCGATCGAGGCCAGGTCGACCTCATGGACGACCGACTCGTAGGCCTCGATGACGCCGTCCGGGGTGTCGACGCCGAGGTCCTTCTGGGCCTTGAGCACAGCGATCCACAGCTGTCGCTCGAGCACGATCTTGTGCTCGGGCGACCAGATGCGCGCCAGCTCGGCCGAGGCGTAACGAGAGGCCAGGACGTTCGGTGTGCTCACGCGTCCATTCTCCCCTCGGCCGCCTTCAACGCGATGTCGGTGCGGTGCTGCGCGCCGTCGAACGCGATGGCGTCGACACCGGCGTAGGCGCGCAAGCGGGCCTCGGCCAGGTCCGACCCGACCGCGGTGACCGCCAGGACACGACCGCCGGCGGTGACCAGGTTGCCGTCCCCGTCGATCGCGGTGCCGGCGTGGATGACGTCGACACCCTCGATCGCGTTCGCCGCGTCGACACCGGTGATGACGTCACCGGAGCGACTCGTGGCCGGATAGCCGGCCGAGGCCATCACGACCGTGACGGCGGCGCCGGTCTTCCACTGCGGCAGTCCGACGTCGGCGAGGGTGCCGGTGGCCGCGCCGTACAGCAGCGCGGACAACGGCGTGTCGAGCAACGCCAACAACGCCTGCGTCTCCGGGTCACCGAATCGCGCGTTGAACTCCACCACACGGACGCCACGTGACGTCAGCGCGAGGCCTGCGTACAACAGGCCCGCGAAGGGCGTGCCCCGACGAGCCATCTCCTGGACGGTGGGCACCAACACGCGGCGCGACACCTCGGCGACCAGGTCGTCCGGTGCCCAGTCCAGCGGCGTGTAGGCGCCCATTCCCCCGGTGTTCGGGCCGGCATCGCCGTCCCGAGCGCGCTTGAAGTCCTGCGCCGGCTGCAACGGCAGCACCGTCTGACCGTCGGTGATGGCGAACAGCGAGACCTCGGGTCCGTCGAGGAACTCTTCGATCACGACACGGTCGCACGACGTGGCATGGGTCAACGCCTCGGCCCGGTCGTCGGTGACCACGACTCCCTTGCCGGCGGCGAGTGCATCGTCCTTGACGACGTACGGTGCACCGAAGGCGTCGAGCGCCGTGCCGGCTTCCTCGGCGTTGACGCACACCCGGGCCATCGCCGTCGGCACCTCGGCTGCCGCCATGACCTGCTTGGCAAAGGCCTTCGAACCCTCGAGCTGTGCCGCCGCGGCGCTGGGACCGAAGCACGCGATACCGGCGTCGCGGACCGCGTCGGCCACTCCGGCGACCAACGGCGCCTCCGGGCCCACGACGACCAGATCGGCACCGATCGAGCGGGCCAGGGCCGCGACCGCCGAGCCGTCGAGCGGGTCCACGTCGTGCAGCGTCGCGCACGTGGCGATACCCGGATTGCCGGGTGCGGCGTGCACCTCGGCGACGCCGGGGTCACGCGAGAGGGCCAGTGCCAAGGCGTGCTCGCGGCCGCCGGTACCGATGACGAGAGTCTTCACAGCAGGTGGTGTCCGTTCGGATCAGATCAGGTCGTGCAGGACGACGGTTTCCTCGCGGTCCGGGCCGACACCGACGGCCGAGATCCGTGAGCCCGACATGTCCTCCAACGCCTTGACGTACGCCTGCGCGGTGGCCGGCAGATCGGCCAGCTCGCGAGCGCCCGAGATGTCCTCGTGCCAGCCGTCGAAGTACTCGTAGATCGGCTTTGCGTGGTGGAAGCCGGTCTGCGTCATCGGCATCTCCTCGACGCGCTCGCCGTCGACCTCGTAGGCGACACAGACCGGGATCTTGTCCCAGCCCGTCAGCACATCGAGCTTGGTCAGCACGAAGTCGGTGACCCCGTTGACCCGCGCGGCGTAGCGCGCGATGGGTGCGTCGTACCAGCCGCAGCGGCGCGGCCGGCCCGTGGTGGTGCCGAACTCACCGCCGTTCTGGCGCAACCGTTCGCCGTCGTCGTCGAACAGCTCGGTCGGGAACGGGCCCTCACCCACGCGAGTGGCGTACGCCTTGACGATCCCGATGACGCGGGTGATCTGGGTGGGCGCGATACCCGATCCCGTGCACGCGCCACCCGTCGTGGCCGACGACGACGTCACGAACGGGTAGGTGCCGTGGTCGACGTCCAGCAGCGTGGCCTGGCCCGCCTCGAGCAGGACCGTCTTGTCGGCAGCGAGCGCATCGTGCAGCAGCAGACCCGTGTCAGCCACCATGGGACGCAGTCGGTCGACGTAGCCGAGCAGCTCCTCGACGATCTCGTCGGGCGAGACCGCGCGCCGGTTGTAGATCTTGGTCAGGATCTGGTTCTTCAGATCCAGGGCCCCTTCGACCTTCTGTCGCAGGATCTTCTCGTCGAACAAGTCCTGGATGCGGATGCCCAGGCGGTTCATCTTGTCGGCGTACGTCGGTCCGATACCGCGACCGGTGGTGCCGATCTTGCGGCTGCCGAGGAAGCGCTCGTTGACCTTGTCCAGCGTGCGGTTGTAGTCGGCGATGACGTGGGCGTTGGCCGAGACGACCAACGAGGAGGTGTCGATGCCGCGCTCCTCCAGGCCGTCGATCTCCTCGAACAGCACCGACAGGTCGATCACGACACCGTTGCCGATGACCGGCACGCAGCCGGGGCTGAGAATGCCGCTGGGCAGCAGGTGCAGGGCGTACTTCTGGTCGCCGATCACGACGGTGTGGCCGGCGTTGTTGCCGCCGTTGAACTTCACGACGTAGTCGACGCGGCTGCCGAGCAGGTCGGTCGCCTTGCCCTTCCCCTCGTCGCCCCACTGGGCTCCCACGATCACGACAGCCGGCATCAGTCGGCACCACCCTTGACGTGCGACAAGCCCCGTTTCAGGGGCTCTTACCGCGACAGTCTAACGCGAATGGTCCTCGTAGAGTTAGTCAGTGAGCTCTCACGGTTCGACGTCCAGGCAGATTCTCGCCGTGGCGATCCCGGCGTTCGCGGCGCTGATCGCCGAACCGTTGATGCTGCTGGCCGACACCGCGATCATCGGCCACCTGGGGACGGCGGAGCTGGCCGGTCTGGCCGTGGCCGCCGTCGTGCTGGGCACCGAGGTCGGCCTGTGCATCTTCCTGGCCTACGGCACGACGTCGACCGTCTCGCGCAGTCACGGCGCCGGACGAGAGGACGAAGCGCTGTCACAGGCGGTCGGGGGGCTGTGGCTGGCGCTGGGTCTCGGCGTCGTGCTCGCCGCGGGCACGGCGCTGCTCGCCTCACCGCTGACCGGTTCGTTGGCCAGCTCGTCCGACGTCGCCGGACACGCGCGGACCTATCTGCTGGTGAGCACCCTCGGTCTCCCAGCGATGCTGCTGGTCCTCGCGGCGACGGGGGCGCTGCGCGGGATCCTCGACCTGCGCACTCCGCTGTACGCCACCATCTCGGCGTGCTCGGCGAACGTCGTGCTCAACCTGGTGCTGGTGTACGGCGTCGGGATGGGCGTCGCCGGCGCCGCGCTCGGCACGGTGCTCGCCCAGTGGGGCGCCGCGGTGTGGCTGGTCGGTGCCGTCCTCCGACGGGCGCGAGCCGCCGGCGCCGCCACGTCTGCGCGACTCGACCCCGTCGTGGAGGCGGCTCGCACCGGCGTTCCCCTGATCGTCCGGACGGCGACGCTGCGCGCCTCGCTCGTGCTCGCCACGGCCGTGGCCGCCGACTTCGGTGACGCCCCGTTGGCGGCCCACCAGATCGCCATGACAGTCGTGACGTTCTGCGCCTTCGCGCTGGACGCGCTCGCGATCGCCGGACAGACGCTGACGGGTCGTGCACTCGGCAGCGGCGACGGGGACCTGGCGCAGGAGCTGACGGCTCAGATGCTGCGCTGGGGTTGGGGTGTCGGCGCCCTGCTGGGGCTGGTGCTCGCCGCGACCAGCGGAGTGCTGCCGCGGGCGTTCACCTCCGACGCGGCCGTCATCGACGTCCTGATCCCCGCGCTGCTCGTCGCCGCGGCCGTCCAGCCGCTCTCCGGTGCCGTGTTCGTGCTCGACGGGGTGCTGATCGGCGCCGGTGACGGTGCCTACCTGGCATGGGCGGGCCTGGCCGTCCTCGCCGCGTACGCGCCGGTCGCGCTGATCGTCGGGTCCGCCGGCGCCGGACTGACCTGGCTGTGGGTCGCCTACGTCGTGTTCATCGCCGCGCGCTGGGTCACGCTCGAGCTGCGGCGCCGCAGCGGTCGCTGGATCGTCCTCGGGTGAGCCCGTCCGGCCGACTCAGCCGACGAGCTCGGCGTACGCCTCGGGACTGGACTCGTGCAGGAACTCGCGGCAGCGGTGCGCCTCGACCTCGTCCTCCAGTCGCTCGGAGGCATCCGCGAGCGCTGCCAGCGATCGCAGGAATCCGCGGTTGGGCTCGTGCGACCACGGGACAGGGCCGTGACCTTTCCACCCGTTGCGTCGCAGCAGGTCCAGCGACCGGTGGTACCCGGTGCGAGCGAACGCGTAGGCCTCGATGTCGTCGCCGGCCGCCAGCGCGGCCTCGGCCAGGGTGATCCACGCCGACACCGAGTCCGGATGCAGCGCCGCGACATTACGCGGATCGTCGCCGTTCCCCAACGCCTCGGCCCCCGGGTCTTCCGGAAGGAAGGTTGCCGGCGGCTCCCCCAACAGGTTCGTCATGCCCTCACCGTAGCGAGTCACATGAACACCATGAGGTCATGGTGTTCCCTCACTCCTCATCGCATGCAAGCCATGAGGAGTGAGGGAAGTCCGTGGTGGGTCACAACGGAATGACGGAGCGGTTACGAAGATGCAGGCGACGGGACTGCTCAAGCTCTCTGCGCAAGCGCTCGGCACGCCACTTCGACTCACCCGGGAGGACCTCTGACCACACGAAGCGAGACACGCCGAAACCTTCCCGTCGAATCGCGTCCTCGCGGGACTTTTCACGAACGACCACGTCGCTGGCCGATTCGCCCGGCCTCAACAGTCGCTGGTACTTGATTCGACCATCGAACTCGCCGACGTGGGCGTACTCCAGCCACGCTTCGTCCGTCCTCCCGATCAACGCCCCGGTGGGATCGTGAATCTCGTACTGCAAGGTCGGTTGCGGCAGCTTGTGCTCGAAACACATGTAGCGAACAAGCGATTCGCCCGGCGACTCACTCCGACCGTCGGCAACCCGGACCCAAAGTCCTGCCCGTCGAGCACCCTGCCACTGCGAATACCGTGATGCCATCTCCTGAAGTGCCTCCGGATCCAGCCCTTGACGCAGCGCCGAGTCCATCGACACCAGTGCTCCTGCAGGTGTCCCGATCGCGCTGGCTTCCCAGACCGCTCGCGCGGGCGATGAGACCAACCGTCCATCGATCCGGACCAGCTCGGACTCAACCGGCATCTGACCCACATGGTGAGCGATCTTGGCCTCTCGGCGTCCAGCGCCTCCGTCCAGGCGGGTCACGTGGACGACATCGAGGTCCACGTCGTGGACGGCAATTCCGTGCAACACACAAGCGGACGCATGGCTCAGCGCCACCGACGGTCCCAGACGATCGGCAACCGCACGCGCGAGCACTCGGTGCTTGTCCTCCGCGCTCAACGGCGAGTGGGTCTCGGCGAACGCGTAGGCTCCCCTTCGCAGTCGAACCAGCAGACCGGATGCAACAGCAGCCTGAATGTCGCGATCGTCGTTGCCCAGGTCAAGCAGTTCAGCGCGTGACAGATACCCGCCGTTCGCGGCGGCTCGAGAGCGCAGCAAGTCTTCCATCTCCGCACTGTGGCTCGCTGCAACGGCGG